>Ga0207650_10001784_pt1 | contig 15218 bp, 11 predicted proteins | sample KBSS63metaG_FD_184325 | JGI IMG/M metagenome (GOLD analysis project Ga0207650, IMG submission 184325) | Switchgrass rhizosphere microbial communities from Kellogg Biological Station, Michigan, USA - KBS S6-3 metaG (SPAdes) (version 2) | ecosystem: Host-associated > Plants > Roots > Rhizosphere...
GCAAGCTCGATGCCTTGCGTCCGTGGCTCTCCGAATTCGGCCTGCTGCGCTGCCGCGTCCGGGTCGAGGTCGAGTGGTTCATCGGCCTCGCCTTGGCCGGGCTCGCCGAGCTCGCCCCACCCGGGCCGGCGGGCATCGAGTTCCTGAGCCGCCTGGTGGCGGACTTCTCGGTCGCCGACGCCGAGGCGATCAAGCTGATCGAGCAGCGCACCAACCACGACGTCAAGGCGGTCGAGTACTGGCTCGCCGAGCGCTTTGCCGCCGAGCCGTCGCTTGCCGGCGCGACTGGCTTCATCCATTTCGCGTGCACCAGCGAGGACATCAACAACACCAGCCACGCGCTGATGCTCGAGGCGGCGCGACGCGAGGTCCTGCTGCCGGCCATCGACGCGCTCGTCGCCCGCCTCGCCGCCCTCGCTAAAGAGCACGCCGCGCAGCCGATGCTGGCGCGCACGCATGGCCAGACGGCGACGCCGACGACGCTCGGCAAGGAGATCGGCAACGTCGCGGTGCGCCTTGCCCGGGCGCGCGACGGCATCGCCGCGGTCGCGCTGCGCGCCAAGATGAACGGCGCGGTCGGCAACTACAACGCCCACGTCGCCGCCTATCCCGAGCTCGACTGGCCGGCGTTCGCGCGCCGCGTCGTCGAGGACCGCCTGGGCCTCGCCTTCAACGCCCACACGACACAGATCGAGCCGCACGACGCGATGGCCGAGCTGTTCGACGCGATCAAGCGCTGCAACACGATCCTGATCGACTGGGCGCGCGACGCCTGGGGCTACATCAGCCTCGGCTACTTCACGCAGAAGATGGTCGCCGGCGAGATCGGCTCGAGCACGATGCCGCACAAGGTCAATCCGATCGACTTCGAGAACGCCGAAGGCAATTTGGGCCTGGCCAACGCGCTGCTGGCACACATGAGCGAGAAGCTGCCGATCTCGCGCTTCCAGCGCGACCTCACCGACAGCACCGTGCTGCGCAACCTCGGCGTCGCTCTCGGCCACGCCGTGCTCGCCTGCGATTCGCTCAAGCGCGGCATGGCCAAGATCGGCGTCGGCACGGCGGCGATCGACGCCGACCTCGACGCGGCGTGGGAGGTCTTGGCCGAGCCGGTGCAGACTGTCATGCGCCGGCATGGCATCGCCGAGCCCTACGAGCAACTGAAGGCGCTGACGCGCGGCAAGGCGATCACGAAGGACGTGCTGCAGGAGTTCATCGCCGGCCTCGCCATCCCGGCGGCCGAGCGCGATCGTCTGCTCGCGCTGACGCCGCGTGCCTACATCGGGCTGGCCGCGACGCTGGCGCAGGGCGCGGCCGCCGAAGCCGCCGTGACGGCGGCAACGCCGACAGCCGAGCGGTCGAGCGCGACGGCGACGAAAGCGCAGCGATGAGCTTCGTCGCCGCGCTGGCGCATGCCGAACGCGTCAACCGATCGCTCCTGTGCGTCGGCCTCGATCCCGACCCGGCGCGCTTTCCCGGCGCGATGAAGGGCGACGCGTCGCGAATCTTCGAGTTCTGCGCGGCGATCGTCGATCGCACCAAGGACCTCGTCATCGCCTTCAAGCCGCAGATCGCCTACTTCGCGGCGCACGGCGCCGAAGCGCAACTCGAGCGGCTGATCGCCTACATCCACGACACCGCCCCCGACGTGCCGGTGATCCTCGACGCGAAGCGCGGCGACATGGGATCGACTGCCGAGCAGTACGCGCGGGAGGTTTTCGTCCGCTACCGAGCCGATGCGGTGACGCTGTCGCCCCTCCTCGGCTTCGATTCGATCGAGCCCTACCTGCGCTACGAAGGCAAGGGCGCGATCCTGCTGTGCCGCACGTCGAACCCCGGCGGCGCCGACCTGCAGGATCTGCGTCTCGAATCCGGCGAACGCGTCTACGAGCGAATCGCCCGCCTCGCCGCGACCACCTGGAACAGCGGCGGCCAGATCGGCCTCGTCGTCGGCGCCACCTATCCGGCCGAGATCGCCCGCGTGCGCGAGATCGCGCCGGCGCTGCCGCTGCTGATCCCCGGCATCGGCGTGCAGGGCGGCGATCCGGCGTCGACCGTGCGATCGGGGTGGCGCGGCAGCGCCGAGCGAACGACCGGTCCGATCATCGTCAGCTCGTCGCGCGCCGTGCTCTACGCGGGTAGCGGCGGCGACTACGCCGACGCCGCGCGCACCGCCGCCGAAGCCGCCCGCCGCGAGCTTGCGGCCGCGATCACCTGATTCCTCGCCGCGCTCCTGTCGCTACAACTGCAGCGGTAACTCCCGCAGCCGCTTTCCGGTCAGCGCGAACACGGCGTTGGACAGGGCGGGCGCGAGCGGCGGCGTAGCGATTTCGCCGACGCCGCCCGGGCCGCGCGTGCTGTCGACGAGGTGGGTCTCGATCACCGGCGTGTCGGAAAGACGAACCACCGGATAGCTCGGGAAGTTGCTCTGCTGGACGACGCCGCCGACGATGTCGATGCGGCCGTGCAGCGTCGCCGACAGCGCGAAGATCACCGCGCTCTCCATCTGCTGGGCGACGATCCCCGGATTGACGACGGTGCCGATGTCGGCGGCACAGACGACGCGGTGCACGCGGGGCCGGCCGTTGTCGATCGACACCTCGACGACCTGCGCAACGATGCTGCCGAAGGATTCGTGCAGCGCGACGCCGCGCGCGCGTCCCGCCTCGAGCGGCCGCGATCGGCCCTGGCCGGGCCAGCCGGCGCGCTCGGCGGCCAGGCGCAGGACCGCGGCGTGGCGTGGCGCCTCCTTGAGGAGGGCGAGCCGGTAGTCGACCGGGTCGCGGCCGGCCGCGTGCGCGAGTTCGTCGACGAACGACTCGACGAAGAACGCGTTGTGCGAATGCCCGACCGAGCGCCAGTAGCCGACCGGCACGCCGCTCGTGGTCGCGACGTGAGCGATGCGCTGGTGCGGCACGGCGTAGAGCTGGTCGAACAGGCCTTCGCTGGTCGTCTTGTCGGGCGTGTCGACCGGGCCGGCGAGGGACGGCACGGCGCGCTCGATCCAGCGCGGCGTGATCGCGTCGCCAGCGCTCGTCACGCGCAGCGTGACCGGCAGGCCGTCGGCGCCGAGGCCGGCGCGCAGGATCGCGACCGCGGCCGGGCGATAGAAGTCGTGCGTAAAGTCCTCTTCGCGCGACCACACGAGCTGCACCGGTCGGCCGCCGGTCTCGACGGCGATGCGCACCGCCTGGCCGACGAAGTCGACATCGAGCCGCCGGCCGAAGCCGCCGCCGAGGTAGGTAACGTGGACAGTGACGGCGCCTTCGTCGACACCGGCGGCGAGGGCGGCCGCCGTGCGCGCGAGGCCGGGCACCTGCGTCGGCGCCCATACCTCGACCTTGCCGGCGACGACACGCGCCGTGCAGTTGATCGGCTCCATCGTCGCGTGCGCGAGGTAAGGGGCGCGGTAGATCTGCTCGACGTGGCGTGCAGCGCCCGCGTCGGCGCTGGCGATGTCACCGCGACTGTGGAATGCGAAGCCGCCATCGCTGGTCGCCGCCGCGCGCGCTTGATCCTCGAGATGCGCCATGACCTTGCGCGTGTCGAGCCCTCCAGCCGGCCGCTGTCGCCATTCGACCTTGATCGCATCGGCACCGCGCTGCGCGTGCCAGCCCGTGCGGCCGACGACCGCGAGCGCTGCCGTCGAGCCGCCGTAGGGTCCGAGGCGAACGACGCGCTCGACGCCGGCGAGCGCGAGCGCCGGCGCGACATCGACCGCGCCCGGGCTGCCGCCCAGCATCGGGCAGTGCCGGATCGCGGCGAACAGCAGACCCGGCGGTCGCACGTCGGTGCCGAAGCGGGCGCTGCCGTCGCTCTTGGCGACCGCATCGATGCGCGGCGCCGCGGTGCCGATCAAACGCCAGTCCTCGCGCCGCTTCAGGCGTACCTCGCCGGTCGGCGTCGCCGCCGCCATGCGCGCGAGCTCGCCGTAGTGCGCCGAGTTGCCCGAGCCGTGGCTGACGACGCCGTCGCGGACGACGAGCTCGCCGGCCGGCTGCTTCCAGGCGATCGACGCCGCGCCGAGCAGGCGCGCGCGCGCCGTCGCCGCGGCGAGGCGCAGCACGTCCCAGCCGTCGACGACGCTCGACGAGCCGCCGGTGACGTTGATGCCGAGCTCGCGCGCGATCTTGGCGACCACCCATTGCCCGGCCTTCGCCGGCGTGGTCTCTTGCCCCGGCTCGGTCTCGCGCGGATGGAAGTACGGAAGGCCGGTGACCATCGTCGCGACGTTGCCGTAGAGACGGTCGGCGCCCGCCGGGACGAGGCGAACGCGCGCCAGGGGCACGTCGAGCTCCTCGGCGACCAGCATGGCGAGCGCGGTGTGCGTGCCCTGCCCCATCTCGCTGCGGTTCATCGCCAGCATCACGGTGCCGTCGGCGCCGATCTTGATCCAGCCGTTCAGGCTCACCTCGCCCGCCTCGACCGGCAACGCATCGACCGCGCCGAGGCGGTCGCGCGGCGGCATCAGGCCCCAGCCGACGACCAGCGCGCCGGCCGCGCCGAGGCCGCTGACGAGCAGGGCGCGGCGCTTCATGCCATGTCGGCCGCAGCGCTTCGGATCGCGGCGCGCAAGCGCGGGTAGGTGCCGCAACGGCAGATGTTGGCGATCGCGGCGTCGATCTCGGCGTCGCTCGGCTTGCGCTTCTTCGCCAGCAGGGCCGCGGCGGCCATCAGGATGCCGCTCTGGCAATAGCCGCATTGCGACACTTGGTGCGCGACCCAGGCGCGCTGCAGTGGATGCGGCACTTCGGCGCTGCCGAGCGCCTCGATCGTGATGACGCGGCGCCCCTTGAGCGCGCCGATCGGCAGCAGGCACGAGCGCACCGCCTCGCCTTCGACATGGACCGTGCAGGCACCGCAGGCACCGACGCCGCAGCCGAACTTCGTGCCGGTGAGGCCGAGCAGGTCGCGCAGCGCCCAGAGCAGCGGCAACGCCTGATCGGCCAGATCGTCGGGAAGGGGGCGCGCGACGCCGTTGACCAGTATCTCCATCGTTTGTCGGTAGAAAGGGAAGGCGATTGTGGCGGCTGCGAGTCAACACGCTTCGCCCGCTCTCGGCCGGGCCGCGATCTCGGCCAGAATCAAGGTCCGACGCCCTTCGCGGGCGTCGTTGTCTGTCGGAAGCCGAGATGTCCCTTCGAATGATGCGATCGATCCGCGCCAGCGCCCTCGTTGCCGGCGCTCTCTTCGGCGCCGGCGGTGCCGGGGCGCAGACCGCCGTCCTCTATGGCCTGCTCGACGCCTCGGGCAGCTACATCAAGCCGGTCGGCAGCAACGACCACCTGCTGCATCTGACCGACGGCAACATGCAGCAAAGCTTCATCGGTGTGCGCGGCAGCGAGGACCTCGGCGGCGGCCTGCGCGCTGTCTATCGGCTTGAGTCCTACCTTCGCGTCGACGTGGGCGCGGCCGGACGCGACATCACTGACGGCTTCTGGGCGCGCGAGGCGAGCGCCGGCCTGTCGGGCTCGTTCGGCACGACGGTCCTCGGCAGAACGCCGTCGCCGCTCTGGCTGGCGATCACGTCGTTCAATCCCTTCGGCGAATCGTTCGGCTTCTCGCCGACGGTGCGCCAGTATTTCGGCGGCGCGATGCTGGGCGACACGCGCTGGAACAACTCGGTCTGGTACACCAACAACCCCCGGGACCCGCTGCGCGTCGTCTTCTCCGCCAACGCCGACGAGACGACGCCGGGCGATTCGAACGGCCACAACCTGGGGCTCAGCATTTCCTACGTCACCGGTCCGTTCGCCGCCACCATCGTCGGCGAGACGGTCCGCAACAGCAGCCAGCCGCTGCCGCCAGGATTCGACCGCCAGACCGTGGTGCACGGGGCCGCCACCTACGACTTCCAGTTCGTCCGCGTCTACGGCCAGGCCGGCCAGATCAAGACCGAGGCCACCGAGGACACGCGGACCACGTCGTACCAGATCGGCATGGCGGTGCCCATCGGCACCGGTCTGATCCTTGTCGCCTACGGCAGGCAGCACATCTCGACGCCATCGAGCTCGACGACCGACCGCACGACGTCGATCGGCTACGACTACTTCCTTTCGAAGCGGACCGACATCTACATCGCCGCGATGTACGAGAAGCTGAGCAACGTCTCGTCGGGCAACACCTTCGCCGGCGGGGTGCGCTTCAAGTTCTAGCGCGCTAGTCGAGGACCACCTCGGCGCGCACGACACCGGCCCGGTCGGCGCGCGCCGAGAGCGCCAGGCGCGTCCCCCGCGGCGCCCGCACCACCCATTCGCCGACGGCGCGATCGGCCGTAATGTCCTTGCTCGGCAGGAAGGCGTTGAGCGAGTTCTTCGGCGCGTGCCCTTCGAGCTGCGGCCCCTCCATGCGCGGCTTGCCGCTGACGAGCGAGACCGAGCGGTCGTTCCCGGGCAGGTGGATCTCGAACATCACGCCGCGCACCGTCTTTCGCGCCAGCGCGCGCTTGGTCACGTACGCAGGCAGCCAGCCGCTGTTGGCGACCGCGATGCGAACCCGCCAGGTCTCGCCGCCGAGCGCGCGCACTTCGGTGCGCAGCAGCTCGAGCCGGGGCAGCGAGAGCGCGATCGTCGTCATCCACTTCGGGAAGCGCGCCGCCTCGCGCTCGCGCAGGGCGGGCGGCGGATTGCGCCAGTAGTTCATCTTGTCCCAGCCGCCGATCTCGACGGCGCCGAGCTGCGGGTGCATGAACGGCTTCCAGTCGACGTGGGCCTGGCCGCCGCAGTGCTCATCGCTCCACTTGATGAGCTTCAAGTCGTCTTCGACGGGGTGCTCGCGGTACCAGTCGATCCACTTGTAGTCGGTGATCCCGGCTTCCTTGTTCGGCGCCCAGATCTCGACCACCCAGAACAGCGCGCCGAGGTGCTCGTAAACCCAATCCTGGGTGCCGCTGATGATGTCCTTCGGGTGGTACTTGAAGTCGTGCCAGATGCTGATCGCCGGGTAGCCCGAGAGCTTGGCGCCGATCTCGCTGAAGCGCTTGATCGACCACAGGTCCTCCGGGATCATGTCGTCGTCGCTCTCGGTGCCCATCGGTCGGAGGATCACGCCGCTGTGGGTGTGATAGCTGATCGCCGCGCCGATGTTCTTGTGGCCGACGATGAAGTCGACCATCGCCTTCACCTCGGGCTCGCTGGTCGGATAGTCGCCGGCGCCGACCTGCTCGTGCTCCTGGCGCCAGCCCGACGGAAAGTTGCGATTGAGGTCGAGCCCTTCGAGGTCGGAGTTGACCTTGATCGTCAGGCCGTCGTAGTTCCTGATCAGGCCTTCGGGCATCAGGCGAAAGTAGTCGCCGCCGAACTCGCCCGGCTGGCGCGCCACCATCAGGCGCGGGTCCTGATCGCACTCTTTCCAGGTGCCGTGCGGATCGGCGATGCGCATGAAGAGGACCTTGCCGTCGCCGTCGATGTCCTCGGCGGTGAGGCCTTCGACCGGCTCCTCGTCGTACGGATAGCGCCGCGTGGACGAGCGGATGTGGCGCGGCCGGTCGGCGAGCGCAAGCTCGGCGCCGTCGGGATTCAGGCGCGGGCAGAGATAGACGGCGCGCGTGTCGAGCAGGTGCGTGATGTCTGCATCGCTGCCGTACTTGGTGAGCAGCTCGTTCAGGAAGTACAGCACCGCCGTCGATGCCGTCAGCTCTGCGGCGTGGATGTTGCCGTCGGTCCAGAACGCCGGCTTGTCCTCGGCCGAACCGGTCGCGACGTTGGTGATCGTCGCCACCCAGATGTCGCGCCCTTCGAAGCTCTTGCCGATGGAACGGATCGCGGCCAGCGTGGGAAACGCCTGCGCGTATTCGAAGAGCAGACGCGTGAGGTCGTCGTGCTTGTAGAAGATGTCGAAGCGGATCTTGGGGGCTTCTGCGGTCGTCATGTCGTGTTGTGTCCCCGGGTGGCGGCGGGAGGCATTGTCTCCGCCTCGGCGGCCGCCATCCGAGGCTGCCCGCCGCCCCTGGTCCCGGGCCCGTCGTCAACGATCGAACGGTGCGCCGTCGACGAACACCCGCATCTCGCCAGGCACGAACGCCTGCCACTGCTCGTCCTTCGTCAACGGCTCGGTGACGACGACCGCGACGCGGTCGCGCGGCGACGTCTGCTGTGCGAAGTCGACGGTGACGTCCTCATCCTGCAGCGACGCGCGCTTGAACGGATGCTGGCGGACGATGTGGTGCAGCTGCGTCGAGCAATGCGCCCAGAGCGCCTGGCCGTTGTCGAGCATGGCATTGAACACGCCGTGCGCCGCCACCTGCGGCAGCAGCTCGGCGAGCGTCGCGCTCAGCTCGGCAACTCCCGGCACGCTGGCGTGCGACTTGGCGAGCTCCTGCATCAACCAGCAGAAGGCGCGCTCACTGTCGGTCGTGCCGACCGGGCGGAAAGCGCCGTGCAGGCGCGGCGCGTAGTTTTTGAGGTCGCCGTTGTGCGCGAACACCCAGTAGCGACCCCACAGCTCGCGAACGAAGGGATGGGTGTTCTCGAGCGCGACACGGCCCTGCGTCGCCTTCCTGATGTGGGCGACGATGTTCTCGCTGCGGATCGGATAGCGGCGCACCATCTCGGCGACCGGCGACTCGCGTGCGCTCGAGGTGTCGACGAACAGGCGCACGCCCTTGTCCTCGAAGAAGGCGATGCCGAAGCCGTCCTTGTGCTCCTCGGCGCGCGTCGCGAAGCCGGTGAAGCTGAACATCACGTCGGTCGGCGTGTTGGCGTTCATGCCGAGGAGCTGGCACATGGCGGCGGCGGGGCGATCGAGGCGAGCGGAAGCCTCCAGTATGGACGGGTCGGGTGCCCGTGCGACCGTCAGCGTTGTTCCGTCGCGCGCAGGAGAAAGCGCCGCACCGCGGGGTCGGTGCTGAGGCCGACGGCGCGCTCGCGCGCCGCTTGCGCCGTCTTGGCATCGCCCTCGGCGGCCGCGAGGTGCGCGAGCGCGGCCCAGTACGGCTGGTAGCCGTCGACGACGTCGACAGCGAGGGCCCCAAGCGCGGCACGGCCTGCCGCAGCGCCGTGGGCGGCGCCGACGGCGCAGGCGCGGCTGACGATCGCGCCGATCGTCGGCCGCGTCGCGACCAGCGCGTCGTAGAGCGCGACGATCGCGGCGTCGGGGACGCTCGCGCCGAGCCGGCGCTGCGTATGCGCCGACTGGATCGCCGCTTCGAGCTGGAACGCACCGGGCGTGGCGAGCGCCGCGGCGCGATGCAGCGCCGCTTCGCCGACGCCGAGCAGCTCGCGGTCCCAGAGCGACGTGTCCTGGGCGAGCAGCGGCACATAGTCGCCCGCGCCGTCGCGACGCGCGCCGGCGCGCGATTGGCAGAACGCGAGCAGCGCCAGCAGGCCCCACGCCTCCGCCGCATCGCCGACGAGGTGGGCGAGCATCGCCGCCAGCGTCAGCGCTTCCTGGGCCAGGCCGCTGCGCTCGGGGTCGGTGCCGGCGACGTCGTCCCAGCCGGTGCCGTAGGCGGCGTAGATCGCTTCCAGCACGTCGGCCAGCCGGCCCGGCCACTCGTCGGCGCCGGGAACCTCGAAGGCGATGCCGGCGTTGCGGATCTTGGTCTTGGCGCGAACCAGGCGCTGCGACAGCGTCGCCGGCGCGACCAGGAAGGCCGACGCGATCCGCGCGGCGTCGAGGCCGAGGACCGTCTGCAGCATCAGTGCCGCACGCGGCGCCGGATCGATCGCCGGATGCGTGCACACGAACATCAGCTTCAGGCGCTCGTCGGGGAATTCCGGCTCGGGCGTGGCCGCGAGCTCGCCGAAGAGGATCGCGAGCGTCGCCTCCGCGCCGGCCTCGACCCGGCCATGGCGCCAGCGATCGTGCAGGCGGCGGCCGCGCCGCGGTCAGCAGCCAGGCCTCGGGCGCGTCGGGAACGCCGTCGACCGGCCAGTGGACGAGCGCGGCGGCGAAAGCGTCGCCGAGCGCGTCCTCGGCGGCGGCGATGTCGTGCGAGCGCGCGGCGAGGTAGGCGACGAGGCGGCCGTACGAGTCGCGCGCGACGGCCGCTGCCGCGTCCTCGGGGGCGCGCGCGGCCATGTGGGTCAGCCCTGCGGCGGCGGCGGCAGGACCGGTCGCACCTCGACGCCGCCGCTGGCCGCGCACGGAGCACGCGCCGCCCACGACAAGGCGGTGTCGAGATCGGGCACGTCGATGACGAACAAGCCGCCGAGCTGTTCCTTGGTGTCGGCGAACGGGCCGTCCTGGACGCGCCGCTTGCCGTCGACGACGCGCACCGTCGTTCCGGTGCCCGGCTCCTACAGGCCGGCGCCGCTCTTGACGACGCCCGACTGGTGCATCGCCTGCACGTACGCCATCCAGGCCGCCCAGTTGGGCTGGCTTTCGGCGCGGTCCTTGCGCCGCTCGAACTGGCGCGCGGGCTCGTAGAACATCAGCATGTAGTCCATGGCTTCCTCTTCGGTGGCGAGCGACAGGGTTCGCTCAGGAGGATGACGCGCAAGGGCCGGCGATTTCGACAGGACTTCGATTAGAAGCGATCGAATTCTCGCCAGTGCAACCCTCAGCGCCAGTCGACCAGTCGCCTGAGGACGCCGCGCACCGTCACCGCGTCGGTCGGGATGTGCGTTTCCTCGAGCACGCCGGCCATGCGCTGGACGCGGCGCGGGCTGCGCTTGGCGCTCCACACGAGCAGGTCGATCAGCCAGGGATGGGCGTTGGCGCGATTGGCCTCCTCGTACATGTCGAAGCGCGGCTTGAGCGAGAGGACGCGCGTCGCGTAGTCGGCGCGGGTCGCCGCGTCGCTGGCATCGCTCGTGTCGCTCGCCGGGTGCGCCAGGATAGCCTCGGCGGCATGCAGCGCGGTTTCCATCGCCTTGCCGATGCCCTCGCCGGTGAAGGCGTAGGTGCTGCCGGCCGCTTCGCCGGTGACGAGCACGCCGGGCGCCTCGAGTCGCGCGCCTTCGAGCGAGCAGCGCAACGGCGCGCCCTTCAGCTCGTGGCCCGGGTCGCCGCGCCAACGGCCGCCCTCGACGAGCTCGCGCGCCGGCGCGTACAGCGACTTGAACGCGGCGAAGACCTCGCGCAGGTTGACGTCCTGCATTGCGTGCTTGCCGTCCTTGCCTTCGCGGTGGCTCTGGGCGACACCGACGCCGATGTTGAAGACGTCGCCGCCGCACGGGAAGATCCAGCCATAGCCGGGCGACAGGCGCTTGTGCCAGACCACCTCGAGGCTGGTGATGCGCGGCGTCATTGCCGCGTTCTCGACGTAGCCGCGCAAGGCGATGCCGCTCGGCGTGCGCCGGTCGCACAGGCCCGCGGCGATCGTCGCCTGCGGCTGCGCGCCGCTCGCCAGCACCAGCCAGGGCGCCTTCACCTCGCGCATCCGCTCGCCGTTCTGCAGGCGCGCGCCGACGGCGCGCCCGGCACCGTCGCGCAGCGGCGCGACGAAGCGCACGGGCGCGAACATGCGCGCGCCGGCGGCGACTGCCGCGGCGCAGATGATCTCGTCGAGGCGCTTTCTCGGCAGCACGGCGAGGCGCCCGGGCACGTCGATGCGGCCGCCGCGCGGTGCGATGCAGGCGAGCGTCGGAGAGGTGCGCGCTTCAGCCATCACCTGGGCGAGGACGCCGAGGCGATCGAGGGCGCGGTGCGCATCGGGAATGAGGCCGTCGCCGCAGACCTTGTCGCGCGGGAACGCCTGCGCATCAACGAGGACGACGCTGCGGCCGGCACGGGCCAATAGCTGGGCCGCCGCGGCGCCGGCCGGGCCGGCGCCGACGACGATCGCGTCGCAGCGCTCGGGAAGGAGATCGAGATCGAGATTCATGAGGGGCGAGGGTCGTTTTCGGTCGTGCTCGGTCGCCGAAGCGGCCTGATTCGCCAGGCCGCGACGATGGCGCAGGCGGTGATGACGCCGACGAGAGCGAATGTTTCGTGAAAGGCGGCGATCGGCTGCGACGGGTGTGCGCCCAGGCGCCATTCGAGGACGTTGCCGACCAGGCCGATGCCGAACGCGCCACCGAGCTGGCGCAGGAAGTTGATCGTGCTCGAGCCATGCGCGATCAGCGTGTCGGGCACGCCTTGCATCGAGCCGAGGTTGAGCGACGGCATGATCATTCCCAGGCCCAGGCGGCCCACCACTGCCCAGGCGGTGATGAGCGCAAGCGCGGTCGCCGTGCCGACGCCGAGCATCAGGAAGAACGACGCGGCGAGCAGGAGCAGGCCGGCGCTCACCATGTGGCTGACGGCGATCCGGTCGGCGAAGCGGCCGGCGATCGGGATCGTCACCGCGAGCACCAGGCCGGCAGGCAGCAGCACCGCACCCGCCTGCGACGGCGGCAGGTGCAGCGCTTCCTGCATGAAGACCGGCACCAGGTAGGTCGAGCCGAACAGCGCCATACCGTAGATGAAGGCGACCGTGCCGCCCATGGCGAAGGCGCGATGGCCGAACAGCGGCAACGCCATCAGCGGCCGCGCGCCGCGCCGCTGGTGGAAGATGAAGCCAATCGTCGCGACGACGCAGCCGGCGAGCAAGGCCACGCCGATGTCGCGCGTCGCGCTGTGCAGGTAGACCATGCCGTTGAGCAGCGCGAGAACGGCGATCGCGATCAGGCCGAGGCCGACGACGTCGAGCCGGCCGCCCGACTTGCTGATCGGCTCGCCGCCGGGGGCGCCGATCGGCAGGTAGCGCTGCGCCATCACCAGCGCGACGACGCAGAACGGAGTGACGACGAAGAAGATCGAGCGCCAGCCGAACATCTCGACGAGGATGCCGCCGACGCTCGGACCGAGCGCCGGCGCGAGGACGACGCCGAAGCCGAAGATGCCCATCGCCTTGCCGCGCTCGCCGCTGCTGAACGCATGCAGGATGACGATCGCCGGGATCGGCTGCAGGACGCCGGCAGCGAACCCTTCGGCGACGCGCATCGCCAGCACGAGCTCGAACCACGGGCTGAGCCCGCCGAGGATGCCGCCGACCATGAGCAGGGCGACCGCGCCACTGTAGGTGTGGCGATAGCCGTAGCGGGAGAGCAGCCACGGCGTCGTCAGCATCGACAGCGTCATCGCCCCCATGAAGCCGGCCGAGAGCCATTGGGCGCGCTCGTGGCCGAGGCCGAAGACCCGGCTCATGTCGGGAACGGCGACGTTGATGATCGTCGACGCCATGATCGACGCGACCGTGCCGATCATCACGGTCGCCAGCACCAGCCAGCGGTAGCGCGGCCCGAAGCGCTCGGCGAGGGCGGCGCGGGAGTGGATCGGGTCGGACGAAGGCACGGAGCGGGAGCGCGGTCGGGTCAGCCGGCGATTGTCGTCGCCCGCCGTCGCCCGGCCGGCGCCGCTACCAGATCGAGACGCGCTGCTCGGGCGGCAGGTACATCGGATCGCCCGGCTTGACGGCGAAGGTCGCGTAGAACGCCGGGTGATTGCGCACCGTCCCGTTGACGCGGAACTCGTCGGGCGAGTGCGGATCGGACTTGATCTGCGTCAGCAGCACCGCATCGCGGGCCTTGCCGCGGAACGCCTGTGCGAAGCCGTAGAAGAAGCGCTCGTCGCCGCTCGTGCCGTCGATCACCGGCGCGGGCTTGCCGGCGAGCGAGCGGTGGTACGCCTTGTAGGCGATCTCGAGCCCGGAGTTGTCGGCGATGTTCTCGCCGAGCGTCAGCTCGCCGTTGACGTAGTAGCCGGCGAACGGCGAGAACGCCGAGTACTGCGACACCAGGAGCCGGGTCTTGGCCTCGAAGCGCTTCCTGTCGTCGTCGGTCCACCAGACGCGCAGGTTGCCGGTGCCGTCGAACTGGCTGCCTTCGTCGTCGAAGCCGTGGCTGATCTCGTGGCCGATGATCGCGCCGATCGCGCCGTAATTGACGGCGTCGTCGGCAGCCGGATCGAAGAACGGCGGCTGCAGCACCGACGCCGGGAAGACGATCTCGTTGAGCGAGGCGTTGTAGTAGGCGTTGACGGTCTGCGGCGTGAGGAACCACTCGTCGCGATCGACCGGCTTGCCGAGCTTCGCGAGATCGCGCGCGTAGGCGAACTCGCGTGCGCGCCGGACGTTGCCGAGGAGATCGCCCTTCTTCGTCTCGAGCGAGCCGTAGTCGATCCAGCGCTTGGGATAGCCGATCTTCGGCGCAAAGGTCGCCAGCTTGGCCTGCGCCTCCTGCTTGGTCGCCGGGCTCATCCAGTCGATCGCGTCGATGCTGTCGCGGTAGGCGACGAGCAGGTTGGCGACGAGCGTTTCCATGCGCGCCTTCGACGCCGGCGGGAAATGGGCGTCGACATAGAGCTTGCCGAGCGATTCGCCCGCCGACCCTTCGACGAATCCGACCCCGCGCTTCCAGCGCGGCAGGTTCTCGGTCGTTCCCGACAACGTCGTGCCGACATAGGCGAAGCGGGCGTCGACGAAGTCCTTGGCGAGGAACGAGGCGTACGAGCCGAGCAGATGGGTGCGCAGGTAGGCCTTCCAGACCGGCAGCGGCATCGCCGACAGCTGCGCGGCGACGGTCGCCAGGTAACTCGGCTGCTGGACGACCACGTCGCCGGTCTTGCCGGCGAGGCCGGTGGCGGCGAGCCATGCCGGCCAATCGAATCCGGGCGCGAGCGGCGCCAGGGCGGCGAGCTCGACCCGGTTGTAGGCCTTGACCGGATCGCGCGTGTCGACGCGCGCCCACTGGCCCTGGGCCAGCGCCGTCTCCAGCCCGAGCACGGCACGCGCCGACGTCGCCGCGTCGCCCGGCGCGCGCGAGAGCTCGAGCAGGCGGGTGAGATAGACCAAGTAGCTCGCGCGCGCCTCCTTGAACTTGGCGTCGGTGGCGTCGAGGTAGTAGTCGCGGTCGGGCAGGCCGAGGCCGGCCTGGACGATCTGGGGCACGTAGCGCCGCGCGTCGCGCGAATCCTGGTCGATGTACATGCGCAGCGGCATGTCGACGCCGAGCCGCGTCATGCGGCCCATCACCGCGGGCAGCTGAGCCGGCGACTGCAATGCGTCGATGACCGCCAGCTCGCCGGCGAGCGGCGCGGGGCCGGCGCGCTCGACCGCGGCTTCGTCGACGAAGCTCTCGTAGAGGTCGGCGATGCGCGCCTCGTCGGCGTTGGCGCGCGTCTTCACTGCCTTCTCGACCAGGCTGCGCAGCTCGACCTGGATCTTGTCGTGGAGGGCTTCGAACGAGCCGAGGTAGGCCTTGTCGGCCGGGAACTCGGTCGTCTTCAGCCAGCGACCGTTGACGCGACGAAAGAAGTCGTCCTGGGCGCGCACCGACGGGTCGCCGGCCGCGCGG
>Ga0207650_10001785_pt1 | contig 15217 bp, 12 predicted proteins | sample KBSS63metaG_FD_184325 | JGI IMG/M metagenome (GOLD analysis project Ga0207650, IMG submission 184325) | Switchgrass rhizosphere microbial communities from Kellogg Biological Station, Michigan, USA - KBS S6-3 metaG (SPAdes) (version 2) | ecosystem: Host-associated > Plants > Roots > Rhizosphere...
GACCAGCACGTTCTTGCAGATCCCCGCGTGCACGAGCATGGCGCCGGAGAGCACCGCGCCGCAATTCCAGCCGCCGCCACCGTCGCTGTAGAATTCAAAGTTGCATTTTTTTAGTCCGAGCGCGCGCACCAATTCGCGCACCATCTGGCCTTCCGGCTGGCGGTGGTAAAATGAAACCACTCCATCGATGTCCTGGACCTGCAACCCGGCATCCGCGATCGCTTTGAGACTTGCCTCGGCGGCTAGCGTCAGAGTCGTGACTCCGGAATTGCGCGAGAACGCGGTCCAGCCAATTCCGACGATTGCAGTTTTGTCTTTGATTGCTTGCTCCGGCATGTTTACCTCGGCTCTTAATTCTTGAGGGAAAGCTTTTTCGGAGTCCTTCGATAAAGCTTAGAGCCTGCCCTAGTTGGAAAAAATGTCTTTCATCAGCTTCGAGTCTGCGTCGAAATTTTCCGCCCAGGCGGGATCGACGGGTACGATCTCGGCGCCTCTCACTTTCATGCTCTCGTCTTGCGGCAGGTCGGTTCGCGCGACCAATCGCCCGGCGTGCTGGTAAAGTTGCTGCCCTTCTCTCGACAGCAGAAAATCGATGAGTAGCCGCGCCGCCGCGGGATGCGGCGCTTGCGAGACCAGACCCACTCCGACCATAAGACCGGGCAGCGGCCCGAGCGCAACCCAATCGATGGGAGCGCCTTTTTGCTGCAACCGGTTCACCGTCACGCCATTGGCGTTGATCTGGAGCGCGGTTTCACCGGCGGCAACCAGTTGGGTTATCAGAGTCTGGCCGATGCGCAGCATCGGGTCCTGCCGTGACAGGTCTCTCATGTATTTGACGCCTTTTTCCCTCCCCAAAATGTGCAGCATGGCCGTGAACCAATCGATCTTGTCCTTCTCCAAAATCATTTTGTTTTTCCAGAACGGAGCCAGGAGATCCTCATAGCGCTGCGGCAGGTTTTGCGCCGGGACGAGTTTCGTGTTGTAGAGAACAACGTAGGGATTGTAATAAGTCGCCGTCCAATATCTCTCGTCCTTGAAGCCGCGTGGAAAAAAGCGATCTTCGGCCGAGGCGTATTCGCCGACAACACCTCTTTTCTTGAGCGCGTGAAGATAAAAAGCCGGCGTTTGCAGGACGTCGACCAGAGACTTTTTCGCGCGTGTCTCCTGCAAGACTTTGGTGACGATCCTTTCGCCTTCCGAGCGGTTGATGTTGACATTGAGAAACGGATACTTGGCTTTGAAGCGAGCGCTCATCGCGCTGGCTTCTTCCAAGTTGCTCGTCGTGTAAAGAACTACCTCACGATCTTTTTTTGCCGCTTCGACGAGTTCGTCTTTTGTCGCCGCGTTCGATCCTCGCGCCAAGGCGACGAAAGCAGCAATGGCGAGGATCAAACAAATAGGCTTCATGTGATCAGGTTTGCTGACTGGATCTCGACGATATCCAACAACCGGAGCGCGCGTCAACCTGAAGCTCGTCTAAGACGAGCGCTTACGTTGACTTTCTTTGTCTACTGCAGATATGAAACGTAAAATACAAGTGCTCCGGGAGCTAACGATGTTTGTCCGATACCCATGGGTTGCCGCATTGCTTCTTGTCTCCAGTGTTTCAGCGAAAGCGGCGGCTCAAAGCGCCAAGCCGATGACTCCGACCGATTTGGCGAAATACAGCGGCGCTGATCGCGCGCGCATCCTTTATGATGGGGCGAAGAAAGAAGGCAAATTCTTATGGTACACATCGCTGATCGCGAACAAAGAGATCGTCAAGATCTTTGAGTCCAAATATCCCGGCGTAACGGTGGAGACCTATCGTACCAGCGGCACGCAATTGGCTTCCAGAGTTTTGGCCGAAGCGCAGTCGAAACGTTATCTCGGCGATGTGATCGAGACGTCGCCGCCGGGTCTGATGGTACTCCGCGACAACCAACTTCTTCTGCCGTACACCTCGCCGTTTCTTGCAGAATATCCCGATGCCGCGAAACAAAAAGCTCCAAACGGTCTGACCCTTTGGACGACTGACCGCGAGTCGTACATCGGCGTCGGCTACAACACGAATGTTCTGCCCGCCGGCGATGTACCGAAGAACTTCGATGATCTGTTGAAGCCGGCACTAAAAGGCAAACTCGCGATCAGCAACGACGATGTTGCGGCGCGATTGGTCGGCGGCATGATCAAAGCGAAGGGCGAACCGTTCGTAAGAAAATTAAAAGACCAAGACGTCAAGGTGCACGCACTCAACGGACCTGGATTCAATGAGCTGATCGTTTCCGGCGAAGTACCGATATCGTTCACAGCGATCCATAGCAACATCGGTCACGCCGCGGAGAAGGGCGGGCCGGTGGCATGGGTTCCGATGGATCTGGTGCCGGCGATCTCCGGCGGCGTTGCGCTCTTCTCCCACGCTCAGCATCCGTACGGCGCGTTGCTGTTGGTCGATTTTCTTCTGAGCCCTGAGGGCCAGAAAATGCTGATCGAGACGTTCAAGCATGGCAGTGCGACGAAGGATTATGGATTCAAGCGATGGTACCCCGAAGAGAGCTTGACCACTTCGCAATACGACCAGACGATGGATAAATGGCAGAAACTGGTCGCGGAATTTATGCGCAGATAATTTTCCTATCGCGTCCGTGCGCTATGATTCGGAAGGGAATTAGGGTCAGTTGAATCAGTGGACATCGCTGGAATTCTGCGTGCGCCAATGACAATGAACGAGTCGATCTTAATCGGGGAGAAAGATAACTGGATGCCTGTGGAACCATGCCGGAAAATGGCGACAGCTGCACAGCAAGCAGGCTAGCCCGTAGAAATAAAAATTTATCCAGGCGCACATCATTCATTCGATAGCGATAGGCCGACCGTCTACATCGCTGAGCAGGTCAACTTGAATATCAGCTGCCAAGGACGCGATCAGAGGACATCGGGCTCGCTCCGCGCTATCCTCTTATCGCTTCAATTCGGAGACCGTGCGCTCTGGCGGCTGCACACTGACGGTTGTCGGCGGAAACAAATAGATCTGTCGACCATTCCGAGGCGCAGGCGACATGTAACGCATCGGCACCACGCAGAGAAAACTGCTCAAGTAGTGCCACTGCCTGAGCGATCACTTCCTGAGTAATGCCAATGATTGTAGCGTCATCGATATCGGAAAGTAGCGATGCCTTGGCATTTTGGTACTCTTCAGTCGAAAGTTTGCGTTCACGCCGACGGCGGTACAGGGCCGAAACTATTTCTGGAATGCAGATCACCGAGACGGCTAAGGTTGAAGCAGAAGACAGAATGGCTTGAACCCGTTCGCTTCCTTTCTCTTCAACGTATCGTTTGGCGAGGGCCGAAGAATCGAAGAAAACATTCAACGTGACTTCCGCCTTTCCTGCAAAATTGCCTTGCTGAGCGATGCACCGGGATTGATCAACCTCAAACCGGGCCGCTTCCATGATGGAATTTTCTCCTCGGATTCCGCAGGAACGATTTTGGCCACGGTTTTACCGTGGCGAACAATACGAACGGTTTCACCCTTTTCAACGAGAGTCAAAATTTCTGACGCCCGGTTTCGGAATTCAGTAAAAGATAGGCTTTTCATCGCTGTCCTCCTCCGTACCGGAAACTGTACATTACTGTACATTAATGGGCAATAAGCGGATCAGGAGCAGGGCTAAAGGTGAGGCGAAAAGCGTTAGTGAAAGGACAAGCGCAACGCACAGGAAGAAAGAGAACTTCACTCGGTCTAGTTCATGGGCCAATTGGTAAAGCTCTTCTGCGATTGCCTTGTCGTGAGCTCTAGAAATACGCTGGCTGACTCATCCATTCGCCTCCTATCTCCTTCGCGGGTCAACGGTAACATCACTTTTCGCGTACGGGACGATGCCGCCAATCGTTTTGTTTGCGTATCCGTACTCCTAAGTATTCATCTGGATTATTCGTTCCCGTGCCAGACCTGGAATCTGATACATAACCGTTTGACGCGAATTGACGGCAATGTTATTGGCCAGCTATCCAGAAACTTCTTCGAGCAAATCCATGAGGATGGAGGAATGACGAATGTATATCGACTGCGACTCACACTATTTTCCGGTTAAGTTTCTGAAAGGCGTCAGCGCCAAATATGCTCACTCTCCTAGGGTAGTCAGAAATGGAGATGATGTAAGATCGGTGTTGCCCGATGGTACGCTCATAAAAAACCAGGCGCCAAAAGGACGTTGGCATCTCGACACAAGAGATCAGCACGTCGACTGGGAGGGTTTTGACGTCCATGTGCTGATACCCGAAAACCGGGAACTGCTCTACACGTGGGACAGTGACTTGGGATGCGAGCTTGCCCGTGCATACAACGACGCCGTTGCACAGGATCTGAAAGAATGTGCTCACCCGGAGAAATATTTTGGTGTGGCGTGGGTTTTTCTTCCCGATGTCGAAGAGTCTTGCCGCGAGATCGAGCGCGCGGTGAAGACACTCGGACTCAAAGCCGTCAAATTTATGGGCGGCTTTGCCGATGCCAATCTTGGTTCCGAGAAGCTTTGGCCATTTTATGAAAAATGCTGCGAGCTCGATATTCCCATTCTCGTCCATGACACCGCTTCCGATCGTGACGGTCATCCCAATCCCGCGCTGGTTGGAATCGAGCAGCTTTATCTCGAAGTGGAAAATAATGCCTTGCCATTCCTGCTCGCGTTTCCGTTCCGTTACATCGTTGATATCGGAAGTCTCATTCTTCGGGGCGCATTGAAAGAATTTCCGAACCTGCGGGTCTGTTTCGTCGAAGGTTCCGCCGCGTTTGTTCCATGGTTGATGGACAGATTGGATATGGATCCGAAAGCGAAAAAGAAGCTCGGCAAAGACCCGCGCGAATTTTTTAGTCAGATCTGGGTTTCAGCTTTCGCAGCGGAAAACTCTTTAAAGTACGCGTGCGACTATTGGCAGGATCATAATCTCACAGTCGGTAGTGATTATCCGCACGGCGATCCTTCGGCAACCTGGACGCAAGGAACTGTGAAAATGATCAAGGAGATGGAGGGAGTCTCGGAAATGGACAAAGAAAAAATTCTCGGTGGAAATGCCATGCGGCTGTTTGGGATTCAGTAGCCTAACACGCTTCCACAGTCGATCTGTCTTCACAAGGGCGCCTTCGTTAAGGCCTAGAGATCACAAGGGCTATGATCAATTTTCTAGTCACCATTTTTCTGACATTGTGCTTTTTGGGAAGTTCTTACGAGACCTATGGCGCCTCAGCACCAGCGAAGGTCATTATCGCCTATGCGGCAAACAACCCCCGAGTAGCGCCTCTCTGGATCACCGAAGAGCAGGGTTTTTTTACAAAATACGGCATCAATGCCGAACTAATATTCATTCGGAATAGTGCGCTTGCCATAGGCGCTCTGATCTCCAAAAACATCGATGTCAGCCAGGCCGCAGCCATTTCGGCCCTCAATGTAGCTGTTGCGGAAAAATCCGTCGAATTAAAAATCGTCGCAGCGTTTAATAACCGGCTGACTCACGATCTCGTCGCGCGCCCTGGCATTACATCGCCCAAACAATTATCCGGCAAAAAGCTTGGAGTTCAGGTGGTAGGTGGAAGCCTCTGGATCACCGCTATGCTCGCCCTCGAATCTCTCGGGTTAGATCCGATCCGGGACGATATCCGAGTTCTCACGATTGGGGATCAAACCGTTCTTACGCAGGCACTCGAGACGGGAGTGATTGACGTTGCGGCTCTCGACGGAGCATTTAGCCAACGCTTAAAGAAAAAAGGATTTTCGATTCTAGCAGAGCTTTACCGAGCGAATATTCCCACGGTGAGTTCGACGGTTATGGTCCTTAATTCTTATCTCCAGACCAATACAGCTCTTGTGGAGAATCTTGTGAAGGCACTCATCGAAGGCGCAGCCTTTAGCCTTTCGCCAGAGAACAAGCCCGTCGTGCTGCGGACCATAATGAAACGGCTGAAGATCACGGATGCGCGAGACGCAGAGGAAGGTTACGACGGCGTTATCAAGGCGACGGATTTAAAACCCTACCCATCGATTGAAGGGCTGCGTAATATGCAGCGCTTCATGAAAAGCCAAAATCCCGTGGTAGCAAATGTTAACGTTGAAAATATGATCGATAGCCGGTTGGTGCGAAAGCTTGATGATAGCGGGTTTATCAATGAAATGAAAAAAATCTATCGACTGCGGTAGTTTCCTATAGTCCTCGCAAGAAGTCGCTGTCCGGACTAAATTTTACCGTTCTTCGCGTTCGTGTCGTGGGCAGTGAAGGGAGAGCCGTTTTTCGGAGATCCAGGAGCGGCCGACAATATTATCCTTGAATCGAGGTAACTTTGAAAAACGAACTCGAACGGTTGTCGACCGATTGTTTCGTCGCTCTGATATTGGACAACGAAGTTACCGTCGGCGAATTTGTCACGGACCCGCCGCTGCCGTGGAGGCGGCTGGTGCAGCAGAACGGTGCCTATCGAGTCGCCGCGGGATATCCGACTGAGCTCACCTCGGCGCAGGCCAGGTTCGAGATGCGAAACTGGGATGAAGTCTCGCTGCCGGCGATCATGCGCGGGCTGGCGGAATTGGACGGCGGTGTGGGTTGCGTGGTTTTCGGCAACAACGCCGGCCAGGGATTGCCGCTGGCGCAAAGCCTCGCGCCGAGTTTGATCGGCGAGCGCGCCGCGATTATCTACGCCCAGAGTCTTCCCGAGCGGAGCGCCTACGAGCAACTCGGGTATCGAACCTTTCTCAAACGGAGCGAGACAGCGTCACGCTTGCTCGCTGTCGCCAAAAAAGCCGCCCTGCCCTTGTCGCTCTGCTTCGTCAACACAATCCAGCACAACCAGCACAACTATCACGACCCATAAGCACTTCGACTCGGCAATCACGCAGGAACTAGGTGCCGAGAAAAATGACTGGCTGGGCGAGTGGTCGCTTTTGCAAGAACAGATTCACTCTCAGCGTCAAGCCCTTTTTGCGAAACCCAAATTGATAACCAGGCGATCTCCACCGCGTCGTCGGTCCACGACATCGGCTCTGAGTTTTTGTTGAGCACGACCCAGAAATGTAGGTCTTTGATATAGGCCAATGCGGGCAGAGTATCGAGCGGTATTTCCATTTCGATCTCCTTTTGAAAAGCGCTTGATGGCAAAAAGAAAGCCACTTGCGAATTGATGCAAGTACCCAAGAGAGCGCTGGTTCAGTACGAAGGCGTTAAGAGGATGTAGCTTTTTTGAAGCAGCTTTTCCTGATTGCCTCAAACCGGTTCCCAATCCGTCAAACTAGTTCCACGACGAGAGAGCCCAATCCTCGGTGCATACGTCAGCCTGGTCGGTATCGTAGACGACCTGAATAGGTCGCCGTATTGCGGGAGCACGCACGGCCATTGAAGATGGCCTGAGTTGCGACCGGTGTGAATCGTTGTGGCGCCGGCGCTCCTCGTCAAATACCGCTAAGGTTTGGCAGTCCTTCCTTCGACGAAACTCACATCCTGAGATGACGATTTCGCCGGCCTGAACTAGTCGGGCTCCACAAGGCCTGCGCGACTCGACGAGAGATCCGATGGAGCGGTGAACATCACCGAGCATGAACCGCATGCATGCGACAAGCTCCAGCGTCGGAGACTGGCGATAAAACAAAAGCGAATCGGCAAAATACCGTTGACAAACGGGAGCGAGGCGTAGTATCTGCGGGTCAAATCGTAAAACTGGTGGATTACAATGAGAACCTCGGGCCCGGTCGCGCCGGATGCATGCTGACGAGCGCTTTCGATGCCGAGCTTTCAAATAAAAGTTCTCGATAAGGCCATTCGGATTCTCGAATTGCTGGCTCAGTCGAATCGCGGCGTCAGGCTGAAGGATCTTATTTCCATGGCCGCGTTGAACAAGTCCACCGCTCTGAGAATCCTGCGCTCCCTCGAGTCGCATGAGCTTGCGGCGAGAAACGGCTCCGGCGCTTTTGTTCTCGGCAGCCGGGTTCTCTGGTGGGAAAATTGTTTTCGGCGCAATTTCGAACTTTTGGCGGTGGTGCGCCCTGTGCTCGAAAAACTTCGCGATGTAACAGGTGAGACGGTCACGTTTTCAATTTTGATGGGTCAGCAGACGGTCGTCATCGATCAGGTCGTCAGTCGTAATGTGACCAGCACGCGCTTTGAGCTCGGGCTATCTGCACCGCTCCATGCCGGGGCGAGCGGTAAAGTCATTTTGGCTCATATGGGCCGGGATGAACAAAAAAGGTTCTTACGATCTTCGCACCTGCGGCATCTGACCGACCAAACGATCACGAGCCGGGTGAAATTAGAGCCGGAATTGAAAAAGTGCCGCATCAAGGGCTTTACCGTCAGTCGAGGAGAAAGATCTCCCAATACGTGTTCGATTGCTGCGCCAGTTCTAGCTGGCGCCGGTGAATTCGCCGGCGTCGTTTCGATTGTCGGCCCGGCAGACAGGTTGAGACAGACCGAGATCAAAGCCATCGCTCCAATCCTGGTGAGCGAGACGCAAGCATTGGGAGAGCAAATTCGCCGAGCGCTCGTCGGCAATGAAAGCACGCCGCGCGGCGATGCGGTTGCGATGAAAGAACAGCAAAGGGCAAAGCGTACCAGCCTCCGATTAGTTTCAACAGCTGGTAAGCAATCGACATGAACACCTGGCCGCAATACTCAGTGAACACGAAACCGATTTGGATTGGCTCCGTCTTGTTGGGCGCATTCGTGGCATTGCTGGTGTGGTACTTCGCGGCCAGCTATTTGGCTCATCGACAGTTGCCACCGGTGGCTGAGAAAATGCTCACGCTGCACGACGATTTGCTCGCGATCGATGGAGCTGAGGACGGCAAAAGAGTGGCCGTAGGGAAATTCGGGCTGATCTTGGTGACAAACGACAACGGGAAGACTTGGGAACGCCGCGCAACGGATACGACCAAAGCCTTGTCTGCCATTTCGTTTGGCGACCCCAAGCACGGGTTTGTCGTGGGAAACGGCGGGACTCTTCTAGCGACAACCGACGGTGGAGCAAACTGGCACTCTCAGTCATCCGGAAGCAAGGATCAGCTCCTGGGCGTTTACGCTCTCAATGCCACAAACGCCTACGTCGTGGGTGCGTTCGGCACCTTACTTTCAACCTCTGATGCCGGACAGAATTGGATCCGGCACGAGCTCAAATGGGATCAGTTGATCGGCAAGATCATCAATGACTCCGGCTATGTCGAGCCTAATTTAAACGCGATCTATTTCAGCTCACCGATGAAGGGATGGATCGTCGGTGAATTTGGTTTAGTTCTGCACACGGAAGACGGCGGCAGCACCTGGACCGCACAACGGTCGGGAAGCGATTTACCTCAGCTCTACGCTGTCAAATTCATCGACGATCAGCGCGGCTGGGCCATTGGACAGGCGGGCAGCTTGATTCATACCACCGACGGTGGAAAGCGCTGGGCCCCCGTTGAAATCAATTCGCAACGCGATCTTTACAACATTTCTGTCGACGGGCAGCGCTGCATCATCGTCGGCGATGGAATCGCGTTCGGCAGTGATGACGCAGGCTCGAGCTGGAAGGAAATCCGATTGAATTCTGAAGATCGGTGGTTGTCCGGCGTTCTGGTAAAAGATCGGTCGGCGCTAGCCGTCGGGCCTGGCGGAACGATTCAAATTTTAAATCTGGAGAACCCAGGATCGGTCCCGATGGAGACACGATGAGAACCTATGCGGAGTGGTTGTATGACCATCGGTTTGGCGCGACCGTCCTGCTTTTTGTCGTAACGGTGTTTTTCGGTTGGCAAGTAAAGCATCTCGATATCTCAACCCGCTTTTCAGACCTTTATCCCAGAAATCATCCGTACATCAAAACTTTCGAAACTTACCCGGGTTTCGGCTCGCCGTTTACGATTTCAATTGTCATCGAAGTCAAGAAGGGAACAATCTACAACGCGGCAACACTGGCCAAAATCCAGGAAGCCACGAGACTGGTCGATCTCATCTACGGGGTGGACCACGACCAGATCCTCTCGATCGCCTCGCGGAAAGTGAAGCATGTCGAAGCCACGATTGGTGGAATCCAGGCGGCTAACCTTCTCGTCGGACCCGTTCCAAAAACCCCGGAAGAAATTGCGCAGCTCCGTGCCAAAGTGCGCAGCACGGGCGGAGTCATGGGCAGCCTCGTTTCATTTAAAGAGGATGCGGCCCTGGTGCAAGCGACGTTTATCGAGCGACTGACGGATTACGATGTTATTTTCAACTCGGTGAATGACATCATCACAAAGTTGCAGGATGGAAATCACGAGATCCATGCGGCGGGACACCCAATGCTCACCGGCTGGGTCTACCACTACCAAAAAGAAATGTACGTCATTTTCGCCCTCGGGCTGCTCGCGATGGCGGTTTTTCTGGTACTCCATTTTCGTAATATTTCAGGCGTGGTCACGCCTCTCCTGGTCGCGGCAATCAGCGCCACCTGGGGGTTCGGATTCGCAGGTGTTTTGGGCTTCAATCTCGACCCATTGATTATCGTGGTGCCCGTGCTCCTAGTGGCGCGGGCACTCAGCCATTCCGTGCAAATGTGCGAGCGATATTTTGAGATCTATAACGAAACTGGAGACGTCCGAAGGGCGAGCGTGGATTCGTTGGTTTCGTTATTTCCACCCGGGGTCGTCGGTATCATTTGCGATGCTGCCGGTCTTTTCATCATCGCGATCGCGCCCATACGTCTCATTGAAAAACTTGCTTACGTCTGCGGCCTTTGGTCGCTGTCGCTGGTCATCACCGCAATGATCTTGACCTTTCTTGCGCTCTCTTACCTGCCGCCACCGAGGAATGCTGGGCAAATTGTCCTAAGCACTGGCCAAACGCACGGATTTCTTTATCGCATCTTTCGGTTTATCGCCCTGTTTTCGTCAACGCCGCGCTGGTCGATCGGAACCTGTGTTTTTTTCTTGATCATCACGGCCGCGTCGGGTTGGTGGGCGTTTCACCGCAGCATCGGTGATGTCAATCCCGGAACGCCTCTTTTATGGCCGGACTCTCCCTACAATACTGCCATTCGAAAAATCAACGATCGTTTTGCGGGCTTCGATGTCCTCCAGGTTGTCGTCGAGGGAAGGCCGGAAAGTATCAAAAGCAGTGACGGGCTGAACCTGATGCAGAGTTTTCAGCGCTATATGGAGCTCGATCCCGAGGTTGGAGCGACGTTTTCTTTTGCTGACCAAGTCTCGCAGGTGAATCGTCTCTTTCATGGTGGGCTGCCGAAATGGAGCGTCATACCCGACAGTAATGCGGACGCTGCGATGATCTTCCAGCTCTCGATGACAGGTGCAAGCCCGGGCGATTTCGATCGACTATTCAACAGGAATTTTAGTGCAGGGAACGTTACGGTTTGGTACAAGGATCACCGGGGAGATACGGTCGAGCGAGCTCTGCATCGAGCGGGAACTTTCATGAACGCGAATCCCGCTCCGCCCGGCAGCGATCTGCACATCCGTCTCGCCGCAGGGACGATTGGCTTGCTCGGAGCCTTGAATGAAACCATCGGTCGGCTCGAGATTCTCACGGTCGTTCTTATCTCGTTGGTGATTTTTGCCGTGACGACATTCATCTACCGCTCGTTTACGGCTGGATTGCTGCTCACGGTAATCTCGAACACCGCCTATTTGATGACTTCAGCGATCATGTACCGACTGGAAATCGGGCTCGATGTGAACACGCTGCCGATTGGCGCAGTCGGTATGGGGATTGGCATCGACTACAACATTTATCTGATGAGCCGGATGTGCGACGAGTATCGCGTCAATCCGAACTATTCGAAGCTCATTCCCGCCTCCATTTTTACCACCGGCAAAGCGATCTTCTTTACTGCGACGACCATGATTGTGGGGATCATCATCTGGTATTTCATGTCGAGTCTCCGCTTCCAAGCAGAAATGGGTCTGTTGTTGTCTGCGGTGATGCTCGCGCATGTGATCTTGGCGCTGTTTTTTCAGTCGGCGTTCATGATGATCTTGCAACCCAAGTTCATACAAAAGGGATTGGTTTTCGCACATTCAAGTGAGCCGGACGTGGCTAAAGAGCAAAATTGGCGTGTCGCACGGTAAACAAACTGCAAACGGGAGGTGGGTTATGCGAATAAGTAAAGTCCTGGCGTGGGCAACCGCTTTCGCATTGACGGTATTGCTTGGGGGAACGGCCGGCGCTCAGTTCAACGTTGGCCCATTTGAGATCACCGGTTTTTATCAATTCACGGTCGATACACCGACTGAGCATGCCAATCCCAATAACTCGTCATGTCTCAGTTTTATCGTCGGCGCATTCCAATGCTCCCCAGGGCTACAGAAGAAAGGCGGCAAACCGGATTTGCTGCTGATGCGCCAGCTGCTCGATCTCAATATATATGGAAAGCTCAGTGAAAGCTGGAGTGTCACGTTTGAGCCGCGCCTATTCTTCGATATGACCAAAATTGCAGATAACCATTTTCGCCAGTATGAGTCACTGCCGGCGCCATTTTCCGGCAATGGCTGGATGCTCCGTGGCGGCGGAAACGATTTCAAAGCGGAGATGTGGCAAGCCTATACCGATTACCGCAACGGCCCCTGGTGGGTGCGGCTTGGTAAACAGCAAATCGCCTGGGGAGAAGCGCTCGGCCTCAGGGTTTTAGATACAGTTAATCCGCTCGATCTCAGTCAGAATCTATCAACCGACCGCATTTTTGAAGAATTCGACCGAGTCCGGATTCCTCAATGGTTTGCGCGCGTGGACTATACCATTCCAAACGAGACTATTCCCGACCTGACCGCGGAGTTCATCTTGAATCCGGGGCTAGTCGCTCCGACGATTTTGCCGCCTCAGGGATCGCCATTTAATGTTGTCCCTGCATTTCTGAAAGTGAACAACAAAATCAACCAAGGTGAACCAACGGTGGGAGGGAGAATCACCGGTACTGTCGAACCGGTGCAGTTTTCGCTAAACTTCGTGACCAAACCAAATGATGACGGCCTCGGCGTTTCCCAAGGCGTCAACCTTGGCGGCTGTCTCTTTCCGGTATTGCCGGCGTCCACTCCTTGTATCGTTCTTAAAGGCGAGCATCCTCGGATCTACATCGTCGGCGGCTCAGCTAATTACAATTGGAACTGGGCGGGTGCCGTATTGCGGGCCGAGACCACTGTGACTCCGAATGCGCCATTTTCCAGCAACACGGGTGGAACGCCAACGAAAGTTGTCGACCGTGGCGTTTGGAAAACGGTTTTAGCTGTAGACCGCCCGACATACGTTATTCCGGGACTGGACTCGATGACTATCGGTTTTCAGTTTTTTGAAACCTATACCGGTGGCAATAAAGCCGGCTTAACAGACTCAACAGGCGCGAAGGTCGATAGTAATCAGCACGTCTTTACGGTGTTTTTCCAACAACCGCTTCTACAAAAGCGAGTCTCACTAGAGTTTTTCGGCCTTTTTGACACCGACGACGCGCATTGGCTTCAACCGGGAGTTCACTGGGAGGTCGGCAACCACATTCGCCTGGATCTCTTCTACAACAAGTTCGGAGGTGCGGAGAGAAGAGGCTCGCGCTTTGGAAATAATCTGAGCTTTGTCAACGGTCCGCTTTTCCGTTTTACCTACGGTTTTTGAATTGCAGTGCTGGCTTATCGCCAAAGGAGCTCAATATGAAAACTAACGATTATGAGGATTTGAAATATTTCAGCTACTGGTCGAGACGCGGCTTTTTGAAACGCAGCGGCGTCGTTTTGGGAGCCGGCCTGCTTCAGCCGGTGCTCTCTTTGATCGGTTCCGGTAAAAGTATCGCGGCGGCCTATCCCGACGAAGTTCTTTCGATCGAGAAGTATACCAAGGGGAAAATCAAGCCGGGAATGGTCATCTCCAAGGAGAACTACCAGCTCATCAAGGATATCGCTCCCGAGGGCCTTTTGGTCGAGCTTCAGCGCGGCGGGCAAATCCGCATTGCGGAAACAACCACACGGGCGGAAGCAACTCAGCCAAAATTTTGGCTCGACGCAACGCAGCGTAATCAAGGGCAGGCGGTTCTCGATCAGAAGGGACAGCTGTTGCACAAGAGCGGCGGTCCGTGGATCGGTGGGACGCCATTCCCGGAACCGAAAGCCGCGCTCGAGGCGATGTGGAATTATACTTTCAGCCCGCGTCGCTATGACAATCTCATAACGGCTTCCAAGCCGACTCACATCGATTCGAACGGGAGTGTCGTCCGGGAGGATGAAGCTCTTTTCATGCAAATCCAGACCGTAGGTCGCTTAGTCGTCGATCCCAAACCGGTCGATAATAAATACAAAGAGGAACTACACCGTAACCTTCTATCCGTCAGCAAACCATTTGACTCCTATGGTTTAGCCGTAGCGAGCACGGTTTATTACGACGGGTCAAAACTTCCGGATACGGACTTATATATTCCTAGCCTAAGACGAACACGGCGGGTGCCTTCGACCCAACGTTTCGAGCCGGCGACACCCTATAATGTGGCCTATACCACCGATTTCGATATTCAAGCCGATCCCGTGCTCACGTGGTCATGGACACTCGCCGAGCGCAAACCGATGCTGGGTCCTTCGCCGAGCAATCTTGGCGCAAGAGCCAAAGGCGCCAAACGAGAAGATTTTGTCTTTCCAGATTTTCCCGACAAATTTCCTCGCTCGACGTTCGAGTTGCGGCCTGAAATGCTTTTATTGGACGGCGTTCCGCATCTGCCCGGAGCGAATTACAGTAGGAAACGAGTCTACTACGATCCCATCTATCACATCGCCCAACAGGCGGACATCTGGGATCAGGGGGGAAAGCTGTGGAAGTACCTTCTGTTCATCTGGGGCGACACCGGCGTCAGTGACAATGCCGGCGGCACAGCTCCGGATTTGACCGGAATTATTTTTGCCGACCTGCAGCGGGACTTTCACAGCAACGTGAGCTTCTATAACAAGCTCGGCGATACTGTTTTCAAGGTGAACTCACCCGACCTTACGGTCGATGCATGGGCAACGCCGAGTGCGATGTTGCGCCGAGCGCGCAAATAATCGAGCGACAAGGTTAAACTGCTGAAATGAAAACTTTTTAACCAAGGAGCTTTTATGAATCACGATCGTTATGATTATTCGCCGATCATCAAGCGGCCGCCGATCAAGTGGCCCAATAACGCGCGAGTCGCTGTCTGGGTGATCCCCAATATCGAATATTACGAATTCGAAATTCCCTCGACATCCTTATACCCATCCAATCTCGTGCCGGATATTCTCGATTACGG
>Ga0207650_10001787_pt1 | contig 15212 bp, 11 predicted proteins | sample KBSS63metaG_FD_184325 | JGI IMG/M metagenome (GOLD analysis project Ga0207650, IMG submission 184325) | Switchgrass rhizosphere microbial communities from Kellogg Biological Station, Michigan, USA - KBS S6-3 metaG (SPAdes) (version 2) | ecosystem: Host-associated > Plants > Roots > Rhizosphere...
ATCGGTCACAGACACTATATAGCGACCCTTGTTAGTTTCGGTACCTGTTCTGTCATATGTTATTAATTTCTTCCTGCCATTATTTTTGGTTACGATCTCGTAACGTCCTTCCAGCTTTACAATCGTGTACTTACAGGTGCCATCTGCATTGAACTCCAGGTAATCCTGCATGTTCGTTGTTGCCTCTTTCTCTTCGTCCGGATCAATGACATGGTTACCATTATGATCTGCAATGATTTTGGTCAGTTCCCATTCTCCCACAATATTTTCCATACCCTCGGGTATTGTGCCGGATGTTGTACTGCCTTTTTGTTGAGCCTCGGCATTGGACGGACTGTTTTCTTTTACGGTCTTCTGAATTTTATTCATATAATCTTCTGCATCTTTTTGTGCTTTGCTTTTGCAGGATACCGTTGTTATTAACATGGCCGCAATGATCATTACTAAAATATTTGTTTTCATTCTTGTTGACTTTTAATAATATTAAAAAAATGCTTGTTGGTTTGAACCGGTTTCTTATAATCGTTTGAAAACAATAAAAGCGCCACTAGTTCCAAGTATCAATTCCTTATCATTTAATTCAGTGATGGAATAACGAAGCTTGTCGCCACCCTGGATTACTAATTTTTTAGTTCCATTCTTTTCCTGGATTTCATATGTTCCTTTAAACTTTATGTCTTTATCTCTCAGGCAACTCCCATCTGCATTGAATTTGAACCAGTCGAAACCCAGGTGAGTGCCGGATGCTTTCTTTTCTTCAGCTTCCAGTTTGTAATTGCCGTTTTTGTCGAAGCAGGTGTATTGCTGTTCCCATTCCCCAACTATTTCGCCGGAGCCGGAATTGCTTATAAGTTCAGAGGCGTCATTTAGGATCAGCTCTGCAGGCGAATCTTTTTCTGCATGATTATTTGCACAGCTAAAAAAAACGAGGAGAGCAAAAACAAGGTTCATTGTCGGTTTCATATTTTGTTTTTAGTTGGGATTGATAACAATGCCTGTTGCCGTATGTTCTCCAATGGTCACTTTATAAATGAGCGTAGACGTTCGTACAGCTCCTGAATACTGCACTGTATTGCTTTGACCTGCTCGAATGAATGATTTCATTTCATAAACTTTTTGACCATTCAGGTTAAAGAATTCAATTTTAGCAGCGCCATTCACAGGAGAACTGATTATTAGTTGAAAACGGTCCTTATACGGGTTGGGATAAGCCGTTACTCTGAATGAGCTGCTCCCTGTTCCCATTACTCTTTCAACTTTTGAACTGGTGATCAGTTGATCGCTATAAGGAATCGTTCCTGTAAGCACACGGCAACCATCAAACGCATTATTGATCACATCAACAGCCTGCTGAATGGTTGATGGTTTTATTGTTGTGTTGACTCCACCCAAAACATCATTTGCCAACGCAAACAATCCATCAATTGTAGCTGGATACCCGTTTCCTCCATTCAGGTAAACAATTACATCGTGAGGCAGACCGGATTTGATTTCTTCTCCAACAGGTGTATTGCTTCCGCAGCTCGCTGTTGCTTTAGTTAACAGTGTATCTTCTGTAAGGTTGATACTTCCGAGGGCAGCGCTGTTTTCAAGATTGAACCAGAGTGTTATGGTTGCAGCCAACAATGAGTTCCTGATCTTTCCTTTTTGCGGACCGTTTGGTTGCAGCGGTACCAATGACCATGTAGTTTGATTGCTGTAGTACGCTCCATCAAAAGGCAACTGCTTGTCTTCATCGATTGCATTTGCATTACCACCACCGGGGAGCATTTTGTAAATAGCGCCAGTAGTAATGTCAGACTTGTAAAGTGTAAACAATCTTTTGTTCGTAACGTTTCCAAACACTTTGCTGTTGGTTGCTGCAAAGGCATTCAGCATAAGTTGAGAAGCGGTAACAGTAGTTCCTGAATTGTTATAACACGCCACTCCCTTTTCATTGCCATAAAAGCCTTGTGTGTACGAACATGCGTTTACACAATCATTTACAGAAACAAATTTTTGTGAAGAACAGGAAACACCGTTGGACACCATTTCTAAATTGAGTGTATACGTTCCCACAGCTCCGGCAGTAACTATAACAGAAGAACCTGTATGAGAACCATTAATAGATCCATTGCCGGTAATATTCCAGCTATAGCTGCTTAGGCCTGCAGGAGCTGTATACACGTTCTGTAATGCGCCGCTGCAAACTTCGGATGCACCAGCAATGTTGCAGGCATAGGTTGTTGCTGCATTCACTGTAACTGTTTTACTGCATATTGTTGGGCAATCATTTAATGTAGTAGTGAGTGTAAGCGTATAGCTTCCGGCTGCACCTGCCGTAACATTTACGGTAGCTCGTGTTGCGGAACCAACAATAGCTCCGTTACCACTGATGCCCCAGTTATATGAAGTCATACCTGCGGGAGCAGTGTACATATTATTTGTTGTTCCTGTTGTTACTATTGCATCACCGGTGATACTGCATGGAGGCGCGGGTTTTACTATAATCGTTTTTGTACATTGATTGGTACATGCCGTACCATTGGATGCAGTAAGCGATAGCTGGTAACTTCCGGGAACAGGTGCAACAATGGTTACAGATGCAGAATTATTTGGCCCCAATATATTTGCACCCGCACTTAGTGTCCATAAATAGGAAGTCATGCCAGCAGGAGTGGTGTAGGTTTGCGGAGCAGGTGTGCTGCAAAATTCAGTTGCTCCCGTAATCAAGCATTCTGTAACCGAGCCAACGGTTACGGTTTTGGTGCATTGTGAAGGAATGCCATTCAGTGTTGACATTAGCGTTAGTGTAAAACTGCCGGCGGTATTAGCTGCACTGATGTTTACAGTTTGACCGGTGTTTGATCCCACAATGCCTGCGCTGCCGGTGACACTCCAGAAATAGGTTGTCATTCCGGCTGGCGCGGAGAAAATATTATTTACGGAGCCTGCACAAACCTGCGCTGCCCCGGTAATACCACATGTTGCAGATGGCCCAAACTGCCCAATACCTAATTGGCTGAAGTCGGAAATATTGTATCGTCGTGCGAAACCATCACTAACTTTTCTTCCCGTTCCATTCAATGGTTCTAATAAGCTGCCAGTAGGTACTATCCAGTCAGCAGCATTCGTACTTGCATCCGGTCTTCGGAGTATACCGAAACTATTATCTGATAACCCGGTAAAGCCATTGAAATAAAGTTGAAGCGCATAGTTGCCACCAGTGGCTACATTATTAGGAACAAGTTTCCAAACTCCACCACTATTCACTGCTGTATATGTGTTTCCATTTTCCACTGCGTTCAGGCCTGCATCGGTACCAGGTTTTGGACCAAACGATGCCGTGAGATTAGAGGGACCCGTAATGTTGTTATTGATAAATTGAAGAAGATTGCTTCTGTCTGAATTGCCAACAGGGAAATCATAGCTGTTCGTATTGGTTGCGATGGAACGGCGCAGGTTTCCATTGATCCAGCTATTTACATAGCCATTGTTTGTAACATCATTCTCTAAAGAGGAAGAAGCATTATTAATTAATGCTACTACATAATTTGTTGTGTTGATTTTTCCTTTGATAAGGCGAAGCAGGTTTGAAATACCCAAATCATTATTCAATGAAAGTTGATTGGTATTAATGTAAACCGTATAGAACTGTGTTGATCCTGTAAACTGTTGTGGAGATGTGCTGTTGAAAATCACAATACCTGTTCCGGTTAATGCACCAAGAATTGAATTGTCCGTCCAGTTACTGGCATTGGAAAGAACATTGTTTTTCAAAAACAGGTTACCGTTATTTGTTAAACTGCTTCCGTTATCCAGTGTAATCCCGCCCAGCAAATGAAGCTCGGCTCCATTTTGGATGGTAAGGCTTCCCCCGTTTTGTAGGAAAACGACTTGTTGGGCATTTATGATGATGGTTACAACGAGGAGAGAAAAAAGTAAAAAATATCTTTTCATAAAAGATCCTTTAATGGTAAATGAACAAGTCACAGCACATAAGTTAGATTACTCGAAATTCTCCAACTTGCCCGCACCGTTAGAAAACAACACGAGATAATAGGTGCGTTGTATATTATTATGAAATGGTCCATTACTAACACGTGTGAGTATGTTAATACACAATAATCATCACGGGACGGTCCGTCTGAGTACCGGATGGGTCGTGGAGAGAGATTCGTAAGTGCGTGTTATCGTAACGTTCGAATGAAGGTGTCACTACACTGCTACAGCAACCATTTTCGACTGAGATGGAGAAGAATCTGCTCGAAATATCAAACGGGAAAGCCAGGAAATACGAACCGCTTGCGAAATTCCGGGAAGAAGCGAACCCGCATCCGCCGGTAGTTGATCCATTCACCCCGTTGTAGCAGCGTATTATCGTTGCGTCGCCATTGAGAAAAATCATTGCTTTAGGCAAACCATAACCGCCCAAATCCTGTGTAGTATTCCCCTGCACATTAACTGGCCCGCTGGGCTGAATGCTTATCCTTGCCTGGCCAGCCGTCCGGTCATAAATACCAAAGAGACCGGGAGTGCCAAAAAGCCCATTTTCTAGCGTCCACACCCTGTTTTGTCCACCAATTGTACTGTTGAGAGAAAGAATTGCTCTTTCGTTGGTGCTTTGCACTGAGCCCTCGACAAACCCTGTACCATTGACATGCAACTTGACCAGTGGATTTGTTGTACCGATACCTATATTGCCTATAGTGTTGATGACCATTCTGGTCTGGCCGGATGTCTCATCATTAATATACAGTTGATCACCATTAAAGTTCTGTGAGGTGCCGATAAACCAACTTCGGTTCTGCGACCGCAGGTAATATCTTGCCCACGAGTTTGTGCCACCAGTAGTTTGAACAATGAAGTTAGACGCGCCATCAGAGATTGTCCTGGTTCCTCCGCCGAAGGTTGGCGTTTTGATGTCAACGGTAAACGACGGACTGGCAGTGCCGATGCCGACGTTGCCACCCGGACTGTTTAGTAGAAGATTTTTGGGTGTGAAAGTGGAGTAGTCAAAAGAAAAGAGATATCCATTGTCTCCCGACTGGCCAATTGCCACACCTTTACCTGCTGCTGCAGGTAGAGGTGTGTTATCCCCTTGAAACCAGCTTGTACCGTTGACGTGAAACCTGGTCTGCGGTGTAGTAGTGCCCACACCTACATTGCCGGTATTATTGTTGTATATGTTAGTACCATTGGCCGACCAATAGTTTGTTCCACTTCCTCCGCTAGTAGATCCAAACGTTCCATCACCACGCAACACGTCATTGATATTCCCGGAAAATTTTAATCCATAGATCACGCCGTTGGCATTGTGTGTCACGATCCCGTTTCCATTCACCCCAGCTAAAGTATCCACCCGCAAACCACCCGCGACGTGTAACTTGTTCAACGGGTTGGAAGTGCCTACTCCAACATTTTGAGCTTTTGCAGCAATTGCATAAAAGCAGATAGCAATAAAGAAAAAATGCTTCTTCATAAATGTTTTTTTGAATTGACAATGGTAAAAAGAGGTTCTTGCAGGATATGTTATCTCGGTGCTGTTAATGCAGGTTGAAGTTGATTTGCTTTTTTAGAAAATGAACCTGCCTTTTTGGGTAGGAAGGAAATGTTGAAGGATAACTGTTGGAGGAAGAATTAATGAGTTCGTGAAAGCTGCGCCTCCTTCGGTGTAATGCGTGAATTAATTTTTGTTATTCGTGATAGAATCTGAAATCAAACAATGTGTTCACTAAGCGCTTTGGCAATGGCTTCCTTGCCACAGTTTACGTGTAGCTTCTGGTAAATATTCTTCAAATGAAATCGAGCAGTATCAAATGAAATTCCAAGTTCGCCGGCGATCATCTTGGTGCTGTACCCTTTGATCAGTAGCTGTAATACTTCAATTTCTCTTGCAGATAACTGGTAATGCTTGCTCTTGCCTTGTTGAAAACTATTTAAAACCTTTCGTGCAATCGAAGGACTCATGGGCGCACCGCCATCGGCCACTTCCTGTATGGCTTCAAACAAATGGGACGGGGATGTTTTTTTAAGTAGATAACCATTGGCGCCAGAACATAAACACTGGAACAATTTTTCATCATCTTCAAATACGGTATACATAATAACCGATGTTTGCGGCCTTGCTTCTTTTACTGCTCTCACACCCTGTATGCCGTTTTGCCCGGGCATATCAATATCCATTAATACAACATCGGGCTGGTAAACTCTTGCAACAATAGCAGCTTCCAAACAATTATTATAATCACCTACCACTTCGTACCCGCTGGCATTCTTCAACAGGTACACCAATGATTCGCGCAGCGCATCATTATCTTCAAATATGGCAATCCTGATAGGCATGGGTAGCTAAAATTAGTTTTGTTTCCGTCATCACGAACTACTCAATTGAGCAGGTGTTTTTTTGTTAGTCTTTTAAAGGAAGCTTTAATTCGATTGCGGTTCCTTTTGGGGGACTGGATTCAACACTGATTTCTCCTTTCCATTTGTGCACTCTTGCACGGAGATTTTTTAATCCATTGCGATGTGTAACAAAAGAGGTGTCAAACCCCTTACCATCATCACGGATATGCATGTGTAAATAATTTTGGTTTTGGAATACTTCGATCCACACATTTGATGCAGCTGCATGTTTATGGATATTGTTCAACGCTTCTTTGTAGATGAGGTAGACATCCCTGCGCTGCTCCATACTTAATTTTCTATGGCCTCTTTCATCCAGTTGCAAATGACAATTAACATTGGTGTTATCAAACAATTCCGCAGCAAATCTTCTCATCCTGGCCATGGTTTCCGGCAGGGAATCATTATGGCTGTTTACACTCCAGATAATATCATCCATAGCCTGGCTCGAAGCCTGCACTTCTTCTGAAATTCTCACGAGGAACGGCTGTGCTTTTTCAGGTTGCGAAAGATTTTTGTTACCCAGTTCAGAAAGAATGCTGATGTTGGTGAGGGTAGATCCAATATCATCGTGAAGGTCGGTAGCAATGCGGTTGCGAACTTTTTGCACACGCAACAGCTGTCGAATGCGGTACTGGTAAAGCAAATAAAAAAGCAGGGCCATGAAGAAAGCACACAAACCCAGAAACCACCATTGTTTCCAAAACGGTGTTTTGATAATAAATGAAAAAGAAGCAGGAAGTCCTTCCTTACCATTCCATCCAATTGTTCTTACCTGGAATGTATAATGTCCCGGGGGTAAACTCTCATAAGAAGCTTCGTGTATGTTTTCAGGTTTGCTCCAAGAAGTATCGCCGCTTCCCTTCAGGCGATAACTGTATAGTACCTGTTTCTCATTGTAAAATCCCAGTGCACTAAACTCAAACCTAGCCGCATTCTGCTCATGGTGTAACGTAATTTTTTCCCTTGGTTCAATTACCGTTAGTTTATTTTCAAGCACCCCAAGGCTAATGGATAAAATGGATGCAGGTAATGGCGGGGTTTTATGCAAACCTTCGTCATGGAAATACGCTATTCCCGTATTGGCAACACATATCCAGTTATTATCTTCGGCCGGAACAATATTTTCAATTTGTGCAAAAAAATTAGTGGCTTTGCTGAAATTGAAAACGCGGAAGCCCCCTGTTTCATTTACCAGCCTGTCAATACCCAGGTATGTGCCTATCCACATATCACCATTTTTTAATTCAGCTATACTTTTAACCCAGTTTGACATAAGGCCTGATTCACGGCTAAAATGCCGGGTTTCGTAACCATTGCCTTTTTGCTGCACACAAAAAACTCCGCCATACCGGGTACCTATCCAAATATTTTTTTTGCTGTCTTTGTAAATACTCCTGATCTCATTTTGCCCGGTTAATGCGGTAACATTTTGTACGTTGTAAGAAATGCTATCACCGGTTTTTATCTCAATGCGAAATAATCCGTTAGTCCAGGTGCCTGCCCAAATAAAGCCATTGGAATCAGTTGTTATGCAGGTAACCCTGTGAGTTAATATTTTTTGTATTGATCCATTGTTTAGCGCAAAAAGACCTACCCTTGCACCCAAAAAAATAGTTCCTGAGGGATGATTGCATGCATTGTAAACATCCGGGACGGCCTGTTCCAGTTTTTGCACAAGTCTCAGTTCATTTTTGGTTTCATCCAAAACGCTAATGGTACCGGCACTGCCATACAGAAGCAATGGCCATGAGCCGGATATAGGACAATACCATTTATTAGTGCGACCGCTAACGTTTTCAAATTCTTTTGTTGCATAATAAAATTGTTGCACTCCATGTACTGAATTCAAAATAAATTTTTTACCCGGCAGTGCCTGGATTGAGAGAATATCATTTTTGAAAGCTTTTTTTTCGTTGTTAAAAAAAATGACATTGTTTTTAGATACCCATTTGGCCAGCCCTAACGATGTACCGATCCAGAGGTTGTTTTCTTTATCCTTATAAACGGTACTAATATCAGAAGAGGGAAGACCGTCTTTTTCATTGAACAGCTGGTAGGTGCCATCTGCAAACAGGTGTAGCAATCCTTTAGTGGTACCTATCCAAAAGATTCCTTCTTTTTCTTCTATCATGCAGGTAACCTGGGAATTATGCAGAACAGCAATATCAAAAGGAGCTGGAAGCGGTGCAAACGCAAACGGTTGATTTTCTTTTACGGATGGAGGTAATAATTTCAGACCATTCGAAGTGCCCGTCCATAATCTTTTTTTAGTATCCCGAAACAAAAAATAAAAATGGGTTCCAAGATTTTTTACAGTTTGCTGAACCGTGAGGTCTTTTCTGAAAAAAACAATATTGTCGTCCACACCTTCGCATATCACAAGTGAATCGTTGTAGTCAGTAAAGGGCCCCAGGGCCAGGCCGAGCATTTGCTGGTCCGGGTGGATAATCGTGTCGTTCTTATACTGGTATAGTCCACTGATGTCTGTTGATAAAAACAGGTGTTTGCCCAGTGTCATGATAGTATTGACGGCACTGCCCAGGACAAATTGTTTTTTAATGCTGTTATTTTCAATCACATCGACGGCTCCATTATTTTCGGCAATCAACAGTTTATTATTTACTTCATAAAAGCCATTGATAAAATCATGTGACAGGCCATTGCTGGTTGTGTAGCTAGTGAATTTGTAACCGTCGTACCGGCTGAGTCCTTCAAAAGTGCCGATCCAGATAAAGCCCTTATTGTCCTGGTAAATGCAACGAACCGGATTGGCAACAAGTCCATCCTGCACCGTATATGATTTAAAAAATACCTGCTGCGCAAAAGAGCAAACATAGACAGCGCAAAACAATGCAGTCAGCAGGCATCTTCGATTCATAATAATAAAACAGTTTCATTATGAATTTACTGAATTTAAATATTGGCTGACAAAAAGGTGTTTGAATTTGTTGAATTGGTCCGATATTTTTTATGTAATGCAATTAGGGCGAGAAATAACCCGGATAATAAGAATCATTAAGTCTTCACGATTATCAAGCTATCATGATCAACATTTGATACGGCGATTTCTATGGATACGCAGCTATCTTTTCAACTTTATAATGTCCGTCAGATTTTTCGGTGGAACACGAAAATTGCCATTCAAAAAAACTATAGCAAATGCAATCAACAGAATAAAAGTACAAACGCTCACCACCTGTCCCCATGAAATTTTCTGAATCGCATGCTTTTCATTTTGCTTGCACATTTCGCCAGCGCAATGCTGCAATTCATTTTTATAAAATAAACGATAGAATACGCAACCAATACAAATGCCAAAGGCCGTTTCAAAGAATAAAAACCCCAGGCAAATAAAACAGGTGATGCCTGTTATAACACTGTATGAATTCAGTACCACTAACAGCAAAAACATTAGTCCAGACAAAATCAACCCAATTGTCCAGGCAAACTTCTTCTGTGGCGCGCCAACATATTCAGGAACCTGCCGGCTCACTATGAGCCGACCAAGAATGAGGGTGGGAGAGAATCGAGGATCAATCAAGACCCGAATAATGAAATCAATGAAGAAGACCGTGATTATATATTTGATCAGCAAAAAATCCTGTTTAAATAAAATAAACATCAATGAGATGAACATAACCAAAAATAGGAGGCCTGCTGCAGCTCTTATTTCCCTTTCATTTAAGACAGCCGTTTGATAGCCTTCAACCTTTTCGCCAAAATGCATGAAACTCTTTTTCTTTGGTATTGTTTTCATTTGCTTTAGTAAAAATGGCTTAACCCGTAATTGAAGCTTCTGTTTTCTATTTAAAGAAGGGTGGTTTGTTTGAGTTTTATTGATGCTCAAAAAAAGTAATTGATCTTCACACAGTACTAATACTACAAAAAGGCTCATGTATTTTCATGAGCCGTCGTTACTTAACAGCAAGGCAACGTCATTGCAGCAATGGCCAGCGCAAGAATGAGTAGTTTCATAATTGTTGTTTAGTTTGAATGAATTTTTTTGTTGCTGTAAGGTTAGTGAATTATAAGAGTCTGAAAAGGCAATGTCAACAAACGACTGAAAACGGTAAACAAAAAACCCAAAAAGCGCAGGATGTGAAGGCAGAAGTCACGCTAACCCAAAAGTCGAAATCCAAATTCGTTTTTTTCGTGACTGTTGTCATTGTTCCATATGTATTATTTTTTGCTTCAACACAGCTCATTTGCAAAAATTGCTAATCTCAAACCATTTCATGCAAAATTCAATTATATCCAGGGCCATATTGGACGTAGGTTAGTGCTTTAAACAATTAATAGCCTGGATATGAAAATCAGTTCTGTCATATTGGTGCTTCTATCATTTTATACAATCATGTTATTAAGTATTGCGTTGATAAATAGAATGCGACCAGGATTTGCTTCTCCTCGTTCTCTAGCCGAAAATCTGAACATTCTTAATATACTGCATGGCGGGGGCATTATACTTATGTTGTTGCCGGCGTGGATAGTAACTCCGTTGCCGGGTTTTCTTTTATCATTCCCCGACAACAGGTCACCGGAACAGTTACTGGGTTTATTAATTTGCTCCTTTGCAATTTTTTATTTCCCCTGGAAAAAATTTGCTGCCGGGGAACAAGATCACAAGCCTAATTTCTGTCCGCCCTCTCAAACTATACTATATATTTTTTTGCGAATTTTTTTCCTGACAACCTATGAATGGTTTTTTCGGGGTTTGTTACTGTTTAGCCTCTACAAATGGCTGGGTTTATGGTGGGCTATCGCTAGCAATATTTCACTGTACACACTTATGCATATTCATAAACATAGAAAAGAAATCATCGGTTGTATACCCTTCGGCTTACTTCTATGTGTATTTACTATCTGGTGGCATTCTGTCTGGCCTGCAATCATCCTTCATTTACAGGTAGCTATTCTTAATGAATGGCCGGAATTAAACCGTCTCACTTCAGCACAAAAACAACCGTCTATATGAAAATATTAATTACAGGTGCAACCGGCTTTATTGGAAATTCACTGGCGCATCAACTTGCAGATGCAGGGCATGAAATCCATGCACTCGTCCATAATAAGGCAAATGCCCTTTTGGTGCAGCATAAAAATATCAGGGTTTTCTTTGGCGATATCACTAACGTAGAACAGGTGAAGGCTGCAATTCACGGCTGCGAACAGGTTTATCACACTGCGGCACAGGTAAAGCCATGGCAGGAAAACCCGTCCATTTTTTATGAGGTGAATGTGGAGGGTACATTAAATGTTTTTGAGCAGGCACTCCAGGGCGGCATTAGGAAAATTGTTTTTACAAGCACGTGCGGTGTTTTAGGACCAACTTCCGGCGAACCATTGAATGAAGCGTCACCCCCGATCACCGATCATTCTATGCATTATGATCGTTCAAAAAAAATGGCAGAAGATATCGTTTTGAGCTATTCAAATAAAGGCCTGGCCTCATTGATCGTAAGTCCTTCAAAAGTATTTGGACCCGGTAATACGTCACACTCACTTACTGCCAATGCTATCATCAGTACTTTTCTTAAAAAAAGAATCATTTTTATTCCTGCCCCGGGTATTTATAAACTGTGTTTTGCCTATGTAGATGACGTTGTAAAAGGCCATGTTTTGGCAATGGAAAATGGTAAGTCCGGAGAGAAATATATTTTAGGAGGTCAAAATATTACTTACTACGATTTTTTTGATCGTATAAGGATATTGGCCAATCGCAGGGCTTATATTTTCCGTGCATCAAAACTTATGACAAAATGTGCTGCCTACATGCAGGAAGTGAGGCATGCAGTAACAGGTGCCCCGGTTCTTTTTTCGGTAAAATCAGTTGGATACGCATTTAATAATTACACTTTTTCCAGTGAAAAGGCAATACAACAGTTAGGGTATACTATTACTTCCCTTGATGAATCTTTAATAAAAACAATTCAATTTTTGAAAAAAACTAACTAATGAGCTATTCGTTATATACAGTTATACAAGCTGCAATCAACCGTGAAGCAACTCGCACTTCGGTTTTCCGGAAACGAACAACTCAGAAAACATCTGCTTTTACTATTCAGAAATTTAATTCAAAAAAATATCCAGGATGTTAACCTTTAATATTACAGCCACCATACTGATATTGATTGCCTTCTTTATAGAAGTGGCGTTGATTTTTTTTGAACGCCAGGAAAAAGAGGTGTTGAAAGATCTGCGTTCGAATTTTATTCTGGGACTGCTCATTTTAATGACAGGATTATTTATGAAAGGCGTGGAACTGGGCGTGTTTTCGTTTTTATATAGTATGGCAATTTTTAAACCAGCTACAACGTGGTGGCTATGGGTTATAGGGCTATTGAGTTGCGATTTTATGCATTGGTTTTATCACTGGCTTGGGCATAAAACACGGCTTTTTTGGGCCGCGCATGTTACCCATCATTCTTCTGAGCATTTCAATCTGTCTACCGGCTGGCGCACTAACTTTCTTCACCTGTTTTATCGGTTTCTTTTTTGGTCGCCACTGTGCTTTTTCGGCCTCCCACCTGAAATGATACTATTCATTGAATCCGTTACCGCCTTACAGAATTTTTTGGTTCATACTGAACGAATTGGGAAACTGGGCATATTGGACTGGTGGTTTAATACACCTTCAAATCATCGTGTGCACCACGCCGTGAATCCTGAATATATTGACAAAAACCTCGGCGGAATTTCTATGATATACGATCATCTTTTTGGTACGTACGCCAAACAAGTTGCGACACCAGTTTATGGAATTACTCATAATATTCATTCCCATAATCCGATAACAATCATTTTTCATGAGTTTGTGAATATCGGGAGAGAAATCCCAAAAAAGAAAGGAATATTTGGCAAGATTAAATACTTGTTGTCATCTCCCGAATAGAACAGTTATTTGCAGGTATTGACTCTGGATTTATATAATTGCAGGTTGTTGGCATCAGCAAGACATGGCAGGAATCGAAGTGCAGCCGGTGTGTTTTCCTATTATGAAAATTGTTACGCAGGAAGGGCGTCTGCTTGCCAGCGTTCTAATAAAAGCGAAATGAAAGTGAATTGATTCAATAGTGCTTTCCATGTTACAAGGGCGACTCTCGATAAGTTCCGCGGTGTGTTGTTCATTTAACCCAAATCAAGAAGTCGCCTGTGATAATTTATTTGTCCGAGATGATATCCAAAATGTGCTGAAAGATGGACTAAAAAATACTCTGTGCTCATTTCTTTCTCGAACACCATAACCGGATAATTCCTTTCCAAATCATCCTGATTTAGTTTTGCTAAAGAATTCTTTACAATTACAGATGTAGACTCAACCTGTTTAATCAGCTCAGCCCTGGGAATATTTTTTTGCGAAAATTCTAAGTCCCGGTTTCGGATGTAGTTGGTTCCACCAAGTTCCTTTCCAATATACGTGTTGAGATTACCAATTAGGTGAAGACATAGATTTCCAGCCGAATTGGATATTTGTTTATCAACTATCCAAATTTTATTTTCTTCCTTATATAGTTCAATCTCTAGTTTTAATTTGTTTAAATCGCGTTCAAAAATTGAATTTAAAACTTGTGCTAGCATCTTACTCAGTATTTGCTTTTACAAATTTACTGAGGTCCGTCTTTTGTTTAAACAATTGCAACAGATACCGGCGTGTTAAGTCATAAAAGTTGGGTTTGTTTAAACCTGTATACAAATTATTTTACTGTTCGTCTTTTATCCATACAATTGAAGACGCTGATCCCCGGTTAACAGGCTGGGCAGGTTGATTTGCCTGTGTAGGCTGTGTTACCTGCGCCGCCCTTGGATAATCAGTAGGTTGGACTCTATTTAGCCGTGTATAATTAGGAATCGCTATCAGTTCTGTTCCATCAGACCATTTGCCTTTGATTACCATTACACCATTTAAAAAACCAGGTCTCCACTCTAACGCTAAAGGAGCTTTGCTTATCGTTTGATCAATATTTGGCTGGTCAGCAGCTTCTACATTATAAATTAATGGCCCATAACGCAATGCTATTCTACCTCTATCCGCTTCTATTTTTTCATCGGCTTTAATTTTTTGAATTTCCATTGGCAATACCACTTCAATTTTATCTCCTTTCTTCCAGGTTCTTCTTATAACAGCATAACCGTTTTCAATTTTAGGAGTAATCAATTGACCATTTATTTTCAGTGATTTTAAACCGCTGACTTCAGGGACAGGTTTATACAATTCGCTTGTAGTGCGGTTAGGAACACGTACATAGATTGTAAACTCTTTGGAAGCTTTTGGGTTGACCGTCATGGAAACATTTCCACTCCATGGATAATCCGTTTTCTGAACCATTTCTACATCGGTACCGGCAATCTTTTCAACCTGGATGGTACTACCGACAAATAGGTTCACATATAAACCATTATCACCCCGGGCATAAGTCCAGGTAGGTACCATCAGTAATGTTCTTGGAATATTGCCTACACAACAGGGACAAACATGCCATCCATACCGAGACTGTGAAGAAGAAAGAGCATTTGTATAATAAAAGTTTTTTCCATCCAGCGCCAATGACCCAAGTAATGCATTGTACATGGTTTCTTCATACAGGTCGGCATATTTTGCATCATGGTACGCAAGATTCATTTTATATTGGAAAAAGATAAGTCCTGCACTGGAACATGATTCACAATAGGCATTGTTGCGAAGCGAATAATTTGGACCAAAGCCTTCGGAAGTTTCGCCACTTCCAATGCCACCGGTCAGGTAATATTTTTTGTTAACGAGGTTATTCCATAGTGACATGACAGCACTTTGGTAATCGATGTCACCCGTTTCGGCAGCAACATCT
>Ga0207650_10001799_pt1 | contig 15151 bp, 17 predicted proteins | sample KBSS63metaG_FD_184325 | JGI IMG/M metagenome (GOLD analysis project Ga0207650, IMG submission 184325) | Switchgrass rhizosphere microbial communities from Kellogg Biological Station, Michigan, USA - KBS S6-3 metaG (SPAdes) (version 2) | ecosystem: Host-associated > Plants > Roots > Rhizosphere...
CGTGAGTCAACGCACTCTCGAGCTAGGGTGTACTTCCGCGCCCGTGGGCAGCGTGCATCGTCCACATCCACGCCAGCGACCGGCAGGACGGACGGTCAATTTCATTGCCAATGGCCATCGCCTGTTTCCCAAGTCGACCATCGTCAGCTCGGCTCTTTCACCCGCTGTTTCACCCGCCAGCTCCAGGACACTCTTCCCGAGTGGCGACGCCGGATGCGACAGGCAGGCTGGCCGCCGCAGGTAATAGGCGTTCACTTCTCTATCGCGTTAGATTGACGATGCGCGAGAAGAGTTGCCGATACTCGCTGTCGGTGTCGCCGCCGAAGTTCGGGTCGCCGTTTTCGCTGAAAGCGGCGTCGATCGCCGCCCAATCTTCGGGCAGCAGGTGTCGCTGTGCCGCCGGCAGGATGATCCCTTCCTCGCAGCCCAAGTGGTTCCACAAGAAGGTGGCGTAGCGAGCGACCGCGTCCTCGAGCGCGCGCGTCGCGCGCAGTCGGCCTTCGGGATCGGTCGCGGCCAAGGCCTCTACCAACTGCGCCAACTCCGCGACGAACTGGTGGTCGCGCTCGTGCTCGCGGTCGAGCTCGTCGAGCAGGGTGTTGCAGTGGGTTGTGCGTTCCCGTAGTCGTCGGAACAGGTGCTCCTGTTCCTTGGGATGGTGCAGCTTGACCGGGAATTGCTGCACGTAGCGCACGATGGCGCGCATCAATTTCGCATCGACCGCCGTGCCCGCTTCGCGCGCGTCCGCCAGAGCGTGCATCCAGGCATGCATCACCGCAGCTAGTGAACGATGCTCGTCGCAGATGATGCCGATCGCCCGTGCCGGTGCCGTGGGCTCAACGGTGGACGACACCAGCACCGGCAGTCCGGCACTCACCAGCACCGACAGCGTCTCGGACATGAAGGCCATGCCCAGCTTGCCGCGTCCGCCATGCGAGGCCATGAAGATGAGGTCACAGCCGCCTGCGCGAGCCGCCTCGACGATGGCCTGCGCCGGCTTGTCGCTGACGACATGGCGCGATTCACAGGGCACGCCCAGCGCGCGCGCTGCGGCTTCGGCCTTGGCCAGCAACTCGCGCGCCTTGCCGAGATAGGCGTATTCGTATTTTTCGGGTGCGGTCAGGCGCAGCACCTCGGCGTCGCCGCGTAGCAAGCCGCCGGCATCCGCGAGCGCATGGAAGAAGGTGATGCGTGCGCCGAGCGGGCGTGCCAGCGAGACGGCGTTGCCGACCACCTCGACCGAGAGGTCGGTGTCGTCGACGGGAACGAGCAGATGGCGGTACATGGAGGGCTCCTGAGGCAGCCACGAAGGTACGCGGCGAAGCGCCGCATGATTCTGCGCTCGATCAAGGAAGCACCTGATCGTTCTGACTTCTGCGCTCGACCAAGGAAGCACCTGATCGTTCTGACATGCGACTGAAGTTCTTCGGTGCACCGGGGCTGGCACAAGCCAATGCCGGAAAGAGGTCGACCTCCTCACCGTCACGGAGATGACGCGCCGAGGCGTCGAAGTGGCGGATCACGATGCCGCCGGCGTCGGTCGTCATCGGGTGCCTGAGCTTTCTCGTGGTCACCACGCTGTGTTCGGAACAGTTGAAGAGCGGGCAGGAGCGATGGTCAGAAGCAAACGCCCGATCCGCCACTTCAGCAGGATTCGCATCGTGACGCCGGCGTCATACCTACGATGGCTTCGACTACTTCGCGAAGGGACCAACGTGGTGTTCCTGATGCTCGGCTTCGAGCTGCATTGGAGGCCGAAGTCATTCCTCAACGCGGTCTCCAGGGCCGTGCCGACGACCACCGGCGTGCTGATCCAGTTCCCGTTCTACGGCTCGATCACCGCCATCATGGCGTCGGCGAAAGGTTTTGGCGGGCTCGCGTTGTCGGACCAGATCGCCCACTTCTTCGTGGCGATCTCCAGCCACGACAGCTTCCCGGTGGTGATGGGCGTCTATTCGGCCATCCTCGGCCTGTTCATCCCTTCGAGCGGCGGCAAGTGGCTGCTCGAAGCGCCCTACATCATGCAGGCGGCCATCGAGCTGAAGGTGCATCTGGGTTGGACGGTGAACGTCTACAACGCCGCCGAGGCGCTGCCGAACCTCATCAACCCGTTCTGGATGCTGCCGCTCCTCGGCATCCTCTCGATGAAGGCCCGCGACATCGTCGGCTACACCTTCCTGCAGCTCCTTCTCCACCTGCCGGTCGTGCTGTTCATGCTGTGGCTTTTCGCCCTGACGCTCGAGTATCGGCCGCCCGTCTTCCCGTGACGGGTGGCGCCAGGTGCGGATACGGTGAGTGCAGGCAGCGGCCTGAGGGTCCGGGCTCTGTCCAAATAGCCGTCGTTGCTAGCCATGCAGGTCGGGTCGCCTCACGTCTTCCGCTCCAGCCTCGCCTTGAGAAAGCCGCTTGCGGCGTAACGGGTGACTCGGCCGTAGTAGCGCGCGCTCAGGCGTTCGACCATCGCGCTGTAGGCGTCGACCAGCTCCGGGCGAATGCTGAAATGGTCGTAGTTGACGACGACGTCGACGCGCCGGCCGATAGGCTGGAGGCGGCGCGCGACCTCAGCTTCGATAGCATCGATGTCGCGCTCTGACGCGACGATGTGGCCCTCGAAGTCGATGAACAGCACGCTACTGGCACCGTTGAACGCGATCCGCTCTGCGAGCGGCAGCGCCAACATGCGCTCGCGCAGGTTCATCGGCTGCTCGTCGAACAATGCCGCGTCCATCAGCCGCAGCTCGGGACTGATCAAGGGCACGAAGCCCATCAGGTTGCAGGTCGATCCCAGGCGCGATCTCGATCAGCTCGAGCCCGCCTGCGCCGGCGAGGCGGAAGACGCAGCGCTCGGTGACGTAGAGAACGCGCTGCCCGCTCGCCAGCGCCCGCGCGCCGCTGAACGTACGGTGCTCGACAGCCGGCATGAACTTCGTGCATGTCCCCTCCCTCTCGATCGCGACCGTGCCGCTGTCGACGACGACCTGCAAGTCGCCTGTCGTGAAAGTGCCGACGAAGACCACTTCGCGCGCCGACTGGCTGATGTTGATGAAACCGCCGGCGCCGGCCAGGCGGCTGCCGAACTTGCTGACGTTGAGATTGCCCTCCGCGTCGGCCTGCGCTAGGCCGAGGATCGCAATGTCCAGGCCGCCGCCGTCATAGAAGTCGAACTGACTCGGCTGGTCGATCACCGCCTGAGGGTTGACAGCGGCGCCAAAGTTGAGCCCGCTCGCCGGGATGCCGCCGATCACGCCCGGTTCGGCCGTCAGCGTCAGCAGGTCGAATACCTTCTCCTCGGCAACAACATGAGCGACGCCCTCCGGCATGCCGATGCCAAGGTTTACGACGGCGTTGCGCTTCAGCTCGAGCGCGGCACGCCGGGCGATAATCTTGCGCGCGTTCATCGGCAGCGGCCTGAGCGTGCTCATAGGTACGCGGATCTCGCCGGCGAAGGCGGCGCTGTACTGAGTCGCGAAGGTCTGCATGTGGTGCTCGGGCCGCTCCGCGACGACGACGCAATCGACCAGCACGCCAGGCACCTTGACCTGGCGCGGGTTGAGCGAGCCGCGATCGGCGATGCGCTCGACCTGCGCGATGACGATGCCGCCACTGTTGTGCGCCGCCATCGCGATCGCCAGGGACTCGAGCGTCAGCGCCTCGTGCTCCATCGTGAGATTGCCGTCGGCGTCGGCGGTGGTCGCGCGGACGATTCCGACCTGGATCGGGACGCCTTGTAGAACAACACCTCGTCGCCGTCGATCTCAAGCAACCGCACCAGGTCGTCGCGCGTCGCGGCATTGATCTTGCTGCCGCCGTGGCGCGGGTCGACGAAGGTGCCGAGCCCGATCCGGCTGAGCGTCCCGGGCTTGCCTGCGGCGATGTCGCGAAACAGGTGCGAGATCACGCCCTGCGGCAGGTTGTAGGCCTCGATGTCGCCGTTCACGGCAAGCGCCTGTAGCTTGGGCACCAGTCCCCAGTGGCCGCCAATTACTCGCCGCAGCAGCCCGCGATGGCCGAAGTGGTTGAGGCCGCGCGTTTTGCCGTCACCCTGGCCGGCGGCGTAGACCAACGTCAGCGCGCGCGGCGAGCCGATGCCGGTCTCGACCTCGGTGGCGAGGAAGCGCTCCTCGAGCGCGATGGCGATCCCTTCCGCGAAGCCGATGCCGACAAAACCGCTGGTCGCGAGGGTGTCGCCATCGTGGATCAGTCGCACTGCCTCGGCGGCGCTGACGATCTTGTCGGTGGGCGCCGAGTGCGATCCACCGGCGTGTGGCGCGTGAAGTTGCTGGGTCGGCAGGAATGGTGCAGGTCGCTGCGATCCCCGACTGTGCCCCGCCCAGCAGCGGATTGCCACCGGACATCCCGCATGGTCACGGGGAGATCCAGCGCGCATCACCAGGTCATTCTGAGAGCGAATGAACGCCAGGCCTGAACACCCGGGCTAGCCATTCGGCAGGACCTACTAGCCGGATGAGCCGGGCACCCACCTCTACTTCCATAAACCGGTCGTTCACGACCGCCAACTTATGGCCCGGCACCGCCTGTTCCCAGGGTTCGCACAAAGCAGCCGCTAGGCGACCAAACGACAACCCGGAAGGCTGTCGGGTTCAGCTGCGAATTATTTAGCAGTCGCGGCCAAAAGCAGCCGCCCACGAGCGGCTCGCTTCGCTGTGAGCCAAATCGACGCGGCGCTCAATCTAATGTGGGCCGACTTGAGGCCAAATTCGGCGAAGCCCGGGCGCCAGGGAACGCGTCCGTCCAAGACGACTCGCTCGCAGAATGATCAGGGCGCCACGTGGCCGACCCCTTTGTGGCAGTCGATGCAGGTCGCCTGGCCCTGGAGCACCGTCGCGTGGACGTCTTGCGCCGCTTCCTGCTGCTTCGCGACAACCTCGATCGAGAACACGTGGCAGCCGCGACAAGCGCGCGAATCGTTGTCCTTGTACTCCGTCCACACCAGCGCCGCCATGCGCTTTCGCTCTGCCCGGAACTTCTCTTCGGTGGCGATGATGCCGCGGATCTCGCCGATGACGTCCTTGGTGCCGGCGACGGCCTTGTACCAGAGCAGCTCGGGGTACTCCCTGGGAATGTGGCAGTCGTGGCAGGTCGCGTGCATGCCGGTGCGGGTCGCGCCGTGGACGCTCTCCCGGTGCTCCTTCGCGACCCACTGCATCGAGTGGCACGCCGTCCCGCAGAATTTATCGGTGCCGGTGACATGGACCATGACCTGGGTGCCGATGACCGCGATGGCGCTGATCACGATGCCCAGCGCGACCAGCGCCGCCACCGACCAGCGGGCGCTCGGGCTGCGCAGCCGCCGCCATCCGCGCCTCAGCGAGCCGCCTCGGCCTCCTGCTTCGTCGGCAGGTGGAATGCCGGCCATGCTCAGCGCTTCACCGGCGCCGACGCTGGCGCCGGCGGGGCTGGTATATCCACTATCGAAACGGTCGGCTTGAACGCCGGGTCGCGCAGTGCCAGCTGGCCCTGGCGCGCGAAGTCGATCGATTCGCCCAGAACGCGTGCAGCCTCCTGCGGCGCGTGGAATCCCGTGGAGTTTTCCGCCTCGACGAAGTCCAGGAAGAACTGCGAGCGCCGCTGCAGATAGCGGGCGGCGAGAAGGTCCGCATCCTTGCGGCCCGCCGCCTTCGCCGCCTTCAGGTCGTCGATCAGCGCCACCACCGCCGTCATCGCCTTCTCGCGAAGTGCCCAGTGCCGGTCCTGGGTCTCGAAGACGCGAGCTTGGAGGTCTGCCGCGCTGGCCTTCGCGTCATGTTTCTTGTGGCAGGCGACGCAGGCCGCCTGCATGTTCAGGATAGGGCTGCGCACCCAGTGGTCGGTGAACGTCTTGGAGAGCGCCGGCATGTGGCAATCGACGCACGTGACCCCGGCGCGCGCATGCGTACCCTGGCTCCATGTCTCGAACTCGGGATGCTGTGCCTTGAGCGCGGGAGCGCCGGTGTCCTTGTGGGTCCAGTCCCGGAAGCCGGCCTCGTCGTAGTAGGCGATGATCTGCTCGACCTTGAGGCCCTTGGCCCAGGGATAGACGAGACTCTTCCCTGGGCCCTTGAAGTAGTACTCGACGTGGCACTGGCCGCAGACGTAGGCGCGCATCTCCGCCGTCGAGGCCTGCTTGTTCACGTCGTAGTCCTTGACGCCCAGCGAAGCCTTGTAGACGCGCATGCCTTCGATGAACGCAGGGCGGGTGACTCGCAGTGCGAGCGTCTTGCCGTCGTGGCAGTCGATGCAGGCGACGGGATGGGTCACCAGCTTCGACACCTCCTCGTAGGGCATCGCGTTGATCTTGTCGAAGCCCTTGACGATGTCGCCGTTGCCCGCCTTCTTGTACGGGAGATACATCGACGCATGGCAGTTCACGCACGCGCCGGGCTGCTTGACGACCACCTGTCGCTTCGTGAGCCTCTGGTCCTCGAGCATGTAGAAGTGGCCGCGCTCCTCGCGGAAATCTTCCGAGAACGCGTAGCCTTGCCACATCGCCTTGAGGCCGGCGTCCTGTTCGACCTTCGAGCGCGCCACGATCGAGCGCGGGTCGGCCTTGGTCGGTGTCTGCGGCACAGCCTCGCTGCCGCCGTGCTTGGTGCGCTGCATGTCGACCGACTTCTTGTAGAGCTCGTAGTGCTTGGGAAACGCCTTGCCCCATTCGGCCGGATCGTCGATGTTGTCGTTGAAGGTCGGGCCGCCCAGTTGTCTCTCGCCGGCGGGATGTGTTGCTGTGGATTGCGATGTGCCGGGCGCCGGAACGAGCAGGAGGATTGCCGCGAATGCAGCCACGCAGGCGCTCGCAAGCGCTCGCGGGTAGCGCGGCCCGCGGGGCGGTGTCGAGCGTCGGGGAGGCTCGGTAGAAATATGTCGCTGTGTCATGGCTCGTCTCGCTCGCCGAAGACACGCGAGTATCGCGCCGGACGACACCAACGTCTATTGCACCTTCGGGCACGCTTTGAACGCGGCCGGGCCGACGCGGAGGAGCCATTCGGAGCGCTGTCGAGCACGCCGAGATCAAATTCGCAAAGCGTCGGGCCGCGTCTGGCAGCCTACTGGGATGCGGCGTTCGACTTCGGTGGCCACGGCTCATGTGTCGCGTCATTGCGACCGTCGGCTTCCGGGCAGCCAAACCTTGGCGGGCAGGCCTGTGCTTGGGGTCGTGAACTCGAGTGCGCGGGGTTCGGATGCCGCCGTTCAGGCGCGATCTTGCGTTGCCAACTTGCGAATGAGTCGCACGCACCGAGCAAGCCACAGAGATCCGTTCCGACCAGGAACGTTGAAAGTTCTTCACGTCCGACGGCATCAAGTAATTCTTCCGTCGTGTCACCAAGAATCACAACAGAAGCGCCTCGCCCGCTTGCCAGGTGAGAACGGACCAAGTAGAGGATTCGAAGCAAGGACGCCCGGGCGGCCTAAGGGTCAAGCCCTGAGTCCTGGCGCCGACAGGAACGTTTGCGGTCGCCAGCGCGAGCAACTGCTTACGAAATAGTGCGCGCAGCCATCCTCGGTGGAGTCCTCAGGCAATAAGCTGTCCAGCAGATAGCGCCAATGGAGTGGCAGATCGATGTCGGGGTCCCCGACAGAGGTCGCCACTCGTTGGCGCTTCTGTTTTGGTCCCGCGATCCATCTGCTCGTGGCGCATCACAGCCCCTGATGCACTGGAGAACCCATGAGAGCGAAGCTGATCAAGCGACCGAAACCCCCCGCGCCCCAGTTGGGCGGCATAGTGGAGCGACCACCGGGTGAGTTGACACCCTGGCCGAACAACCCTCGCACGCATTCCGAGAAACAGCTCACCAAGCTGTCCGCCAGCATGCAGGAATTCGGCTTCACCGCTCCGGTGCTGGTCGACGCAGCGGGCGTCATCTTGAGCGGTCATGGACGGGTCGAAGCGGCGGCCCGAATCGGCCTCCCGACAGTCCCCACGCGTGTCCTCTCCGGTTTGACAGCCACCAGGAAACGGGCCTACGTGATCGCGGACCACAAGCTCGCTGAGCTCTCCGCGTGGGACGGCGATTTGCTTAAAGGCGAGCTGGAGTTTCTCATCCAGGCGGACTTCGCAGTCGAGGTGACCGGCTTTAGCACGGCCGAGATCGACATCATGTTGGACGATCCAGCGCAGGCCGTGACCTCCGATCCCGACGACCTGCAGCCCGAAGACATCACGCCGAAGGTCGTCAGCCGGCCTGGTGATCTCTGGCGGCTCGGCAACCACCTCATCCTTTGTGGGAACGCGCTCGAACCGGAGGACTACGAGCGCGTCATGCAGGGTGCGCTTGCCCAGATGGCGGCTGAACGTGGACGTTGGGACTACGAAACGCTCAAGAGCAAAACTCTGGAATGGGTCGACCGACTCTATCGTCGTGACCAACCGGTCTACATCATGGTCGAGCGTGCGGGCAGTGGCATATCGCTAGCTCAATTTCTTGAAAAGGCACGCGCCGATGAGCGATATCGCTGCTTTCGTCGCAGACCAAACGAGGACAAGCTGACGCGCGCCGCTCGGGTGCTGCCTTGGTTCGAGGCAGGCATCTTGATTTCGAACATCCCGGGGCGAAACGCATGGGTCGAGCCGTATCTCAACAAGTTCATGAACTTCCCCAACGGAGCAAACGACGATCAAGTCGACAGCCTGGTTCAGCTATTCCACTTGAATCTCGTTAGGAGTTTCCTTTCGGCCCCAACAACAGAGTCGCATCTGTGCGATCTAGATAAATGATGGCGATGGCGTCTACTCAGAAAAAGTGGGTTCCGCAAAGCGTAGTGCGCAACCGAGCAGACTTCTTTCTCCGCGACATCTTGAATTGGCTGGCGCGCGAACATAACGAACTCATCAGTCTGCTCACGGGACGGGCGGGTGATTACTGCAGTGTCCAGATCGTAGTCATGTCGACAGTTAAAACTGGTATGAGCAGCCTGATTGACAGCCGATTTCTCCGGCCAAAATACTGATGACCCGTCACCCGCGCTATCGCCAGCCCAGCGAATTGACGCCGCCTCCTTGATCGTTTGCTGCCTCGGTTCGACCAAGCGAGTGGCGAAGATCGACCCGCTGCTGTCCTTGGAAGAATCGAACTCGTTGCCAGAAAGCGGTCTCTCACGGATCTAGTTGGCTGCTTTCCCCCGCACTACTCGGTGCCAGCTTGTTTGCCGTTGGCCGCTAGATGCGGACTGGTCGCCGGAGTCGTCTCGAACACCGCCGGCATGTCTATCTCCAGATGCTGGTAATCCTCCGAAACCTCCACCACGTCATGGCGAACGCCTCGCGGCTGGAAGACCATGTCCCCCGCCTTCAGCACCTGGCGTCCCATTTCCTCGTAGTCGAGCACGGCGTGGCCGTGAATCACGAAGATCAGTTGGAGGTCCGCTTCGTGGAAGTGCCAGCCGGTCCCATCGCCGGGCTTCACCGCGCGCACAGTGCGCACGAAAGTCGCTCCGAACCGGCCACCGGTACTCGCCGCCAGGCCGGTGTCCGCGTAGGCGAAGAACGGCCGGGCACCTTCGACCTTGAAGTCGCCAAGGTCGGGGGCACGGGCAATGTGTGGGACGGGCATTCCGGTTTCCTTGTAATCGAATCAGGCGGCGCCCGGCTGGCGTTGCGCAAAGTAGATGTCGGGTGGTGTGGGGCTGCCGATGTGCAGCCCACAATCAACGATCAGATGGGTGCCGGTGCACGCCGACGACGCGCTTGAGCAGAGGAACAGGATCGCGTTTGCGACATCGGCGACTTCGACCCAGCGACCCAGCGGAACCTGCTTAGGGATCGAATCGATCAGGGAGGACATCGAAGCATGCAAGCGCATCACCTCGGTGATGACCGGGCCTGGTAGCACCGCGTTGACTCGAATGCCCTGCCGCGAAAGATCCATTGCAGCGTGGCGCGTCAGCCCCAGCAGCCCCGCCTTGGACGCTGTGTAGCTGGCGCCGAAGTGCAACGACATCGTGATCGAGGCGAGTGACGCCACGTTCACGACCGCACCGCCGTGGCGACGCTGCATCGAGTCGCTGCATGCGCGGATGCAATTGAACGCCGAAGAAAGGTTCGCACCAACCACCTTGTCCCAATCGTCAGCTGGCATGTCCTGAATCAGTGACGGCCGCGTGCCGGCATTGCCGCCGGCAACGTTGACGAGCAGGTCGATACCACCGAGGTCGCGCTCCGCCGCGGCTGCTGCTGCATCGACCGCGCTCGCATCGGCGACGTCCACCTTCTGAGAGACCACCCTGGCGCCGGCCGCGCGCAATTCCGTCTCAAGCGCAGTGAGCGGCTCCAGCTGAATGTCCCACAGCGCCACCGCGATGTCCTGTGCGACGAAGGCTCGGGCGACTCCCGCGCCAATCCCACCTGCAGCGCCTGTGATGACCGCCGTCTTTCCTTTCAGATCCGCATACATGACAGCCCCTCGTTCGAGCTCAGTCCTCGGCGACGAAACCGGACGCCTTGACGATCGGACCCCAGCGCACGAGGTCGGCTTCCACTTGCTTCTCGAAGTCACGCTGCGGCGGACCGCTGGGCGGCAGCGAGAGCTTGGTCAGGCCGGCGATCACATCCGGCTGTTTGATCGCCGCCTGCACCGCAGCAACCATGTTGGCCACCATGTCCGGCGGGGTCTTTCTCGGCATGAAGAGACCGAAGTATTCGTCGAGCTCGAGCATCGGGAACCCGGCCTCCACGACAGTCGGCACACTGGGCACCGTCTTCTGCTTGCCGCTAGTCGCGAGAACGCGCAACCGGCCGTCCGCAAGGTAAGGAATGTGACTCGCCGCAACGTCGACGGCGATCGGGATTTGGCCGCCCAGCAGGTCCTGCGTCAGCGGCGCACCACCCTTGTAGGCGATGTGGTTCAAATCGACGCTGATGGCCCGCGAGTACAGCAGGCCGAGGAAGTGAGGCGATGCGCCGGCCGCCGGCGAGCCGAACGCTGCCTTGTCAGGGTTGGCCTTGACCCAGGTCGCGAAATCCGTAAGCGTCTTGACGCTCGCCGGGACGGCTGGACCGACCGTGAAGGCATAGTTGAACGTGCTGACCGACGTGACTGGAACGAAGTCGCGCATCGTGTCATACGGAAGCTTCTTGTAGATGTGCGGGTAGATGGTCAGGATGGGAGCGGCGGACAGCAGCATCGTCATGCCATCTGGATCCGCGTTCTTTACGAACGTAGTCCCGATGCGACCGCCGGCGCCGGCCCGGTTGTCGACGATGACGGTCGTCGCATAGGTCGTGCGCAAGTGGGGAACCAGCATTCTGGCAATCGCATCGCCCGCCCCGCCTGCCGGAAAGCCGACGACGATGCGCAGCGTCTTGTCCACCGGCGCGGCTTGTGCCCACGCATTGCTCGCCCATGGCGGAATGACGACGGTGCCTAGCATCGCGGCCAAAGAGTCTCTGCGGTTCATCTTGTCTCCTGGAGTCCTAGGTTGAATTTGGCGGCCGCTTCAGCTGGCCGTTTTCGAGAGCGACTGGTACCAGCGCAGCACGTCCTCGTACGAGCCGCCGTTGCGCAGGCGCTCATCGGCGCCCCGCTCCTTCGCGTGTTGCGCGCGTGTCTTCTCGAGCACCTCCGCCGCACGTGCGCTCGGCACCACCACGACGCCGTCAATATCGGCGACGAGGATGTCGCCCGGTGCGACGGGGACGTCACCCACAGAGATCACCGTGTTGTGCCATCCCGGGTGGTTCGCCACGCCACCGCGTACGCAAACGCCTGCGGACCACACCGGAAAGCCGAGTTCTCGGATCGTCGCGACATCGCGCACCGCACCGTTCGTGACGACACCGGCGAGGCCCCGATAGACCGCGCGTATCGTGGCGCTGCCGCCCCACACGGTGCTGCGGTCGGTACCGCCGCCGTCAATGACCAGGACGTCACCCGGCGCGGCGAGCTCGACCGCACGCATGAACGCTAGCCCGTCACTGGGCCAGCAACGCACGGTGAACGCACGGCCGAGCAGCCTGCAGGAATCGCCGACCGGGCGGATGTTGGGCGCCATCTCGCCGCACTTGCCAGCGGCTTCATAGACGGTGGCGGCTGCAAAGTCGGCGAATTCGGAAGGTTGAACGGGACTCATGGAAGGGCTCCGGGTGCGGTCGTGGGGACGTCGATGCGTCAGGCCATGTAGAAGCCGCCGTTCGTGTCGAGCGACACGCCGGTGATGAAAGCGGCATCCGTTGAGGCGAGGAAGGCGACGGCAAGGGCCTGCTCTTGCGCAGTCGAGATGCGCCCAAGGGCCGTCATGGATCGCACGGACGTCACGCGTTCGCGCCGGCGCGCCGTCGCTGCATCCGTTGGCACATCGCTTCCTGTCGTGCCAACGCTGCCGCGTAGCATCGGCGTGTCGACACTGCCCGGGCAGATTGCGTTCACGCGGATTCCGTGCACTCCATAGTCGGAGGCCAGATGGCGAGTCAGGCCAAGCAGGCCCGCCTTGCTGCTGGTGTAGGCCGCCGTTGCATTTAGGCTGTAGAGCCGGCCGGCCATTGAAGACACATTGACGATCGTCCCGCGCCCTGCGCGCTGCATACCCGGCAGCAGCGCCTTCGCCATGAGAAATGGGCCGGTCAGATTGACGGCCAGGACCCGCTGCCATCGTTCGAGATCAATGCAATCAATCCCGGCCTCCGGGGCAACGTCAGGCAGACCAGCAACATTCACAAGGATGTTCGCCGGCCCGAAGAGGCTGGCTGCCGTCTCTCGGGCCTCGGACGCTGTCCGCGGATCAGCTACATCGCCGTGGCATGAGACTGAACGCGATCCACCGTCGGCCACCAAGGCCGCGGTCGTCGCGGTGTCGCTTAGATCCACCAGGACGACGCTTGCGCCTTCGCTGGCCAATTGGACGGCTGTTGCCTGCCCGATGCCGCTGGCAGCCCCGGTGATGACCGCTACCTCGCCTTCAAATCTTCGGGTCCTTTGTTGCATCAATGAATTCTTGCCAGGGGTGGCAAACTAGACTGTCGAAGCTCGGACAATCTGCCCCTTGGTTTTCCCGACGGAACGACCTTGCCTAGCCCTCAACCCTTGAAGGCGAGCATCCCGCTGGGAGCCAGCGGACGCCCGGATCCGAGCTTTACTGTCCAGGAATTGCTGGATGCCTCCGGCTGGTTTCAACTCCTCGCGACCAATAACCAGCGCGCGGTTCGCGACGCGTTGCGTGAGATCGCGGTGGCCGCGGGCGACGCCGCCTCACATCAGGGCGAGGTCCCGCACGGGTGGTGCGGCGTGCTCGATGGGTTGATCAAGTTGTCGTCGGTGAATGCGGATGGTCGTGCAGTGACGTTCACCGGTCTGGCGCCGGGCGGCTGGTTTGGCGAGGCCACGTTGTTGCGTGATGCACCGTTCTCCGTGGATGCGATCGCATTGAGACCAAGCCGAATCGTGATGCTGCCAGCCGATGTGTTCTTCCAGCTGTTGCAGGCGGACTTCGCTTTCAGCCGCTTTATCATGACTCTGCTCGCCGAGCGGCTTCACTGGTTTATGGGTCATTCCTATGCAAACCGCGCGAACGATTCCCGCCTCCGTGTCGCTCGCGCAGTAGTCGGCCTTTTTCAGCCGGCGGCCTGCGTGTCCAAGGTGACCGAGTTGCGAATCTCGCAGGAGGAACTGGCGAACATCGCCGGTGTATCCCGGCAGAGCTGCAATAGTGCACTCAAGGAACTATGCGAGGCGAAGGTGCTAGCTATCGACTACGGCGTCACACGACTGCTCGACCCCGGACGGCTAAGAAGCCTCGTTGACTCCGCATCGAGCTGACGTGCCTTTCCGACTACGTCGAACGACGAACGGCGGCGGAAGAAGCGGTGGGGCTAAAGCGAAATCTAACCAGGAGACAAGCATGCCTGCCATGCCCGAACGCATCCGCGATGCAGCACTACGTGTCCAGCAAGGACTGGCCGACGAGACCACGTCTTTCGTACGCAACACCTGGTACGTCGCTGCATTGGCCGATGAGGTGAGCCGCCAGCCGCTTGCACGTCGCTTGCTCGGCATACCGGTGATGCTGTTCCGCAAGCTCGATGGCACGCCGGTTGCACTTGAGGACCGATGCGCCCATCGCTCGTTTCCGCTGTCACGCGGGGCGATCGCCGGCGACTCGGTCATCTGCGGCTATCACGGCGCCCGGTACGACTGCGAGGGTCGTTGCACTGAGGTGCCGTCGCAGGGTCTCATCCCGCCGGGGGCGATCGTCCGCGCCTTTCCCCTGCATGAGCGCGGCAAGATGGTGTGGATCTGGATGGGCCCCCCGGAGCTGGCGGATCCAGATCGCATTCCGCACCAGGACTTCATGGACGACGGCGCCTGGGTCTCGTCAATCGAACGAATGCATTTGAAGGCGAGCTACGTGCGACTGCACGAGAACCTGCTCGACTTGACACACCTCAGCTTCTTGCACGCGAACAGCTTTGGCACGCCTGACTACGCCTCGGCGCCGTTCGAGGCGCAACTCGACGAGGCCGCCGGCCGATTCACGCTGCTACGCACTGTGATGCCAACGCGCCTGCCGCCGATCTGGGCAAAGCCCACTGGATTGGAGGGCGTTGATGCCGCACGCATCGTCGAATCGACGTTCCACTCACCAGCGCTGCACGTTGTGGCTGTGCGTTTCCATGCCTGTGACAGGCCAGAGGCGGAGCAGCCGTTTCGGGCGATCCGCACGGCTCACATCGTTACACCCGAGTCGGCCACTAGTACTCACTATTTCATCCAGCACGCGCGCAACTTCGGGTTGGAAGATGACGCCATCACACAGTTCATGCATGAGCAATTGCATAAGGCATTCCAGGAAGACATCGACGGACTGGAGGCGATCGAGTCGCTATTAAGTGGCTACGTTGATCGTCAACCTGAAATCTCATTCCATGCCGACCGCGCCTCGCTGGCTATGCGTCGATATTTAAAGCGTCACGCTTCCGCCCACAACGATTGCGCACTAGGTTTGGACAGCGGCGATTCTTGATCGCAATGACGCTCGAGATGCTCGCATTCAAAACAGCTTTCCCTCCCCTCCCAGATCGTCGCCGGTAGCGGCTTTGACTTACAGCGGTCGTTCCTTGATGGCGTTCGACCGGCAAAGTTCGACCCGTTGCTGCCTTTCGTCTCGTCAGCGTCGACGTCTGCTGCGCAGCGGCGGTAGCAGCCGCCTAGCCTCGGCGTCTCGA
>Ga0207650_10001801_pt1 | contig 15148 bp, 10 predicted proteins | sample KBSS63metaG_FD_184325 | JGI IMG/M metagenome (GOLD analysis project Ga0207650, IMG submission 184325) | Switchgrass rhizosphere microbial communities from Kellogg Biological Station, Michigan, USA - KBS S6-3 metaG (SPAdes) (version 2) | ecosystem: Host-associated > Plants > Roots > Rhizosphere...
TCGGTTGTTGGATTTGGAAAAACAACATTGAATTCTCTCAGGGTACCGATCACAAGATCTGCAGGACTTTTGATCATAGCACCCTGGTTCAATACATCAAAGAAATGTTCGCTTTTGAATAATGCGCTTAATACAGGTTTGATATTGTAATTATTGCTTCTGAAAATGGCAGCTAAGGGTTGAATGACATTGGCCTCAGTTGCAGCATCAATTTTATAATACACGAACCAACGGTACAATTTCCGGCAGATGAAAGAAGCCACTTCATTTTTGCTGAAGATCATGTTTATCAGATCGTCCGTTTCATTGGCTCCTGCTGTACCTGTCCGGCCGGCAATGGTGGTACTGTTATAAAACGAGGAAAACTGTTTACCTGTGCTATCATGTTTGGTTGAATCAAAAAAAGTGGTAAAAGTAGTTCCATTGATTCTCCATCCTGTCAACACTATTGCAGCTTTCTTCACATCATCTTCGGTATACGGCCCCAAATTGGTCAGAGGATCTTTTCCGATAGTAAACAGTTCCTGTAATTCTCTTGCATAGTTTTCATCGGGAGCTGTGTTGGTATTAAGATAGCCATTGAGATACCTGAGCATGCCGGCATCAATAGTAACTGCTTTAACGAGCTGCTTGAAATTTCCCAAGGCATTTTGGCGCAACAACGCATGGTGCCAGTATACCCAGTGTGCATTGCCGATATCATTTGTTTCTGTTCCAAAGTGATTGGCCCAGAACAAGGTCATTTTTTCGCGAATGCTTCTGTCCTGGTTGATCAGGACAGCTGTCCACCACTTTTTAAAAGATTGACGGCGCAGGCTGTTGATTGTTCCGTCATTGGTTGGAGCGTTGATCCATGTTTGCCCTGCAGCAACATTAGGATCCGTTACCGTGCTACTGTTATAATCATTGACCGGGGGCGAGGGTAAGGCTGCTGTTGGATTCAGCAGTTCGTCAACTGCCTGTGAAACTGTTTTGCTTTTAAAATAATTGATGTCGGCTTTTGTAGAACCAAATAATACTCTCTTCAATAAATGTTGAACTTCGTTACTCGTCCACGGGCCATTATACTCATTAATACCTGACTCCGTTCTGAAATTCTGAATGGTAATTGATCGCCTGATCTTTTTGCGATGGGGAGTAACAAAATCTTTCCGATCCATAGCAAGTGGTGTTTAATAAATTTAAACAAATCCAGCAAAATGGACAGAACTACTTAAGCAAGGTTTAATAGTAAATTTTTATTGAATGTTCTCAATAATTCCAGCAATGCCCTGACCACCACCAACACAGGCAGTAACCATGGAATATTTTTTATTTAACCGCTTTGCATCATGTAAAGTCTGAATGGTAAGTTTGGCTCCTGTACATCCTAAGGGGTGTCCCAATGCAATAGCGCCACCATTAATATTGACGCTATCAGGATTTAATCCTGCTTCTCTAATAACAGCTATTGCCTGTGAAGCAAATGCCTCGTTCAATTCAACCAGGTCAATTTGATTTAAATTCATGTTGGCCTGTTTCAAGGCCTTAGGGATTGCTGCTACAGGGCCAATTCCCATAATTCGTGGATGAACGCCAGCAGATGCGCAAGCCACGACTCTGCCTATTGGTTTTAACCCTAACTGGTTTACCAGCCGCTCACTCATTACAATAACAAACGCTGCACCGTCACTTGTTTGAGAAGAGTTACCTGCCGTAACACATCCGTTAGCCGCAAAAGCCGGTTTCAATTTAGAAAGCGCTTCTATAGAGGTATCTGCACGCGGGCCTTCGTCTGTATCAACCACAAAATTTCTTTTTTGCTTTTTCCCTTTTTCATCCAAATAAATTTCTTCTACGGTCATTGCAAGAATTCCATTTTTGAAAAATCCGTTTGCAATGGCGTTCAGAGCTTTTTTATGAGAATTGAGTGAGAACTGGTCCTGATCTTCACGACTTACTTTATACTCCTTTGCTACGGCTTCAGCGGTTAATCCCATACTTAAGTAATAATCTGGTTCGTCTTTGGCAATGGAATAAGCAGGAACTGTTTTCCAGCCCGATGTCGGAACAAGACTCATACTTTCCGTGCCGCCGGCAACAATGCAATCGGCCATTCCCATCCGAATTTTTGCAGTAGCAATCGAAATAGTTTCCAAACCGGATGCACAGTAACGATTAACTGTCATGCCTGGCGTATCGAAACCAATAGCTCTTGCAGCAATGATCCTCCCCACCTGCAAACCCTGTTCGGCTTCCGGTACGGCATTGCCCACTATAACATCGTCCACTAAATTCTTATCCAGCTGTGGAACGGAATTCAACAAACCTTTAATAAGGTCAATGGCTAAATCATCGGGCCGGTAAAAACGAAAGCCGCCGCGTTTTGCCTTAGCCACAGCCGTTCTGTATCCGGCAACTATATAAGCTTCTTGCATAACAGGAAATTGAGTTTTAAAATTAAGCATTTAATCTTTTAGTTGCATGAACAACTAATTTAGAAAAATTATAAAATTGCCATCCTAACTTCGCGGGCCAACATGTATAAATTCCTACGGGGTATACTCTTTCTATTTTCTCCGGAAAAAGCCCATAAAATTTCGATGGGTTTATTAAGACTGTTTTGTTCATCAGGCTTTTTAAAAAGTATAATTTCAAAATCATTTGCAGCCCATCCAGTACCTACTTCGTTATTGGGTCTTACTTTTCGGAATTCTGTAGGATTGGGAGCTGGTTTTGACAAGAACGCAGAATATTTAAGAGAACTGGATGCACTTGGTTTTGGTTTTGTTGAAATAGGAACCGTGACACCACGTCCACAAGCTGGTAATGAAAAACCGCGGGTTTTTCGTTTATTAAAAGATAAGGCGCTGATCAATCGAATGGGTTTCAATAACGACGGCGTTAATGCTGTTGCGGAACGTTTGGGGAAGTGGAGGAAAGGTGAAACGTCAAACCTTAAACGTGAAAGCAAACACCATCACAATCAAAATCTCACGTTTGACCTTTCACGTCTGATCATCGGCGGAAATATCGGAAAGAATAAAGCAACTGCTAATGAGGATGCCTGGAAAGATTACGAAATCTGTTTCAGGGCCTTACATCCCTATGTTGATTTTTTTGTGGTCAATGTAAGTTCGCCAAACACACCAGGGCTTCGGGCCCTGCAGGAAAAATCATCACTGCAAAAAATACTAACTCATTTACAGGACCTGAATGCCCAATTTGAAGTAAAAAGACCGATCCTGCTTAAAATTGCACCTGACCTGGAATGGGAGCAAATAGATGATGTAATTGATTTAGCTGCGGAAATAAAATTAGACGGATTGGTGGCGACCAACACTACTATTAGTCGTGAAGGACTTCAAACTTCGAATGCTGAAATTGAGAAACTGGGATCGGGGGGGTTGAGTGGTAAACCAGTGGAGAAGCGTTCTACAGAAATTGTACAATACATTCATCAAAAAACCACTGGAAGCATTCCCATTATTGCCAGTGGAGGAATTTTCACCGGCTGCGATGCAAAGGCAAAGTTTAGTTCGGGGGCTTCGTTGGTTGAAGTATGGACCGGATTTATTTACGAGGGTCCGTTTATTGTAAAAAGAATTTGCAGGGAATTGACATAAAGAATTTTTATTTGCGCAATTATGGAGCAGTTATTTACTACGGAAAGTTTAATTAGTTTTTTAATACTGGTTATTCTTGAGGTTGTTCTTGGAATCGATAATGTAATTTTTGTAAGCATTATCATTAACCGGTTACAAGAAAAAGATAAAAAGAAAGCCCGCCGTGCATGGATGATAACGGGAATTATTGTGCGAAGTATTTTACTGATGGGATTAAGCTGGTTATTAGCTCAAAAAGGAAAATATATTATTCCGGAAAGTTGGTTCGGTAAAGGTTTTGATCTTGCCAGCCTCGTAATGCTTGCGGGTGGATTATTTCTTATTTATAAGTCGGTAAAGGAAATTCATGGCAAACTGGAAGGTGAAGATCCAAATGTACAAACAAGAACATCAGGATATTTGACACTGGGGCAAGCCATTTTTCAAATTATGCTCATTGATGCTGTTTTTTCATTTGACAGCGTAATTACTGCCGGCGGTACCGCAAAGCATGTGGAGATTATGATAGCTGCGGTGGTTATTGCCATGATTATCATGTTTTTATTTAGCCCAAAGATTTCTGGCTTTATTCATCAGCATCCAACTCTTAAAATGCTGGCCCTTTCATTTTTGGTGATGATTGGTTTGAGCCTGGTAGTTGAAGGATGGGACCATGATAAAGCAGAAGCATTGCACTTAAAGAATTATATCTATTTCGGGATGGCTTTCTCATTCATAGTTGAGTTATTGAACATGACGATGCTGAAAAAACAGAAAAGAAAACCCGTTGAACTACGCGAGCATTATGTAAGGGATGACCACAAGGACAATGACGAGGCACATTAGTGAATGCACAAAACAGTAGCCGCAACGATGGCCGCAGTCTCTGTTCTTAACCTTGTATTTCCTAAAGAAACAGGTGTAAAGTTATTTTTCAATGCAGCTTCAATTTCGTCGTGCGTAAAATCACCTTCAGGCCCAATTAGAATAAGTTTAGACGTGGAACTCTTTAGCTGTTGAGAGGAAAGCGAAGTTTTGCCTGAATCTTCACAGTGAGCAATGAATTTTTCTTCAGAAGTTAATTGCAGCACATCATTAAATTCTGTTGTTTGATGCAAAAAAGGCAACCAAACTTGTTGAGATTGAAGCATGGCGCTCATCAAAATATTTTGCATGCGATCATAACGGAATTTTTCTTTTGCTGTTCTTGCGCAGATCATTGGTATAATTTCACTTACCCCTATCTCGGTTGCTTTTTCTAAAAACCATTCGAACCGTGAAGAGTTTTTGATCAATGAAATAGCTATAACTGCTTTATCCTTTCTTTTTTCTTCAGTTTCAATTAAGGAAATTTCAACAACAGATTTCTTACGGTTATCATCAACAATAGAGGCTTTGGCCCGTTTGCCTTTGCCATCGGTTAATAAAACTTCTTCTCCCTTTTGCATGCGAAGAACATTAATCATGTGTTTAGATGTGTTTTCATCTAAAACGACCGTGCTGTTATTCAAATCCTCAACAAAAAAGAAAGGCAAATTCATACTGCGAAGAAATAAAAAAGCTCTGAATCCTGATTTTATCGAAGGTTCAGAGCTTTGGTTTATCACACAAGTTAGTAAGTGCTAAAAGGGGTCTTCTTCATCTGCGGCCAGGTCATTCATTTTGCTTCCGGTTTGGATAAACATTCTCGCACCTCCTCCAGAGTCCAGTCCTGAAACAGGTTTGAAATTAGAAGGCAATCCGGTTCCATAGTCTCCACCACCGGTATCCTCGATGAATTTTTGAATATGCAGTAATGCTCTCAGTTTAATGGTTTCTAAAGAACCATTACGGTGCTTTGCTATCCTTACGTGGGTTTCACCGCGATTGCTGTCACCCATTTCATCCTGGGTGATATCATAGTACTCCGGACGATAAAGGAACATTACCATATCGGCATCCTGCTCAATGGCACCTGACTCACGAAGGTCACTCAATTGCGGCATTTTATTTCCTTCTTTACGCTTCTCCACTTCACGACTTAATTGTGAAAGCGCCAGAATTGGTATTTGTAATTCTTTTGCCAATCCTTTCAATGATCTTGATATATTAGAGATTTCCTGCTCGCGGTTGCCGTTCCTGTTTTCTCCTGTTCCGCTCATCAACTGCAAATAGTCAATAATGATCATGCCGATGTTATTTGCATTTTTCAAACGCCTTGCCTTGGCCCTCAATTCGAAAATATTTAATGCAGGAGTGTCGTCAATGAATAATGGAGCCTGGGAAAGTTTTTGAATTCCTCTTGCATACAACTGCTTCATCTCGTGCTCTTCCATCTTACCACGCGAAATTTTTTCAAGCCAGATTTCGCTTTCAGCAGAAAGTATCCGTTGTACTAATTGTCCGGCACTCATTTCCAGGGAAAAGAAGGCAACTGGTGTTGGCTTTGTTGGATGCAATGCAGCATTGCGTGCAAGGTTTAATGCAAATGCTGTTTTACCAACCGAAGGACGTGCAGCCAGAATGATTAAATCTGTGTTTTGGAAACCATACGTTACTCTATCTAATGATGCAAAGCCGCTTGGCACACCACTAACGTCTTCATTCTTGTGACGAAGGTCTTCAATACGCTGTATGGTCTTTACCAATACAGAGTCAATGGTTTCATAATTGTTACGAAGGTGAGTAGACGTTACTTCGTAAATTTTACTCTCCGCCTGGTCAAGCAAATCAAAAACATCAGTGCTATCTTCATAAGCATCGGAAATAATTTCGCCACTAATGCGAATTAATTCCCGTTGAATGAATTTTTGCAGAACAATGCGGGAGTGAGCTTCAATATTGGCAGAAGAAACAACTGAGTTGGTAAGCTTGGTTACAAAATAGGGTCCGCCAACCAGGTCCAATTCCTCGCGAGTCCGCAATTCTTCCACAACGGTAAGAATATCTATTGGCTGGCTTTTGTTAGCCAGGCTCTGCATGGCGCGAAAAATCCGCTGATGGGCGTCAACGTAAAAACATTCGGGCTTTAAAATTTCGATAACGGCATCAAAAGCGCCTTTCTCCAGCATGATGGCACCAAGTACTGCTTCCTCCAGCTCTTTTGCCTGCGGAGGAACCTTGCCATATATCATTGTGCTGAGATCGGGGGAGGTCTTTCTTCGGTTTTTTTTATCTCTATTCAGGTTAGTAAGATCCATACAATACGCTCAAATAAGGTTAAACATTGATTTTTCGATCAATGACCTATGGGGCTTTTCAGCTGGTCTTGGTTTATTAATTTATGATTAAGGAAATGTATCCTAATTGTTATCCCAGTAAGTCAGTCGGCGAATATAGGTGAGGATAAAATCTACAAAACCACTTTTCGGTAGAATATTTTAATTCACCCTTTATTCCACCTTCGTTCAACAGGTTTGTATAGTTATCCACAACATTGCTAATGCTATCAACAAAATTGTAATTATTTTCTCATAGTGCAAGGCCAAATTCACATCGTTGGTTCAAAAAAAAATAACCCTGTTTATTTGGTCAGTTTCTACAACCACCAATATGGGGTTTCAAAGGAAATTCGTAGGAATACGACATCAGAAATTCGCTTTTGACGTAGTAAACACGGGGTTTTTAGCAGATAAACTTTAAGTGAAATAATTTAAGAATCCATGTGGGATGCGGTTTTCAACTGGGTAGCACAGGTGGTTTTCATTACCCATTTCCTCTGAAATGCTTGCTTGTTATGATTTTGCGCAATTATTATTAGCACCAACCGGGGTAATTAACCTTGAACATTATATTCAAGAATGAAATCAGCAGAGCCATTTCGCTGTGTTTTTAGAAGTCAAACTCCCTTCTGTTCACGTTCCAGCGTATTCCAAAATAAATAGTGGAACTATTTTTTGCGGGAGAAATTGATGTTTCACTTTCTTTTCTCATAACTGCATTCAATTCAAAAAAGAAATTTGGCTTCCACTGGTATGATACCAGCATTGACGCCAGTGCAGTTTTACCATTGATGGCATCACCAACATCAAACCCATAATCTCCATGCCGATATAAAGGCGAATTTGGAAGAAAGATATTGCTGCCAAAATTCAGATTACCCGTGTCTTTACCCTGCATATAATAAATAGCTTTTGCCTGTAAATACCATTTGTCTGCAGGTTGGTATCGTACAACTCCAATTACTTCCTGCAGGTTGGCTCCCAGGGGATGTGCCAGGGGCTGATTATAGTGTGTATAGTTGGCAACCGAATCACCATGCGAATAGGTAAACGGACGAATGCGATTGCTTTCAATTTGAAGATCTAAATTTTTGATATTGAAAACATCGATGTATTTGGCACCTAGCTGGTAACCGAACTTATTTCCCCACCAACCTTCACCTTTTTTCATCTCCGTTAAATTAAATTCATCAAGCAGGAGTTGCCCATAAAATTGAAATTTATGTGCAACATTAGCTTTGGCGTCAACGCCAATGACGGCATTGTCATAGCTGCCCATCTGTTGTTCAACCGACCGATAAAAAATAATAGGGTTCAGGTATCCAAATTCGAAATGATCTTTTCTTCCAAAGATGATACCTTCAAAAAAACCAAAATTCAGCCACTTTGTAATTCCTAAATCCAGGTGATGCATTGCTGCATACTTTTTAGGAATCAGTTTGTCGCCAGGTATTTGCCCCATTGTTTGCAACTCCATGAACAGGTTCTGATAATTAAACTTCCATATCCGTGTATTGAGTTTCAAAAACAAATAAGGAGCAGAGAAATCGCTTAAGAATAAACTGCGAAATCCGTTGCCAATAAAGTTTTTGTCGTATCCAAACTGGATGTCGATATATTTTAAGGCGTTTAATGTGATGTAACCTCTTGCATCGAAGTAGTCATAGCCTGTTCCTTTGAAACTTTTATAAAATCCTGCACCGGGTACTGCTTGTCGTGCCGAAACGTATTGCTGTACGTACAAAGGATCCCTTTCCTGGTTGTCAGCGGCATAAGCGTAAAATCCTAATTTATTGGCAATGTTTCCCCGAAGTGATATGCCTCTTGTATTCAAAAAGATAGATTCATCATGGTCGCTTTCCTTTCCAACGTATAATTGAATAACCGGATTAATAGCAAGAAAGAAATCCTTCGCATGAACCTCGTAAAAATTTGAAGGTGATTTATAAAATGTTTTCAGGAATGGTTTTTTGCTCGTAAATTTTTCGAACGACCATTCGGAACTATTCATTAATGCAACTTTCGCATTGTATGCATCCATCTTTGTGAGTCCTGTTCCAGACTTTAAATAGTTTTCGGCGACCGGCATAAATTGCTTGCGGCTAAAGGGTTTTATTTTCGAAAAATTTAGAATGGAATCTGTTTGTGCTTTTATCTCTAATCTTTCAAAAAGGATATTTTCTCTGGCATCTTGTGGAAGATAAGTTGTGGCCTGGCAGAAAACAGTAAAAGGACTTAGTAAAAAAAATAGTCTTACAAGGGTTTGTTTAAATTGCATGCAGCGCGGCTTTAGTTTTTCAAATTATGCAAAAATACCTGATAAAGAATATTAACCTGGTGAATGAAGGACGGATTGAAACCTCAGATGTTTTAATTTCAAATGAGCGGATAGAAAAAATAGAATCCCAAATTACACGAACCCCGATACCTATCGGGGCCAATTACGTGGAGATTGATGGCGCGGGAAAATATCTTTTACCGGGTTGCATTGACGACCAGGTGCACTTTCGTGAACCAGGATTAACCCACAAAGCATCTATTTATAGCGAGTCCAGGGCTGCTATTGCCGGAGGAGTTACTTCCTTCATGGAAATGCCCAATACGCAGCCACCAGCATTTACGCATGAGTTATTAGAGGATAAATATCAAATTGCTTCCCAAACTTCATTGGCTAATTATTCGTTTTTCATGGGTACTTCCAATGATAATATCGAAGAGGTGCTCAAAACAAATGAAAAGAAAAATGAAGTGTGTGGCGTAAAGATCTTTATGGGATCCTCTACCGGCAACCTGTTAGTTGATAATTACCTCACACTTGAAAAAATATTTGGAGGAAGTGAATTACTGATCGCTACTCATTGTGAGGATGAGAAAATGATCAAAGAAAATTTGCAGAAACTACAACTTGAAAAAAAAGTTTTAGCGCCATCCGACCATCCCATTATTCGAAATGATGAAGTATGTTTTGAATCTTCGTTCAAAGCCGTTCAACTTGCAAAAAAGCACAACAGCCGTTTGCATATTCTTCATATCAGCACAGAAAAAGAGCTACAACTGTTCACAAATATGGTGCCTCTCAAGGACAAAAAAATCACTGCTGAAGTATGTGTTCACCACCTGCATTTTAGCTCTGATGATTATGCACGGTTAGGTAACCTCATTAAATGTAATCCCGCTATTAAGGCACCGAATAATCGTGAAGCTCTTTGGAAAGCCTTGCTGGATGATCGGTTGGACGTGATAGCAACTGATCATGCGCCACATTTATTAAGCGAAAAGCTGCCAAACAATAAAGTTTTTGGTGAAAGCTGGCCTTTATGGCAAGGCAAAGCGTCGGCTACGGGAGGAGGTTTGGAGGGAGCCGCCGGGGTTCCGCTGGTACAACATTCGTTGTTATTAATGTTGCAGTATTACAAGGAAGGCAAAATATCACTGGAAAAAATTGTTCAGAAGATGAGCCACGCTGTGGCCGATTGTTTTCAAATTAAAGATCGTGGCTTTGTACGGGAAGGTTATTTTGCAGATTTGGTAATTGTTGACCTAAATAAAATCACAACCGTAAGCAAAGAAAATATTTTATACAGATGCGGGTGGAGCCCTTTCGAAGGACAGACTTTTCCGGCGGAAGTAACTCATACATTCGTCAACGGCAACCTGGTTTATGGAAATGGACAGTGGAATGAATCTGTAAAGGGAAAACGTTTAACTTTCGAAAGGTAAAATTGTTCATAGTTCATGGATCATAGGTCGGTGTTGCATTCTATTTCGAGTTCCGGTTCTGACAAATTAAAAGGATTCGTATGAACAACCTATTCCAGGATCATGAACAATGAACTATGAACAACTATGCAAATAGACAAAATCACATTCAACGACATATCTATCTTTCATACGGAGGAAGAATTTTCCATCTTTCATAAGCTCAATTTCACTAAAACTACTGGCGGTAAAGACTGGCTCCGCCGTTTTTTTTCAGAACCACATCATGATCTTAAACGCATTATTGGTACCCAAAATATCATCAAAACTCTATTGGAACACCTTGAGGACTGGCCCAATGAAATCACGAATGGAACTTTATTGATGATCGATAAATTCATGGATTATAACCTGGACCCGGTGCCACAAAATGTGAATCCTGTAAACGCTTTTACCTATAAAATTTTGCATGCCCAGGATTATTCCATGATCAAATATTCTGTAAAACATCTTTCAGATTTTTATAGGGGGTTGAAGAAGTTATTACTACTATTGTCCGCAACCCAGTTGCCCCCTCATCTAAGTTTTTATATTGACCGTATTAAACATATTTTGAAAGAACAACCTTTGCATCAATTGTCAGCTATATATTCCGATGAAAAACTTTCGCCGCAACAAAATTTGTATTTCGCATATCATCTAAGAGGTCAATATAAAACGCATACCCTGGAATTGATTGAAATATTCAGTCGGCTGGAAGCATGGTATTCAATGGCTATGGCGGTTAAAAATTTTGGTCTGAAGTTTCCGCAATTTTTAGAACAGGATGAACCTTATTTTGAAGCCCAAGGCCTGTATCATGTATTATTACAAACACCAATCGCCTACGATCTTTCACTTCAGCCCAATGAAAATTTTCTGTTTCTTACGGGGGCCAATATGGCGGGGAAAAGTACTTTAATTAAAGCGGTAGGTTCTTCTGTTTTTCTTGCTCATATTGGAATGGGAGTGCCGGTTAAATCCATGCGGCTAAGCCTGTTTGACGGCTTGCTTACCAATATAAACGTATCTGATAACATTGCTAAAGGAGAGAGCTATTTTTTTAACGAAGTACAACGAATTAAGAATACCATTTATAAAATAAATGATGGTAAAAAATGGTTAGTGCTCATTGACGAATTGTTTAAGGGTACTAACGTGCAGGATGCCATGAAATGTTCGTTAACGGTGATCAAAGGACTAATAAAAATTAAAAACTCCCTGTTTATTTTGTCTACTCATTTGTACGAGGTAGGTGAAGAGTTGAAACAATACCCAAACATTTCTTTTAAATACTTTGAGACGAATGTGATGGATGACCAATTGGAGTTTAGTTACCAGTTAAAAGAAGGCATCAGTAATGACCGCATTGGTTATGTGATTTTGAGGAGGGAGAAAGTGGTAGAGATGTTGGATAAATTATAGTCTGAACCGGGATTTGTTAGATTAAAAGGATTAAGATGAAAAAATTATTCGTCGTTTTTGGTTGCTTGACAAGTCTTCTAAGCTTTTCACAAGATATTGATGTACAACATTACAGATTTGAAATCTCTCTTTCTGATACATCTCATTGGATTCATGGGAAAGCCACTATACAATTTAAAGCCATAAGAAATATTAAATCTGTTGTTTTTGATTTTCCGGACCTTATCAAGCCGAACGATCTTAGAACAACAGGCGTTTATCAGGGAACAAGGGATGATAATCGTTGCACTATCAAAGTTGGTAAATCAAAACTTACCATTTTGCTTCAGGATAGTTTGAAAGCCGGGGATAGAGCACAGCTAACAATCTTTTATATGGGTGTTCCAACCGACGGCCTCATTATTTCAAAGAATAGATATGGTGACAAAACCTATTTTGCTGATAATTGGCCTAACAGGGCTCATTATTGGATTCCTTGTAAAGACAGGCCGGATGATAAAGCGTCTTTTGAATTTATCGTTACTGCACCTACTCAATACAAAGTCATTTCAAATGGAGTAAAAATTGAAGAGAAAAACCTAGGAAATGGTAAAACAATTACACACTGGAAGGAGGATACTCCACTACCAACCAAAGTAATGGTTATCGGCGTTGCCAAATTTGCTGTAAAATCCTTTCCTGATAGTCCACCAAACATTCCTGTAACTGCATGGGTGTATGAGCAAGACAGCAGCAAAGGCTTTCATGATTATGCGCCTGCTCCTAAAATCTTAAAATTCTTTTCGAGTTATATCGCTCCATATCCTTATGAAAAATTAGCAAACGTGCAATCCAAAACCATTTTCGGCGGAATGGAAAATGCCAGTGCTATCTTTTATTCTGAAAACTCGGTGACAGGCAAGGGCGGTGTTGAAGATTTATTAGCCCATGAAATTGCACACCAGTGGTTCGGAGATATGGCTTCCGAAAAATCATTTACTCATTTATGGCTAAGTGAAGGTTTTGCTACTTACTTCACTGATATTTTCTGGCAGCATAAATATGGCGATGAGGCTTTCAAAAAAAGGTTGCAGAAAGAAAGAGATGCAGTGATTCAATTTGTAAAAACAACTGATCATCCTGTAGTTGATAGTCTTTCGCCTTATATGGATTTGCTGAATCCAAACAGTTATCAAAAAGGCGCCTGGATCCTCCATATGCTTCGCAATGAAGTTGGTGACTCGGTTTTTCACCAGATCATTCAAACCTATTACCAGCAATATAAAGGCAGTAATGCGGATACAAGGGATTTTGAAGCGGTGGCAGAAAAAGTTTGCGGAAAAGACTTGAAATCGTTCTTTGACCAATGGTTGTACAGGCCAGGAATCCCAAAACTCAATGCAAGGTGGAAAACAGATGGAAATAAAATAAAGGTTGAAATAAAACAAACTGGTAGTCAAATTTTTCAGTTGCCCCTTGAGATAGGAATCATTTCCTCCAATGGACAAATGATTGTTCAAAAACTTTCTATCAAATCAAAAGAAGAGGAGTTTAACATTGAATCGTTTTCTCATCCTGTTAAACTGGTTTTAGACCCAAATACTAATCTTTTATATGAAGGAACTGTTTCTTCAAAATAAATTATAGAATCCCAAACCCAAGATTGATTGCTGCAAAATGAACATAGGAATTATCACCTGTCAGCTTGGTGAATTGAAATCCGATTAACATATTTGGATGCCTGGGCGGTCGAACGGTCAGGACAAATTTGAAATTGCCTGAGTGAACGTTTTCCCTGAATTCCTTGTATTGAACATAGCCATATAAGGCAGCAACCGAAATGTTTTTTGTTACATAAAATTCAGGCCCGGCTTTGATACTAATCATTGTGGGCTCGTCGTAATAATGATTGCCTACACTGTCAATCATCACTTCTTTACTGCCAACAAAATGATCTAAGCTCCCTTCTGCCCGCAACTGCAATTTCTTTTTGGCAAACAGGTTTGAATGAACGGTTAATCCGATACCAGCATCATTTGTACCCAGTCCCTCTGTCAAAAAATCGAAATTTGCAGAAGCAGATAAAGAATAATTTTTCTGGCAATGACCATTCAGAAAACTTATCATCATGTAAACAGCAAGCAAGAACTTTCTCATAAGTATTGATTGGATTTTAAAGATAAATAAAAGTCCCACCGAAGCGGGACCCTTATATTTCATAAAGTTCAATCTTCACTATACCAACATGGTAACTGGGTTTTCCATGTACTTTTTAAATGTTTGAAGAAACGATGCTCCTACCGCCCCATCCACACTCCGGTGATCACAACTTAAAGTGATCTTCATCACATTGGTTACTCCAAAACCATCACCTTTTCGCACCACTACTTCTTTAATTCTTCCCACTGCCATGATAGCACTATCGGGGGGATTAATAATCGCCGTGAATTCTTCAATATCCATCATGCCCAGGTTGGAAACGGTGAACGTATTGCCTGAAAATTCGTTAGGCTGTAATTTCTTGTTTCTTGCCTTACCGGCTAACTCTTTGCTTTCGGCAGCAATCTGGCTCAGGGTCTTTTGGTCGGCAAACCGAATAACAGGAACAATTAAACCCTCTTCAATAGCAACTGCTACTCCCACGTGAATGTGTTGGTACTGCCGGATAAAATCTCCCATCCACGAACTATTGACAGCCGGATGTTTGCGCAAGGCCATGGCTGCAGCTTTCACCACCATATCATTAAAAGATATCTTAACATCACTCACTTCATTCATTTGTGCTCTTGCGGTCATGGCATTGTCCATGATAATTTCCATCGTGAGATAGAAATGCGGAGCACTGAATTTGCTTTCGCCCAAACGTTTGGCAATTACCTTACGAATTTGTGAGTTATCAATATCCCTGTACCCTTCCTGTCCGGATATAATTGGTTGTGTCGGTGGCTTTGCTGAAGGCTGTGAGCTGAGAGCTTGTTCCTGGGGTTTGAAGTTATCAATATCGTTTTTGGTAATTCTTCCATTATCACCTGATCCCTGCACCTTTGAAAGATCAATACCCTTTTCCTTCGCCAGTTTTTTAGCAAGAGGGGATGCTTTAATTCTTCCATCAGTGGATGACGATTGGTTGGCAGGTTGCGAAGCTGATTGTATCGCCCCGGTTTGCCCTTGTGCGGCTGGTTGGCTGGCTTCTGATTTCTGATTTCCTTCTTCTGAAGTTGT
>Ga0207650_10001804_pt1 | contig 15135 bp, 14 predicted proteins | sample KBSS63metaG_FD_184325 | JGI IMG/M metagenome (GOLD analysis project Ga0207650, IMG submission 184325) | Switchgrass rhizosphere microbial communities from Kellogg Biological Station, Michigan, USA - KBS S6-3 metaG (SPAdes) (version 2) | ecosystem: Host-associated > Plants > Roots > Rhizosphere...
ACGGTGCTTGGGGAAAGTCCGTTTTTTGTCGGCACCGCAGCCATGCTCGGCGCTCCCATCGCAGACGGGACGTTCCCGCTCGTGCTGCTTTCCCATGGCGCGGGCATGGCCGGCAATGCGCAGGCCTTGAGCTGGATCGCCGCACCGCTTGCCAAGCGCGGATTCATCGTTGCAGCGCCCGACCATCCAGGCAATGGCGGCCTAAACCGCTCGGCCAAGGAGACACTGAAGCTCTGGCTCCGCCCCGGCGACATCAGCGACAGCCTGACGGGGGTGGAAAAGGACGAATTCTTCGGGCGGCATCTGGATGAGGGCAAAGTCGGCGTCCTCGGCCTCTCCGCAGGGGGCGGCACGGCCTTGGCGCTGGCCGGAGCTCGGATAGATCCTGTCCGCCTCTCCGCCTATTGCGATACCGACGCACTGAACCCCTCGCTTTGTGGATGGCTTCGCGAAAGCGGTGTCGATCTTCATGCCATGGACATGCGATCTGCGGATCGCGACAACGAAGACAGGCGCATCCGCTTCGCCATGGCGATCGATCCGGCACCGGTCGATGTCTTTCAGCCAGCCAGTTTCTCACGCATCTCCATTCCGGTCGACATCGTCAATCTCGGTCGTCCCGACACCATCCCGTTGACGGCCCGGGCCAGAGACGTGGCGAAGACGATTGCGGCCGCTCGATATTCAGTTATCGAGGATGCCAGCCACTTCAGCATGTTTGCGGTCTGCAAGCCCGGGGCCGCCGAAAAGGCCGAAGCGGCAAAGGTCGGCGATCCCATCTGCACGGATGGCGGCGGACGTCAGCGCAGTGAGCTGCACGCCCAGTTGATCGATCTCGTGGTGGCAGCTTTCAAGCGGGAGCTTGTTTCCGTCCCGCGGCCTACGGGACAGTGACGTGATCGCGGATATCCGTGGGGCCATCTGGATCGCCGAGCGGTGACCTCCCGTCAGCGCAAGACCCGTCCATCCTCCGCCACCAGCCTGCCTGCCTTGAAGACCTTGCGTTGCTTCGGCACCGAGACCACCGCTTCCGGGACATGCGCTGCCTGCAGGGTGACGAAATCGGCCTTTGCACCGACCGCAACGCCGTAGTCGGCAAGCCGCAGCGCCTTTGCGCCTGCTGTCGTGACGACGTCGAAGGCGGCGCGCAGTTCCTCGTCGGTGTAGAAGCCGGAGCGGTAGCCGATCAGCATCGCCCGGCTCAGCATGTCGCCATCGCCATAGGGCCACCAGCTGTCGCGGATGTTGTCGCTGCCGCTGAAGACGGTGACGCCGGCAGCCCTGAGCAGCGCCACGGGCGGGAAGGCGTGGTTTCCGGGGGCGTTGGTCATGATCGACACGCCGCACTCTGCGAGCAGCGAGCCAGCCCGTCTGGCGGCCTCCAGGGGCAGATCGCCAAGGCCATAGGCGTGGCTGATCGCGACATGGCCTTCCATCGACCGTGAACGGGTGCGGGCGCAGATTTCTTCGATTGTGAACTGGCCGAGCGTCCCGCCATCGTGGAGATGGATGTCGATATCGACGCCGCGCCGCTCGGCGATGTCGAAGATCACGTCGAGATGGCCGTTGAGATCGCGGTCGAAGCTGGCCGGGTCGAGGCCGCCGACGACATCGGCGCCCATGGCGATCGCTTCGTCCATCAGATCCGGCGTGCCCGGGCTCTTGAGGATGCCGCTCTGCGGGAAGGCAACCAGCTGGATGTCGATCAGCCCGGCATAGGCCTCGCGCACCTTGAGGATCTCGACCAGATGCTTCAGCCCGACCGAACCGTCGACCATGACGTGACTGCGCATGGCGGTGGCGCCGTTGCCGATCGCCAGCTCCAGCTGCTTTCGCGCCCGGACGCCCATCGGCTCGGCGATCGCCAGGTTCTGGTGCTGGAAGGCCACCCGTTCGTGCACGTCGAAGCCGTCGGTGCAGGGCTTGTGGGAAATCCATGGGCCGCCGTAAAAGCTGGTGTCGAGATGGATATGCCCTTCGACAAAGCCGGGCACGACCAGGGCGCCGCCGAGATCGACCGTTTCAGTGGCTGATGCACCGAGGCTGCCGCTGGCGGCGATTGCGACGATACGGCCTTTGCTCACGGCGATATCGCTCGACATGCCGTCATCGAGAAGGGCGTGGGTGAACAGCGTGTCGATGGCGGTCAATTCTCTCTCCTGCGTCGGGTTCTGCTTGCCAATAGCCGACGTCTGTGTCGACGGCTCCGACTTTTGTAGCGCAATCGGCGGTCTGCGAAAGCCCAGGGGGATCGCAGGTCGGTCGGAATCCGTGTGTTCCCGTGATTCTTTTGGTCGGGGCAGGCCGCCGGCCATTGCCTTGGTCCGCCCGCCTATGGTTTGGTGCGCGCCTGCATCGACCGTCCCAAACCTTGGATCTCACATGTTCGACATTTTCTGGCGCTGCCTGGCGATTGGCATCGGCGCGACGATCCTCATGGATCTCTGGGCCATCCTCTACGCAAAGCTTTCGGGCGGCGGCATGCCGAACTGGGCGCCGGTCGGTCGCTGGTTCTATCACTTGAAGAACGGGACGGTCTTTCACCGCGACATCGGGGAAAGCGCCCCTTATGCCCATGAGCTGGCGCTCGGCTGGATCAGCCATTATGCTGTCGGCATCGTCTATGCCTTTCTTCTCGTGCTGTTTACCGGCGCCGGATGGCTGGCGGCGCCGACATTCCTGCCGGCCTGGATCTGGGGTATCATCACGGTGGGCGCCGGTTGGTTCCTGCTGCAGCCGGGCCTCGGGATCGGCTGGGCGGCCTCGAAGACGCCGAACCCGAACAAGGTGCGCTTTCTCAACCTGGTGGCGCACACCGTCTTTGCCGTCGGACTTTACGGCACGGCGTTGCTGATCCGCTGATATTGGGGTGGCGTTCCGACGTCGCCGACGCATGAGGAGATTTCGATATGACCGACGACGAATTCATGACGCTCTACAAGGCCGGCAAGTTCAAGGAGGCGCTGGCCTCCGTCGTCGGCACCGATCCGAAGGCGAAATGGACGCCGAGCCGCTACGCCATCGACAAGCGCATCAACAAGCCGATCTTCTATCGCGGCAACAAGCGCGTGGAAAAGGACGCGAATGGCGAGTGGCAGCAGTCGAAGCACAAATTCGAATTCGACGACTGAGATTGCGGCAGGAAAGGCGTCGCGCTCGGCAGGCCCAATGCCCCTTTGCCTGGGATATCGAGAACGGGGCAGGCGGCGGAAGTGCTGCGCGGATGAAGCTCACGACATGGCCCGATTTTCGCCTTGCTGCTGTCGCGCCTCTGTCTTTGTCGTAGCCTATGCTTGGCATTCGTTCCAGTGTGCAGTGCAGCATGGTTAATTTTTAACGACTCGCCTGTTATCATGGGAACGAATACGGCGGCTTCGCCGTTTATTCGCCAGCTACCAGGAGGGCCCGACGATGATCTTCAACTTTTTCAACGCCCGCAAGCGCGCCGCTACCGACGAAATCGACAATCTTGATTTCGCCAATGTGGAAGCGCTGCATCCGGCCATCGCCGATCTCGTTGTCGCCCAGGAAAAGTCGGCCAACCTTTCCTCGCACGAGCGCGATTACGGCGCCAAACGTGCCCAGTTGATCATGCCGGTCGCTTTCGCCTGATATCCTATAGCCGGGCCGGGGTGTTTCCCGGCCGGGCCTCGCTTTTTGCTCGGGTCCGCTGTATAGAGCGGTTTATCTGCGCCTTTCCCGCGCGCCTGAGATAAAGACCCCAAGCACCATGCCCAACCCCATCAAAGCCTCCGCCGAGGCGTCAGCGTCTTTGACATCCCCCTATGAGAAGGGCGGAAAAATATTCGCCGTTGCGCCCATGATCGACTGGACGGATCGGCATTGTCGGTTTCTGCATCGGCAGCTCAGCCGCGAGGCTTTGCTTTATACCGAGATGGTGGTGGCGGATGCGATCATTCATGGGCCGCGCGACCGACTGCTCGGACACCATCTTCAGGAGCATCCCGTGGCGCTGCAGGTGGGGGGCTCTGATCCGGCCAAGTTGGCGGAGGCGGTGCGGATTGCCCAAGACTATCGCTATGACGAGATCAACCTGAATGTCGGCTGTCCCTCGGACCGGGTGCAGTCAGGCACGTTCGGCGCCTGTCTGATGCTGACGCCCGATGTGGTGGCCGCAGGCGTTGCGGCGATGAAGGCGGCGACCGCCCTGCCGGTGACGGTGAAATGCCGGATCGGCGTCGACGAACAGGACCCCGAGGTGGCGCTGCCGGAGCTGATGGAAAAGGTGCTCGAGGCCGGCGCCGACGCGATCTGGATCCACGCGCGAAAGGCCTGGCTGAAGGGGCTTTCGCCCAAGGAAAACCGTGATATCCCGCCGCTCGACTATGAGATCGTTTATCGCATGAAGCAGCGTTTCCCGCACTTCTTCATCGGCATCAACGGCGGTATCAAGACGCTTGAAGAAGCCGAGCAGCATCTGCACCATGTCGATGGCGTCATGCTCGGCCGCGCGGCTTATGGCGATACGGCCATTCTTGCCGATGTCGACCAGCGCATCTACGGCAGGCCCCAGGCCAGCCTCGACTGGTCGGCGCTGCGCGACACGATGATGGCCTATGCGGAAACCCACATTGCCGGCGGCGGCCGGCTGCAGCAGGTGACGCGGCACATGGTCGGGCTGTTTTCCGGTATGACCGGCGCCCGCCGCTTCCGGCAGATCCTGTCGAGTGATGCGGCCAAGCCGGGGGCGGGGCCTGAGGTGATCGCCGCCGCCTTTGCGGCGGTCGATTTTTCGTGCGGTGAAGCCGAGGCGCTTTCCGCCTGACGGGTTTTCGTTTGCCGTGAGCTGCGGTGCAAGTCCGCCCCCCTCTGTCCCTCCGGGACATCTCCCCCACGAGGGGGGAGATCAGCCGAGAGTTTGAGGTCGGAAGACGAAGGGCAGCCGAGAGCTCTAAGCCCGAAAGGGAAAAGAACAATCTCCCCCCCTTGTGGGGGAGATGTCAGCGCAGCTGACAGAGGGGGGTGAGCCCCAAACAAAAAAACGCCGCCTAACGCAGATCCCCCGCCTCACCACTCGCCAGCCACAAAAAAACGGCGTGCCCTGCAGCACGCCGTTCTTCGAATTTTCGCTGTGACCGGAGCGGTCTCAGAAGGCCGAGATGTTGACGGCCTTCGGGCCCTTGCCCATGCGGTCCGGCTCGGTGTCGAACGTCACCTGCTGGCCTTCGCGCAGCGACTGAATGCCGGAAGCCTGCAGAGCCGAGATGTGAACGAACACATCCTTCGCGCCGCCTTCTGGCGTGATGAAACCAAAACCCTTGTCCTGGTTGAAGAATTTAACGGTGCCCTTGGTCGCCATGGAAATAGTCCTTTTCCCTCATAGTCCATTTTGCCCGGTGGTCGAGGCCGGACGGTTGTGCCTTCGCGCGACGCGGAAGACGGGTCGAGTAGTCACGTACGGGGAAAGAACGTCTACGCAGGCTTTGCCACATCTGTCCAGTCACCGGCAAGTAAATGCCCGAGAACCAATTCGTGCCAGCAATTTTTTAAAAAAGCAAGCGACAAAATTTTGACATGTTTCAACCTGTGCTACATAGCCCCTATAAATCAAGGGTTTGCCTGGCTTTGTGCCGGTCCGGTGACGCGGTTGTGCCAATTTGAGCGGTTGCAGAGAGCGTTATCCAACGGAATTTTCCGTGTCATTTCGGGACAGAAACCGGGTGTCCGGAGCCCGCGCCGGAGGCGAGGGCAGCGCCGTCTGGATGGGCCGTCCAGAAGCTGCGGACGGGGCCTGGCGCGGGGCATCATTCTGGTGGTGAAGGACGATTGCCGGCCAAGGCCCTCGCGCAGGGCGGCGTAATCTGTCAGGATGGTGGACGGGCGGATGGGCTTGCCGAAAGCGCCTGACGTGGCGCTGCAAAGGCCTGCGGAAAATCGTGGATATCGGCCCGGTCTCCACAATTTGGTCCCGACAAGGACCGATTATGGCGGCCACGCTGGCGGGATGAACGCTGGACGTTCAAGGGTTTAGTCGGAGTGGTCGAGTGCAGGCAGGCGGAAGAGGTGGCAATGTGATGGATCCCTATGCGATGCTCGGCCTGTCGCGCGATGCCGGCGCCGATCAGATCAAGAGCGCCTATCGCAAGGCCGCCAAGACGGCCCATCCCGACAGCGGCGGCGACGCCGAGCATTTCAGTCGGCTGCAGACGGTCTACGAGCTGCTGCAGGACCCGATCCGCCGCAAGGTCTATGACGACACCGGCTACGACCCGCAGCTGGCCGACCCGCGCGACCTGCAGGGGGCGGCGATGATCGAGGCGCTGGTCAACGATTTCATCCTCGACGAGCGCGAGCCCGGCTCCTTTGATCCGGTTGCCGCGATGCGTCGAAAACTGTCGGACGAGGCGGTCAAGAACCGCTTTCACATCCTCGAGCTGGAACGCCACCGGGCGCGGGTGCGCAAGCACATGGACCGCCTCGGCCGCAGGCCCGAGGCCGACGTGCTAGGCTCGATGCTGCGCGCCCGGACATCCGCCATCGCCGACGCCATCCGCAAGGCGGAGGCGCAGGTGGAGACCATCGAGCATGCGTATACGATGCTCGAGGAGTATGGGTATGAGATGGATGTGGTGGAGTTGAGGGCGGCGGAGTAGGGGATTGCTTCGGAGTACGCCTGACGCCGCATCCTTGCCAGTCACGATCGCAATTCGCAAAATCTCTACGCCACGCCTCGCGCCCAGCTCTTTAGGTCCGCGGTAGCTGCTTCTGGTGTAAAGCCAATCGCTCGCACTAAATTTGTAATTAGTTTTTGCTTGATATTTTCAGATTGAGAAAATCTCGCTTGTATAAAGTCTCTTGCTTCCGAAAACCTCGATTCAGCAATGAGACATTCTGCCTCTAATTGGTCGGCGAAAAGCGCATTTTCGGCCGAATCTATGTCAATCTGCCGGATAAATTTAATATCCTTCCGCGCGTTCGAGAAGTCTGTTGAACGAATAAATAATTTTCCACGTTGGTACGTTAATTGAGCAGCCTGATCACCGGAAAAGACTTCCCGAACAGTGTTAAAGGCTTCGATCGATTTGTTCTCATTGTGAAGCTTTTTAGCGAGTCGCAATTGGTGGAACTGGAAATCCCCTGCGTCACATAGTATCTTTAGTTCTCTGTCTAATCTTAAGGTTTCTGCATTATCTACAGGCAAACCTTGTGACTGCTTTCCCTCAAGTGCCTCAATCAATACGTCAACGATATACGGGTTGTCAGGGGTTTTACTGTAGGCAGCTCTGGCATATGGCTCTGCTTCTGCATACCGTTCCTGACGGCATAGAACTGATGATAGTTCACGGTTGATGTGATAATTATCTCGTCCGAGTTTTGATGCCTCTAAAAATTTGTCTACAGCAATGTCAAGTTGGCCTCTGCGTCTTGCACGGAAGCCTTCTATAAAGAAAGCTACTCTATTCCCGGTTGGCGTGACATAGCTACGTAGTTGGACGATAACTTCGCTTATCTTGGGATCTTCGGCATTAAGTCGGGTAAGAGCGAGGCCTAAAAGCCGATTGGCCTCAACCTTGGCATCCATCGTCAGTCTATCTGCGCCGTCCAGCGCTTGTCGGCAAAAGTCGACACTATTCCGCCATTTCGACTTATCGTAGTAGTCCCGCGCCACCCTCAAGAAATGGGTAGGCAATATTAATGCCGTTATAAACGGCACTTCCTTTTTTTGACGAAGTAATTCTGGCAAAGCGCTATCTATAAAGGAAAGAGATATCGACTCAGAATTTTCAAATTTGGAGATTGATTCAACAACTCGGCGACCTACATTCGTGTGCCATTCAGTAGAGCGATGAAAGCGTTTATCGCGGCGTATAGCGTCCCTAATGGGCGGCGAAATGGTTATCAATGAATCTCGGCGTTCAATGCAACAAAAATCCTCTAGTCTTCTAATGCATTCGGTCACCTCAATGCCGCGTCGATCTAGTGCTACTAATATAAACTCGAGCTCGCTCGTTCTGTATTCATGAAGTACGGAAATGATGTCTTCTTCAATTTCTGAAAAGTCTATTTTTCTAAGAAAATCTCGGCCTCTTTCGACCTTTGTTTCAATAATTTCTGTTGGGTCCGAGAGCAGGACATCCATCCCCTCATCGGCAATGAAGGCAGTCACGAGGTTGACATTAAAGGGATGTCCGTCGGTAAATTTTTGTGCCTCGCGGACCTTTAGAGGTTCAAAGTCGACGTCAAGATCTTTTAGCTTTAAACACATCAATTCAAATACAGTTTCATCCTGCAGGCTGTCTATGCGGATATGAAATGAACGTGGATGATTTTTCTTGAAGCTATGTTTCATCATTCTAAACTGAATGAAGGCCAATGCCGGACGACTCATGTCTGCTAATTGTTCAAGGAGTATTGGGAAGTGAGGTTGGTAGTCGCCATTATCTTGCAGGACGCCACCTTCATCGATAAATATCGGAAATATTTCAGCTTTCGCCATTTCCCGAATATAATTTGCAATTTCAGCGCTTTTCTCACGATCATTCAGAAGTGAAAATCGTGCTAATTTCTCTCCTGCAACCAACGGATTATGTATCTCCATATAGCCGTATAAATGTCTATAAAGCTCATCTATTGAGTCATATTCCCCGATTTCCAGCTCTATAAAGCTGGAATAATGTCGCGGCGCTGCGACCTTTAAGGAGTTTCGAAGAAAAGTCTTCCTGCCAACACCAGAGTGTCCGACAGCGTGAATTGCTATTGGTGATTCTTTCTTAGGCTTCGATAGAGCTAATCGTAGCAACTGTTCTTCCGAAGATCTTCCGAAGTAGAAGTCCGTGAGATTTCCCTGCTCTAGAGATATTTCTGTCAGACGCGCATCAATACGGGTCGCAATCTGCTTAGGTGAGCGGAGATATTGTGCTACGTTGATCTCGCGCATCCAATCAGGCAGGCCCTTAAATGAGGTGCCGTCAATCGAGAATATGACTACATCTCGGTGTTTTCCGGACCCGCGTCTCTCTAGAGCGCCTCGCAGTTCCTCGGCAACGAATTCAGATTTAATAGAATTTTCGGAAAGTAATAATATAAATAGACTGCTCCTATCTAGAGCTTTTCTGATTGCTGAGCTGTTTAACGTGAATTCAAAAGAGTATTCATCAAATTCACAGCGCATATCACCGAGTTCATCGGCAATTTTTCGAGCGAAATGTTTATCTTTGCTGCTGTGAGAAATGAATACTTTCATTTTTTTCACCATGTATATGAGTCAATGATTTTAGATAGAGTTTTGGAATTTTGGAATGCTATGCTCGATTAGAGCTTATAATGTGCCTTCTAAATTTACAAACTGAAGTAGCGCGTTGCAAGATAATTTCGGATTTTCGTTTCGTGTTCCGGTTGTATGGGTGCGGCGCGCTGCCCCACCCCCATCACAAAATCGTAACCACTCCCTTAACCTCCCGGTAACCCCCCGCGGGCTCCAATTGGGCCGTTATCGCGGCCGGAGGTTTTTCAAAATCCGGCCTGAGTTTGTCCAAAACCTGTCTGGAAGATCATGCCCGCAAAAACCCCCATTCTTGCCGTCGCCGCCCTTGTCGCCTCCGCTCTGTCAGCCCATGCCGAGCCCAGCCGCATCCAGCAGTATGACGACTGGGGTGTCTATTCCTATGCGGCGAAATCGGGGACGGTCTGCTATGCGCTGTCGATGCCGAAGAAAATGGAGCCTGCGGGGATCGACCACGGCAAGAACTATTTTCTCGTTTCTCCGGCGTCTAACGGCGGCGGGTTCGTGCCCGAGGCGGTGCGCGGCTATATGCTGAAGCCGGGCGCGCCGATCACCGTTGCGGTCGATGACAAGCGTTTCGCCATGGTATCCAAGGACAATGCCGCCTGGGTGCGGGACGAGGCCAAGGAGCCGGATCTCGTGGCGGCAATGCGCGACGGTAGCGACATGACCGTCAGCGCCACCTCCAAACGCGGCACGTCCACCCGCTATACCTATTCGCTTGCCGGGATTTCGGCGGCCTTGAAAAAGGTGTCGGCCTGCCGGTGAGGGCGGGGCATGACTCTCTCTCGCGGCGTTGCCGTTGTTCTCGGCCTTGCCGGCGTCGCCCTGCTGGTATCGCCGCTCTGGCATCCGCTTCCATCGGCCGCGCCTCTGGGCCATGCGCCGGGCGGGGCATGGGGAAGCCTGCCTGCGGGTTTCCTGCGGGGCAGCGAGAGCGGGCTGCCTTTGCCGCGTTTCGTGTCGCTGAAGCCGCGCAAGGCGCGGATGCGGATCGGCCCTTCGCTCGACTATGCCACCCGCTTCATCTACCAGGCGCCCGGCCTGCCGCTCGAGGTCACCCAGGAATATGGTCGCTGGCGGCAGGTGCGCGACTATGACGGGGCTTCGGGCTGGATGTACGGGGCGCTTCTCTCCGGAAGGCGGACCGGCGTCATCGGGCCCTGGCTGAAGGACGACGTGCCCCTGCGCGTCGCCGCCAGCGCCGAGGCGCGGGCGACCGCCATGCTGCAGCCGCGGGTGCAGGTCCAGCTCTCGTCCTGCGACGGCCACTGGTGCCGCGTCCATCTCAGCGGTGACAGGCTCGGCGGCTATGTCCGCCAGGCGTCGATCTGGGGCGCCTATCCGGGCGAGGTGTTCGGCTGAGCGGCGGCTCCGTCACTTCAGGTTGAAGCAGGCGGCTTCGGCGTCGCTCGGTCAGTGCTAGACTTGGCCGTCGAGCTTGAGGCGCACCTGGTCGGCGGTGCCGCGCACATAGAGCGTGAGCGGCTTTCCGCCGGCACCCGCCACGGCAAAGGCGATGATCGAGACATCCTCCTCGAAGGCCGTCACGTAGAGCACCTGCGCCGGGTTGACATAGACCTGCTGGTTGTGGGTGTTCCTGAAGCCGATCATCGCCATTCCCTCTCTCCGTCTTTCGATAGCCAGAGATGCAATGCCATGCAGAGATTGCCTTAGCCTTAACAACCGCCGATTGGGCGATGTCCCGCAGCACCGGCGTCTGCGCCTGCTGTTCCGACGGCCGATGCGTCTGCGGCCCTCGATCGTGTTCGCTCAGCGGCCGGGACGGCCGGTCTTGCCCTTGGTGCGCTTCTGGCGCTTGACGTCGCCGGCATCCTCGTAGGAGCCGGCGCCGGCCTTGGCGCGAATGATCGGGCGCGGGTCGTCCCTGCCGTCGCTGCGCTCCGGCTGGCCCTCCAGCAGCGGCGAGATGCGCTTCTTGCTGCTGATCGTCTCGGGCGGGCGAGCGGGCAGGTTGCCCGCCGACGGCTTCTCTGTCCGGCCGACCGTCATCTCGTCGAGACTGTTCTTGCGGAACAGCGGCCTCGCGGTGTCTGTGCCCGGGCCCATGTCGTCGAGCGACGGTTTCTGGAAGTAGCTCTTACCCTCCCCTTGAGGGGGAGGGTCGGACCGCAGGTCCGGGGTGGGGTGATCGGACGCGACTTCATCAGCCGACGAGGGGGCACCCCCACCCGCCGCGTTGCGGCGACCTCCCCCCTCGAGGGAGAGGTGTCTGCTCCCACCCTTCGCTTTTCCACTCCCGCCCTCGATGGCCTTGGCCTCCTGGCGGGCCATCGGGTCGTCCATGACGGCGAGCTCGGCGGCCTTGAGGCGCTTGATCTCGTCGCGCAGTCTGGCGGCCTTCTCGAAGTCGAGGTCTGCGGCGGCGTCGCGCATCTGCTTTTCCAGCGCGTTGAGGTGGGCCTGCAGATTGCCGCCGACGAGATTGCCGCCATCGGCGAAGCCCTTGCCCGAGACGCCCGAGATGTCGGCGCGGACATGGTCGCGCTCGTAGACGCTGTCGAGAATGTCGGAGATGCGTGCCTTGACCGACTCAGGGGTGATGCCGTGCGCGGTGTTGTAGGCCACCTGCTTCTCGCGGCGGCGGCTGGTTTCCTCCATCGCCCGCTTCATGGAGCCGGTGATGTTGTCGGCATAGAGGATGACCTTGCCGTCGACGTTTCGGGCGGCGCGGCCGATGGTCTGCACCAGAGAGGTCTCGGAGCGCAGAAACCCTTCCTTGTCGGCATCGAGAATGGCGACGAAGCCGCATTCGGGGATGTCGAGGCCTTCGCGCAGCAGGTTGATGCCGATCAGCACGTCGAAGGCGCCGAGCCGGAGGTCGCGGATGATCTCGATGCGCTCCAGCGTATCGATGTCGGAGTGCATGTAGCGGACGCGGATGCCCTGTTCGTGCAGGTATTCGGTGAGGTCCTCGGCCATGCGCTTGGTGAGCACGGTCACCAGCGTGCGGTAGCCGGCAGCCGCCGTCTCGCGGATTTCGCCGAGCACGTCATCAACCTGGCTGCGGGCCGAACGCACCTCGACTGGCGGATCGATCAGCCCGGTCGGGCGGATGACCTGTTCGGCAAAGACGCCGCCGGACTGTTCCATCTCCCAGTTGCCGGGTGTCGCCGAGACGGCGATGGTGTTGGGCCGCATGGCATCCCATTCCTCGAAGCGCAGCGGCCGGTTGTCCATGCAGGAGGGCAGGCGGAAGCCGTATTCGGCCAGCGTCGCCTTGCGCTTGAAGTCGCCCCGGTACATTCCGCCGATCTGGCTGACGGAAACGTGGCTCTCGTCGATGAAGAGGAGGGCGTTGTCCGGGATGTATTCGAACAGCGTCGGCGGCGGCTCGCCGGGATTGCGGCCGGTGAGATAGCGCGAATAGTTCTCGATGCCGGCGCAGGAGCCGGTCGCCTCGATCATCTCGATGTCGTAGCGGGTGCGCTGCTCCAGCCGCTGGGCTTCGAGCAGGCGGCCGCCCTTTTCGAGCTCGGCCAGCCGCATCTTCAGCTCTTCCTTGATGTGGCGGATGGCGCCGTTCAGGGTCGGGCGGGGTGTCACATAGTGCGAATTGGCGTAGATTTTGACCGATTTCAGGTCGCCCGTCTTGTGGCCGGTGAGCGGGTCGAACTCGGTGATCGAATCGATCTCGTCGCCGAACATGCTTATCCGCCAGGCCGCGTCTTCCAAGTGAGCTGGAAACAGTTCGATGGTATCACCGCGCACTCGGAAGGAGCCGCGCTGGAAATCCATATCGCGGCGCTTGTATTGCTGGGCAACGAGGTCGGCGAGGAGTTGGCGCTGATCAAGCTTGTCGCCGACGGCCATCTGGAAGGTCATCGCCGTATAGGTCTCGACCGAGCCGATACCGTAGATGCAGGAGACGGAGGCGATGATGATGCAGTCGTCGCGCTCCAGCAGCGAGCGGGTGGCGGAGTGGCGCATGCGGTCGATCTGCTCGTTGATCGACGATTCCTTTTCGATGAAGGTGTCGGAGCGCGGCACATAGGCTTCCGGCTGGTAATAGTCGTAGTAGGAGACGAAATATTCCACCGCATTGTCGGGGAAGAAGTTCTTGAACTCGGAATAGAGCTGGGCCGCCAGCGTCTTGTTTGGGGCCAGGATCAGGGCCGGGCGCTGCGTCGCCTCGATCACCTTGGCCATCGTAAAGGTTTTGCCGGAGCCGGTGACGCCGAGCAGCACCTGGCTGCGCTCGCCGCTGTCGATGCCGGCCACCAGTTCCTTGATCGCAGTCGGCTGGTCGCCGGCCGGCTCGTAGTCGGACTGCATGCGGATCTTGATGCCGCCCTCGGATTTTTCCGGGCGGGCAGGGCGATGCGGCGTCCACATCTTGCCGTCCTTGAACAGCGGATTGCCGCTCTCGATCAGTGCCGACAGCGCCTCGACTGTCGCTGTCACCGCCGTGCCGGCATTGGCGGCGTCCTCGAGCGACGTATCCATGCCCGACACGGGGTTGAGCCCGGCAGCGGCGCGCGTCTTCGGATCGGTGGAGCCACCCATCGAGGTGCCGCGCGCCGATTTCGAGGCGGCGATCTCGACCTTCTTGCGATGCTTGCCGGCCTTCGAGGCGATCTGCCGCTGCGTCTCGACGCCGGACAGCTCCGCCTCCGATTCCAGCTGCTTCACCCAGTCGGCGACGCCGCACGACAGCGGCGCGCCTTCGAACGGCGCCTGCGGCGCCTCCTCGAAACCGGTGTTGTGATCGTCGCGGGCGGGGGATGTCTTCGGGGATCTGGCCATGTACGGAATATGGAGCGGCGGGGCGGGAATGTGAAGAGGGGGTGAGTACAAAAGGGCAACGGATTTTTGCAGGCAGCGGCTGCATTCGACAGTCCGCCGCCGTGTGTTACCGAGCCCGGACCGAGACTAGCGCGGCGCGCAGATCTCCGAGAGCTTCTTCTGGGCGAAGTTGCGGGCCAGTCCCTGGATCTCGCCGACCGAGCTCAGCAGCGCGCCGACCGGGCCGCTGACGCTGACACGTGCGTCGGTCACCTTGCAGGCACCGACATCGACGCTCATCGAGGCCTGCAGCTTGCCGCTCATGCCCATGCCCTTCAGCAACCCGCCATGGGCGCCGGACTTGCACGCGAGGTCGGCGGTTGCATTGATCTGGACGCCATCGGGTGCGGTGCAGAGGTCGAGGCCGGTGAGGTTGAACCGTTCCTTCTGCTCGAAGCCCGGTATCTTGGCGCAGGGATCGGCTTCGTCGACGGCCTTCAGGATGCCTGGCCCGTATTTGCTCTGGAGGAGCGACCAGCAGCTCGGCGCCGCCATGGCCGCCGTCTGGGTCAGGGTGAGGGCGGCGAGGGTCGCTGCCCCGAGGCAAAGGCGGCGCAACAGAGAAACGGATGTCTGCTTCAAGGGATCATTCCTGGCTGAACAGGTTGATATCGATATAGCCGGCGACAATCTCGGTCGGAACAGGAGTGAGGTCGAAGGCGGCTAGCCGCCGTCAGTCTCCACTGCTTCGTCGTCGGGATCAACCGCGAATTTGCGCCGGCGGCTGCGCCTCGTCGGAATCAACCGTCGTCTAGTTGCTGCAATCCCACTCGTTGGCAATGATATAGACGCCCCGGCTGGCGACGCCGCCGCGCGGCGAAATCAGCTTGCCTTTGAGATAGTTGCCGCCGCCGACCTCTTTCCCCTCGAAGGTCCAGCTCATGCCAACCGTCGAGCCGTCGCTCCAGTCGGGATGGATATCGTCGGGATCGGGAGAGGCGAGGATTCGGGCGGCATCATCGTTGGGCGTGCACTGCAGCGCCAGCGCCATGCCTGGCGAAAGCAGCGTGGCGGCAATCAGGATCATCGCAATTTTCATGTCCATCTCCTCATGTCCCGCCGCCGCTGGGGTGCAGGCGAACCCG
>Ga0207650_10001806_pt1 | contig 15134 bp, 14 predicted proteins | sample KBSS63metaG_FD_184325 | JGI IMG/M metagenome (GOLD analysis project Ga0207650, IMG submission 184325) | Switchgrass rhizosphere microbial communities from Kellogg Biological Station, Michigan, USA - KBS S6-3 metaG (SPAdes) (version 2) | ecosystem: Host-associated > Plants > Roots > Rhizosphere...
TGACCGACTATAAAGCCACGCTAAACCTTCCGGACACCGCCTTCCCAATGAAGGCCGGCCTGCCACAGCGCGAACCGCAGATCCTGCAGCGCTGGGACAGTATTGGCCTGTACGGAAAGTTGCGCGAAATTGGCAAGGATCGTCCGAAGTTCGTCCTGCACGACGGCCCTCCTTATGCCAACGGCACGATTCACATCGGTCATGCGCTGAACAAGATTCTCAAGGACATGATCCTGCGCTCCAAAACCCTTTCGGGCTTCGACGCACCCTATGTCCCGGGTTGGGACTGCCACGGCCTGCCGATCGAGCACAAAGTCGAAGTGACCTACGGCAAGAACCTGGGTGCCGATAAAACCCGCGAACTGTGCCGTGCCTACGCCACCGAGCAGATCGAAGGGCAGAAGTCCGAGTTCATCCGCCTGGGTGTGCTGGGCGACTGGGCCAACCCGTACAAAACCATGAACTTCAAGAACGAGGCCGGTGAAATCCGTGCCTTGGCCGAAATCGTCAAGGGCGGTTTCGTGTTCAAGGGCCTCAAGCCCGTGAACTGGTGCTTTGACTGCGGTTCGGCCCTGGCTGAAGCGGAAGTCGAGTACGAAGACAAGAAGTCCTCGACCATCGACGTGGCCTTCCCGATCGCCGACGACGCCAAGCTGGCCGAGGCTTTCGGCCTGGCAAGCCTGGCCAAGCCGGCTGCCATCGTGATCTGGACCACCACCCCCTGGACCATTCCCGCCAACCAGGCGCTGAACGTGCACCCGGAATTCACCTACGCCCTGGTGGACGTGGGTGATCGCCTGCTGGTGCTCGCCGAGGAAATGGTCGAGGCGTGCCTGGCGCGTTACGAACTGCAAGGCTCGGTGATCGCCACCACCACCGGCTCCGCGCTGGAACTGATCAACTTCCGTCACCCGTTCTATGACCGCCTGTCGCCGGTGTACCTGGCTGACTACGTCGAGCTGGGTTCGGGTACTGGCATTGTCCACTGCTCGCCGGCCTACGGCGTGGACGACTTCGTGATCTGCAAGAAATACGGCATGGTCAACGACGACATCATCAACCCGGTACAGAGCAACGGTGTCTACGTGCCGTCGCTGGAGTTCTTCGGCGGCCAGTTCATCTTCAAGGCCGATCAGCCGATCATCGACAAGTTGCGTGAAGTCGGTGCGCTGATGCAAACCGACACCATCAAGCACAGCTACATGCACTGCTGGCGCCACAAGACTCCGCTGATCTACCGCGCCACTGCGCAGTGGTTCATCGGCATGGACAAAGCGCCGACCAGCGGCGATACCCTGCGTGTTCGCTCGCTCAAAGCCATTGAAGACACCCAGTTCGTGCCGGCCTGGGGCCAGGCGCGCCTGCACTCGATGATCGCCAATCGCCCGGACTGGTGCATCTCCCGCCAACGTAACTGGGGCGTGCCGATCCCGTTCTTCCTGAACAAGGAAAGCGGCGAACTGCACCCGCGCACCGTCGAACTAATGGAAGTCGTGGCCCAGCGCGTTGAACAGGAAGGCATCGAAGCCTGGTTCAAGCTGGACGCCGCCGAGCTGCTGGGCGACGAAGCGCCGCAGTACGACAAGATCAGCGACACCCTCGACGTGTGGTTCGACTCCGGCACCACCCATTGGCACGTGCTGCGTGGTTCGCACCCGATGGGCCATGACGCTGGCCCGCGTGCCGACCTGTACCTGGAAGGTTCCGACCAGCACCGTGGCTGGTTCCACTCTTCGTTGCTGACCGGTTGCGCTATCGACAATCACGCGCCGTACCGCGAACTGCTGACCCACGGCTTCACCGTCGACGAGACGGGTCGCAAGATGTCCAAGTCGCTGAAAAACGTGATCGAACCGAAAAAAATCAACGACACCCTGGGCGCCGACATCATGCGCCTGTGGGTGGCGTCTACCGATTACTCGGGCGAAATCGCCGTGTCGGACCAGATCTTGGCCCGCAGCGCCGATGCCTACCGCCGTATCCGTAATACCGCGCGCTTCCTGCTGTCGAACCTGACCGGTTTTAACCCGGCCACCGACATCCTGCCGGCCGAGGACATGCTCGCCCTGGACCGTTGGGCCGTGGACCGTACCCTGTTGCTGCAGCGCGAGTTGCAGGAACACTACGGCGAATACCGCTTCTGGAACGTCTACTCGAAAATCCACAACTTCTGCGTGCAGGAGCTCGGTGGTTTCTACCTCGACATCATCAAGGACCGCCAGTACACCACCGGCGCCAACAGCAAGGCACGCCGCTCGGCGCAGACCGCGCTGTACCACATCTCTGAAGCGCTGGTGCGCTGGATCGCGCCGATCCTGGCCTTCACCGCCGACGAGCTGTGGGAATACCTGCCGGGCGAGCGTAACGAATCGGTCATGCTCAACACCTGGTATGAAGGCCTGACCGAGTTGCCGGCTGACTTCGAACTGGGCCGCGAATACTGGGAAGGCGTAATGGCCGTCAAGGTCGCGGTGAACAAGGAGCTGGAGGTTCAGCGTGCGGCCAAAGCCGTTGGCGGCAACCTGCAAGCCGAAGTCACCCTGTTTGCCGAGGAAGGCCTGACGGCCGACCTGGCCAAGCTGAGCAACGAACTGCGCTTTGTGCTGATCACCTCCACCGCGAGCCTGGCGCCATTCGCCCAGGCCCCGGCGGACGCCGTGGCCACCGAAGTGCCGGGCCTCAAGCTCAAAGTGGTCAAGTCGGCCTTCCCCAAGTGCGCGCGTTGCTGGCACTGCCGTGAAGATGTCGGCGTAAACCCGGAGCATCCGGAAATCTGCGGTCGTTGCGTCGACAACATTTCCGGTGAAGGCGAGGTTCGTCACTATGCCTGACACCCGTCGTTTCGGACGCCTGGGCTTGCTCGTGTTGAGCCTGCTGATCCTGATCATTGACCAGGTCAGCAAGGCTCACTTCGAAGGCTCCCTGGAAATGTTCCAGCAAATCGTGGTGATCCCGGATTACTTCAGTTGGACCCTGGCCTACAACACCGGCGCCGCCTTCAGTTTCCTCGCCGATGGTGGTGGTTGGCAGCGTTGGTTGTTTGCCCTGATCGCCTTGGTGGTCAGTGCGGTGCTGGTGGTCTGGCTCAAGCGCCTGGGCCGTGATGACACCTGGCTTGCCGTCGCCCTGGCCCTGGTGCTGGGCGGTGCACTGGGTAACCTGTACGACCGCATTGCCCTCGGCCATGTGATCGACTTCATCCTGGTGCATTGGCAGAACCGTCATTATTTCCCTGCGTTCAACTTCGCCGACAGTGCCATCACCGTGGGCGCAATCATGCTGGCGCTGGATATGTTCAAAAGTAAGAAAACCGGAGAGACCGTCAATGACTGATCAGGTATTGGCTGAGCAACGCATCGGCCAGAACACGGAAGTCACTTTGCATTTCGCACTGCGTCTGGAAAATGGCGACACGGTCGACAGCACGTTCGACAAGGCCCCGGCGACCTTCAAAGTCGGCGACGGCAACCTGCTGCCGGGTTTCGAAGCGGCACTGTTCGGTTTCAAGGCCGGTGACAAGCGCACCCTGCAGATCCTGCCGGAAAACGCCTTTGGCCAGCCCAACCCGCAAAACGTACAGATCATCCCGCGTTCGCAGTTCCAGGATATGGAACTGTCGGAAGGCCTGCTGGTGATTTTCAACGATGCGGCGAACACTGAATTGCCTGGCGTGGTGAAAGCATTTGATGACGCGCAAGTGACCATCGACTTCAACCACCCGTTGGCTGGCAAGACACTGACCTTTGACGTCGAGATTATTAACGTCAAAGCGCTGTAACTGAGCGTACGCGCTCTAAAATGTGGGAGGGGGCTAGCTCCCGATAGCGGCGTATCAGCTAAATATGTACAGACTGATATACCGATATCGGGAGCCAGCCCCCTCCCACCTTTGATCTCCATTGTTGGTTGAGTCAGTGTCAAATTGACTCAATGTGGCTGCAAAACACGAGGCACAGCATGCAAATCAAACTCGCCAACCCCCGTGGTTTCTGCGCCGGCGTGGATAGGGCGATCGAAATCGTCAACCGCGCCCTTGAAGTCTTCGGGCCGCCTATCTACGTGCGCCATGAAGTCGTCCACAACAAATTCGTGGTCGAGGACCTGCGCGCACGCGGTGCGATCTTTGTCGAAGAGCTGGATCAGGTGCCGGACGACGTTATCGTTATCTTCAGCGCCCATGGTGTTTCCCAGGCCGTGCGTACCGAAGCGGCAGGCCGTGGCCTGAAAGTCTTCGACGCCACGTGCCCGCTGGTCACCAAGGTGCATATCGAAGTCGCGCGCTACAGTCGCGACGGTCGTGAATGCATCCTGATCGGCCATGCCGGCCACCCGGAAGTTGAAGGCACCATGGGCCAGTACGACGCCAGTAATGGCGGCGCGATTTACCTGGTGGAAGACGAAAAAGACGTCGCCAGCCTACAGGTGAATAACCCTGAACGTTTGGCCTTCGTGACCCAGACCACCTTGTCCATGGACGATACCAGTCGCGTGATCGATGCCCTGCGCACCCGCTTTCCAGCCATTGGCGGCCCGCGCAAAGACGACATTTGCTACGCCACCCAAAACCGCCAGGATGCGGTCAAGCAACTGGCTGATGAATGCGATGTGGTACTGGTCGTCGGCAGCCCAAACAGCTCCAACTCCAACCGCCTGCGCGAGTTGGCTGAGCGCATGGCGACACCGGCATACCTGATCGACGGTGCCGAAGACCTGCAGCGCAGCTGGTTCGACGGTGTCGAGCGGATTGGTATCACCGCCGGCGCCTCGGCCCCGGAAGTGCTGGTGCGCGGCGTTATCCAGCAACTGCATGCCTGGGGTGCTACCGGCGCTGATGAATTGGCTGGCCGTGAGGAGAACATCACGTTCTCTATGCCCAAGGAGCTGCGGGTGCGCTCGCTGCTGTGACGGCCGGGATGCCGGAATAGCTCCGGCACAACGCCTGCTCGGCTTTGTCGCTGCGCAGGCTGATGCGCCCGCTGGGTGCCAACACCACCTGGTGCAAGCTCTGGGGCTGGTCCGTGGCGCAGACATGCACCGTGCCGGCCCGAAACCCTCCTCCTGAAAACACCGGTTCGCCCAGCCCGTTGAAACGTACCTGGCTCTTGACCGGCCCATTGCCGACGATGGGCACGCGCCCGCTGTCCTGGCGCTCCAGCAGTACGGGGTTGTCATCGTCCTCTTGACCGCGCCCGCTCAGATCCGCGATTACCCGCCAGCCTTGGCTCCAGTCATCATTGACGGCGTAAATGACCACCGCCCGGTTGCGTACGATGGCTTCAGTGCGGGCGAAGCGAAGCCCGCTCGCCAGTGATCGTGCCGCGCTCTGTCGTTGCTGTGACTCGAGCAGGCTCTTGAAACCGGGCACGGCCAGGTGCGCCAGGATGCCGCTCACCAGCAGCCCGAGCAGCAGCTCTATTAAAGTGAAACCCCGTTGGCGCATGTAATGTCCCTCCGTGGACGCAGGTCTGGATGCGGCTCAGTCAAAGGTATAGCGGCTGGAACGAGGCGCTGGATGATGGCCTTTACGTCCAAAGTATTTCCCTTTGTTCCGCGAGCGGCACGGGCGAAAAACCAGCGCTAGGCTTGAGTCGCACGGCGGGCTTTGCCTGCTTTTCTGGCCTTCGACACGGATCGCGACGGTAATGCAGATTTATGTGAACACTTGTTTTTCCTGCTCTTTACCCCGGTACCAAATCGGCATGACGCTGATCGAGGCGCTGGTAGCGGTGCTGATTCTTACCGTTGGTCTGTTAGGTGCGGCTGCGCTTCAGCTCAATGCGCTCAAGTACACCGACAGCGCGAGGATGGCCAGCCAAGCCAGTTTCATCGCCTATGACATGCTCGACCGAATCCGCGCCAATTCCAGCGCGGACTACCAATGGGGGCGAATTGAGCGAGCCCCGACCACCTCTGCCGGGGTGCGCGACCTGGATCTGCGCGATTTCCAGAGCAACATCCTCGGGTTTGCCGGCGAGAGCGCCAAAGGCGCGGTAGCGGTCAGTGCAGATGAAGTGACCGTGAGCATCCGTTGGGATGACAGCAGGGCGACGCACACGGCCGGAGCCCGGGAAACGTTCACGCTGACCAGTCGCATCGGCTCTGCGTCACGAGTGGCGCAATGAGGTACCGGGTTCGCGGTTTCAGTCTGGTGGAGTTGTTATTGGCCTTGGTTATCGGGCTTGTGCTGTTGCTTGGCGCAAGCCAGGTGCTGATCAGTTCCCGCGTGACCCACGCCAGTCAACAGGCGGCGATGCTGCTGCAAGATGACGCACGCTTTGTACTGAGCAAAATGATCCAGGATATTCGTCAGGCAGGCATGTTTGGCTGTTTGGCCCCGGCGTTTATCGAGAATGCGCCTTTAGCCTTTGATCGACCCATCACCTGGAGTGCCGGGGGCGGTTCGACTTCGCTGACGTTGCTCACGGCGCAGGTTGGCGAAGAGGGTGGCAGGCCGGATTGGACGGTACTGTCGGACTGCACGTCCACTGCCCACGCCTATATCGGTAACGCTCCTGCGCCCGAGCCCGGGCAGATCCGTTTTGCTATACGCCAACTCACCTATACCTTCGAGACCGGGCAGTTGAAGGTCGCCACGCCCAATGCACCGGCCAAGGCGGTACTGGTGGATAACGTACGGGCATTCGATATCAGTTTCGGCGTGGCCGCCAGGTTGGATTCGACAGGCGTTGTGCGTTACGAGACCCGCCCCGCCGACGAAGCCTTGATCCGCAGCGTGCGCCTGCGCATGACTCTGCAAGACCCAGCTGGCCGTGTCAAAGACCAAACCTACAGTGTCGTGGCGGCGCTGCGAAACCGCCTGGGGTAGGGGCATCTTGATGATGGTGGGTATTTCTTCGCGACAGACGGGCATGGTCTTGCTGACCAGCCTGGTCCTTCTGCTGCTGTTGTCGTTGATCGGCTTGTCGTCGATGCAGGGGGCCGTTACCCAGCAAAAGATCGCCGGCAGCCTTTGGCATCGCAACCAGTCGTTCCAAAGTGCCGAGAGCGGCTTGAGGCTGGGGGAACGGGCTGTGCAGCAAATGGGCGCCGTCATGCCCCTGTGCCGGTCGATCATCCATTGTGCGCCGCCGGGCGAGGCATTTTCGGTGCTGGGCGCCGGGGCTCATCCTGTTTCGGCGGTTAGCTGGGTTGCCCTCAAGGCTGGGCTTTATGGGGTTCAATCCTTGGGGGTTGGGACCGGGCTGGTGCATTTGCCGCCGCACAGTTCTGCGGCGTTGTTCCGGGTCACGGCGGTCGGCCTCAGTGGTCAATCGCGCACCGTATTGGAGACCGTGTATGCGCGGGTAGAAGAGCAGGGGTGCTCGCGGTTTCAGCGAGTGGCGTGGCGACAACTTCAATGAGGAGCAGTGGGATGGGCAAGGACAGCCTGGGCTTTACCCTGATCGAGTTACTGATCGCCATGGCGATCATCGCATTTATGGCCGGGATCGCTTACCCCGGCTACTCCGGCCATGTGAAGAAGGTTTATCGCGCGGAAATTGTCGCGTTGTTGAACGAGCAAGCCCAGCACCTGGAGCGCTTTTATACGAGCAACGGCACTTTTATTGACGCCAGTGGCATCAGCGCGGGCAATGATCGCTATAGAATCACCGCTGTGTTGAATCCTCAGGATTTCCATCTGCTGGCGGTGCCGATCACAGGCTCAGCTATGGTCGACGACCCGTGCGGTAACTTCAGCTTGACCAGCACCGGTGCGCGGGAAAACCCGGATGCAGCGCCTGAAATGTCGCGGCGCCAGTGCTGGGGGCAGTGATGAGAGTGTTGGATGACTGGGCGCCAGGTGCGCTTGTTTCTTTTTATCGGCTGGATCGAATGATGGCTAAGCAACAGCAAGTGGTGATCGTCGGTGGCGGAGTCATCGGTTTGTTGACGGCGTACAACCTTGCGACCCAGGGGCAGGCGGTGGTGCTGCTGGAGCGCGCGGGCGTGGGGCAGGAGTCGTCCTGGGCGGGGGGCGGTATTGTTTCGCCCCTGTATCCGTGGCGCTATAGCCCGGCGGTCACCGCGCTGGCGCATTGGTCCCAAGATTTTTATCCACAACTGGCCGAGCGGCTGTTTGCCGCTACGGGTATCGACCCGCAGGTACATACCACTGGCCTGTACTGGCTGGACCTGGACGACGAAACCGAGGCGCTGGCTTGGGCTGCCCGTGAAGGTCGCCCCCTGAGCAAGGTCGATATGGCGGCTGCCCATGACGCGGTTCCGGTGCTGGGTGGTGGGTATTCCCAGGCGATCCATATGGCCGACGTGGCGAATGTGCGTAACCCGCGCCTGGTCAAGTCGCTCAAGGCTGCGTTGCTGGCTCTACCCGGCGTCACCCTCCACGAACAGTGCGAAGTCAGCGGGTTTGTCCTCGGCGATGGGCGCGTGTTGGGGGTGAATACGGCACATGGCCCGATCCTGGGCAAACAGGTGGTGCTGGCGGCGGGCGCGTGGAGCGGTGAACTGCTGGGCACGCTGGGCTTGTCGCTGCCAGTGGAGCCGGTAAAAGGCCAGATGATCCTCTACAAATGCGCTGCGGATTTTCTGTCGTGCATGGTGCTGGCCAAGGGGCGTTATGCGATCCCGCGGCGCGACGGGCATATCCTGATTGGCAGTACTCTGGAGCACGAAGGCTTCGACAAGACCCCCACTGACACCGCATTGGAAAGCCTCAAGGCCTCAGCCGTCGAGCTGATTCCCGCACTGGCGGACGCCGAGGTGGTTGGGCACTGGGCCGGTTTGCGGCCAGGTTCGCCGGAAGGCATTCCGTATATCGGCCAGGTGCCGGGCTTCGAAGGGTTGTGGCTCAATTGCGGGCATTATCGCAATGGCCTGGTGCTGGCGCCGGCTTCCTGTCAGTTGTTCGCCGATCTGTTGCTGGCTCGTACGCCGATCATCGACCCTTCACCTTATGCGCCTGAAGGGCGAGTCAACGCTGGATAGACTTCGGCCCTTGCTCCAAATGCGCCTGGGTGCAGTACCACTCCTGGCGCAAGCTGAGGGCGCGGTCCTGCGGCAGGTGCACGCCGCAGTGAGCGCAGCGCACCATCAGTGCCGAATGGGGCTCGCCGGCACGCTGTTGCTTGGCGGCTGGGCTTTTGAATTTGCGCCAGAACCATACCGCGGCAGCAATAACGGCGATCCAGAACAGAAGACGAAGCATAGTAGGCAGTTCTCGACAAGTAATGCGCCAGTTTAGCCAAGGACATGTCGGGCGCACAGAGTAATAATGCTCACCCATAAAAAAGGAGCCCCCTGGGGGCTCCTTTTTACGTTTCGCCGACTGATCAGTCGAACACGCCGAACGTCATGTAGCTGAACCACGAGCGGTCCTGATTGTTGCCCAGGGCTTGCGGTGCTTCCTCTTCGATCACGTCGCCGTTCTCGTCGTGAGGCTTGAGATCCGAAGGGATGGCGTCTTTCGCGTCCTGGTACTGCTTGATCACGTCCTGATTGGCGCGGGTTTCGCCCGGCGGCAATGGTGGGCGGGACTCGATCAGGCCCAGGGTATATTTGCTCAACCACGAACGGTTGTCCGCTTCGGCGACCTGAGGCACGAACTGGCCGTCTTTCAGGCTAGGGTGATCCGGGTAGTTGAGCTTCAGGGTTTCCAGGCTGGTGCTGGCCAGATCGTCCAGGTGCAGGCGCTGGTAAGCCTCGGTCATCACGGCCAGGCCATCACCCACCGAAGGGGTTTCCTGGAAGTTCTCGACCACGTAACGGCCACGGTTGGCGGCAGCGACGTAGGCCTGACGGGTCAGGTAGTAGTGCGCCACGTGAATTTCGTAGGACGCCAGCAGGTTGCGCAGGTAGATCATGCGCTGCTTGGCGTCCGGCGCGTAGCGGCTGTTGGGGTAGCGGCTGGTCAGCTGGGCGAACTCGTTGTAGGAATCGCGGGCGGCGCCGGGGTCACGCTTGGTCATGTCCAGCGGCAGGAAGCGCGCCAGCAGGCCAACATCCTGATCGAACGAGGTCAGGCCCTTCATGTAGTAGGCGTAGTCGACGTTCGGGTGCTGTGGGTGCAAGCGGATAAAGCGCTCGGCGGCGGACTTGGCGGCCTCCGGCTCGGCGTTCTTGTAGTTGGCGTAGATGAGTTCAAGCTGCGCCTGGTCAGCATAGCGCCCGAACGGATAGCGCGACTCCAGTGCCTTCAGCTTCGCTGTGGCGCTGGTGTAGCTATTATTGTCCAAGTCTTTCTGAGCCAGTTGGTACAACTCGACTTCGCTCAGGTTTTCGTCGACGACTTCCTTTGTTGACGAGCAAGCAGCAGTCATGGCGAGGATGGCGATCAGCAGCAGGTGTTTCACTTGCATGGCGGCTTGCGTCCCTATGACGGCCGCTGTCTTGGGCGGGGCCGTCCTGTTATGATGAGCGCCCCGTTGAAAGCCTCGGGGCAAAAGACGCCGTATTTAACCACAAGCGCGCAGCCGAAACCAAAGGCTGTGCCACGCCTAGTCTGAGCATGTCCGATAAAATTGAACTTCGCGCAGAGGTGCCGTCCGAATTGGGCGGCCAACGCCTCGATCAAGTCGCCGCACAATTATTCGCTGAGCACTCGCGCTCGCGCCTTTCCGCCTGGATCAAAGACGGCCGCCTGACTGTGGATGGAGCGGTTATCCGCCCGCGAGACATAGTCCATGGCGGTGCGATTCTTGAGCTGACTGCCGAGCAGGAAGCCCAGGGAGAATGGGTCGCCCAAGACATCGAGCTGGATATCGTCTATGAAGACGACGACATCCTGGTCATCAACAAACCCGCAGGCCTGGTGGTTCACCCGGCGGCCGGGCACGCTGATGGCACCTTGCTCAATGCCCTGTTGCACCATGTGCCGGACATCATCAACGTCCCGCGCTGCGGTATCGTGCACCGTCTGGACAAGGACACCACCGGCTTGATGGTGGTGGCCAAGACCATTCAGGCTCAGACGCAGTTGGTCACACAATTGCAGAGCCGCAGCGTCAGCCGGATCTACGAATGCATCGTGATCGGCGTGGTGGTGGCGGGTGGCAAGATCAACGCGCCAATCGGTCGTCACGGCCAGCAGCGCCAGCGTATGGCGGTGATGGAGGGCGGCAAGCAGGCCGTGAGCCACTACCGTGTGCTCGAGCGTTTCCGCTCCCACACCCATGTGCGGGTCAAGCTGGAGACCGGGCGTACCCACCAGATTCGCGTCCATATGGCGCATATCAACTTCCCGTTGGTCGGTGATCCGGCCTACGGCGGGCGCTTCCGTATTCCACCGGCGGCCAGCGCAACTATGGTTGAGTCGTTGAAAACCTTCCCGCGCCAGGCACTGCACGCACGCTTCCTGGAGCTGGACCATCCGACGAGCGGTAAGCGGATGAGCTGGGAATCGCCTCTGCCGGACGATCTGGTCTGGTTGTTGTCGTTGCTCAAGCAGGATCGCGAGGCGTTTGTCGGGTGAGTGACTGGCTGATACCTGACTGGCCCGCACCGGCCCAGGTCAAAGCCTGCGTCACTACGCGTGCGGGCGGCGTCAGCCTGGCGCCGTTCGACAGCCTCAACCTGGGCGATCATGTCGAGGACGGCCTGGAGGCCGTCCTTGAAAATCGCCGTCGTCTGACCGATGTATTCGACATACAGCCTGCCTGGTTGCGCCAAGTCCACGGAGTCACCGTGGTTGAGGCCGATCCGTCGCGCACCGCCGAAGCGGATGGCAGTTGGACCAGCACCCCCGGCATCGCCTGCACCTCCATGACCGCCGATTGCCTGCCTGCGTTGTTCTGCAACCGTGCTGGTACCCGTGTGGCTGCTGCTCATGCCGGTTGGCGTGGGCTGGCGGCGGGCGTCCTGGAAGCGGCGTTCGAAAGCCTCGATGCCCAGCCTGATGACGTATTGGTCTGGCTCGGTCCAGCGATTGGTCCGCAAGCTTTTGAAGTCGGCCCGGAAGTGCGTGAAGCCTTCATGCAGCAACTGCCGGCCACCGCCGAAGCCTTTGTGCCCAGCCGCAACACCGGCAAGTTCATGGCCGACATCTATAAGCTCGCCCGTTTGCGCCTCGCCGCGCGCGGTGTCACGGCTGTTTATGGTGGTGGGTTCTGCACGGTGACCGACCCGCGCTTCTTTTCCTACCGGCGCAGCCCCCGCACCGGACGTTTCGCCTCGCTTATCTGGCTTGAACGCTAGACTCTCTTGACCTGGGTCAAACCCGGTCCATATCGACCATCGCTCGCTTGAATCTTGCAGAATCCTCCCCATCTATAGGGGTATCTGGCAGGTTTCTTCATTCAGGATGTTTTATAGCTCCGGCCTGCTCAAAAGGAAGGTGACTAATGCGTATTGATCGTTTAACCAGCAAATTGCAGTTGGCACTGTCTGACTCTCAATCCTTGGCGGTGGGCCTCGACCACCCGGCCATTGAGCCTGCGCACTTGATGCAGGCGCTTCTGGAGCAGCAAGGTGGTTCTATCAAACCCTTGCTGATGCAGGTGGGCTTTGACGTCAACAGCCTGCGCAAGGAGTTGAGCAAAGAGCTCGACCAACTGCCGAAAATCCAAAATCCTACCGGCGACGTGAATATGTCGCAGGATCTGGCGCGCCTGCTTAACCAGGCAGACCGCCTGGCCCAGCAGAAAGGTGACCAGTTCATCTCCAGTGAACTGGTGCTGCTCGCGGCCATGGACGAGAACAGCAAGCTCGGCAAGTTGTTGCTGGGTCAGGGCGTGAGCAAGAAAGCACTGGAAAACGCCATCAACAACCTGCGTGGCGGCGATGCGGTGAACGACCCCAACCACGAGGAGTCGCGCCAGGCCTTGGATAAATACACCGTTGACCTGACCAAGCGCGCCGAAGAGGGCAAGCTTGACCCGGTGATCGGCCGTGACGATGAAATCCGTCGCACCATCCAAGTGCTGCAACGTCGTACCAAGAACAATCCGGTATTGATCGGTGAGCCTGGCGTGGGTAAAACCGCGATTGCCGAAGGGCTGGCCCAGCGCATCATCAACGGAGAAGTGCCGGACGGCCTCAAAGGCAAGCGCCTGCTGTCCCTGGACATGGGGTCGTTGATCGCCGGTGCCAAGTTCCGTGGCGAGTTCGAAGAACGCCTGAAATCCCTGCTCAATGAGCTGTCGAAGCAGGAAGGGCAGATCATTCTGTTTATCGACGAGCTGCACACCATGGTCGGCGCCGGTAAAGGCGAAGGCTCGATGGACGCTGGTAACATGCTCAAGCCTGCCTTGGCGCGGGGTGAGTTGCACTGCGTGGGTGCGACCACGCTCAACGAATACCGCCAGTACATTGAAAAGGACGCGGCCCTTGAGCGTCGTTTCCAGAAAGTGCTGGTGGAAGAGCCGAGCGAAGAAGACACCATCGCCATCCTGCGTGGCTTGAAAGAACGCTATGAGGTCCACCACAAGGTGGCGATCACCGACGGCGCGATCATTGCGGCGGCCAAATTGAGCCATCGCTATATCACCGACCGTCAGTTGCCCGACAAGGCCATCGACTTGATCGACGAAGCTGCCAGCCGTATCCGCATGGAAATCGACTCCAAGCCGGAAGTGCTCGACCGTCTGGACCGGCGCCTGATTCAACTGAAAGTTGAGTCCCAGGCCCTGAAGAAAGAAGAAGACGACGCGGCGAAGAAACGCCTGGAAAAACTCCAGGAAGAAATCGTCCGTCTGGAACGTGAGTATTCGGATCTGGAAGAAATCTGGACCTCGGAAAAAGCCGAAGTACAGGGCTCTGCCCAGATCCAGCAAAAGATCGAGCAGTCGCGGCAGGAACTTGAAGCTGCCCGCCGTAAAGGCGACCTGAACCGCATGGCCGAATTGCAGTACGGGGTGATCCCTGACCTGGAGCGCAGCCTGCAGATGGTCGACCAGCACGGCAAAAGCGAGAACCAGTTGCTGCGCAGCAAGGTGACCGAGGAAGAAATTGCCGAAGTCGTCTCCAAGTGGACCGGTATCCCGGTGTCGAAGATGCTCGAAGGCGAGCGCGACAAGCTGCTGAAAATGGAAAGCCTGTTGCACCAGCGTGTCATCGGTCAGGAAGAGGCCGTGGTGGCGGTGTCCAATGCGGTGCGGCGCTCCCGGGCCGGTTTGTCCGACCCGAATCGTCCGAGCGGCTCGTTCATGTTCCTCGGCCCGACCGGTGTGGGTAAGACCGAGCTGTGCAAGGCCTTGGCCGAGTTCCTCTTTGATACTGAAGAGGCCATGGTGCGAATCGACATGTCTGAGTTCATGGAGAAGCACTCGGTGGCTCGCCTGATTGGCGCTCCACCAGGCTATGTGGGCTACGAGGAGGGCGGTTACCTGACCGAAGCCGTGCGGCGTAAGCCTTACTCGGTGATCCTGCTGGATGAGGTCGAGAAGGCGCACCCGGATGTGTTCAACATCCTCTTGCAAGTGCTGGAGGATGGCCGCCTGACCGACAGCCACGGGCGTACGGTGGACTTCCGCAACACGGTGATCGTGATGACCTCCAACCTGGGCTCGGCGCAGATCCAGGAACTGGTGGGCGACCGTGAAGCCCAGCGTGCGGCGGTGATGGATGCGTTGACCACGCACTTCCGCCCGGAATTCATTAACCGGGTCGATGAAGTGGTGATCTTCGAGCCTTTGGCACGGGATCAGATTGCGGGCATCACCGAGATCCAACTGGGTCGTCTGCGTGGCCGTCTGACTGAGCGCGAGTTGTCGCTGGACCTGAGCCAGGAGGCGTTGGACAAGCTGATCGCGGTGGGTTACGACCCGGTGTATGGCGCACGGCCGTTGAAACGTGCGATCCAGCGCTGGATCGAGAACCCGTTGGCCCAGCTGATCCTGTCGGGCGGCTTTATGCCAGGGACCAGCGTTACGGCAACGGTGGAAAACGACGAAATCGTCTTCCACTGAGCCCCAACTGCTGGGTAATAAGAGAAGGCCTCGCATTGCGAGGCCTTTTTTTTCGATAGGGCGTTGAACTGTAAGGCAAAGGCTTGTAAAGTGCGCCCCGCAGCAACGTCAGCCCACGGGTTTCTTCTCCCCAAGAAGAAATCAGAAACAAGCGCAAATCATTGTCTTAAAAGCAATTTAAAGGGTTGACAGGGTTTTTTAAGATTGTAGAATAGCGCGCCTCAGAGACACGAACGTAGCGATACGGAAAGGTCAAAGAGAAGGTTGCACCGC
>Ga0207650_10001807_pt1 | contig 15133 bp, 11 predicted proteins | sample KBSS63metaG_FD_184325 | JGI IMG/M metagenome (GOLD analysis project Ga0207650, IMG submission 184325) | Switchgrass rhizosphere microbial communities from Kellogg Biological Station, Michigan, USA - KBS S6-3 metaG (SPAdes) (version 2) | ecosystem: Host-associated > Plants > Roots > Rhizosphere...
CAATATCGTCAAGGAAGGCGCCGGCATCTGCCCGTTGCGCGGCCACTCCAACGTCCAGGTCGACCGCACCGTCGGCATCACCGAGATCCCCACCAAGTCTCTGATCGACGGCATCGAGCGTGCCTTCGGCTTCCGCCCGACGATGGACAAGGGTCATAATGCGGTCGAAGCCGTCGAGGCGATCCGCGACGGCACGTCGAAGGCGCTGATCTGCCTCGGCGGCAACCTCGCCGTGGCCATGCCCGATCCCGACGCCACCTTCGCTGCCATGCGCAAGCTGGACCTCGCGGTGCACATCACCACCAAGATCAATCGCTCGCATCTGCTCCTTGCAAAGACATCGATCCTGCTGCCGGTTTTCGGCCGCACCGATCTCGACACCCAGAAATCCGGGCCGCAATCCGTCACGGTCGAGGACTCGATGTCGATGGTGCACGCCTCGCGCGGTTTCCTCAATCCGCCGAGCGAGCACCTGCGCTCCGAACCCTCTGTGGTAGCCGGCATGGCCAAGGCGACCCTCGGCGACCGCTATGGTATCGACTGGGACGGCATGGTCGACAACTATGACCGCATCCGCGACAAGATCGAGGTGGTCTTTCCGGATTTTCACGATTTCAACGCCCGCGTCCGCGTCAAGGGCGGCTTCCGGCTGGATATTCCCGCCAGCTATCGCAAATGGAAGACCGAGAGCGGCAAGGCGACCTTCCTGGTCGCCCCCGGCGTCGACGAAGATCCGCGGCTCGCCAACGACAAGATCCTTGTTTTGACGACCTTGCGAAGCCACGACCAGTACAACACGACAATCTACGGCATGGACGATCGCTACCGTGGCGTCTTTGGCCGGCGCGACGTGGTGTTCATGAACAAGGACGACTTGGCGGCGCGTGGCCTCTCGGAAGGCGACAAGATCGACATCATCGCCAGCCGATACCCCAACGAGAGCCCGGCGGCAGAAAAAACGGTGCGCGGTTTCACCGTCGTTACCTACGACATTCCGAGGGGCTCGGTCGCCGGATACTATCCGGAAATGAACAGCGTCATCGCCCTTGGCCATTACGACCGGAAATCGGGAACGCCGGCCTACAAGGGTGTTCCGGTCGAAATACGCGCGTCCGTCTAAGGGCGCGTTACGCCGTGGATAGCATGCGATGGAGGCCTCTTTCTGTGTGACGGCACCTCGCTTCCGTGCCTTCGCGCGCTGTTTGACAGCGGAAATCGGCATCAGAGCTTAAAACTGTGATCTGCACTCCCTATATGGAGGCTTGGACAATTCGTGCCTCACAGGAGAAGCAATGCCCGCTGCCCCGCGTTTCGCCAAAATCGCCCTTATTGCCGTCGTTTCCGCGGCGAGCGTCTTTGCCACAATGAGTGACGCGGACGCCCGGCGCGCCGGCGGTGGCATGAGCTTCGGCAGCCGTGGCACCCGCACCTATTCGGCACCGCCGGCCACCAGCACCGCTCCCACGACGGCAGCGCCGATCGAGCGCTCGATGACACCGCAGACCGCGCCGCAATCGGCTCCGCAGCCCGGCGTCAACGCACCGCGCACCGGCGGCATGTTCGGCGGCTTCGGCCGTTCGCTGCTCGGCGGCCTCGCCATCGGCGGCCTGCTCGGCATGTTCCTCGGCAACGGCTTCGGTGGCGCTGCCGGCTTCCTCGGCATGCTGCTGCAGATCGCCATTATCGGCGGCCTCGTCATGCTAGCCATGCGCTTCTTCGCCAATCGTCGGCAGGGCGCTTCTGCAGCACCGTCGGCGCGCCCTGGCGCCAACGCCTATGCCGGCCCGTCGCCGATGACGCCGTCCTTCCGTATTCCGACCATGGGCGGGTCTGGCTACGGCTCCGGCAATGGACCGAAGACGGCCGCCAAGCCGAGCGACGAAATCGGCCTGTCGCCGACGGACTATAGCCGTTTCGAAGCGCTGCTCACGAAGATCCAGACCGCCTATGGTGCCGAGGACTACGGTGCCATCCGCGCCCTGACGACGCCGGAAGCTATGTCCTATCTCGCAGAGGAACTCGGCGAAAACGCCACCAACGGCGTGCGTAACACGGTTTCTCAGGTGAAGCTGCTGCAGGGCGACGTCTCCGAAGCCTGGCGTGAAAACGGCGTCGACTTCGCCACGATGGCCATGCGCTATTCCAGCATCGACGCCATGGTGGATCGCAACAGCGGCAAGCTCGTTGACGGCGACGACCGGAATGCCAGCGAATCGACTGAAATCTGGACCTTTACCCGCCGCCCGGGCACGGAATGGCTCCTGTCCGCCATCCAGGGAACAGAGACGACACGGCATTAAGTCCGCAGACCGCTACTGCTGGGGTCACACCCAGCCGTATGCCCAGACACCCGACAGAATGACGATGCCGATCAGCACGCGGTAGGCGACAAACGGCCAGGCGGAAAATTTTTCCAGAAACCGCATCAATCCCCATATCGCTGCAAACGACGAGATGCTGCCGACAATCAGTCCGACGGCCAGCACGCTCCAGGCCTCCGCCGGAATATGGGCGCGATAAAGCTCGAACAGCTCCTTCAGCCCCGCCAGGGCAATCGCCGGCACACCCAGCAGAAACGAGAAGCGCGCCGCTTCCTCGCGCTTCAGGTCGAGGAACAGCGCCGCCGTCAGTGTCGAGCCGGAGCGCGATACGCCCGGCCACAATGCACCGACCTGGGCAATGCCGACGATCAGCGCATGCCGCAGCTTCATGTTGTCCATCGTCTTGGTATGACGGCAGTAAAGCTCTGCCACCGCCAGCAGCCCGCCCATGCCGAGGCAGGCGGCGCCGATGACCGACAAGCTGCGGATCGACGTGCCGCAGGCATTCAGCCGGGACGAGAGAAGCAATCCGCCAATCACGATCGGGATCGTCGCAACGACGATCGCCACCGCCATGCGAAAGGCTGGCGCCTGCCATTGCCTGTCGCGCAAGGCCACCAGCGACCCTGTTGTCACGGAACGGACGTCACTCCAGAAATACGAGACAATGGCGGCAAGGGCTGCCAGCTGCATCGCCGCTGAAAAGGCAGAACCCGGGTCCTGCCAGCCGAGGAGTGCCGGCACCAACCGCATATGCGCGGTCGAGGAGACCGGCAGAAGTTCGGTCAAACCCTGCACCAGCCCGAGGAAGGCGATCCTCGCATAGCCGAGACTGGCAAAGCCGGTGTCTATTCCCTGCGTACAAACTCCGGCCATGGCGCGCTCCCGTGATCTGCCGAAAACTCTGATCGGTTTCCGCCACGCGCGCCCCACGTTCGATGCCGGATTTAACGCCAAGCCCAACCATCCGACCTGGCCCTTTCCAAGGCCGCCATCGGGATTGCGCGTGTCCACTTGACGCAAAGAAAAACCCCGGCAAAAGCCGGGGTCTGGTGCAGGTCCAACGAACGAACAGAACTCAGTACTGGTCTTCGTCCTCGTCCTTCGGGGCGCGAAGCGACTTGAGCTTGGCAAAGACGGCATCGGCGTCGATGGTCTTTTCCTTTTCTTCGCGCTCGTAGGAGAACGGCAGCTTTTCGGTTTCCTGCGACGGCTGCAGGGTGGCGCCGAGTTCGGCGGCGGTCGGCAGCGGACGGCCCTTGGCAGCCTTTTCGACTTCGAAGTCGAGGTCGATCTGGCTGCAGAGGCCGAGCGTTACAGGATCCATCGGCGCAAGGTTGGTCGAGTTCCAGTGGGTCCGATCGCGGATCTGCTCGATCGTCGACTTGGTGGTGCCGACGAGACGCGAGATCTGGGCGTCCTTCAGTTCCGGATGGTTGCGCACCAGCCAGAGGATGGCGTTCGGCCGGTCCTGGCGCTTCGACACCGGCGTGTAACGCGGGCCGCGACGCTTGGATTCAGGCACGCGCACCTTCGGTTCGGAAAGCTTCAGCTTGTAGTCCGGCTTGCCTTCGGCGCGGGCGATTTCCTCGCGCGACAGCTGGCCGGTGGAAATCGGGTCGAGGCCCTTGATGCCCTGCGACGCTTCGCCATCGGCAATGGCTTTGACTTCCAGCGGATGAAGCTTGCAAAACTGCGCGATCTGTTCGAACGACAAGGCAGTGTTGTCGACAAGCCAGATGGCCGTAGCCTTCGGCATAAGCAGTTGTTGGGCCATGCATATAGTCCTTCTGTCCGTCCGCGCCGGGGTCGCGGTCCGTGGGTGTTTTTCACCACTGATGTCCGGGAAATGACGCTCTGTATATCGCGAGTGCCGCAGAATTGCAATTCTTTGCCGACGAAATGCGCTTTGTCCAATGGACGCTGTATCTTAAGCTGCTATTTGTGAGGACAAAGACCGCAGCTTCTGCGCAAAAGCAGGGCGCGCCAGGCATTTCGAGGAGGAAACATGTCTGAAAAAATTTATCCGGTCACCAAGCCGGCCAAGCAACGCGCTCTGATCACACGAGAAAAATATGACAGTTGGTACGCCCGCAGCGTCACCAATCCGGACGCTTTCTGGGGGGAGCACGGCAAGCGGATCGACTGGTTCAAACCCTATACCAAGGTCAAGAATACGTCGTTCACCGGCAAGGTGTCGATCAAGTGGTTCGAGGACGGGCTGACCAACGTCGCCTACAACTGCATCGACCGCCACCTGAAGACGCGCGGCAACCAGGTCGCCTTCATCTGGGAAGGCGACAATCCCTATATCGACAAGAAGATCACCTACAACGAGCTCTACGAGCAGGTCTGTCGCCTTGCCAACGTGCTGAAGAAACACGGCGTCAAGAAGGGCGACCGGGTGACGATCTACATGCCGATGATCCCGGAAACGGCCTATGCGATGCTCGCCTGCGCCCGCATCGGCGCGGTGCATTCCGTCGTCTTCGGCGGCTTTTCACCGGATGCCCTGGCCGGCCGCATCGTTGATTGCGAATCCACCTTCGTCATCACCTCGGACGAGGGCGTACGCGCCGGCAAGCCGGTGCCGCTGAAGGACAACACCGATACGGCAATCCACATCGCCGCCCGCCAGCAGGTCATGGTCGACAAGGTGCTGGTCGTGCGCCGCACCGGCGGCAAGACCGGCTGGGCGCCGGGTCGCGACCTCTGGTATCACCAGGAAATGGCCAAGGTTCCGGCCGAATGCCCACCGGCAAAGATGAAGGCCGAGGATCCGCTGTTCATCCTCTACACATCAGGCTCGACCGGCAAGCCGAAGGGCGTGCTGCACACGACAGGCGGCTACCTCGTCTACGCCGCCATGACCCACGAATACACCTTCGACTACCATGACGGCGACATCTACTGGTGCACCGCCGATGTCGGCTGGGTCACCGGCCACTCCTACATCGTCTACGGCCCGCTCGCCAACGGCGCGACATCAGTCATGTTCGAGGGCGTGCCCAACTTCCCCGACCAGGGCCGCTTCTGGGAGATCATCGACAAGCACAAGGTCAATATCTTCTACACCGCGCCGACAGCGATCCGCTCGCTGATGGGCGCAGGCGACGAGTTCGTCACCCGCGCCTCGCGCGCAAGCCTGCGGCTGCTCGGCACGGTCGGCGAACCCATCAATCCGGAAGCCTGGAACTGGTACTACAACGTCGTCGGCGACGGCCGTTGCCCTGTCGTCGACACCTGGTGGCAGACCGAGACCGGCGGCCACATGATCACGCCACTGCCTGGTGCTACCGACCTGAAGCCGGGCTCGGCGACGAAACCCTTCTTCGGCGTCATCCCCGAGCTGGTCGACGCCGAGGGCAAGGTGCTCGAGGGCGCCGCCGACGGCAATCTCTGCATCGCCGACAGCTGGCCCGGCCAGATGCGGACCCTCTACGGCGACCACAAGCGCTTCATCGAAGCCTATTTCTCGACCTACAAGGGCAAATATTTCACCGGCGACGGCTGCCGGCGCGACGCGGACGGCTATTACTGGATCACCGGCCGCGTCGACGACGTGCTCAACGTCTCCGGCCACCGGCTGGGCACGGCCGAAGTCGAATCGGCGCTGGTCTCCCACAACCTGATCTCGGAGGCGGCCGTTGTCGGCTATCCGCATGCGATCAAGGGGCAGGGGATCTACTGCTACGTGACGCTGATGTCGGGCCACGAAGGCACAGATGCTCTCCGCGCCGAGCTGATCAAGCATGTCCGCGCCGAGATCGGCCCGATCGCCACGCCCGACAAGATCCAGTTCTCGCCGGGCCTGCCGAAAACCCGCTCCGGCAAGATCATGCGGCGCATCCTGCGCAAGATCGCCGAAGACGATTTCTCGGCCTTGGGCGATACCTCGACGCTGGCCGATCCCGCCGTCGTCGACGACCTGATCGCCAACCGGCAGAACAAGGCGGAGGCCGCCTGAGCGACGGCGCTACTGCGCGCAAAGCTCGGGCGCCTTACGCCCCCCATGGTAGGAAACGGCATAGCCGGACGACAGCAACATGTCGGCCGGGTTGCGGCCATCGGCGATGGTGACATCGGCGAGGATCCGACCGAAATATTTGTCGCCTGATATTTTCGTCAGTTGCACCTCGCCGGAGGCCGGCATGATCTCTTCCAGCGCCGCCTGCGCCCGCTCGGCCTCCTCGCGCACCGCGGCACATTTGGAATGCAGCTCGGGTGCATTGATGCCGCGCAGCCGCACATAGACCTCGATCGTCTGCTGCGGCCAGGGCGATGCATCGACAAGAATGGTGTCGCCGTCGATCACTTCGATGATCTCGGCAGAGACAGGGCCCGCGATGGTCTCACGGACAGTGCTGGTCTTCGCACTCGCAGGGAGCGGGAAGACGAGAAAGAGACAAAGGATGATGAAGGATCGGGCCATAATTCAGGAATTATTTCCTGAATTAGCGGAAAGTCAATAGGAATAATTACCGGTCAAAAATCGATCGCGCGACCGTTGATCTCCCAGTCGCCGAAACGGGATGGCTCTGCGCCGCCGCGACCGCCGATTTCGGGCGGCAGATCGGCCTGGGCCTGTATCCGGCGACGCTCTTCGGCCTCGGCGAGGGCGCGCTTGGCGGCCGGCGACAGCGGCTTGCGCGGGGACGTCGTCTCGCCCGTGGTTTCGACGGGTTCGCTGTTGTCGTTGTCAGCCATTTGCATGCCGCTCTCCAGCAAATATTGATTTAGGCGGGCGAATAGCCAGATTATAGGCTGTCGCGCCGGAATTGGAAGCGCGACGGGGGCAATTGACGGAGAAGACCATGAACATGATGCGAACCGCGATGCTGCTGGCCTTCATGACGGCGCTCTTCATGGGTGTCGGCTTCCTGATCGGCGGCCGGTCCGGCATGATGATCGCCTTCGTCGCCGCCGCCGGCATGAACTTCTTTTCCTACTGGAATTCCGGCAACATGGTGCTGTCGACCTACAATGCGCAGGCGGTCGACGAGCGCAGCGCGCCGGAATTCTTCGGCATGATCCGCGATCTCGCCGCCAATGCCGGCCTGCCGATGCCGCGCGTCTACCTCTACGACAGCCCGCAGCCGAACGCCTTTGCCACCGGCCGCAATCCGCAAAATGCCGCTGTCGCGGCCTCGACCGGCCTGCTCAATGCGCTGACACCGCAGGAAGTGGCGGGTGTCATGGCCCATGAACTGGCCCATGTGCAAAACCGCGACACGCTGACGATGACGATCACCGCGACGCTTGCCGGCGCCATCTCGATGCTCGGCAACTTTGCCTTCCTCTTCGGCGGGCGGCGCGACAACAACAGCCCGCTCGGCGGCATCGGCGCGCTGGTGGCGATGATCGTCGCCCCGCTGGCCGCCATGCTGGTGCAGATGGCGATCAGCCGGACGCGGGAGTACGCCGCCGACCGGCGCGGTGCCGAGATCTGCGGCAACCCGCTGTGGCTCGCCTCGGCGCTCGCCAAGATCGCCGGTGAGGCCTCCCATATTCCCAACGAGGACGCCGAACGGCATCCGGCAACGGCGCATATGTTCATCATCAACCCGCTATCCGGCCGGCCGATGGACAACCTTTTTTCCACCCATCCGAACACCGAAAGCCGCATCGCCGCCCTGCAGGCCATGGCCATGCACGGCAGCCCGAGCACCGGCGCCTTCACCGGTGACGGCTCGACGTCGCCGGTCCGGCCTGCTAATGCAGTGCGCAAATCGCGCTCGGTGCCGAATACGGGGTCCAGTCGCGGTGGTCCACAACCGCCCAAAGGACCCTGGTCTTGACGTCAGACGACACGAAATCCACCGGCCGCCGGCCCGCCCGCTCCGCCCAAGCCGATCGGGGCGCCCGCCGCCCGGACGATCGCGGCCCGGTGAAGCCCGGCCTTGCCGCCCGTGCCGCCGCCTCGAAGATCCTCGCCGCCGTCATCGACCGCAAGACGCCGCTTGACGGCATGCTCGACGGAGACCACGGCAATCCGGCCTACCGGGTGCTCGAGGACAACGACCGGGCGCTCGTGCGCGCCATCCTCAACTCCGCGCTCCGCCACCTGCCGCGCATCGAGGCCGCCATTGCCTCGCTGATCGATGCACCTCTGCCGGAGGGTGCGCGCGCCCTGCACCATGTGCTGGTCGTGGCCGCAGCGCAGATGCTCTATCTCGATATTCCGGACCACTCGGCCGTCGACCTTGCTGTCGAGCAGGCGAACCAGGACCCGCGCAACCGCCGTTTCGCCAAGCTGGTCAACGCGGTGCTGCGCCGAATGGGGCGCGAAAAGGAGGAGATCCTCAGCCGCACCGCCACAGTCCCGGTCATGCCCGCCTGGTTCCTGTCGCGGCTGGAGAAGGCCTATGGACGGGCCGAGGCACTTGCCATTTCAGACACGCAGCTGCAGCCGGCAGCCATCGACGTGACAGTCAAATCCGATCCCGAAGGCTGGGCGCGCCGGTTGAACGGCCTGGTCCTGCCGACAGGCAGCGTCCGCCTTGCCAACTTCGACGGTACGATCCCCGCTCTCGACGGGTTCGATGAGGGCGAATGGTGGGTTCAGGACGCGGCCGCCAGCATTCCGGCAAAGCTGTTCGGCTCGCTTGCCGGCAAGCGCGTCGTCGATCTCTGCGCCGCCCCGGGCGGCAAGACGGCCCAGCTGATCCAGGCCGGCGGCACCGTGACTGCGCTCGACCAGTCGGAAAGCCGGCTGCGGCGCCTGACGTCCAATCTCGCCCGCCTTGGCCTCAAAGCCGAGACGGTCGTCGCCGACATGGCAAAATATGCAACCGACGAGCTGTTCGACGCCGCCCTGCTCGATGCACCCTGCTCCTCGACCGGCACCACCCGTCGCCATCCGGACGTCCTGTGGACCAAGGGCCGTGAGGATATCGCCAAGCTCGCCGCGCTGCAGGAGCGGCTGCTGCGCCATGCCTTGACCCTGGTCAAGCCCGGCGGCATCGTGGTGTTTTCGAACTGTTCGCTCGATCCCAGCGAAGGCGAGGAGATCGTTGCCCGGATTCTTGCCGATATCCCTGACGTCGAGCGCGTCGCCATCCGGCCACAGGACTGGCCGGGTCTCGAAATGGCGATTTCTCCGCTCGGAGATTTCCGCACCACTCCCGCCATGCTGTCCTTGCCGGAAGGTTTTGCCTCCGGCCTCGATGGATTCTATGCCAGTGTGCTTCGCCGTGGCGATTGATGGACGAATGCCTTTGGTGCCCTATCTGCGCCGCTATGGGGCAGTTTTTCGCCGCTAGCGCCGCTTGCTAACGCTGCGTTAACGCTAGAGGCGGACAATCGCGATCGATAATATCAAGACTTTGGCGGGCGTTGTGTGAGTCTTTACGCACGGGAGGCATGGCGGCGGCTATCACGTCGCGCGGCGTTGACACGTCTGCGCCTGACCCGACACACGGTGCGTGTGCCGGAACGTCTGATCGTGGCGCCGACCGACCTGCGTAGCATCGACCCCTTCATTGCTGAGGAAATGATCAACGGCCGCATCACGCTCGCGGGTCGAGTGATGGAGACGAACGGCCGCTCGCCCTTTTCCCAGGAACTGCCGTCCGAGATCTTTGCCACAAGGCTGCACAGCTTCAGCTGGCTGCGCCACATGCGGGCCGACAAGACAGGCCAGGGCAGCGTGCTTGCCCGTTCGCTTGTCAACGACTGGATCAGCCTGCATGGTCGCAAGACCGTGGGCGTTGCCTGGGACACCGACATCGCCGCCCAGCGGCTGATTGCCTGGCTGTCGCATTCTCCCGTGGTACTGCAGGGCACCGACAGTGGCTTCTATCGCCGCTTCATGCGCTCGCTCACCCATCATGTCCGCTACCTCCGCCATGTCGCGGCAACGGCGCCGGATGGCGAAGCACGTTTTCGCGTGCGCATTGCGCTGGCTATGTCGTCGGTGTCGATGCCGACGCGGGCGGCGACCATCAAGCGGGCGGGGCAGGCGCTGGACCGCGAAATCGACCGACAGATCCTGGCCGACGGCTCGCATGTTTCGCGCAATCCCCGCGCCGCCCTCGAACTCTTGCTCGACCTGCTGCCGCTGCGCCAGACCTATATCAATCTCGGTCATGACGTACCCTCGCGCCTGATTGCGGGCATCGACCGCATGTACCCGGCGCTGCGCTTCTTCCGCCACCAGGACGGCGATCTCGCCTTGTTCAACGGTGCCACCTCGACCTTTGCCAACGAGCTGATGTCGGTTCTGCGCTATGACGAAACGGCCGGCAAACCGTTCAAGGCGCTGCCCCATGCCCACTACCAGCGCCTCTCTTCTGGTCAGACGCTCGTCATCATCGACACCGGCGGCCCGCTGTCTGTCGACCTGTCGCGTACCGCCCATGCCGGCTGCCTCTCGTTCGAAATGTCGTCCGGCCGGCACCGGATCGTCATCAATGCCGGCTCGCCGAAATTCGCTGGCAGCCGCTACGTGCAGATGGCCCGCGCAACGGCGGCCCATTCGACCGTGACACTGGACGACAGCTCGTCCTTGAGTTTTTCCCGATCCGGCATGCTCGGGCCGGTCATGACCAGCGGCGTCAGCGCGGTTTCCGTCGAAAGGCAGGATACCGAGGATGGACGCGATAGCGTCAAGGCCGCCCATGACGGCTATGTCGCCAACTTCGGGCTGATGCATGAGCGCGAGATCACACTGAACAGCGCCGGCACCATCATCACCGGCTGCGACCGTTTTTTCGCGCCGGAGCAGCGCAAGGCTCCGAAGAAAGCGGATGCTGAGCGTCGCGCCTCGGCCCGGTTTCATATCCACCCCTCCATCAGCATCGACCAGACGCGGCCCGACGCCGTCACGCTGACGGCACCGGACGGCGAGACATGGACATTTTCTTCGCCCGGCAACGACGTGCTGATTGGCGAGGACGTATTTTTTGCGGATTCGTCGGGCGTTCGTGCCTCCGAGCTGCTGGAGATCGCCTTCTCGATCCCGGAAAAAACCGAGATCCGCTGGTTTTTATCGCGCCGCTGAGGTGCCCGAAGGTTTTATCATCCGGCCGGCTGTGCTAACGCGACGCCATCATCTCGAGCGTCCCTGCCGGACGCCTTCCGAAGACAGGACCGGAGAACGATCATGGCCGTTGTATCGAAGAAAATCCCAGCCCCCGACAAGGTGAAGGTCAGGACCGCGCTGCTGTCGGTCTCCGACAAGGCGGGCATCGTCGAGCTGGCCCAGGCGCTGCACGACAAGGGCGTCCGCCTGCTGTCGACCGGCGGCACCCACAAGGCCATTGCCACCGCCGGGATCGCCGTCATCGACGTCTCCGAGATCACCGACTTCCCTGAGATCATGGACGGCCGCGTCAAGACGCTGCATCCGCGCGTTCACGGCGGTCTGCTCGCCATCCGCGACGATGCCGAGCACCAGGCTGCGATGAAGGCGCACGGCATCGAGGGCATCGACCTCGTGGTCGTCAATCTCTACCCCTTCGAGGATGTGCGCGCTGCCGGCGGCGATTATCCGACGACGGTGGAAAACATCGACATCGGCGGCCCCGCCATGATCCGCGCCTCGGCCAAGAACCATGCCTATGTCACCATCCTCACCGACCCCACGGACTATCCCGAACTGCTGGCGCAGCTGTCGGGCGATGCCGGCCAGACGGCCTATGCCTTCCGCCAGAAGATGGCCGCCAAGGCCTATGCCCGCACCGCCGCCTACGACACGATGATCTCGAACTGGTTCGCCGACGCCCTCGACATATCGACGCCGCGCCACCGCACTATCGGCGGCGTGCTGCGCGAGGAAATGCGCTACGGCGAGAACCCGCACCAGTCGGCCGGCTTCTACGTGACTGGCGACAACCGTCCGGGCGTCGCCACGGCGAAGCTGCTGCAGGGCAAGCAGCTCTCCTACAACAACATCAACGACACGGACGCGGCTTATGAGCTGGTGGCGGAATTCCCGCCGGAGCAGGGTCCTGCCTGCGCCATCATCAAGCATGCCAATCCTTGCGGCGTCGCCACCGGCCCGACGCTGGCGGAAGCCTACCGGCGGGCGCTTGCCTGCGACAGCACGTCGGCCTTCGGCGGCATCATCGCGCTCAACAGCCTGCTCGACGCCGAAACGGCTGAAGAAATCGTGAAACTGTTCACCGAAGTCATCATCGCCCCCGAGGTCAGCGACGAGGCCCGCGCCATCATCGCCGCCAAGCCGAACCTGCGCTTGCTCTCGGTCGGCGCCCTGCCGGATCCGCGCGCGCGCGGCATCACCGCCAAGACCGTCTCCGGCGGCCTCCTTGTGCAGAGCCGCGACAATGTCATGGTCGACGACCTCGAACTGAAGATCGTCACCAAGCGCGCGCCGACGGCGCAGGAGCTGGAAGACATGCGCTTTGCCTTCCGCGTCGCCAAGCATGTGAAATCCAACGCCGTCGTCTATGCCAAGAACGGCCAGACCGCCGGCATCGGCGCCGGCCAGATGAGCCGCGTCGATTCCGCCCGCATCGCCGGCATCAAGGCCGAGGACGCAGCCAAGGCGCTCGGCCTCCCCGTGCCCCTGACCCGCGGCTCCGCCGTCGCCTCCGAAGCCTTCCTGCCCTTCGCCGATGGCCTTCTATCCGCCATATCCGCCGGCGCCACTGCCGTCATCCAGCCCGGCGGCTCGATGCGCGACGCCGAAGTGATAGCCGCCGCCGACGAGCACGATGTGGCGATGGTCTTCACCGGCGTCCGCCACTTTCGCCACTGAGGGATATGCTTAGTTGCGAATGAGGATATGCCGTCGCCCACTCGTCTTTAGAGAGGAGTGGGCCACACCCGCCGCCGTCATCCTCGGGCTTGTCCCGAGGATCTACCGAGCTAGCCAACGCATCGGGTTGGATGCTCGGGACAGGCCCGAGCATGACGGAGACACACGAGGCTATACCAGCGCCTCGTCGCCCTTTGAATGGTGACTTGACCCACTCCCTCCGCCGTCATCCTCGGGCTCGTCCCGAGGATCTACCCGGCCAGCCACGGCACCGGGATGAATGCTCGGGACAGGCCCGAGCATGACTGAGAGGGCGTCAAACGTGCCGCGGCGTCTTGTCGGCGGGGTAGGGCGTCGGCAGCAGCAGCAACAGGCCGCCAGCGAGAAACAGGATCAGCGTTGCCATGCCGAGGCGGGCCGAGCCGCTCCAGGTGGTCACAACCGAAAACATCAGCGTCGCCATAAAACTGGTGGCGCGGCCGGACAGCGCGTAGATGCCGAAGTACCGGCCGGCCTCCTCGAGGCTGACGCTGCGCGCCAGATAGGAGCGCGACGAGGCCTGCACCGGTCCGAAGGACAGCCCGATCAGCAGCCCATACAGCACATAGGCCTTTTCCGCCGCCGTCCCGAAAAGTCCGCCGGAATCGACGGTCGACAGTTGCACCAGTCCGAACAGCGTGAAGCCGGGACCGGTCGAGATGAATCCGACCGTCGCGATCAGCAGCATCACCAGGCTGGCGACGATCATCGTCTTCGAGCCCAGCCGCGCATCGAGCCGGCCGGCGGCGAGGCACCCGAAGATCGCCACAACATTGAGGATGATGCCGAAGATGCCGATCTCGATAGTCGGCCAGCCGAACATGCCGGCGGCAAAGGTGCCGCCGAGGATGATGACGCCATTGACCCCGTCCTGATAGACCATCCGCGCGATCAGGAACCGGGCGATGCCCGGCCGGTGTTTCAGCGTCTTGACGGTCTTTACCAGCTCGCTGATGCCGCTGCCGACGGCTGTGCGCAGCGGCAGGCCGCGCGGCGCGTCGGGCGTGAACAGGAACATCGGCAGGATGAAGAGGAAATACCAGATGGCGGCAATCGGCCCGGTGATGCGGGCATCCTCCCCGAGGACGGCGTCGAGGCCGAACAGCGGCGTCATCCCGAGGATGGTGCGCCCGGTCTCCGGATTGCCGGCCAGCAGCGCCACGACCGCGATCAGCACGATCATGCCGCCGAGATAGCCGAGCCCCCAGGCGGTATTGGAAAGCTTGCCGACATCGTCCTTCGAGACCAGCCGCGGCATCATCGAATCGTTGAAGACGATGGAAAACTCCGCCGCGATCGAGGCGAGGATGATGAACACGAAGGGATAGATAACAGGCGAACCCGGTGCCGCCCACCAGAGACAGAACAGGCTGGCGATCTTGATGACGGCGAAGAAGGCAATCCACGGCTTGCGGGAACCGGACTGATCGGCAATCGAGCCGAGGATCGGCGACAGCACAGCAATGACGATCGAACTGATCGTCGCCATGTTGCTCCACATCGCCTGCGCGCCGACGGGATCGGCGGTCAGCCGGGCGACGAAATAGGGGCCGAAAATGAAGGTGATGACGACGGTGAAGAACGGCTGCGCCGCCCAGTCGAACAGCATCCATCCCCAGATGCCCCGCGCCGGCACTTTCGCCGTCACGGCATCGTCACGCTCTGAAACGCTCACTCTCAATTCCCTGCTCGGCCACGGGCTATCGCCCGGACCTTGCCATCCCGAACCAGGCAGCGCAAGCGCGGTGGGCAAGGGGCAGCAAGGGTGACGGGCAGGGGTACCATCCTCGCTAGTCCCTTTGACAATGGCAGAGGGTCAGGGGGAAACACGATACCCGACCATGCCAGCCCGCTCGCCGCCGCCACGCACTTTCTGAACGCGCAACCGAGGAGAATCTAGCCGCTGCCGCTGCCGACACCCTCTCCTCCCTCATCAAGTCAGTCGCAACACGCCCGCTCGTGCTCCCTGAGCCGTGCATTTGCGATGACGATGATGTGGCGCATGAGGGCGCCGAGAGCGGTGAGTTTGGACTTTCCGGCCGCACACAGTCGC
>Ga0207650_10001815_pt1 | contig 15105 bp, 27 predicted proteins | sample KBSS63metaG_FD_184325 | JGI IMG/M metagenome (GOLD analysis project Ga0207650, IMG submission 184325) | Switchgrass rhizosphere microbial communities from Kellogg Biological Station, Michigan, USA - KBS S6-3 metaG (SPAdes) (version 2) | ecosystem: Host-associated > Plants > Roots > Rhizosphere...
CCTGGGACCGCTCCGGGGGATGCCCCGTCTGAGCAGGCATCTAGCGTTCTAGCGTTTCAGGGTTCGGAGAACGGCCACCACGACGACCAAGCGGCCTTCGAGCTCCTAAGGACCGAACTCGGCGCGGTGGAGACCGAGACGGTCGCCTACATCTGCGAGCGCCGACGCGACCGCGCGGACTTTACAACGATCACGACGGAACTGAACCGTGGCACCTTCCCACCTCCACCGTGGCGGGCACGGTGGGAGCTGCGAGACGTCGTGCAGGTCTACGGGTGGCGGCGATGACCGGCAACCCGGTCTTCCTCGACGCGGTGACCGACGAGTTCGCCCGCGCCGTCTGCAGGCAGGACTTCGAGCGTGCCGAGCGGCTCGCGACGGTCGCCTTCGGCGTCCAGGAGGCACGCGAAGCCCTCGAGCAGTTGGAAGCCGGGCGTTCGGGCCGGAGGCGAGAAGCGTGACGCGCTACCGCTTCTTCACGAACGGCAGCGAACCGAGCGTGTTGAACGCGATCGCGGCGACGAACCACTCGAGCGTACCGAGCAGGATGCGCTCGTCGATGATCTCCCCGACGAAGCCCAGGAGGATGCATGCCAGGGCAAGGATCGTCCAGATCATCGGACCACCTCCCTCGTCACGCGCACGTACCCATCTCCCAATCGTCCCAACCCAAATGGAGAGGTCGGCATCGTGATCGGCGGTCGGGGGGGGTCGATTCTTCCCGGCGGTCCCAAGAGTGCCACCCACCCGGCCCCGCGAGAAAAAACCCCGCCCGAAAACGACCAGAAGGAGCCAAGGATGACCAAAAGCACTGAATGGCAGCAGATCGGTGAGGTATCTGTCGATACCGGCCGGCTCGTGCTGGTTGACCCGATGAACCTCGACGATGTCATCGACCACGTCGGCGAGGTCATCGACCAAGAGGTCCCCGAGTCCATGACCTACGAACTCGTCACCAACGACTACGGCGTCGCGGTCGCTCAGGTGTTCTCAACAGGCCTGGGCGACGGACTCTATCCGGTTGAGGCGCGTTTCGAAGAAGCGGAAGGCTCCGTTCGGATCGCCGAGATCCGGGTCCGGTTCCTTCCCCACCCGGTTATCGGCTACGAGCTGCCCCGATGATGAGGGTGTGCCTCACCTACCGATGCCCCAACAAGATCCCGATCGTTCCTGGACGGAAGACGCCGTCCAGGTGCGCCCAGTGCCGCGGGAGATCCTGGTCCAACCCGCCACCGGCCAACCTCTACGCCTACGGCGGCAGCTGGCCGGTGATCCGCAAGCAGGTGCTCGTGCGAGACGGTTACCAGTGCCAGCTGCGCTTCCCCGACATCTGCGTCGGCAGAGCCTCCCAGGTCGATCACATCGTCCAACCAGAGGCCGGCGGCGGCAGTGACCTCGCCAACCTCCGCGCCGTCTGCGTGCGTTGTCATGCCCGCCGCACGGGCCGACAGGGTGCGTTGGCCAAGCAGCGCGCCGCCCAGCGGAGGAATCCCCGGTGAGGTACCTCGGCTGCGATTGCGGCAACCCCGAGTTGCTGAGATCCGAGCAGTTGCGGGCTAGCGGACCGATGAGCGAGCGGACGCGGGCAACAGGCAACGAAGCGCCGACAGCCGCACCACTCGGAGCGAATTTCCCAGCGCCGGATTTCGAGGACTCCGGCCATCTCGTCCTTGATGCGGCTGCTCCTTGGAGCGACTTCCGGAAGCAGTTCCCGAACGTCCCCAGCTCGCCACCCACGGTCGATTTGACCGTGGTGCGCATCTGAGTTACCAAATAGAGCAACCCGTTGGCCTCTTGGAGAGGAGCCCCAGGTGGACCCTTCGATTCCGCGAACAATCGCACGAGTCTTCGGCGGGCAATTCAAGGGCATGCGGTACCGGTTCCGTAGATCGGTCGGTCTCGCAGCCATCCTCGGCCTCAGCTTGGTGATCCTCGCGCCCGGGGCGGTCGCTCAGGATCAGGACGGCGCGAACAGCGACGACCAAGTGATTCTGACAGGAGGTCTCGTGGTGCCCGAGGGCGAGACGGCCAAGACCGCCGTCGTCTTCAACGGGGACGTGCTGATCGCCGGCACGGTCAGCGAAACACTCGTCGTATTCAACGGCCGGACCGAGATCACCGGGACGGTCGGTGAGGACGTCGTCGTGTTCAACGGCAGCGTGGTGCTGCGCTCGGGCGCGCGGGTGGGGGGAGACGTCGTCAGCCGACAGGCTCCGCAGATCGAGGACGGGGCCACCGTCGAAGGAAGCATCGATGACCTTCAGAAGCGGTGGGACTACTGGGACATCACGTTCGTCGGTCGCCTGGGCTGGTGGCTCGCGTACACGGTGTCGACGCTCGTGCTCGGCCTGGTTCTGCTCATGCTGGCTCGGGGACTCGATCCCGCGAGCATCCGGGCTCTCCGCGATCGCTTGGGGGCGACGATCGGGTTCGGGGTCTTGTGGTTCGTCCTGCTGCCGATCGTGGCTGTCCTGCTGCTCGTAACGATCGTCGGAATCCCCTTGGGGCTGTTCCTACTCTTTGGGCTCGGGCTCGTGTACTCGATCGGCTACGTGGTCGGCGGTCTTGCCATCGGCCGGCTCGTCGTCAAGGAGCCGACTTCTCGGTACCTCGCGTTCCTCGCCGGATGGGGGGCATTGCGGGTGCTCGCCCTCGTCCCGTTCCTCGGCGGGATCGCCTGGCTCGTGGGGACGGTGCTCGGGCTTGGGACGCTTTGGGTCGCCGCTCGGGCGCCGAGCGGGGATCGGACCGTCAGGGTCCCCGAGTCGCCGAGCGCCGAGCGCGAAGCGGTCTAGGCTCGCTGCGCTGCAAGTCGAGCGAGGTGGGCGCTCAGTACACACCCGATTTCTTGGCACCTCTTTCAATGTCATCGGACGAGCTGCTCGTCCCATGGAGGGCTCGCCGTGCGGCGCGGGCTGTCGGTGCCCCAGTGTCGGTCGTGCCCCTTCCCCGAAGTGAGAGAATACGAATGAAGCACCCCATTCATTGGGACCGTTTGCGATGAGGCCGTAGGCAGCCCCTCGAACCGAGGAGGCACGATGACCACCCTCACGGATACGGTCCGTATCCAAGCCCCAGAGAGATCGCCGGTGAGTCCGGCATCCCCGTTGGACCCTTCGTGGGACGACGGTTCCGAGATCCCATCGACTGAGCGCTCGTTCCAGGACCGATCCCGCAGCACGCAGTGGGACCGATTGGCGATGGGCCGTGGGCAGTCCCTCTGGAGCGAAGCGGCTTGACCACCCCTCCGCGGAGGTCCCCCTCAGCGGCCAAACACCATCGGACCAGGGAGGCACGATGAGCACGCAGACAGATTCCGTTCGCGTCAAAGTTCCCGCGAAAGCGCAAGCGCCGGTTCAACCGGCAGCTCCACCGCAGCACATGGACAGGAGGGCTTGGGACAGGATCGTCAGTTCGGCGGGGGCCGTTCTCGCGGTCATCCTGCTCGTGCTCGGCGGAGCCGCGATCTACGGTGGCAACTTCGGGCAGGACAACGTCCGAGACCGACTCGCGCCCCAGAACATCTCGTTCCCGCCGGCCGATGCCATGACCCCCGAGGAGCTCGCGCTGGTCGGAGACTTCGCCGGGGCCAAGGTCGACACGGGCAGCGAGGCGGAGGCCTTCTCTCGCTACATCGGGCTCCATCTCAGCGAGGTGAACGGTGGCGCGACCTACTCGGAGACCAGCGCAGCGGCACGTGCGGAGGGACTCGATCCCACCGTGGCGGCCGACCTCCAGTTCAAGGCCGACACGCTATTCAAGGGTGAGACGCTCCGCTCGATCCTGCTGAACGCATACGGCTGGTGGACCGTCTCGACGATCGCCGTGTTCGCGGGTTACGCGATGGTGATCGCCGGCCTGTTCCTGGGCCTGCTCGCGTTCCTTGGTTTCCGGCACGCAAAGCGCGCCGCACCGATCAACGCGACGACATAGGCGCACGACGACGGAGCCGTCAGGGGTTGGCCGCCGGAAGGCGGCTGACCGCTTCCGCTCTACCCTGAGAAACCTGGGCGCCGCTCCTGCAGCATCCCAACGAGCACCGCCCGGAGCGTCCGACCCTCCTCGCAATCGATCAGCAGAAGATGCTCACCCCACCAGGGCCGATGAGCAACCCCACGATGATCAACACGATGCCGTACAGGAAGGCACCGCGGACGAGCGTCACGATCCCACCAATCACGAGGATCACGGCGATGATCCACAGGATCGTGGTGACGCCGCCTCCGCACGCCTTGGCTGCGATGAGGAATTCCACCCTTCGTCCCCCCTTCTTCCGTCGGATTCCGTCGGAGTGTCCCGACAATCACCCATTCTCCCCGCAAGGCACGCTTCGCCGCGTCTTGTATGCCTCCCAGGGGCCGGCGTCAAACTGACCAGCGGCGATCTCGCTAGATCGTGGGCTCCCCGTGCGGCGCGGGCTCCAGGCTGAGGTGACCAGGTACAGGCATGAGCTCAGCCATGGCTGCGACTCTGCGAATGGACCAACTTAGCGGCGTAGCGTGATTCGGGGTAGTGGACCAGGATCACCGCGTTGTACGAGTGTTCCAGCCCCGCGGCATCGGCCTGGCCTTGGGTGTCGGGAGGAAGCGCATCTCTTATCACCGCCAATAACCTCGCCGAGCGGTACAAGCACTCGTCCCCTCCGGCGACAGCACCAAGGCGGCTAATTTCGCTACGAACGCTCTCCCCAGCGTCTATGACTTCGTAGAGTTGGTCCAACAGCTTGATGGTCAAGATCGGGTCGATGTAGGAGGGATCGAATCCCTCCAGTAGCTCGTCGACCTTCTGCCCCGCCTTGCGCACGACGACGATGCAGTCCTCGGCGAGCGCCGAGCGGTCCGGAGCGGTAGCCGTCAAGGTCGGAGCGGTGGTCGTCGGGGTCGTGGTCGTAGTTCCCTCCGAGCAACTGCAGAGGAAGGCGAGCGGCCCGATGCTCAAGATGCCAGCCAGTCGTCTCATCGCCGGGATTCTCGGAGGATGCTCGATGCGGGTCAAACCATCGACTCACCGTCCGGCGTTCCCTCCCGGTGCGCGCCCAGTGGACATGGAAGCTCAGTCAGACTCCCGCAGCATGCCGACCAGCACGGCCCGGAGGACCTTGTCCTCCTCGCAGTCGATCACGAAGCTCGGCGCTACACCGGCGGTCATGATCTTGATCGGCTTGCTCTTCCTCCCGTCGATTGCTCTCTATGCCTGGGGGTTTACGCGCCCTCGCGCGCCGACCCACGTCATGGCATCCTGACGATAGCTGGGCTCGCCGAGCGACAGGACTCTCGGCCACCCAGGCGTGATCTACGATCCCCATGTGGGAAGCACCGCCTGGGGTCTCTACTGGTTGCTCGCAGGGTTCGTCTTGATTGCGTGCGGCTTCCTTAACATCTTCGCTCCGTCGCTGATGACGCGATGGCAGGTCCAATCGACGGCCAAGCAAGTCGGATCGCGGCACGCCGTCGGCTCCGCAATTCAAAGGCTGCTAGGGATTGACTCCACCACCGATCCTTGGGACGACGGGGGCGTCAAAAGCAAGGTCCGCCTGTTGGGTCTCGTCATGTCGGTAATCGGCTTGGGGGCGCTGATCGTGGGGCTCCTCCTACTCAGCTGAACGCAGCTCCAGGAACATTCCCGCACGCTGGCACCTGGGCGAGGCCTAGCCGGAAGAAGACGAGAGCCCTTGGTCGCTGAGTTGCGGGCCAGGCCGAACGAGGTCCGCGCGGGAGATTCCCGAACGCTATGGTTCGAGAGGATGGAGATCGTTGATCTCACGACTCAGGATTGGCTCCCGGTCGAGGAGTACGACATTGTCGGAGCAGCTCATGCCGCATCGATCGCATTCGGGAGCGGCGAGGCTCACGTCCGCCTTCTCCGGCTCGGCGCCGGCAGCCAGGTAGCACCTCATGAGACCGGCTTTGGTCAGCTCTTCGTGCCAATCGAGGGAGGCGGCTGGGTCAGCCAAGGGTCGGACAAGGTCGAAATCCGGGTAGGGCAGGCCGCCTACTTCCCTAAGGGTGTGACTCAGGCCAAGGGCAGCGAGACCGGCATGGTGGCGTTGATGATTCAAGTGGACGACCTTGACCTCGGGGGCGAGGTATAGAGCCCGGTCGAGCTGACCAAGACCCGCGTCAGGCGACATTCGTGAACACTCGCGCACCACGAGGTGCTGTTCCTCGACGAGTTCACGGAGTTCCGCCGGGACGCGGGCGAGGAGTTGGTCCGGCAGCTCACCTGGCGGCCAGGCCGCTGATACGCTCGCGCCCCGGTGTTTTGGGAGGATGCGGCTCGCCTCGCTGACGCGCTCGGACCAGCGGCGCGTCGGGATCTCCTTCGGGTCCTGACCTCCCCCAGCGAGGTCCGAGCCGACGTCATCCGGCAGCTCCACGAGAGGCCTGACGGGCAGGAGATGGCCGATCTCCTGATCTTCCTGGAGGAGTGGGAGTGGGCCCGCCCGGGCATGATCGAGGAACTGTCTCGCGCCTAGGGAGAGATCTTGTCCAACCGGCGCCTAAGTCGCCGCCTCGCAGCTAGGAGGACGTCGGTCGCCCGTGGGAGATCCACGCCAACACAAGTAGGCCGACCCCTAGAACAATCCCAATCCAGGGCGCCGTGCTCCACCAGTGCGATGGCGCCTCGGAGATTCCTCTGGCAAGGTCCCGGAGCGTGTATCCGGCGCCGAAGACGCTTACCACTACGAGGGACAGGCCGCCGATCAATAGCACCCGCCTGCGCATTCGCCACCTCCGATCGACATTCACGATATGGCCATGCGCGGGGAAGGGCCAGTGGTGTCGCGTCGCGATTCCGTCGCAATCTCGCTGTCGTGCGAGTGGAGGAGGCCTTGGAGCAACCGGCCACGTGTCTGGCTTCCGTACAGCCGGGCGCTTCGGTCCCCGGGCCGGGATGGACTGCCGGGGTCGGGCCGGGGGAGCGATACCTCCGGCCCATCGCCCTGTTGACGCTGTCAAAATCCGTGCAGCGCGGGCTCCGTGGGGCGGCGGGATGGACTGCTCGGGCTCGCGGCCAAGGCCGTTCGGTGCGTCGGGTCGGTTCGTCTAGACCGATACGAGCAGCGTGTGATCGTCGAGCCAGATCGCCTGACGCCCATAGGCGACGGGCGTAGCGGCTCCCGTCGCGATGTCGAGGACGATGACCTTACTGGCCTCCGAGCAGACGATCCGGTTTCCGTCAGGGGACCAGGTCCCGGCAGGAGTCGACCAGCACGGGATCCCATACACATTCGCGAGGAGCCGCCGTTCGGTGCCGTCGGCATTGGCCACCCACCGTCGCTGGCCTGGGCTGTCGATCCGGCTGCCGAGGAAGGTCACGAGCGAACCGTCGGGCGATAGCGAGCCGTTCTCTGCATCGCGCAGGTCCCCGCTTGGACCGATCAGGAGCGTGCTCTCCCCCCCGGCGACCGGCACGGTCCGGATCACCGGGTGACCATCGCTGCTGTCGGTGTAGACGAGCGACGAGCCGTCCGGCGTGAACTGGGGTTGCAGGGGCTGGGCTGGCATGAGCATTGCATCGCCGGCCCGCTCGTAGTGGACGTTCGCGCCAGTGATTTGCGTGGACTCGCCCGAGGCGACATCGAGGACATAGAGCCCGAGAAGGTGCCCGCGGTCCGGCGCTTCGTAGGCGATCCTGGTGCCGTCGGGCGACCAGGCGGGCCACCAGGCGCCATTCGGAGCGTGCGTAACCTGGCGGATCCCGGTTCCGTCGATACCAGCGATGAAGATCTGGTCATCCTGCGATCGCGCCTGACCAGGATCGGGACTCGCGTCGCCGACGTAGGCGAGTCGGGATCCGTCGGGCGAAACCGCGTAGTGATAGATCCACCGTACGGCGAGGGATCGGACGATGGCTTCGGGCAACGGCGTCATCTCGCCAGTGTTCAGATCGAGGAGGTAGTCGATCCTTGGCACAGGGCCGATGCCCTCCGCCGGTCCCGGAACAGCCGGCGTCTGGGTGCGATCGAACGACAGGCCGCTCGTCACGAGCCAGACCGCCGCCACGAAGAACGCCATCCCGACGACGCCCGCAGCGATCCGCTTGTTCCGGCGCTTGCGGTCGCGGCGGCGACCGAGGTCGTCGAATGAGTAGGAGGGCGAACCGGCTCGCTCCATCTCGTCGCGGACGAGCGTTTGAAGGTCAGCCATCGATGCTCTCCTCGGTCCTGCCAAGCGCCGAACGCGCCTGGAAATGAAGCGCTCTGACCGTCGAGCCTTTGATGCCGAGAAGCTGCCCAGCCTCCTCGGCCGTGTAACCAAGGCCCTCCGTCAGCACAAGCGCGGCTCGTTGCCTGGGTGGAAGCTGCCCGAGCACCGAAGCGGCCATCGACCGCGCTTCCACTGCGACGTACTCATTTGGCTGTGGAGCCATACCCACGGCCCGCTTCATCGTGAGGAGCAGTCTTCGGGAACGATCGCGGTAGACGTTGATCGCGGTCCGATGGAGGTACCCGACCGGATCGTCCAACTCGCGTATCCGCTCCCACCGCTCCCAGAGCCTGAGGAATGCCTCCTGTCCGATGTCCTCGGCTTCTTGCCGGCTCCCGGTGATCGCGAACAGAGCCTGGTGGAGACGGCCTTGCTCAGCGCGAAACAACTCCTCGAACGACGCCGCCGAACCGCCCACAGCAAGGTCCTCGTGGATGCCGAGCTCGTTCGGTGAGGCTCCCACGCTCTCCATACCCCTGTTCAACGAGTGGGGCAGCCGAAACGTGTAGACGGCCTCAAACTCTATTGGTCCGAGTGCTCGGCCTCCCGCAGCATCCCGACGAGCACCGCTCGCAGCGTTCGGTCCTCCTCGCAGTCGATCAGCAACTCGGCGAATACGCGGCTCTCCGGGTAACTCTAGAACTCTCCGATCGGCTCGGCTCGCTCGAAGTCCGGGAGCATGAGGACGTGCAACTCGGCGCGTGGCGCGGGGCCGAGCGCGTCGAGGCGTCAGAACTGAGGCGCTGTCGTCTCAGGCGCGAGTCCGACGATTGTGGGCGCGTCGCGGATCCAAGCGACGAGCGGAGCGATCACCGCTCGTGCGTCCTCGCTGACGCCCCGAAGGGTGTTGGAGGCATAAGAGCGCTGGAACTCCAAGCCGACGTAGACGAGCCCAACGTGAGTTAACGAGACGCCGCCGACGTGGAGGGGAGCTCCACCCTCGTCAAGAGCCCCGAGTTCGCTCAGGTAGGGCAGACTGGGTCGATATCCCGTGGCTAGGATGATCGCGTCGACCGGTTCGCGTTGGCCATCGCTCCAGACCACCTGCCCTCCGTCGAGCGCGACGAACATCGGACGTTGATCGACGTGGCCCTCGGCGAGGGTCTGCCGGAACCCGACGCTGTCGGTAACCACGCTGCCATCGGTGATCTTGCTCAGCCATGCCGCCGGGAGAGTGTCGAAGCCCGTCTCGTGAAGCCAGTAATGAATGTCACGGCCACCGAGCCGTTGGGGGATGAACCGCACGGGATGGCGTACGGCTAGCGAGGTCGTCGCCACCGGTGCGAGTTCGTTGGCGACCTGCGCTGCCGAGTCACCTGCACCGACGACCACCACCCTTCGGCCTGCGTACGGCGCTGGGTTGCGGTAGTCCGCCACGTGGGAGAGCTCCCCGCTGAAGGTGTCATCGCCGGGGAACCTCGGGCGGAAAGGGTTCGAGAACGACCCGCTCGCGGCCACGATGCCTGATGCAGGCAAGGCTCGTCCGTCCTCGGTGTGGACGAGGAACGCTTTGCCGTCCTGCCGGATCGTCTTGACGCTGGCGTTGGTCTGGATCTCGACATCGAGCCGGGCGGCGTACTGCCCGAGGTAGTCGGTCACTTCATCGCGGCTCGGATAGTGATCCGGCTCACCCGGGAAGGGCATTCCTGGCATCGAGCTGTAGCCGGCCGGTGAGAACACACGCAGGCTGTCGTAGTAACGCGGCCACGAACCGGCCGGACGGTCGCTGGCTTCGAGGATCACCGTCGGCATCCGCAGTTCTCGCAGAGCCCGGGCTGCCGCCAGTCCCGACTGGCCGCCACCGACGACGACCACGGGTGGAAAGGAGCTGGGCATCGGGTTCGCCTCCACGCTCATCGACAGATTGTCTATCAGGTCGGTATGCGGCAGAGCGCAAGTGGGTCTAACTGAACGCGACACCAGCCGTTCGTGGTGCTTCCCTTGTCTGCGGCGGGCGGCTAAGGACCGCAGGCTCGCCGTGCGGCGCGGGCCGGCGGTGCGCCCAGGAGGGCCTCTCGTCCTGAGGTGTACGCACAAGGAGCGTTGAGGGCGGATCGCGAGGGTTGGGCAGCACAGGCACGGAAACCATCGCCGGACGCGGCGGCGGGATGGACTGCTTGGCTCGCGGCTACGGCCAGACTTTCTGTCGATAATCCGGCTGGAGCGCGGCTGAAGGGCACGGGCGCGGACCGGAGGAAGAGGAGACTCAGCGCAGAACTCGGATGGAGACGATCTTCTCGGTAATGGGCTTGAACGCTTTGTTCGTGGCAGCCTGCGTTTCCCGACCATGAAGCCAATGGTTCAGCGGGCAAGAGATAAGACCAATCCCGACAACCGGGATGACGTCCGTTCATCCTTACACCACCTCACCCCAGTTGGGCTTCGAGGCCTTGATGATCACAGCAGTGGCAACACGATCCTGTTGGTCGGCAGAGATCGTCCGCCGCATGACCTCGATGACTTCGGGGCTGAAGAGCGGCATCAGAGCCGCATCATCGATCCCAAACGGCCGGTGCCCGCCGACCCACACGTTCGCGAACCCGGCTCTTTCGAGCTTCTCGGCGAAGACACGCTCCGCCAGGGCCCCCGACACTCACCCGGCCCATGCACTCTGATCGTTTGCAACCTCTGGGGGCAGCTCGCCCTCGACCGTGAGATCCGCCATGCAGATCCGACCTCCCGGCCGGAGCAATCGGAACATCTCCGCGAGCGCTCGACTCTTCCGAGCCGACAGGTTCAAGACGCCATTGGAAATCACCACGTCGATCGACTCGTCCGGAAGCGGGATGTCTTCCATCTCTCCCGGGACGAACTCGGTCCAGCCCTCGACGCCGGCCTCAGTTGCGTGGCGACGTCCCCGCTCGCACATCTCCTCGAGGATGTCGAGTCCGATGGCCTTCCCTTCCGGTCCGACGCGCTGGGCGGCGAGGATGGTGTCGATCCCTCCCCCTGAGCCGATGTCCAGCACGGTCTCGCCGGGCTGGAGGAAGGCGTAGCGGACGGGGTTCCCCACCGAAAGGGACCAATCCACGGCCCCGACGGGAACCGCGGCGAGCTCGTCGTCCGTGTACACGCGGCGGGCGACTGCCTCGCCGCCACCCGTGCCGATCGCCGAATACGCCTGTCGGACAGCGTCTTTGATCTCCTCCTGGAACATGAGGTCCTTGGCCACGGCTCCTACAGCTCCTGCACGAAGCGCTCGAGATGGGCCTTCACGTCGGGTGGGATCTCCTGCGCCTCATTCGAGGCAAGGAAGCTCCGGAGCTCCTTCGCGAACTCCAGCTCCCCGCAGCACATGCGGCAGAACGACAGGTGCGTCTCCACCCTCTCCTGATCCTCGGCCGAGATCGCGTGGTCGAGGTAGTCCCAGAGTTGCTTCACGGCCTCGGAACACGGGATCGAGCCTTGCTGGTCGGTCATCTCCGTACCTCCCCTATGAGGAGCCCCGTCTCCTCCGCGTACGCCCACATCTCGGTCTCGAATCGCCTTCGACCTCGGTGGAGCCGCGCCAGGATCGTTCCGAGCGGCGTGTCGAGCATGCGAGCGATCTCTTTCGTTGCGAATCCGTCCATGTACCGAAGCACCAGGGGTGCTCGGTAGAGCTCCGGGAGGCGCATGAGGACCTCGCGTACGTCGTCCTTGCCGAACGCTCTCAGGAAGTCCAGGTGCAGGGTGTCCGAGTAGGGAAGCGGATCCACCTCGACCAGGGTCCGGTACAGCGAAAAGTCCTCGACCCCCTCGACGGGAAGCTCCTCCACGGATCGGGCGCGCTTTCGAAGCTCATCCCGGAACACGTTCACCAGGATGCTCTTCAGCCATCGGGCGCCGGCATCTTCCTCCTTCAGAGCGCCAAACGACCGATACGCTCGGATCAGCGTCTCTTGCACGAGGTCCTCCGCACCATCCCGAACGAGCCGGTGGGCAAGCGAGTAGAGGGCCGGCAACTCGCCGACGGCCATACTTTGAAACGCTTCCTTCGTCCGGTCCTGGACCCCGATGTCCCTCATCCCGTCGGCCCGTCTCACAGGCGTGCTCACCTCTCAAGACGCTTGAATGGCCGACCTTATTGCATCGCCAGAAGGTGCAATCGGCGTCGGCAGTCAGACGTCTCTTAGGGGCGAGAGGAGGTGCGGGACATGACGAGCATCACGGTGGAGGACACGAGAACGGGCAAGTCGGCGACCGCTCTTCGAACGGGCTCCTGGCTCATGGGGATCGCCGCTGCGGGGTTCATCGGTTACGCGGTGATCTTCTTCGTCCGCAACTTCACGGACTCGTTCCTGGAGCTCGGGATCGGGCCCAACGAGGTGAACGTGGGGAAGGAGCAGATCCAGCAGTTCAGCCCGTCTTTGTTCGAGTACGTGAGCCATCTCCACCTCGCGGTCTCCGGATTCATCGCGGCGACGGGCGCTGCGGTGCTGTTCCTGGTGGCGTATGGGGTTCGACGAGGGGAGCTCTGGGCATGGGTCGGAGCGGTGACCGCGCCGGTCCTGGGGCTCGCGGTTGCCCTTCCGGCGCACTACGTGAATGGTTTCGACACCATCGGCCACCTGGGACTGATCTATTTGGCGGTAATCATCTTCGTGGTCGGCGCGCTGGTGTCCCTGCGAGGCATCGTCCAGGCGCGGAGGAACTGAACCGGCGCAGGCGGCGCTTCGCTTCGATGGTCCCGCCGCCTGCCTTCGGTCTCGAGATCCAGAGGGGTGACCGGCGATGGCACAGACGGAGAGGCTGATGTGCGCGAAGTGTGGAGGCCCGGGGGACGGCTGGAAGTGCGCCATCTGTGGATCGGTGGCGAACGAGCACGACGCGGCACATCTCCACGTCGGTTCCGATCGCTACTGCACGGTTAGGTGCGCCGCGTGCGACCGAGCCGACGTGCTCTGCACCTGCGTCTGATCAGTTCACAGGAGCGCCGCAACGGGCGGATCCGGCGGAGGAGCCATCGTCGGAGCATTCTGAACCAGCTATCGAGCGCACACCAGGCCGCGGTTGCTCTGCCGCGCTCGCTCGCGGATCAGCCTTAAGGAAGGACCTACCGCTCGGCTTCCAGCAACATCGCGACGAGCCCCGCCCTCAGCGTCCGGTCCTCCTCGCAGCCGATCAGGAGCTCGGCGAAGGCACGACTCTCCGGGTAGCTCCAGAACTCTCCGATCCGGTCGGCCCGATCGAAGTCGGGCAGCATCAGGACGTGGAGCAGCTCGGCGCGGGGAGCGGGACCGAGGCGTCGAGACGCTCCCGTAGCTGCTTCTCGAGTTCATCCGGACGCAGGTGAACCGGAGACTACGGCGCCTCGCAGTTCTTGAGTGTGTCTGGACCCTTTCCGCCCTTGCAGGTGTCGTAGCCAGGGCCGCCATTTAGCACATCAGCACCAGGCCCGCCCTTCAGCAGGTCGCGTCCCTTGCCACCCTTCTCGACATCATCACCAGCCTTGCCGCGAAGAGTGTCGGCGCCGGCCTTGGCACAGATCACGTCGTCATCAGCCGTGCCGACCAGCGTGTCCGCTCCGTTGGTACCGGTGATGGTGCACTCACCCGGTGGCGGTGTACCGCCTCCACCACCACCGCCGCCACCGCCGCCGCCACCGCCGCCGCCTGCGACGAATCGGCTGAACTGGACCTGCGGGTTGAAACCGGTCCAGCATCCGTCGTCGAACCGGAACACGCTGGAACCACCCTCGCCGCCGTCGCAGTAGGCGCTCGGGAACACGGAGTATTGGAACGCTCCGTTCGGTGACAGGTCGTCGCCCACGAAGGGCGGGGCGTTGCCGTCGGTGCCGAGGTTCAGCAGATCGTAGTCGCAGCCCGCGTACTGGACCGCGGCGCACGCCGCTCCGTCGCCGATCGGGTCGTAGCCGTAGTCGCTTGTATTCCAGGCGACCCCGTACACGATCTCGTCCGGGACCACGACGCCGGTCTCATCGAAGGTGATGACATGCGCGAGCCCGAGCACGCAGTCCTCGCCCCACCCGTGGCCGTTCACCGTGTCGTCACAGTTCTCGCTGGCGCTCGGGCGGAACGGGATGTTGAAGGTCTGCGTCGTCGTGTCGATGAGGCTCATCTCGTTGTTCGGGTCGTACAGGTTCAGCGTGATCGGCATCGAGAACGTGGTGCCCGGAGTCGTCGTGCACGGCACCACATTGGTCTCAGCCCAACCCGTGCCGTTCTCACACGCCCACGAGGAGACCAGGACCTTGGCGTTGTCGAGCGTCTGGTTACCGTTGGTGCTGAACTCGATCCCGTCTCCGACCTCGGCCACGCCAAAGGACTCGTAGCTGTAGCTCGCTACGTTGTCCGGAAGCGGACTCGGGATGTAGTCGAAGATCGTCTCCGCAGCGGCCGACACAGTCTGCGTGGATAGTGCCACCATCGCGAAAGCGAATGCCCCCACGGTCACCAGCCTTCTCATGCTGCTCCCCCTCCGCTCTCCTCGGCCTGGCCTCCGCTATCCGGCTCCTTCCTGGAGGTCCGTCACCTCCGACTGGGAGCGAGCGCTGGGCTCCGACGGTGCGCCGATGATGACGCGGCGGGCCGGGGTTTGGGGCTCGCTCGGTCAAGGTACGCCCCACCCCTCCAGCGGTCAATCGGTCGAGGAGGCTGCGGCGGTGTGGACCGATCGACCTCAGCAGGGCGGTCCCCGGTCAATATTGAAGGCGTCCATCTCAGACAAGGCTTCGATCGACGCCGCGCGGGAGGGCGATACCGAGCGGTTCGCCACCGACTACGACGAGGGCGTGGCGACGCAAGAGGCGTTGCTCGACGCGGCGACCGATGCGGGCGTCCCTGAGTGCGCCAAGGTAGATCGATGACGGGCCGCTGATACGCTCGCGCCCGGTGTTTTGGGAGGATGCGGCTCGCCTCGCTGACGCGCTCGGACAGCGGCGCGTCGGGATCTC
>Ga0207650_10001817_pt1 | contig 15084 bp, 12 predicted proteins | sample KBSS63metaG_FD_184325 | JGI IMG/M metagenome (GOLD analysis project Ga0207650, IMG submission 184325) | Switchgrass rhizosphere microbial communities from Kellogg Biological Station, Michigan, USA - KBS S6-3 metaG (SPAdes) (version 2) | ecosystem: Host-associated > Plants > Roots > Rhizosphere...
GCCAACCGCGACGAGCTGCTGCCGCGCAAGCCGCTGCCGCGCCCGCGGCCCCGGCCGGCCGCCACGCAATAGGCATGCTGGCGCTCTCGCTCCCGCTCGTCGCCCTGCTCGTCGCCATCGCCGTCGCCGCGACCTATATGGTCACGCGCGCGTCGAGCGCCCGCCAGCGGGCCGATGAGCGCACCGCCGCGGCGGCCGACCTCGCGGCCGCCCGCCGCGACGTCCAATGGCTGCAGCAGGCGATCGAACGGGAGCAGGCCTCGGCTGGTGCGGCGCAGGCCACGGCCGACAAGACGCTGGGGAACATGCGGGAGGCGTTCCAGTCGCTGGCCGCGGAAGCCCTCCACACCAATCGCAACGCGTTCTTCGATCTGGCCCGGACCGCGGTGCAGCCGCTCAGCGATACGGTGAAGCAGGTACACGATCGCCTCGGCGCCGTCGAAAAGGAGCGCTCGGCGTCGTTCGCGCAGCTCAACGAGCAGCTCACCGCGCTCGGCACCACCACCAACACGCTATCGCGCGCGCTGCGGACACCGTCGGTGCGGGGGCGCTGGGGTGAGATGCAGCTGCGGCGCGTCGTCGAGCTCGCGGGCATGCTCCATCGCTGCGACTTCGAAGAGCAGCCGGGGCTGTGGTCCGACGCCGGACGGCAGCGCCCGGATCTGATCGTGCGCCTGCCGCTCGGCAAGAGCATCGTGGTGGACTCGAAGGTGCCGCTCGAAGCGTTCCTCGACGCGCAGGAAGCGACCGACGAGGAAACGCGGACCGGGCGGCTGCAGGCGCACGCCCGCCGCGTGCGCGAGCACATGGAACGGCTGGGCAGCAAGGCGTACTGGGAGTCGATCGACGGGGAGTCTCCCGAGATGGTGGTGATGTTCCTGCCCGGCGAGACGCTGTTCAGCGCCGCGCTGCAGTACGACCTCTCGCTCATCGAGCACGGCCTCAAGAACCGCGTGCTGCTGGCCAGCCCCATCACGCTCATCGCCCTGCTCACCACCGTGGCGCACACGTGGCGGCAGGAAGTGCTGGCCGACAACTACAAGGAGGTGGCACGGCTGGGCAAGGAGTTCTACGACCGGCTGGCGCGCTTCACCGAACACTTCGACGAGGTGCGGACGAAGCTGGACGGCGCCGTGCTGGCCTACAACAAGGCGGTTGGCTCGCTCGAATCGCGGGTCCTCGTCAGCGCCAGGCGGCTGCGCGAGCTCGACGTCACTTCGAGCCCCGAGCTCCCGTTCGCCGAGCCCGTTGCCACCACGGCCCGCGCGCTCACCCCGATCGGCGTGGCCGGACTCGGCGAGGAGGCGGTGCCTCAACCAGACCTCCCCGAGTAAGATCAGAAGTTCATGTCGGAGAGTGCCCCGCCGCTCGAATCCGCGCGGCCCCTGGATTTCATTCGGGAGATCGTCACCGAAGACCGCAAGGCCGGCCGCCACGGCGGCCGCGTCCACACGCGTTTTCCCCCCGAGCCCAACGGCTATCTGCACATCGGCCACGCCAAGGCGATCTGCCTGAGTTTCGGCGTGGCTCTCGAGTTCGACGGGATGTGCAACCTGCGCTTCGACGACACCAACCCGGAAAAGGAAGACGTCGAGTACGTGGACTCCATCCAGGAGGACGTGCGCTGGCTCGGGTTCGACTGGGCCGATCGGATGTTCTACGCCTCGGACTATTTCGAGGAGATGTACCAGTGTGCCGAGCGGCTCATCGAAGCGGGTCTGGCCTACGTGGACAGCCTGAGCGCCGACGAAGTGCGGCAGTATCGCGGCACGCTCACCGAGCCGGGGCGCAACAGCCCTGATCGTTCGCGGCCACCGGCGGAAAGCCTCGACCTCTTCCGCCGGATGCGGGCTGGTGAATTCGACGAAGGCAGCTACCTGCTGCGCGCCAAGATCGACATGGCGTCGCCCAACATCAACATGCGCGATCCGGCGCTCTACCGGATCCGCCGCGCCACGCACCATCGCACCGGCGACGCCTGGTGCATCTATCCGACCTACGACTACGCGCATCCGATCTCGGACGCCATCGAGGGCATCACCCACTCGCTCTGCACGCTCGAGTTCGAAGATCACCGGCCGCTGTACGACTGGGTGGTGGAACACTTCCGTGGCAGGGACGCCAGCCCGTCGCGGCCGCGGCAGATCGAGTTCGCGCGACTGAACCTCAATTACACCGTGATGAGCAAGCGCAAGCTGCTCGCTTTGGTGGAGCTGAAGCACGTGGCCGGCTGGGACGACCCGCGGATGCCGACCATCGCCGGCATCCGGCGCCGCGGCTACCCGCCGGCGGCCATGCGCGACTTCTGTTCGCGCATCGGCGTCGCCAAGAAAGAGAACGTCATCGACATCGCGCTGCTCGAGGCGACCGTCCGCGAGGACCTCAACCGCACCGCCCCGCGCGCGCTGGCGGTGTTGCGGCCGCTCAAGGTGGTGCTGGAGAACCTGCCCGAGGGGCACGCGCGCACCGTGACCGCGATCAACAACCCCGAGGACGGTGCCGCCGGTACGCGGGCCATTCCGCTCGCGCGCGAGATCTACATCGAGCGCGAGGACTTCATGGAAGCGCCGCCGAAGAAGTTCTTCCGGCTGTCGCCCGGCAACGAGGTACGGCTGCGCTACGCCTACATCATCAAGTGCGAGCGCGTGGTCAAGGACCCGGCGGGCGAGATCGTCGAGCTGCGGTGCACCGCAGACCTCGAGTCGCTCGACGGCGCCACCGCCGCGCGGCGCGTGAAGGGGACCATCCACTGGGTGTCCGCCGCCGATGCGGTCACGGCGGAAGTGCGGCTCTACGAACGCCTGTTCAAGTCGGAAGATCCCGGGGCGGGCGACCGCGACCCGCTGACCGACCTCAATCCGGACTCGCTCGAGCGCCTCACCACCGCCAAGGTCGAGCCGTCGCTCGCCAACGCGCCCGCGGGTACCCGTTACCAGTTCGAGCGCCAGGGCTACTTCTGTGTCGATCCCGATTCGCGTCCCGGCGCGCCGGTATTCAACCGGACCGTCACGCTGAAGGACACCTGGGCAAAGATCGTCACGAAGGGATAGCAGGCTCAGGGCTCACGGCTCAGGGCTCATGGACACTCAAGTCAATCCGTTCGCGGTGCTGTCGCTGATCGCCGCGCCGGCGATCCTGACCAACGCGTGTTCGCTGCTCGCGATGAGCACCAGCAACCGCCTCGCACGCGCCGTCGATCGGGCACGCGAGCTGTCCAAACAGCTCGAGGAAGCCGGCGGGCTCTCGACGCCCGAGGCCGGCCGGCGCCTTCGCGAGCTGATGGTGAGTGAACAGCGCACGCTGCAGCTGCTGGCGGCGCTGCGAAGCATCTACCTGGCGCTCGGCAGCTTCGCGTTCGCCACCCTGATCTCGCTCATCGGCGCCGTGCTGGTGCCGTTCGACGCGGGCGTCCTCGTTCGGACGCTCGAGGCGATTGCGGTCGTGGGCGGGGTCGTTGCCGTCGGCGCGCTCGTCTACGGATCGACTCTGCTGGTGCGGGAAACGCGACTCGCCGTCCAGGTGCTCCACGAACGCGCCGAGAACATCCGTGCCCTGGCGGCGGCGGCCAACGCTCGCAAGGACTAGCGGCGACATGCACAAGCCCGATTTCAGCGGCGAGTGGGTGCTCAACCGGCAGGCGAGCACGCTCAGCCCTGGCGCCGACACGGTGCAGAGCGCCCGCTGGCAGATCGACCATCACGAACCCGTGTTTCACCATAAGGCGTCTTTCGTCATGGAGGCCGGTCGGCGCGATTACGAGTACGAGCTCCGTTCGGACGGACCCGGCGTGCCGTCTGCCGATCAGGAGGCCGCGCAGGGCGGGTGGCTGCAATGGGACGGCGGTGCGCTGGTCGTGACCTTCCGGGAGCCGATCCCGACCGGCCTGATGACCGTCTCGTTCCGCTACGAGCTGATCGATGATGGGCGTCGCATTCGGGCGTCGGAACAGGTGCGAGGAACGGCGTGGGACCAGGACAACGTGTGGATCTTCGAGCGTCGTTGAGAGGCCTCGCCGTGGCGGCCGCCCTGCTGATCGCGACGGCTCCGGCCTGGTCGCAGGCGCCGGCGGCTCCGTCACGCCAGGCGCTGATCGAGGATCTGGTGACGGCCAACCGCATCCTGGCCAACGAGAACGTCGTGGACGGCTACGGCCACGTCAGCGTCCGCAATCCGGCCAACGCCAGCCGCTACTTCCTGGCGCGCGCCGGCGCGCCCGCGCTCGTCACCGCCGCGGACGTCGTCGAATACGACCTCGACAGCAATCCGGCGAGCGGGAGCGGCGCCGGCTACATGGAGCGCTTCATCCACGGCGAGATCTACAAGGCGCGGCCCGACGTGCAGGCGGTCGTGCACTGTCACTGCCTCGACGTGATCCCGTTCGCGGCCGCCAACGTGCCGCTGCGGCCGATGTATCACATGGGCTATTTCATCGGCGAGGGCGTGCCGGTGTTCGACATCCGGTCCGCGGCCGGGACGACCGACATGCTCGTCAGCACCCCCGCCCTGGGCCAATCCCTCGCCCGCGTACTCGGTCCGCGCTCGGCCGCATTGATGCGCGGGCACGGGGCAGTAGTCGTCGCCGACTCGCTGCACGTCGTGGTGGCGAAGGCGTACTACCTCAACGTGAACGCGCGGCTGCAGGCGGAGGCGATCCAGTTGCGCAGCGGCGTGACGTATCTCAGCCCCGAAGAGGCTAAGAAGGCGGTGCAGACCTACGAGCGATCCTGGGAGTCCTGGAAATCGCGGCTGCCGCGGTAGCGGCCGCACCACTCGCGCAGGCGCTTCACCGCCGCCACCGCCTCGGGCTCGAACGCGAGGCGCTCGTTGGGCCACGGCATCCGCCACGTCCAGTTCCGATCGTTCACGGTGGCGGGCGTGTTGATGCGGTCCGGCCAGCCGAACACGTCGCCGACTGGCATGATCACCAGCGCCGAGTTCGACGCGATCAAGAGCTCGATGAAGGCGTCTCGAACCGCGGAAGGCAGCAGACGGGTCTCGAGTGCGGCGCGGCACCCCGCCTCACCGAGACGATCGGCCACGAGCGGGATGGCCAGCGCCGCGGCGCGTTCGTCATCCGGCGCCGTCTCCCACCACGTGACGAGCGACTCGGTATCGTGCGTGCCCGACGTCGCCATCGACAAGGGCGGGTAGGTGAGCGGATCCGCGAACGGCTGCCCGTCTGTACGCCAGAGCCGCTCCCAGCGGAATACCTTGCAGCCCGGCACCTGGAGCCGCGCCAGCGAGGCGCGCACGAAGTCGGGCACGACGCCGAGATCCTCGGCCACGATCTCGGCTCCCGAATTCAGGAAGACGCCCACCACCTGCTCGCCGAGCGCGGTCTGCGCCGGCTCGTCGGCGGGCGTGAACGAGCCCGGTCCCGCGGTGTCGCCGAGATTCCGCCAGAACGTGCGATAGAAGCCCACGAGGTGATCGACGCGGTAGCCCCCGAACAGCTCGGCGTTCCGGCGGGCGCGCTGCCGCAGCCACGCAAACCCTCCCTCCGCGATCACATCCCACTTGTAGACGGGCAGCTTCCAGTCCTGGCCGGTGTCGCTGAAGGCGTCGGGCGGCACGCCCAGCGACGCGTCGAGCCGGAAGTCGTGCTGCCGCGCCCAGACATCGGCGCTGTCGAGCGCCACCATGAAGGGCAGATCGCCGAAGAGCGTCACCGGGCCGGCGGCATCACGCGCGGCGTGCCACTGATCGGATGCCTGCCACTGTAGGTACTCGCGGTAGCGGACGTCGTCGGCCAGCTCGGCACGCGCGCCAGCCAGCGCCACCGGATGGTGCGTCCGCAGCCCCTCGGGCCACTCGGTCCACGGTGCCGGCCGCAGCTTCTCGTGGAGCGCACGGAACAGCGCGTAGTCGCTCAGCCACCACGCCTGTTCTTCGGTGAACCGCTGAAACGCGCGGGCGCGCTCGCTTTCCGAGCGCAGTTCGGTGTCGCGAAACCGCTCGTAGGCACGCCGCAAGGCCAGATGCTTGAGCCGGCGAACACCAGCGTAGTTCACGCTTGGCGCGGCGCGCAGGCTCTCGAGATTCGCGCGCAGCTCCGCTTCGAGCCGGCGCTCGCCGCCAAGGGCGACGAAGTCCTCGACATGGTCGAGCGTCAGATATTGCGGGTCGATCGCCATCGCACTGAGCGACGAATACGGGGACGTTTCATGGAGGGGCAGCTCGTTGATTGGCAGCAGCTGGAGCAGCGACAGCCCCGCCGACTCGAGCCAGTGCGCCGCGGCGGCAATGTCGCCGATCTCGCCGATGCCCCAGCCCTGCGCCGACCGGAGTGAGAAGAGCGGTATCAAGAGTCCCGCGCGACGGTTCACGCAGCCTCCGCGAACCGCAGCGTGCGGGCAAACGCGTCGGCGAATTCGGCCTCGGACACCAGCAGGCTGACGACCAGAAACGCCTCGTGCTCGAAATCGAAGAAGTATCCCGGGTGCACCAGCACGCGCTCTCTGGAGAGGAGCTCGAGCACCAGCATCTCCTCGCCGCGCGTGGCCGGCACGCGCACCACGGCCGACCATCCGCCTTCAACCGGCAGCAGATTGCAGGACGGATGCGCCGCGGCCACCCGGCGCGCGGTGGCCAGGTTGGCGCGCACGCGCCCGTGGATCGCGGCGCGCACGGCGGCGCCACGCTCCAAGAGCGCGGCCGCCGCTACCTGCACCGGCGTATTCACCGAGAGAAACGTGTCGGCGATGAGCTCGAGACCGTCGAGCGCCGATGCACGATCCTGGGCGGGCCCGCCCACCACGGTCCAGCCGAGCTTCACCTGCGGCAGGCCGAGCGACTTCGACGCTCCGCCCATCGAAAACGTCAGCACGTCGGTCCGGGCCGCGACGTCGGTGAGCGGCGCGCCGGCCTCGAGGGCGTAGTCGGCAAACACCTCGTCCACGATGAGCGCCCACCCGCGATCGCGGCAGACGCGCACGAGCGCTTCGATCTCCCGGGCACTCGCGTACGAACCGGTGGGGTTGTTGGGCGACACCAGCAGCACGGCGCGCGTATCGCCAGGCGCGGCCGCCACGCTGTCGACGTCGATTTCCCAGCGCCCGTGATACTCGAGGCGATACGACGCAGCGCGCACGCCTTCGAGCCGCGTCAGATGCTCGAACAAGGGATAGCTCGGACGCGGCACCAGGACACTCTCTCCAGGATCGCACAGCAGCTTGAAGAGCCAGGCGTACGTCTCGCTGGTGCTGGCCGACAAGATGATCTGCTCAGGTTCGACGTGCGCCCCGCGGCGGGCGCAGTCGCCGGCAATGGCCTCTCGCGCCGAGCGCAGTCCGAGCGGATGGGGCTCGTAGCGCAGTGACGCCGGGGACGACAGCGGCAGCAGCAGACCGTCGGGGTAGGGAATTCCCGCGCGGGTAGGATTCGACTCGGTGAGATCGACGTAGGGAGTACCGGCGTGGCGCAGCGCATCGAGCGCCCGCGAGAGCGCATTGGGCGCCGACTCCCGCGGCAGGCGGCTCGATAGCCTCATCCAGGGCTATTGTGACTCAGAGGATGTGCCGCCTGAAGGCGACCCCTACGTACGCGAGAGCGCGGAGTACTCCAGCATCTGCGCCTCGAGGTCGCAGGGATACGTCACCTGGACGTCGCGGATGGTACCGCTGTCGTCGTGCACCGGCGACAGCCGCGGCATGACGAACGCCGAGTAAGACGGCAGCTTCAGCGCATCAACCCGCGCCACGACTTCGTCCCGCAGCGCTGCCTCGAACTGCACGCCGTGGGTTTCGACGAGCGCCTGTGCGGCCGCGTAATCCCCCTCGCTCTTGATGCGCTGCACCTCGGCGAGCAGCACGCCCACGCCATCGCGAAAAACGCCGGCGTCCACCATCACGAAGTAGGTCTTCCCATCGCGCACGCGCCGCTCGATCGCCGTCGTGTTGGCCATCAGCCAGTGAACGATCAGCTGGCGATTCCGCATGTGGTCTTCTTCGAGCTGCTCGCCCTCCCGCACACGCCGCAGCTGCACCAGCACGCCCCGCGTGTATTGCTCGTACTCGGCCAGCACGATGTCGTGGCCGTGCTCGGCCGGCACCAGCCCCATCTCGGCGAGCTTCGGGTCGGGCAGGAAGTACAGCGCCACCAGATCGGCGCGGGTCTCTTCGATAGCGGAATACTGCTCTTTGAGCAGCTCGTGCGGCGTGGACGTGACGCCGGGCGCCATGCGGCCGGAGCCGTGGCCGATCACCTCGTGCATCTCGGTGGTGAGCTCGCGCGAGAACCCGCCCCAGCGCTTGCCGCGCTCCACTTCGGCCGCGTCCCAGCTGAACTCGCTGCGCATCGCCTCGGGGGTGGACCGTTCGTAGGCCTCGTTGACGTTGACGAGCGACACCGACTTGCTACCGTAGCGTTCCCGGATGGCCTGATCGTTCGGGAGGTTGATCCCGACCGCCGTCAGCGGACCCGAGTCGCCGGTTTCCACCAGCACGTCGATCGCCTTGGCCGTCACGCCCAGCACTTCGGGCTTCCGGAACACCGTGCGCCAGGGGGCGTGGTCTTCGAACCACTGCGCGTGGGTGGCCAGCGACTCGATGCGGCGGGTGCGCTCGGGGTTGACGTAGCAGACCATCCCCTCCCAGGCGCCCTTGGTGCCGCGCGGATCGAGATACACCTCGACGAACCCGTTGATCGTGTCCACCGCGTTGTCCTGGTCGCGGACCCACGCGATGTCGTAAGCCACGCGGTCCGCTTCATCGCCGGTGGTGTAGAAGCGGATCAGGGCACGCAGCGCCTCGGCCGTGGTGGGTGGCGCAAACGCCACCGCATCCTCGAGGTGGCGGACGATGCGCCGGATTTCGCGGTCGTACTTGCCGCCGACGCGGTACACCTCCTCCACCAGCTGGTCCCCGTCTTTCACGAGGCGCGAATTGAGTGCGTGCCGTTCTCGGAACGACGCGAGATCGTCCATCGACACGCCCACATAGAGGTTGTTGGCGCTGGCCTGCAGGATGTCGCGGCCGGGACCGGGCGATTTGCTCGTGAGGATCGGATCGAACGCGGCGTCGAACAGCACCGGCGCCAGGCGCTGCGCCAGATCGCGCGGGGCTTCGCCGGGCCGCAGCGGTAGCGGGGCGCCGCTCGCCGCCGCGGCCTCCACGGCCGCCGTCCAGGCGTCTCGCTCGATGCGCAGCAGGCTCTTGCGCGCCGTGAGCCCGTTGTAGGGACCGCTGTTGATCCAGAACAATTTGGTGTAGCGCCGAATCTCCTGCTCGACGGTCGACGGCAGCGAGCGCGCGTGCGTGAGGATCCCTTCGAGCACCGCGCGCAGTTCGAGGTTGTGGGCGTAGCGCTGGTCGTAATAGATGTCGCGCCCGGCGATGGCCGCCAGATACAAGTGCCACACGAGCTGCTTCTCGCGCAGCGACAATCCCGGAAAGCCGTCGGCGTAGATCTGCACGACCGCCACGTCGTCGACGTGCTCGAGCAGGTACCTGCGCACGCTATCTCCCTCTCCTCGAACTCCGCCTCGTCATAGGCTCACTCGCTCCAGATGCTGAGGCGTGGCGGCGTCCCATCCCAGCTCGGTCTTGATCCTGGCTTTGAGCGCGTCCATCGGTGCCGGCTCGCCGTGCACGAGGAACAGACGCTGCGGCGGCGCCGGCAGCGTCTTGAGCCAGCGCACGATCTCCCCGCGATCGGCGTGGCCGGACATCGAGTTCAACTTCGCGACGCGGGCGCGCACCGGCACCGGCTGGCCGTGAATCCGCACTTCCGCCGCACCCTCGAGCAGCTGGCGGCCGCGCGTGCCCTCGGCCTGAAAGCCGACGAGCAGGACGGTGTTCTTCGGGTTTGGCAGCGAAGCGGCCAGATGGTGCAGCACGCGGCCACCGGTGGCCATGCCGCTCGACGAGATCACGATGCCGGTCTTGCGGCTGGCGGTGAGCTCCTTCGACTGCTGCGGCGACGAAATCACCTGGAACCGCGCGGTGGCGAACGCGGAGACGTCGCGCGCTCCGGGCTTTCCGGCCGCAGGCTGCATCTCGGGATCGAGCTCGTGCGCACGTTGCGTGTAGAAACGAAGGGCTTCACTCGCCATGGGGCTGTCCACGTAGACCGGCAGAACAGGGATGCGGCGCTCGCGCTCGAGCCGGCGGATCCAATAAAGGAGCTCCTCCACGCGGCCGATCGCGAATGCAGGAATGACGACCTTGCCGCCCCGCGCCGCGGTTTCACGGATCACGACCGCAAGCTCGCCACCCTGATCATCGGTCGGATGATCGCGGTCTCCATAGGTGGACTCGACGAGCACCGTGTCGGCGTACACGGCGTCTTCCGGATCGGTGAGCACGGGCCGGGCGTAGCGCCCGAGATCCCCTCCGAACAAAATTGTCCGTCCGCCACTCAACCGGGTGACGACGTACGCAGAACCGAGCAGGTGACCCGACCCTTTGAACTCGACGGTCACACCCTCGGCAACTTCGATCTGGCGATGAAAGCCGACCGGGTGAAAGTGGGTGAGCGCCCGGTGCGCGTCCGCTTCGTCGTAGAGGGGCATCGCCGGGGAGTGCTTGCTGTACCCGTGCCGGTTGGCCTGCCTGGCGTCTTCTTCCTGAATCCGTCCTGAATCGGGCAGCACCAGCTGACTCAGCTCGGCGGTGCCGGCGGTGCAAAACACCGGGCCTTTGAACCCTTGGTTCACCAGACGGGGCACGTAGCCCACATGGTCGAGGTGGGCGTGGGTCAGCACGACGGCGTCGACCGAGGCTGCAGGAACTGGAAGGTCCTCCCAGTTTCGAAGTCGCAGTTCCTTCAATCCCTGAAACAGGCCGCAGTCGAACAGTACCGTGGCTTTTCCGTGCGTCAGCAAATATTTCGACCCGGTGACCGTACGGGCCGCCCCTAGAAACGTCAGTTCCGGCACCGGCATGGACGATATCAGCTTCGCCTCGAAATGAAGAACGGCGTGCGATGGTAGCCTTCTGCACATGACCACATGGGTGTTTCGGAGATCCCCGTGGGGGGTGGCGATGGCCATCGCGCTCGCATGGGGTGCGGCCGCCGTCACGGCGCAGTCAGGGCTGAAGCCCCTGTCGCTCGACGTCATCTACGAACCGGGCACGCAGGTGAACTTCAGCGGCTTCCCGCCGCAGACGGCGTGGCTCGACGACGACACTTATCTCGTGCGCCGGCCCGGCAGCGGCACTGGCTGGCGAAAGGTGAACGCCGGTACCGGAGCAAGCGCGCCGCTTTACGACGTGTCGGCAATGGAGAGCGCGCTGGCCGCGCTGCCCGGGGTGTCGCGCGAGGCCGCCGCGGCGGCGGCGCGCGGGTCGCTCGAGTTCAACAACACACACACTGCCGCGCTGGTCACGCTGGCGACCGACCTCTACTACTTCGAGTTCGCGTCGGGACGCGCCGCGCGTCTGACCAACAAGACCGGTGAGGAGGAGGTGGCCACATTCAGCCCCGACGGACGGACCGTGGCGTTCGTCCGCGACCACAACCTGTTCGCGGTGGAGGTGGCGGGCGCGCATGAGCGGGCACTGACCACCGACGGCGGCAAGGAAACCTTCAACGGCCAGCTCGACTGGCTGTATCAGGAGGAGATCTACGGCCGCGGCAATTTTCAGGGCTTCTGGTGGAGCCCGGACTCCTCGCGCCTCGCGTTCTTGCAGCTCGACGAGCGGCCGGTGCCCGAGTACACCGTGACGGACCACCTCCCGTACCGGCCCGAGCTCGAGGTAACCGACTACCCGAAGGCCGGCGATCCCAACCCCGGCGTGCGTCTCGGCGTCGTAGCGGCAGCGGGCGGAACGGTGACGTGGGCCGACGCCAGCACCTACGACGGCACCGACGTGCTGATCGTCGAAGTGAGCTGGACACCCGACTCGCGGTACGTCGAGCACCAGGTGCAGAATCGCGAGCAGACCTGGCTCGACATGAACCTCGCCGATGCGTCCGACGGCCGCTCGCGCAGACTGCTGCACGAGACGACCAGGGCGTGGGTGAACAATCTGGGCGGCCCTGTCTGGCTGAAGGACGGTTCGTTCCTCTGGCTCAGCGAGCGGACCGGGTTCAAGCACGTGTACCGGTATCGTGACCGCGGCGCGGGCGAGGCCACGCTGGTGGGACCGGTGACGGCGGGCCGCTGGGATGTGAAGACGCTTCACGGAGTGGACGAGGCCAAAGGGCTGGTCTACTTCTCGTCGCCCGAGCCGAGCGCGCTCGACGTCCAGGTGTATCGCATCGGACTCGACGGCTCCAACCGGACGCGGCTGTCGAAATCGCCCGGCACGCACCAGGCCCGGTTCAACGCCGCGCGCACCCGCTATGTCGATCGCTGGAGCGATCTCACGACGCCGACGCAGGTGCGGCTGCACGCCGCCGACGGCACCGAACTGCGCGTCATCGACGCCAACGCCGTGGCGGCCCTCGGCGAGTATCGGCTGGCGCGCCCGGAGCTCGTGCAGGTCAAGACACGCGACGGCGGCTCGATGGACGCGATGCTGATCAAGCCGCCCGACTTCGACCCCTCGCGGCGCTATCCGGTGTATCAGTTCACGTATGCGGGCCCCGGCGCCTCGCAGGTGCTCAACTCGTGGGGCGGTCAGTCGTACATGTTCTACCAGCTGCTCGCGCAGAGCGGGGTGGTGGTGTGGGTGCTCGACAACCGCAGCGCCAGCCAGCGCGGGGCCGAAGCCCAGTGGCCGGTCTACGGGCGCCTGGGCGAATACGAGCTGCAGGATCTCGAGGACGGTATCGCCTGGCTGAAGCAGCAGCCGTACATCGACGCGTCACACATCGTCCTGAGCGGCTGGAGCTACGGCGGCTTCATGACCGCCTATGCGCTCACGCACAGCACGAGCTGGTCGGCCGGCGTGGTGGGGGCCCCGGTGGCGGACTGGCGCGATTACGACTCCGTCTACACCGAGCGGCTGATGAAGTTGCCCAAGAACAACGCCGAGGGCTACCGGCGCACGGCGCCCCGGTTCGCAGCCGATCGCCTCCAGGCGAAGATGCTCCTCATCCACGGCACGATGGACGACAACGTCCACATGCAGAACTCGGTGCAGCTCGCCTACGAGCTCCAGCGGAAGGGCAAGCCGTTCGAGATGATGGTGTACGCCAAGCAGCGACACGGATTCACCGATCCGCTGCTGATCAAGCACGTCCACCAGCTGGAACTCGACTTTGTGCTGCGCGCCGTTGGTTTACCCCCGGCGCAAACGGCGATCAAATAGGCAGGGAGAGCGGAGATGGCAGAGAAGGCGGAGATGGGCTTTTTTGCCTTCTCAGCCTCCAGTCACTTCAGGTGTCTTCCCCCATCGACGCGAATCGTTTCGCCGGTGATGAAGTCGCTCTCGACCAGCGCGGCCACGGCCTTGGCAATCTCGGTCTCGCCGCCCCAGCGCCCCAGCGGCGTGGCTCGTTCCACGGCGCGGAATTCGCGATCTGACGTGCCGTCGGGCGCGACGATCGGTCCGGGCGCGACGGCGTTCACGAGAATCTGGTCGCCCGCCAGCTCGAGTGCCAGCGCCTCGGTGAGCGCCATCACGGCGCGCTTGGCCACGTAATACGGCAGGTAGCGCGGATAGCGCGGGCGCCCGCTCGCGGCCACCCAATCCGAGATGTTCACCACCCGGCCGCCCCGGAGCCGGCGCATGTAGGGCACCGCCGCCTGCGTACAGAGAAAGGCCGCACGCAAGTCCACCTCGAGCGGCTCGTTCCAGTCTTCGCTGGTGAGGTCGTCGAACGCCACCGCTCGATACACCGAGGCCATGTTGACGAGGATGTCGAGACGGCCGAGCGCGTCGACGGTCTGATCCACCACCCGTGCGCAGGCGTCGGGGTCGCGCAGGTCCGCCTGCATGACCACCGCATTCCGGCCGTAGCCGCGCACCGCCGCCGCCGCGTCCTCGGCCTCGCCGCGCGACGACCGGTAGACGAGGGCGATATCCGCCCCTCCCCGCGCCAGATGCTCGGCCACCACGCCGCCGATGCGTTTTCCCCCGGTGATGAGCGCCGCCCGGTTGGCGAGATCCATGGGCGGAATACTAGGCCAGGTGGGTCAGATGGGCCGAGTGGGGAGTCAGGTGAGACGCACTGACCTCGAAAGCGCTTTTCGCGCGCCGTAAGGCGCCAGTGAAGCCAGATGCTGTTTGGCGCGGAGTTGCGCGGCGCCGGCTGTGGTCCGGAATCTGCTCCTGGCATCTCAGATCCGAGGGCCGATGCGAAAGCAGGAGCCCCGGACCGTGTGCGCCGCGTCCCCGCCGCGGCGCACACTTCTTTCCTCCGCCCGAGGCGAAGCCTCGCTACCATTGCGGAATGCGACAGCGCGGCGCCCGCCGGCGCCCCGGCGCCCTCGCGGCGGCAGCGGCACTGGCGGCTGGCCTCACGGCGGCCGGCGTTCGCGCCGCCGACCTCAACCTCGATCCTCAGGCCGTCACCCAGGCCATCTCGCTCGGGCAGACCGCGGTGGCGGGCGACCTGCGGCGGTTTCACGAACCGTATCGCGTGAACGTGGCGCGCGCCCCGGTGGACTATCTGGAAGTCGTCACGCCCTTCCGGCGGATCGTGCTGACGGCGCAGGCGCGGGCGGGGGCGGGCGACCGCCGGTGGGGACAGCGCCAGGCGCTCGAGCTCGAGGCGTCGGCGCCGCGCCAGATCGACCTCTACGCCGAGCTGACCTTCCACCCGCTCAACTCGCTCGTCCTGGTCCCGCTCTATCGGATCTGGATCGCGCTGCCGACGGGCGAGCTCATGTCGCCGCGCAACACCAGCAGCATGCCGCGCTACGGCCCGCGTGTGGATGGAGGCCTCGTTCCCTACACGCCCACTCCGCTGCCCGGCGGGCCCGTGCCCGGCCGATCGCAGCCGATGCTGGGCGCCACGATCGTCGGGTCGTTCGACGGCGACGCGATCACCGCCGTCTGCAACCGGCGCTGCGACGTGGTGATTGAAGAGGAAGGAAAATCGCGAGTGCAGGTGCCCCTGAGCCTTGCGACTTTGAAGTAGGCGTACGTGCAAAGGGGGGTCTGAAGACCCCCCTCTACACTTATGCGATGAAGCGCTGTTTTACGACAGCACCTTGACGACGACGCGGCGGTTCTGCGCGCGGCCTTCGCGGTT
>Ga0207650_10001821_pt1 | contig 15076 bp, 9 predicted proteins | sample KBSS63metaG_FD_184325 | JGI IMG/M metagenome (GOLD analysis project Ga0207650, IMG submission 184325) | Switchgrass rhizosphere microbial communities from Kellogg Biological Station, Michigan, USA - KBS S6-3 metaG (SPAdes) (version 2) | ecosystem: Host-associated > Plants > Roots > Rhizosphere >...
TGGCCGGGCATTCGAGGATTTTCAAGAGCATGACCGCCGAGACAGCAAAAGACGACACGCCGGACCCAGCCGCACGCATCGAAGTGCTGATCGTCGACATGAACGGTCGGCTGCGCGGCAAGCAAATCCCGCTTTCGGCTGAAAAGAAGGTATGGGCCGGCGACGTCCGTTTGCCGCAGTCGACGCAGACGCTCGACATCTGGGGCTACGACAATGACGAACTGAACGGCCTGTCGATGACGATAGGCGATCCCGACGGCAAGTGCGTCGCCGATCCGCGTACCTTAGCGCCGATGCCATGGGCGCCAAAAGGATCACGGCAGGTGCTGGCCACGATGCATACGCTCGACGGCGGCCCGAGCTTCATGGATCCGCGCGCGATCCTTGCCGCCGTCGTCGAGCGCTATCGGAGACTAGGGCTGACCCCCGTGGTCGCGACAGAGCTGGAATTCTATCTGATGGCCGCCGACTGGCAGGAGGCACGGGTGCCATCGCCACCGGCAGCGCTCACCTATCACGGCGAGCCGAACGGCTTTCAACTCTACGACATGGATGCCGTCGATCTTCTCGGAGATTATCTCGAGACCTTGCGCGCCTATGCGCGGGCGCAGGGGCTGCCGGCTGATGCGACGACCGCAGAATTCGGGCCAGGGCAGTTCGAAGTTAACCTTTTGCACCGCGCGGATGCACTGGCCGCCGCCGACGATTGCATCGGACTGAAGCGGATAGCGGCCCAAGCGGCCCGCCAGCATGGCTTGAAGTCGACCTGCATGGCCAAGCCCTACACAGAACATGCCGGTTCCGGGCTGCATGTCCATGTCAGCGTCCTCGACAGCCAAGGTCACAATATTTTCGACGCCGAGGGTGGCGAGCCGCTCAAGCTGAAATCGGTCTGCGCTGGATTGCTGCGGACGATGCAGGAAGCGCAGCTGGTGTTCGCGCCCTTCGCCAACTCCTATCGCCGCTTTCAGCCCGACTCCTTCGCACCAGTTGAGATAAATTGGGGTTTCGACCACCGCGGCACGGCGCTGCGCATTCCCGAGACGCGTGGGCCCGGCGCCCGTATCGAACACCGTGTCCCCGGTGCCGATGCCAATCCATATCTGGCGATAGCCGCTATTCTCGGGGGCATGCTTTCGGGGCTTGGAGAACAGCTGGATCCGGGACGCGCAGTCACGCCCGGCGATACCACAACCCACGCCCCGCGTCTGACCCATGATTTCCTGACGGCCGTCGAGCGCTTCCGCGCCTCGCCCTTCATCAAGGACATCTTCGGCGAAGATTATCAGGCCCTGTTTGCCGACACCAAGGAAAAGGAAGCCATCCACTTCCTGCGTACGGTGTCGGATCTCGACTACAAAACCTATCTGCCGCGCATCTGATCGACGGCGCTAGGCCAGGGAGGGTTCCGGGCTCTGCTCGACCGCGACACGCTTTGCCGTGCCCTTTTCGACCATCACCTTCAACTCCTTGGGATGCAGCTTGAGCACGACATCGCGCTCAAGCGGCAACAGCTCGCCGTCGATGACGCAATTCGCCTTGGGGTGCATCCTTGGATAGTGCAGGTGCAGTAACTCGGCATTCATCACCATGACATCCACATTGTCGCGGAACTTGCCCCGCAACATGTCGAAGGCCAAGCGGGCGACCCCCAGCGGCTTCATAGGCTTTGCCAGGTAGAAGCCGAGGTTGCCGGTGGTCAGGTCGTCGGCATAGAGGAGAGCGTTTTCACCGAACGGATTGTTGGAGACAGAGACAGCCGAAATGCGCCGGCGCTCCTTCTTGCCATCGAGCTCGAACTCGAGGTCGAACTCGGGCGGATTGAAGACCACGCCGAGGGCGGCGCGGGTGCTTGCGGACATCTTGCCGATCCGCGAGCGAAAGGTGAAGGAGTTGCGATAGCGCACCATCCGCGCATGCATGCCCGCTGAATACTGATGGATGAAAGGCCGGCCGTTGGCGCTTCCGATATCCACCGCGTCTACCTCGCCGACGGCAAGGACATCGAGCACCTGCCAGATGTCGAGCGGGAGGCGCAAGGAGCGGGCAAACAGGTTCATCGTGCCGGCGGGAACGACACCGAGTGCGATCTTGTTCTTCCAGGCGACCGCAGCCGCCGCTGAAATCGTACCGTCACCACCACCGGCGATGATGCCTTCGATGTCACTGCGCTGCGCCGCCTGTTCCATCGATGGCACGATTTCGCTGCCTGACACCACCCTACACTCTATGTCATGGCCCGCATCGCGAAAAACCTGCTCGGCATGGGCTTTGTAAGCATCCATGTCCGTCGTCCGGAACGTGCCGCCGTCTTGGTTGAAAAGGCCGATAAGCTTCATGGAGGACCCCGGTTTCCCCATTGCTACTGCCGGCTAACAGCGGCAACCCTAGCAAATGTGCTCTTTAGATGGACCGTATGCGAACAAAATCAAGCGATACGCGAGATAGTCTTGACCGACGCGCATTGCCGGCGCGTCAACGTATGCGCGACGTGCCTTGCTGCAGTGCGGAAAATGCACGAGACGGCATCTGAGCTATCTTACATAGTCGAAAGTGGCTTGCCGCGCCCCTCAATTATCTCCCCGATTCGGCCTCAGCCAGAGGAAGCCAGGCATGTGCCCCGGGCTCCCTTCCACCAATCTCAACGTCCGGAGCTGCCTTGACCGACCTCGTCATCGATTCCCATGAGCCGCAGTCCGTAGCAGATACGCCCTCGAGCACCGCAGTTGGCCTGGTGATGCTGGCGCTCGCAATGGGCGGCTTCGGCATCGGCACCGGTGAATTCGTCATCATGGGGCTTTTGCCGAACGTTGCCGACACCTTTCGCGTCACCACCCCCGAAGCTGGATATGTCATCAGCGCCTATGCGCTGGGCGTCGTTATCGGCGCGCCTGTCATCGCGGTGTTGTCGGCCAAGCTCGCGCGGCGGACGCTGCTCCTATTGCTGATGACGGTGTTTGCCGCCGGCAACATCATGAGCGCCGTCGCGCCGACCTTCGCGAGCTTTACGCTGTTGCGTTTCCTCACGGGTCTGCCGCATGGCGCCTATTTCGGCGTCGCGGCGCTGGTTGCCGCTTCGATGGTACCGATCCACCGCCGGGCGCGGGCCGTCGGACGGGTCATGCTGGGCCTGACGATCGCGACGCTGGTGGGCACGCCGATCGCCACCCTCCTCGGACAGCTTCTCGACTGGCGCGCCGCCTTCATGATGGTGGGCGGGCTCGGCGCTCTGACGGTTCTGCTGATCGGGCTGTTCTTGCCGAAGGATCGGGTCGCCAACGGCGCCAGTATCATGCGGGAACTCGGGGCGCTGGTCCGCGTCCAGGTCTGGCTCACGCTCGGCATCGCAGCCGTCGGTTTCGGCGGCATGTTCTCGATCTTCACCTATATTGCCTCGACGACGACGGACGTTTCCGGGATGTCTGCAGGAATGATCCCGGTCGTCCTGGCTTTGTTCGGTATCGGCATGAATGTTGGAAACATCGTCGGGTCGCGGCTTGCCGATATTTCGCTGAAGGGCACGATCGGCGGGATGATGGCTTTCAACGTCGTCATCATGACGTTGTTCTCCCTGACCGCCACCAGTCCGGTAATGCTGTGTATCTGCACCTTCCTCATTGGCTGCGGCTTTGCCGCCTGTCCAGCCGTACAGACAAGGCTGATGGATGTGGCGGCCGATGCACAGACCCTTGCCGCCGCCTCCAATCATTCGGCGTTCAATGTCGCGAATGCGCTTGGCGCCTGGCTCGGTGGCATTGCCATCGCATGGGGCTATACGGCTGCGGCAACTGGCTATGTCGGCGCTATCCTGTCTGTCGGCGGCCTGGTGGTGTTCGGCTTCTCCGTCGCCCTGGAGCGCCGGGCTGGGAGTGCATCGCAAGTCGCTTGATCGGGCGAGGCAATAGCCGATCTGCACAGTCTGGCCTTGCCAAAGGATGATGGGCCACCAACTTTCGTGAACAAACACAGGAGTTTCCCATGCGCGCTGTCGCCTATCAGAAACCGCAGTCGATCTCGGAAGTAAGCTCGTTGATCGATGTCGAGCTGCCGATGCCGGAGGCAAAGGATCGCGATCTGTTGGTCGAGGTCAAGGCTATCTCCGTCAATCCCGTCGACACCAAGGTGCGCGCCAGCGCAACGCCGGCAGCCGGCCAGTACAAGGTTCTCGGTTGGGATGCGGCCGGCATCGTCAAAGCCGTCGGACCTGCTGTCACGATGTTCAAGCCGGGCGACGAGGTCTACTACGCCGGCGCGCTCGAGCGCGACGGTTCGAATGCCGAGTATCACTTGGTTGACGAGAGGATCGTTGCGCTTAAACCGAAAGACCTCGATTTTTCCGCAGCGGCGGCGCTGCCGCTGACGTCGATCACCGCCTACGAGGCCTTGTTCGACCGCCTGCGCGTGCAGGACCCGGTCCCGGGCGCCGCGCCAGCAATCCTCATCATCGGAGGCGCCGGCGGCGTCGGATCGATCGCCATTCAACTGGCGCGCACGCTGACGGACCTGACGGTCATCGCCACCGCATCACGCCCGGAAACAAGCGACTGGATCAAGGATCTGGGCGCCCATCATGTCGTCGATCATTCGAAGCCGCTGGCCGCGCAGATTGATGCACTCGGCACCGGCGCACCATCCTTCGTATTCTCGACCACCAACACCGGCGACCATCTCGCCGAAATCGCCACGCTCATCGCGCCGCAGGGCCGGTTCGCGCTGATCGACGACCCGAAAACGCTCGACATCATGCCGTTCAAACGCAAGTCGGTGTCCGTCCACTGGGAGTTCATGTTCACGCGCTCGATGTTCAAAACCGCCGACATGATCGAGCAGCACAAGCTGCTAACAGAGGTCGCGGGTTTGATCGATGCAGGCAAGCTGCGCACGACGCTGTCCGAAGTCCTCGGCACGATCAGCGCTGACAACCTCAAGAAGGCGCACCGGATGCTCGAAAGCGGTAGGACAAAGGGCAAGATCGTTCTCGCCGGGTTCTGATCCCCTGTCGACTGTCGATATGCAGGCCGCGCAGACAAGGCCCGGCCGCGACTACTCAATTGCTGCGCGCAGGCCCGAAAAAGAACTTGAGCCTAAAGCGCTGCCGGTCATTCTAGAGCCTGCTGTAGAACCACACCAACTCCCTACAGGACTTGACTTTTTAGCTGTTTTGGCAGATTTCTCGCGACGTGGAGAGCGGTCTGCCTCCACTTCGATCAACCGGAGTCATCTTACGATGCCTAGCGACAGTAGCAGTCGATTGCCTTTGCCGTCAGCGGCGTTCGTGCACTAACCGACTCCTGTCGGCTCGCCACGATCCGCCGCTGCGGCGGATCGACGGAAAGGCGAGCCAATGAACCTCAACAGCTTACCCATTCGGGCTGGCCATGCCGCCCTTAACCTCATCAACGAAGGCCGCGGCATCACCACTGCGGAACGCGTCGAACGGCTGAATGCCGTTGGTGTCAAGGAGGCTGCGGCCATCCTGGCGTCTCTGTCGCTACAGAAGGCGGTGCACGTCCTCAACCAGCCGGAGCTGCACAGGGCGGCCGACATCCTGACGGTATTGCCGCCCGAACAGGCCGCGAAGTTGCTAAACGCGACAGCCAACGACCGGGTGGCCGACATCCTTCTCGAAATGGACGAGGATGTGCGCGGCGGGCTGGTCGCACGGCTCGACATGCCCACGCGGCAGGCGATCCAGACGCTGATGGGCTACCCGCCGCGCACGGCCGGCGCCATCATGACGACGGAATTCGTCAGCGTGCCCGACGATTGGACCGTCGGCCAGGCGCTGCAGCATGTCCGCCAGGTCGAGCGCTCGCGCGAGACGGTCTATGCCATCTATGTGCTCGACAATACGACGCATGCGCTTTCGCATGTCGTCACGCTGCGCCGGCTGATCAATGGCGAGGAGAATGCGTCGATCCTCACCGTCGCCCAGATGGGCGAGCCTGTGACGGCCCAGCCGTTGATGAAACAGGAGGACGTCGCCCGGCTGATCCGCAAGCACAATCTGCTCGCGCTGCCGATCGTCAATGATGAGCAGCATATGCTCGGCATTGTCACCGTCGATGACGTGATTGACACGATGATTGCCGACACAACCGAAGACGCGCAGAAGTTCGGCGGCATGGAAGCACTCGGCAAGCCCTACATGCAGATCAGCTTTGCGGGCATGATCCGGAAACGGGCCGGCTGGCTTGCTGCCCTTTTCCTCGGTGAAATGTTGACGGCAAGCGCGATGCAGCACTTCGAGGGGGAGTTGGAAAAGGCTGTCGTTCTGACGCTGTTCATTCCACTGATCATGAGCTCTGGCGGCAACTCAGGCTCGCAGGCGACGTCGCTGATCATCCGGGCGCTGGCGCTCGGCGAACTGAAGCTGTCGGACTGGTGGCGGGTGTTGCTGCGCGAACTGCCGACCGGCGTCACCCTCGGTGCAATCCTCGGGCTCGTCGGCCTCGTACGGATCGTCGCCTGGCAGCAGATCGGGCTGTTCGACTACGGGCCACACTGGCAGCTGGTGGGGCTGACGGTATTCGCGGCGCTGATCGGGATCGTGACCTTCGGCTCGATCTGCGGCTCCATGCTGCCCTTCCTGCTGCAGAAGATCCGCCTCGATCCCGCCAGCGCCTCCGCACCCTTCGTCGCGACGCTCGTCGACGTCACCGGACTGGTGATCTATTTCAGCGTCGCGCTGGCGATCCTAAGCGGCACCCTGCTCTGACGGATACAGACGGGCGGCCCAGCCGCCCGTCTGTCTGCCTGAAATCCGTTCCTTTTTTAAACCCTAACGCGCATTTCCATTTACGAGGGTGCAACCGCATTGTAGAGTGGGAGTGGGTATATTGGGATCGGGGGATTTCCATGACGTCTTTCATTGCTGCCGCAACGAGTTCGACCTGGTTTGGCTATCTGGCCCGAACCATTCTCACTTTCATGTTCTGGGCGAGCGGGCTCTCCAAGCTCCTGGACTTCCAGGGTGGAGTGGCGGAGATGGCGCATTTCGGCCTTGAGCCAGCGGCGCTCTTCAACGTCGCCGTTCTCGTTACCCAACTTGTCGGCTCGGCGCTGATCATCGCCAACCGCTGGACCTGGCTCGGCGCCGGCGCGCTCGCGGTGTTCACGGCGCTGACCATTCCGATCGTCCATACGTTCTGGAAGATGGATGAGCCGTTCAGGACAATGGAATTCTACGTGGTGATGGAGCACATCAGCATCATCGGCGGCTTGATGGTCGTGGCCTGGAAATCGTGGACGCTACCTGCCATCGATCTCCAGGAGACATCACCGACGATGAGCCGTGTGACGGGCTGAAGCATTGCTTCAAGGGAAGCGCAGGATCATCGCCACACGACGGTCGCCACCAGTGCCGATCGAGATTTCGCGTGCCAGTATCCGCCGAAGTTGCGGTGCGACGTCGTCCTCGGCAATCTCAACGAAACCGAGCTTGGCGTAGAAGGGCGCATTGAAGGGGACCAAGCGGTCGGTCGTCAGGGTCACGCCAAGCAGCCGGCTAGCCCGAGCGGTCTCGATTGCGGTTGCCATCAGCCGCCGGCCGACACCTCGACGCTGCCAGGCACGGGCGACGTCGACCTCCGCGACGTAGAGCATGCCGTCGCGCTCCGTGCCGGCCAGGAAGGCTATCGGCTCGTTGCTGCGATCAGCCGCGACGAACAACAACTCATCTTCAAGGGACTGCCGGAGAATATCCTGCGGCAGGGCATGAGCCTCGAGCCCATCACCCCGTGCCTCGGCCAGCGCCCCGAAAGCATCCAGCTCGATTTCGGTCAGGCGCGGCAGTTCCTGCGACCGGGCCAGCCGGATTATGAACCCCTCGGCCGGCTCCAATGTCATGCCGTCGCTCCTCACATATTCGGGTAGACAGGCCCCTCGCCGCCCTGCGGTGGCACCCAGTTGATGTTCTGGTTCGGATCCTTGATGTCGCAGGTCTTGCAATGAACGCAGTTCTGGGCGTTGATGACGTAGGTTTCCTTACCGTCCTTCTCCACCCATTCATAGACGCCGGCGGGACAGTAGCGAGTCGAAGGGCCGGCATAGATGTCGTGCTCGGACGACTTCTGCAGCGCCATGTCCTTGACCTGCAGGTGGACCGGCTCGTTTTCCTCGTGGTTGGTGTTCGACAGGAATACCGACGACAGGCGGTCGAAGGTCAGGACACCGTCCGGGCGCGGATAATCGATCTTCTTGTGTTGTGCGGCCGGCTCCAGCGAGGCGGCATCGGTCTTGCCGTGGCCGACCGTCCCGAAGAAAGAGAAGCCGAACAGCGAATTGGTCCACATGTCGAGGCCGCCGAGCGCGACGCCGAGCACGGTGCCGAACTTCGACCAGAGCGGCTTGACGTTGCGCACCCGCTTGAGGTCCTTGCCGATGTCGCCGGCGCGCCATTCGCTTTCGATCTCGACCACTTCGTCATTGGCGCGACCGGCCGCGATTGCCGCAGCGATATTGTCGGCAGCCAGCATGCCGGACAGCACGGCGTTATGGCTGCCCTTGATGCGCGGCACGTTGACGAAGCCAGCGGAGCAGCCGATCAGCGCGCCGCCCGGAAAAGTCAGCTTCGGCACCGACTGATAGCCGCCTTCGGTAATGGCACGTGCGCCGTAGGATAGCCGCTTGCCACCCTCGAACGTGCCGCGGATCGCCGGATGGGTCTTGAAGCGCTGGAATTCCTCGAAGGGGTAGAGATAGGGATTCTTGTAATTCAGGTGAACGACGAAGCCGACGGCAACAGTATTGTCTTCCAGGTGGTACAGGAAAGAACCGCCACCGGTCTTCATGTCGAGCGGCCAGCCGAAGGAATGCTGCACGAGCCCCTGCTTGTGGTTCTCGGGCTTGACCTGCCAGAGTTCCTTGATGCCGATGCCGTATTTCTGCGGCTGGCGGTCTTTCGAAAGGTCAAATTTGGCGATCAGCTGCTTGGCGAGCGAGCCGCGCACGCCCTCGCCGATCAATACGTATTTGCCGAGCAGCTCCATGCCGCGTGTGAAATTCGGGCCGGGCTCACCACTTTTTTCGATGCCCATGTCGCCGGTCGCCACGCCAATGACGGCTCCCGACGGGTTATAAAGCACTTCCGTCGCGGCAAATCCCGGATAGATCTCGACGCCCAGCGCCTCGGCCTTTTCTGCCAGCCATCGACAGACGAGCCCGAGCGAGACGATATAGTTGCCGTGATTGCTCATCAGCGGCGGCATCAGAAAATTTGGCAGGCGGAGCGCGCTGGAGGCGCCAAGCAGCATGAAATGATCGTCGGTGACTTTGGTCTTGAAAGGGTGTCCCTCTTCCTCGCGCCAGCCCGGCAGCAGGCGGTCGATGCCGATGGGATCGACGACGGCACCGGACAGAATATGCGCGCCAACTTCGGCACCCTTCTCAAGCACGACGACCGTGAGGTCCGGGTTGACCTGTTTCAGGCGAATGGCAGCAGACAGGCCCGCCGGGCCCGCCCCGACGATCACAACGTCGAATTCCATGCTTTCGCGTTCCGGCAGTTCCAATGCATCGGTCATTCGGTCGTCTCCGCTTGGCCGTGCGACGGCCCTGTCCCCGTTTTGTCTTCTCTCTTGTCAAAAGCAGATAGGATTGTCGAGCCGGGATGCGACGCCCACTCCTTCAATTTGCACAATCGACGTTGGGGTTGCGCAAAGCCTCTTGGTCTGAGGCCGAAGGAGAATTGTGCATTTCGCTTCAGTGCCGGCGACTGCCGCTCTATATCGGTGCGCATGACTTAAAAAGAAGGAGTAGCACCATGGATCTCGGCATCAAAGGAAAGCGCGCGCTTATCCTCGCATCGTCGAAGGGGCTTGGCCACGGCATCGCCGTGGCTTTGGCGCGCGAGGGCGCAGACGTGCTGATCTGCGGGCGCAGCGTCGAGCGGCTGGCCGCTAACTGCGCGGCAATCAACGCGGAGGGCAAGGGAAAGGCTGACTGGATGCAGGCGGACCTCAGCAATCCCGACTTCGTTAAGACGTTGACTGAGGGCGTCCAGGCAAAACTCGGCGGCATCGACATCCTGGTCAACAACAGTGGCGGCCCGATGCCGGGCACGACGGAGGACATGACGGCGGACAATCTGGAGAGTTATTTCCTGTCGATGGTGGCGCGGATCATCACGCTGACCAATGCTCTCCTGCCGGGCATGAAGGCCCAGGGCTGGGGCCGTATCCTGACGGTCGCATCGTCTGGTGTCATCGAACCGCTGGCAAACCTCGCGCTTTCCAACACGCTTCGCCCGGCCCTTGCCGGCTGGAGCAAGACGCTTGCCACCGAGATTGCCGCCCATGGCGTGACCGCAAACATGCTTTTGCCGGGCAGCATCGCGACCGACCGACTGGATGATCTGGATGGTGCGGCGGCCAAGAGGACCGGACGACCCATGGAGGAAATCCGCGCCGAGAAGCAGGCGCGCATCCCGATGGGCCGCTACGGCCGGGTGGAGGAATTTGCCGCGACAGCAGCATTTCTCTGCAGCGAGCCCGCAAGCTACATTACCGGGGCAATGATCCGCTGCGATGGCGGTGCCGCCCGTTCTCTGTAATTGAACACGAGAGCCGGCCGAGCTCGCCCGGTAAAGCGGGTTCGGTCGGTCACGGGAGCAGGAGGAGTTCACTGCAGCCGGCCAACCGAGGGCTGTTGTGCCGCTATCGAACGTGATGGTCCAGCTGCAATTAACAGGAGAGGAACGACGCGGTGTTGGCGCAGTGACGGGATGAATGGGTCAAAGCTTTCCAAGTGTTAATTTTTCACCGGAAATAATTGTGGTAAGTTGGCATAGAGCGGTTGCAGACCATTTCCAACTTACACTTGGCGGACGACAGCGGTAACAGAAACGTGATGTATTCCGCCGTCTCCGGTCATTCGTCTGTTGGCTTCATGCAGCAATAGCAAGCCGCTTACTTGCGAAACATCCTGGCCGGTATCAAAATATGAAGAAAATTGCGTTGACCCTCTGTCTTTTCGCCGTCGCGGGCGCGGCGCTTTGGACTTACCAGGAGCGCATCCCAATTCTCTCCGACTTGGTCGACAAAGCATCGGCGGCGCCAAAGGATGCCACGACTGCCCAGACCGGAGGCCATAAGAAGGTGGGCACCGTGGTCGTTAAGACCGTTGCCGCGGTCAATACCACCCTGCCGATGGACGTCACCGCCACAGGCTGGGTCGTTCCCGTGGACTCGACGACGATCGCCGCTCAAGAAGCTGGCGTGATTACTCAGATCGTCGCGGAAGACGGCGCCACGGTGAAGGCCGGCGACCTGATCGCCAGGCTTGATCCGCGCACTGCCCAGGCGGCTGTTGACAAGGACAAGGCTACGGTTGCCAAGGACCAGGCGACATTGGCGCAGACGCAAACCGCCCTTGCACGGGCCCAGAGCCTGCTGAGCAGCAAGGCCGGCACCCAGGCATCCGCAGATGAAGCGCAGGAGGCGCGCGACGCTGCCGTTGCGACCGCCGATGGCGACAAAGCGCAGCTTGCGGCGGATCAGGTCCAGCTCGAACACACCGATATACGCGCACCGTATGACGGCCGGCTCGGCGACGTATCGCTGAGCGTCGGCGCCTATGTCAGTGCCGGCACTGCGGTGGTGACGATCGCCAAATACAATCCCGCCTTCATCAAGTTCAACATGCAGGAAACCAATCTGCGCCAGTTGCAGGAGGCGCTTGCGGCCGGTCCCGTGCCGGTCACCACCGTCCCGCATTCAGATAAAGGCAAGGTTCGCCAAGGGCAGGTCAGCTTCTTCGACAACACCGTCGATTCCACCTCTGGAACCGTCATGGTCAAGGCCAAGTTCGACAATGCCAATGGCGCCCTCTGGCCAGGACGGTCGGAAAACGTCGCCGTTCATTTCGCCGACCAGGAACCGCTGATCGTCGTGCCGACCGTTGCCGTCAGCCCCGGCCCGGACGGTTTCATTGCCTTTGTCGTCAAGGACGGCAAGGTTCATGTGACGCCTGTGACCGTCGCACGTGCAAACGGCGACCGTACCGCCGTTGCCAAGGGGTTGTCGGCTGGCGACCATGTCGTCATCGAGGGGCAGTCGCAGATCACCGACGGTCAGGCGATCAAGGAAGAATTCAATGACGGCGGCACACAGAAGGTCGCCTCCGCCGACGCCGGCAAGACCGAAGCCTTTGCAGTTGGGGCGCAGCCATGATCCCGAATTTCTGTATCCAGCGTCCGGTCGCGACCACCCTGCTAGCGATCGGCGTCGTGCTTGCCGGCCTCGCCGGCTATCAGCTGATCCCGGTCGCCGCCCTGCCGCAGGTCGACTTTCCGACCATCAACGTTTCCGCGCAGCTGACCGGCGCTTCGCCGCAGACCATGGCAACGTCGGTGGCCACCCCGCTGATCAAGCAGTTCGAAACCATCCCCGGCATCAGCGAGATCAGTTCGACCAACTCGCTCGGCAACACTAGCATCGTGCTGCAGTTCGATCTCAACCGTAGCATCGATGCTGCTGCGGCCGATGTACAGGCCGCGATCTCAACAGCCACGCGGCAATTGCCGAACAACCTCACCACTCCGCCGAGCTATCGCAAGACCAATCCGGCCGACGCCCCGGTCATGCTGATTGCCGTGCAGAGCGACACGCTGCCGCGCAGCAAGCTGGACGACATCGCCGAGAACATCATCTCGCCGTCTCTGTCGACTTTGCCGGGCGTGGCAGAAGTCAACGTCAACGGAGCCCAGACCTATGCCGTGCGCATCGACGTCAATCCGGACAAGTTGATCGACCGCGGGATCGGCATCGACACCGTCAACGCCGCCGTGGTGAATGCCAACAGCCAGGTCCCCGTCGGCACGCTGCAGAACCAGTCGCAGAGCATGACCATCAATGCCGATACGCAGCGCGTCAACGCCGATCAGTTCCGCTCGCTGGTCATCGCCCATCCCAACGGCGCCCCGATCCATCTCGGCGACGTCGCGGACGTCAAGGACAGCGTCGAGAACCAGAACATCGGCAGCTGGTACGACGGCAACCGCGCCATCATCCTGTCGATCCAGCGCCAGCCCGATGCCAATACCGTTGATGTGGTGGATGCGATCAACAAGACGCTGCCGAAGCTGCATGCCGAAATGCCGGCATCGGTGAAGACGGTCGTCATGAACGATTCGGCAGCGCCGATCCGCGAGGCGATCGCCGACGTCAAATTCACCCTGGCACTGACCATTTGCCTCGTCGTTCTCGTCATCTACCTGTTTACGGGCCATGTGATGGCGACCATCATTCCGGGGCTGGCGGTGCCGCTGTCGCTGATCGCCACCTTCGGGATGATGTATGTGCTCGGCTACAGCGTCGACAATATATCGCTGCTGGGATTGACGATCGCGGTGGGGCTCGTGGTCGACGACGCCATCGTCATGCTCGAGAATATCCTCAGGCACATGGAGAACGGCATGCCGGTGCGCCAGGCCGCCATCCAGGGCTCGGCCGAGGTCAGCTACACCATCATCTCGATGTCGATCTCGTTGATCGCCGTCTTCATCCCGATCCTGCTGATGGGTGGGGTCGTAGGCCGGATCTTCAATGAGTTCGGCATGGTCGTGGCCATCGCCATCGTCGCTTCAGCGATCGTTTCCTTGACCGTTACGCCGATGCTGGGTTCCCGCTTGTCGAGCGCCCATAGCCATCCGCCGTTGCCGGTACGCCTGTTCAACCGTGGCTTCAACTGGACGGAGCGCCAGTACGACAAGGGTGTCGCCTGGTGCCTGCGCAACCGGGCGATCGTGCTCGGAAGCTTCCTCGCTTCCGTCGGCCTTTCCATATTCCTGTTCATGACGCTACCGGCGAGCTTTTTTCCGACCGAAGACATCGGCCGGCTGCAGATCTCGACTCGGACCCGCCAAGATATCTCCTATACGGCCATGCGCGATCTGCAGGCCCAGGCGGCGGCGCTGATCCAGAAGAACCCAGCCGTCGATCATGTGATGTCGATCGTCGGCGCCAGCGCGCGCCAGACGCTGAACAACGGCACCATGTATGCCCAGCTCAAGGACAAGAAGGATCGTCCGCCGCTCGACCAGACATTGCGGGAGATGCGCGCCGCCGTTGCCACAATCCCCGGCATCCAGGTGTTCATCAATCCGCAGCAGAGCCTGCGCTTCGGCGGCCGGCAGACCGCCAGCCAATATCAGTTGGTGGTTCAGGCCCTTAGTTCCAGTCTCACCAACACCTGGGCCAACAAGCTGTTGACCGAGATGAAGAAGGACCCGCGCTTCACCGACGTGACGACCGACGCACAAAACAACGCGTTGCAGGCAAATGTCGTCATCGACACAGAGAAGGCGGCGGCCTACGGCATCAACAACAACCTGCTGCGCACCACGCTGCAGGAGGCGTTCAGCGACTATTCCGCCGCCCAGATCCAGTCGACCGGCGACAGCTACGACGTGATCATCGAATATGATGCCAACCAGCCCTGGGACGACCAGAAGCTGGCGCGCATCCGCGTCACCTCGTCGACGGGCGCGCAGGTGCCGCTGTCGAGTTTCGCCCATATCGAGCGCACGACCGGGCCTGTGACGATCAACCAGACGGGCCAGCTCGTATCGACGACGGTGTCGTTCAACCTGCCCGCAGGAGAGTCGCTTGGCGACGCCACGGCCGCCATCGACGCGATCAAGAAACAGATCGACATGCCGGCCGACGTCTTCACTTCCTATGGCGGTACAGCGCAGATCTTCCAGCAGTCGCAGGGCAGCACGCCGTACCTGATCCTTGCTGCGGTGCTCACCATCTATGTCGTGCTCGGCGTGCTCTATGAGAGCTTCATCCACCCGCTGACAATCCTGTCCGGCCTTCCGGCGGCCGCTCTCGGCGCGTTGCTGGCGCTGAAGATCTTCGGCTTCGATCTATCGATCATCGCCCTGATCGGGCTGCTGATGCTGATCGGCATCGTCAAGAAGAACGCCATCATGATGATCGACGTGGCGTTGGAGACGCTCCGCTCGTCCGTGGATGCCTCGCCGGCCGAAGCCATCCACGAGGCCTGCGTGCGACGCTTCCGGCCGATCATGATGACGACCTTCTGCGCGTTGCTCGGCGCCCTGCCGATCGCG
>Ga0207650_10001827_pt1 | contig 15044 bp, 14 predicted proteins | sample KBSS63metaG_FD_184325 | JGI IMG/M metagenome (GOLD analysis project Ga0207650, IMG submission 184325) | Switchgrass rhizosphere microbial communities from Kellogg Biological Station, Michigan, USA - KBS S6-3 metaG (SPAdes) (version 2) | ecosystem: Host-associated > Plants > Roots > Rhizosphere...
CGGGGTCATTGAAATATTTCATGTAGTCACGCAGGTATTCCGCCTCGAAACCACCATGGATGTTAGTGATGAAGCCCTTCTCGATCTCCAGGGTGATCTTCTCGCGGGTGTAGGTCTTGAACGGCAGCAGGATGTCGCCGATGTCCAGCACCAGCACGCCTTCGGCGGTTTCTTCGTTGGGCCAGGAGAACAGGAAACCGCTCGGCCAATGGTCCCAGCGCCCCGGCTCATCGGCGAAACCATATTCCGTCACCGACGGGTATTGCCCCAAGGCTGCACGGAAGTCGCTGCCGGCGCGGGACGTCACCTGAATCGAGCGCGCCTTTTTCAGCCACTGCTCCGCCGCCAGCACACGCACTTTGTCTTCTTCGGTGGGCAGCATCCGCGCCAGCACTTCCGGCGGCTCCACGGCCAGCAGGATGCGCGTGCCGGTCTTGAGGATCTGCTCCTGCTCCGGCGAGTGCAGCAGCATCATGGTGTCGACGATCAGGTCGGCGGCTTCCAGCGCGCGTTGCGCCGCGATATTGCCGGTCAGCGCAGTGTCGCCGCAGTAGGCGGTCATGTCGTTACCCATCGCCTTGGGATGGTTGAACGACGGCAACTCCACCGCATACACCTTGGCCCCCAGGCGCTGCGCGGCGTCCATCGCGGCACGCACGGTGCGCGGGTCGGAGTAATGGCTCTTGAGCACGGCAACGCTCTGGGTCGGGTCGACCTTGGACAGCGTCAACACGTGTTCAAACATCTGGGTCAGTTCGCAATCGCTTACCGGCATTTTCCTGTCTCCTGTGGGCCTGCACCAAGTTCAAGCACTGCGCTTCACTCTAGTGCATTTTTATAGCGTATACGCCATTTAATAACGATAAGACCCGAATTGCAGACAGACTGCAAGCGGCGCACCAAAACGTTACCTATCGAAACAATTCCAGTATTTATTGGCCAAATCAAGTTACACAGGACAACTATCGCCAAAAAATATATTTGCAGAGATGGGCTTCCCATTTCAAAAAATGAGCGTATACACTTTAAAAACCTTGCGGACAGACGCCGCCGAAAAATCAAAAGACAGAGGAACACGCCCCATGGGAAGCACTCAGAAAATCGCCATCGTCGGCGCCGGCCTCGGCGGTGCCGCCGCTGCCACCCTGTTGCAGCAAGCTGGTTTCGACGTGGATGTGTATGAGCAGGCGCCGGAGTTTTCCCGACTGGGTGCCGGGATCCACATGGGCCCCAACATCATGAAAATCTTCCGCCGCATGGGCATCGAAAAGCAGCTGGACCTGATGGGCTCGCACCCCGAGCACTGGTTCAGCCGTTGCGGCGAGAGCGGCGACTACCTCTCGCGCATCCCGCTCACCGGCTACGGCGCGTCCTACATCACCGTGCACCGTGGCGACCTGCACGCGTTGCAGATGTCGACCCTCAAGCCCGGCACCCTGCACTTCAACAAGCGCCTGGAAACCCTTGAAGAAACCGACACTCAGGTGCGCCTGACCTTCGCCGACGGCCAGGTGACTTACGCTGACATCGTGATCGGTGCCGACGGCATCAACTCCAAGATCCGCGAAGAACTGCTCGGCGCGGAAAAACCGCTGTACAGCGGCTGGGTCGCCCACCGTGCGCTGATCCGGGGCGACCAGTTGGCCAAGTACGACCTGAAGTTCGAGGACTGCATCAAGTGGTGGACCGAAGATCGCCACATGATGGTCTACTACACCACCGGCAAGCGCGACGAGTACTACTACGTCACCGGCGTGCCCCATGCCGAATGGGACTTCCAGGGCGCATTCGTCGACAGCAGCCGCGAAGAGATGTTCGACGCCTTCAAGGGCTACCACCCCACCGTTCAAGCCCTGATCGAATCCACCGAAAGCGTGACCAAATGGCCGCTGCGCAACCGTAACCCGCTGCCGCTTTGGAGCCGTGGCCGCCTGGTGCTGCTCGGCGATGCCTGCCACCCGATGAAGCCGCATATGGCCCAGGGCGCCGGCATGGCCATCGAAGACGCGGCGATGCTCACTCGCTGCCTGCAGGAAACCGGCATCAGCGACTACCACACCGCGTTCCAGCTCTACGAAGCCAACCGCAAGGAACGTGCGTCACGCGTACAAGCCGTGTCCAACGCCAACACCTGGCTGCGCACCCAGGAAGACCCGGCCTGGGTCTACGGTTATGACCTGTACGCCCAGGAACTGAAATCGGGGGTGGCCGCGTGAGCACCTTCCTCTACGGCGGCAACGTGCAGGCCAATGGCATCCGCCAGCATTACCTGCGTTATGGCGGCAAGGGCCCGGCGCTGATCCTGATTCCCGGCATCACCAGTCCGGCGATCACCTGGGGCTTCGTGGCCGAGCGCCTGGGCGCGCGGTTCGACACCTACGTGCTGGATGTGCGCGGTCGCGGCTTGTCCTCGACCGGCCCCGCGCTGGATTACAGCACCGATACCTGCGCCGAGGACATCGGCGCGTTTGCCGATGCATTGAACCTGCACAGCTACCACCTGATGGGCCACTCCATGGGGGCACGCTTTGCCCTGCGCAGCGCGGTGCTGCATCCCCAGGGCGTCAATCGCGTGGTGTTGATCGACCCGCCGGTGTCCGGCCCGGGCCGACGCGAATACCCAAGCAAGCTGCCGTGGTACGTCGACTCGATTCGCCAATCCCTGATCGGCATGGACGCCGAGGCGATGCGCGCCTTCTGCGCTACCTGGACCGACGAGCAACTGCAACTGCGCGCCGAATGGCTGCACACCTGCTATGAGCCCGCCATCGTGCGCGCCTTCAATGACTTTCACACGGTGGATTTCCATCAGCACTTGCCGTCTCTCAAGGCGCCGGCCCTGCTGATGGTGGCCGGGCGCGGCGGCGTGATCCTCGACGAGGACATTACCGAAATCCAGGACCTGCAACCGGCCATCCAGGTGGCCCGCGTACCGAATGCCGGGCACATGATTCCGTGGGATGACTTCGACGGTTTCTTCCACGCCCTCGGCGACTTCCTCGAACAATAACCCTGGAGACCACCATGCAGAAGCCCTACCGCATCGGCCAGATCGTGCCGAGCTCGAACACCACCATGGAAACCGAGATCCCGGCGATGCTCACCGCCCGCCAGGCGATCCGCCCCGAGCGCTTTACCTTTCACTCCAGCCGCATGCGCATGAAACAAGTGCGCAAGGAAGAACTGGCGGCCATGGACGGCGAGTCCGACCGTTGCGCCGTCGAACTGTCCGACGCCAAGGTCGATGTGCTGGGTTATGCGTGTCTGGTGGCGATCATGGCCATGGGTCTGGGTTATCACCGCAATTCCGAACAACGCCTGCGCAAGGCCACCGCCGACAACGATGCCAATGCACCGGTCATCACCAGCGCCGGGGCCTTGATCGAAGGCCTGAAAGTAATGGGCGCCCAGCGCATCGCGATTGTCGCGCCGTACATGAAGCCACTGACCGAACTGGTGGTGAACTACATCCGCGAAGAGGGCTTCGAGGTCGTGGACTGGCGTGCCCTGGAGATCCCCGACAACCTCGAAGTGGCCCGCCACGACCCGGCCAACCTGCCGGCCATCGTCGCCGGGATGAACCTGGAAGGTGTCGACGTGATCGTGTTGTCCGCCTGCGTGCAGATGCAATCGTTGCCGGTGGTGGCCAAGGTCGAGGCGCAAACCGGCAAGCCGGTGCTGACGGCCGCGATCGCCACCACTTACGCCATGCTCAAGGCCCTGGACCTGGAACCCATCGTTCCCGGCGCGGGCGCGCTGCTCTCCGGCGCCTACTGAAACCGCATCTGTGGTGAGCAGGTTTTGTAGTGAGCGGGCTTGCCCCGCGCTGGAGTGCGTAGCGCTCCCGCTTTTTTGGGGCCGCTTCGCAGCCCAGCGCGGGGCAAGCCCGCTCACCACAGCAAGCCCGCTCACCACAAATAAACCGCTCACCACAGCTATGAATGAGGAGATTGGGAAGATGAGCGAACAATCCGCCGACGCCAATTATCAGGGCGTCTGGGGCAACCGCATTGGTTTCGGCAAAAAAGCCGCGCTGCTGATGATCGACTTCATGCAGGGCTACACCACCGAAGGCGCGCCATTATTCACGCCGGGCGTGGTCACGGCCGTGGCCGAAAGCGTCGAGCTGCTGGCCACCGCACGCGAGCACGGGATTGCGGTGGTGCACACCAATATCCGCTACCATCCCGGCCATTTCGTCGACGGTGGCATCTGGGTCAAAAAGGCCCCGGTGATGAAAGACATGGTCGAAGGCAACCCACTGGCCGCGTTCTGCGCCGAAGTCTTGCCGCAAGCCGATGAAGTGGTGATCACCAAACAGTACGCCAGTGCGTTTTTCGGCAGCAGCCTGGCGCCGATGCTGCATGCCCAGGGCATCGACACCGTGGTGCTGGCCGGTTGTTCCACCAGCGGCTGCATCCGCGCCACGGCGGTGGATGCGGTGCAACACGGGTTTCGCACCATCGTCGTGCGCGAATGCGTCGGCGACCGGCACCCGGCGCCCCATGAGGCCAACCTGTTCGATATCGACAGCAAGTATGGCGACGTGGTGAGCAAGCAGGAGGCGATGAGCAAGTTCAGGGAGCCATAAGACGGTACCGAGAACCGCGCCATAGAGCGCGGTCTTGAACAAACTGAGGCCTGAAATGCAAAACCGAAAGACCTCAGTCTTCTGACACTGCCTTTGGAAGTCGCTTCTACAGCACTCCGAAGTGCTGGAACAAAAGCGGCTGTATAAAAACCATAAGTCACCGCCAGGAGACACCCAATGCCCATTGCGAATGCAGCGCCCGCGACCACCGTCGCCGACCCGGTCAACACGCTTTACCACAAGATCATCTGGAAGCTGATTCCGTTCCTGTGCTTCTGCTACCTGGCCGCCTACCTCGACCGCATCAACATCGGCTTCGCCAAACTGCAGATGCTTGACCAGTTGCAGTTCAGCGAAACCGCGTTCGGCCTCGGTGCCGGCCTGTTCTTTGTCGGCTACATCCTGTTCGAAGTGCCGAGCAACCTGGTACTGGAAAGGGTCGGCGCGAAGATCTGGATCGCGCGCATCATGATCACCTGGGGCCTGCTCTCGGCTTGCACCATGCTGGTCACCTCCACCACCCAGTTCTACATCCTGCGTTTTCTGCTCGGTGCTGCCGAAGCGGGCTTTCTGCCGGGCGTCCTGTACTACCTGACCACCTGGTTCCCCACTCACCGACGCGGGCGGATCATCGCGCTGTTCATGATCGGCCTGCCGCTGTCCAGCGTGATCGGCGGCCCGTTGTCCGGCTGGATCATGGGCCACTTCGACCACATGGGTGGCCTGCGCGGCTGGCAGTGGCTGTTCCTGATCGAAGCGGTGCCCAGCGTATTGCTCGGCGTGCTGACCTTCTGGGCACTGCCCAACACCTACCAGCAAGCCAAATGGCTGTCGGACGAGGAAAAGGCCCTGCTGGAAACCGAACTGCGCAAGGATGACGCCGACGGCGCCGACAGCAAGCACGGCTTCCGCGACGGTTTCTTCAACCTCAAGGTGTGGATGCTCGGCGGCATCGATTTCTCGATCCTGCTCAGCGCTTACGCCATGGGCTTCTGGATGCCGACCTTCATCCGCAATGCCGGGGTCATCGACACCTTCCATATCGGCGTGCTCACCGCGCTGCCGAGTGTCGCCGCCCTGCTCGGCATGCTGCTGATCGGCGCCAGTTCCGACAAGCACCGCGAGCGCCGCTGGCACATCATCGTGCCGTTTTTCATCGGCGCGGCGGCCATGGCCACCAGCACCTTCTTTACTCATAATGTGGCGGCCACCGTGGCGCTGTTCGCGATTGCCTCGGCGGCGATCATCGGCGCGGTGCCGGTGTTCTTCAGCCTGCCGGCAACCTTCCTCAAAGGTACGGCGGCGGCCACCGGCTTTGCCCTGGCCTGCTCGGTGGCGAATATCGCCGGCCTGGTGAGCAACTCGTTGATGGGCGTTGCGATCGACGTCACAGGCAGCAGCGCCGGTGCCTTATGGTTTTTCGCCGGCTGCCTGATTCTCAGCAGCTTTCTGGTCATCGCCTTGCCGGCGAAACTGGTGAACCGTTGATAACAACCCTTTTTGCGGATAAATCACCCTGCAAGGCTTCTTGAAACGCTGTGCGCTGCTTGTCGCGGTCGGCCTGTGCGCCCGCGCCTTGCGTGGAAGCGCGTGTTTCTCAAGGGGTATATCCGTTACCTGATGTATGGAGATCAAACTGTGGGAGGGGGCTTGCTCCCGATGGCAGTGGAACAGCCACAGATGCATCAACTGACACACCGCCATCGGGAGCAAGCCCCCTCCCACAGTTTTAACCCAGTACGGCACACCTCAACAACGGTAAGCACCAATCAACCCTGGCCTATAAAAATAATGACGCTAGAATCAGCCCCATTCCCGCGCCCGACGCCCTGACACGAGCCCCCCATGAGCTTTGATTTCGACACGATCCACCCCCGCCTAGGCACCGGCAGCACCAAGTGGAACCGCTACCCGCACGACGTTTTGCCGATGTGGATCGCCGACATGGACATCGCCGCCCCACCCGCCGTGCTGCAAGCCTTGCACGCGCGCCTCGACCAGCAGGTGCTCGGCTACAGCGTCGCCGGCCCGGATGTGCGTGAGGCGATCATTGCCGATTTGTGGGCCAAGTACGCCTGGCGCGTGCAGCCGGATGAGTTGCTGTTCCTGCCCGGCGTCGAACCGGGTTTCAACATGGCACTGCACGCCTTTGTACAACCCGGCCAACCGGTGGTACTGCAAACCCCCAACTACCGGCCGATCCGCCTGGCGCCGGGGCACTGGAACCTGCCGCGCATCGAAGTCCCCTTCGAGCTGGTCGACGGCGAATACCTCACGCCCCTGCCATCCATGCGTCAGGCGCTGACCGGTGCCGGCGCGCTGCTGTTGAGCAACCCGCATAACCCCATGGGCAAAGTCTTCCCCCGCGAAGAACTGCTGGCCGTGGCCAACGCCTGCCTGGAACACGGCGCGCTGATTATCTCCGACGAAATCCACGCCGAGCTGTGTTTTGACGGCCGTCGCCACATTCCCACTGCCAGCCTCAGCGATGAGATCGCCCAGCGCACGATCACGCTGATGTCGGCGAGCAAGGCGTATAACGTCGCCGGCCTGAAAACTTGCTTTGCAGTGGTCCAGAACGCCGAGATCCGCGAGCGCTTCAACCGGGCGCGTTGCGGCATGGTCGACAGCGTCAGCCCCCTGGGCCTGGAGGCCACCCGCGCCGCCTACAGCCAGTGCGGCGACTGGCTTGATGCGTTGGTGCAGTACCTGCAAGCGAACCGTGACTACCTGCTCGAGGCCGTGCAAACCCGCCTGCCCGGCGTGGTGATGCAGGTGCCGCAAGGCACGTTCCTGGCGTGGCTGGATTGCAGCGCCCTGGGCCTGGATGATCCGCAGCAGTTTTTCCTGGAGCAGGCCAAGGTCGGGTTGAGCGCCGGTATCGAGTTCGGCGATGACAGCCAACAGTTCGTGCGGCTGAACTTCGGCTGCCCACGGACGATGCTGGAAGAAGGCCTGCAACGCATGGAACGCGCCCTTCGCCAACGCTGAAGCGTGCATCTATTAATGAGGGCCCCGGCTTGCCAGCGCCCTCATTCGATTGGGTTCACAACTTGGCGATGGACACTTCCGTCGATTTCACAAAGGCAATCACTTCGCTGCCCACTTTCAACTCCAGGTCACGCACCGAGCGGGTGGTGATCACCGAGGTGACGATGCCGGACGCGGTCTGCACGTCGATCTCCGACACCACTTCCCCCAGCAGGATTTCCTTGATGACGCCCTTGAACTGGTTGCGCACGTTGATCGCTTTAATGGTCATGTCGGCTTTCCTTTTGGCTGTTGGGTCAATCCGCACGAATGCGCAGGCCCTCAACATGCGCCACCCACGAAGACATTAAAAGGAATATATAACTCTTTATTTATTCGATATGGATATATAAGAATTGTTGCATCACCAACAGCTGATCAACAGTTTGCGCGTTCGCGCTACAGCTTTATCCCCTTCAAGCCCCGTAAACACGCCTCCGAACCAGATGGCACAGAGACTGCATATTCCCGAAAAGCATGATGGAACATGCCGTTTAATTTTTCTGGATATAAGAAAAGCCTTCTCTCAACGCCTTGCCGGAGCTGTTCCATGAACCCCTTCACCCGACGTTTACTCGGCGCCTGCGCCCTCGCCCTCTGCCTGCAACCGCTGGCCCATGCCGCCGACACCGACCCCGCTGAAGTCAATCTCGACTATGCCTACTACTCGCCCGTGAGCCTGGTGCTCAAGCATTTTGGCTGGCTGGAACAGGCCCTGCCGAACAGCAAGATCGGCTGGGTCCTGAGCCAGGGCAGCAACCGGTCGCTGGAATACCTCAACAGTGGCGGCGTGGATTTCGCTTCCTCCGCCAGCCTGTCGGCGGTGTTGAGCCGCGCCAACGGCAGCCCGATCAAATCGGTGTATGTGTACAGCCGCGCCGAATGGACGGCCCTGGTAGTGCGCAAGGACTCGCCGTTCAAGAGCGTCACCGATCTCAAGGGCAAGAAAATCGCCGCCACCAAAGGCACCGACCCGTACCTGTTCACCCTGCGCAGCCTGCAAAAGGCCGGGCTGAAAAAAGACGATGTGGAGTTGGTACACCTGCAACACCCGGATGGCCGCACCGCCCTGGAGAAAGGTGACGTGGACGCCTGGGCCGGTCTTGACCCGCACATGGCCGCCAGCGAAATCCAGGCCGGTTCGCGCCTGCTGTACCGCAACAAGGATTTCAACAGTTATGGCGTGGTCAGCGTCACCGAAAAATTTGCCAAAGCGCATCCGCAGACCATCACCAAAGTGCTCGGCGCCTATGAAAAGGCCCGCGACTGGGCGGTGAAGCACCCGGATGAATTCGCCAAGCTGCTCGCCGACGAATCCGGCCTGCCGCTGGAAGTGGCCAAGCTGCAACTGTCGCGCACCGACCTGAGCACGCCGTTCCTGAGCAGCAAGGATGTGCTGTCGTCCAAGGCCGCCGCGCCGATCCTGGTGTCCGAAGAGTTGGTGCGCAAAGGCGTGAATGTGGACCAGGTGATCGACCAGTTGATCGACACCTCGTTCGGCCACTGACACTAAGGAGAAGGAGCGCGTGATGACCAGCAAAACCCAAGCATTGCCCCTTGCCGCGCGCGTGGCGATCAACCGCAGTGCCTGGCCGAGACGGCTCAAGGGCCTGGTGGTGCCGGCGCTGATCCTGCTGGTGTTGGAAGTGGTGGTACGTGTGGGTTGGCTGCCGTCGTACCAGATGCCGGCGCCCAGCGAAATCGCCGTGACCCTGACGGACCTCGCCGAAGGTGCACTGTGGAAACACATCAGCGCCAGCCTCGGCCGGGTGCTGCTGGGCTTTGCCATCGGCGCCAGCCTGGCGTTGATGTTTGCCGCGTGGGTCGGCTTGAGCCGCGAGGCCGAAGCGTATCTGGAACCGACCTTCGCCGGGCTGCGCTCGATCCCGAGCCTGGCCTGGGTGCCGCTGTTGCTGCTGTGGCTGGGCATCGACGAAACGTCGAAGATCGTGCTGATCGCAATCGGCGCGTTCTTCCCGGTGTACCTCAATGGGGTTGCGGCCATCCGCGATATCGACCGCAAGCTGGTGGAAGTCGGGCAAATGTATGGTTTCAATCGCCGCCGCCTGGTGCGCCGCATTTTATTGCCCGCCGCCCTGCCCGGCCTGTTTACCGGGTTGCGCAGCGGCTTGAGCCTGGCGTGGATGTTTTTGGTGGCGGCTGAGTTGATCGCGGCCACCAAGGGCCTGGGTTATTTGCTCAGCGACGGGCGGGAAACCTCGCGGCCGGATATCGTGCTGGCCGCGATCATTGTGTTGGCGCTGCTGGGCAAGGTCAGCGATGGCCTGCTCGCGGCACTGGAGAAGCGCTGCCTGGCCTGGCGCGATACGTTTCAGGGAGCCGGACAATGAGCGCGCAGCCTCTGCTGGACATTCATGTGGCGCGTAAAAGCTTCGCCCACACCACCGTACTGAACGAGGTGCGCCTGGCGTTGCAACCGAGGGAAGCCGTGAGCCTGCTGGGCCCCAGCGGCTGCGGCAAAAGCACCTTGCTGCGCATCGTCGCCGGCCTGGAAAAGGACTTCCAGGGCGAACTGCACAGCCCGGAGGGCGAAGTCGCCTTTGTGTTCCAGGAACCCCGGCTGATGCCCTGGCTCACGGTGGAACAGAACATCGGTTTCAGCGATGACAACCACTACGACAGGGCCTGGGTCACGCAACTGATCGAGGAAGTCGGCCTCAAGGGGTTTGCCCAGGCACTGCCCAAGGCGTTGTCCGGCGGCATGGCGCAGCGGGTCGCCATCGCGCGGGGCCTGTATTCACGCCCGCAGGTGTTGTTGCTGGATGAACCCTTCAGCGCAGTGGACGCGTTTACCCGCATGAAACTGCAGGACCTGCTGCTGCAACTGGCCAAACACCATGCCATCGCCTTGCTGTTGGTGACCCATGATGTGGACGAGGCGCTGTACCTGAGCGACCGTGTGCTGGTGATGGACAATCGACCCAGCAGCATTCGCCAGGAACTGGCGGTGGACCTGCCGCACCCTAGGGACCGGCGTGATCCGCTGCTGGCCCGGCTCAAGGCACTGGCCTTGACCGAGCTGCACCGCGCCCATGTGATCTAACACCACTGAGACTTGTAGTGAGCGGGCTTGCCCCGCGCTGGGCTGCGAAGCGGCCCCAATAAAAAACACCGCGGTCTGTCAGACAGAGCCGGGTGTTTGGTTTTAGGGCCGCTTCGCAGCCCAGCGCGGGGCAAGCCCGCTCACTACACAAACGGGGTGATCAGCTCATTGCTTTGCGCAATGTCACCCAATACCGTGTCCGCGCCTGCAGCTCGAGCCCCAGGGTCGAGGCAAGCAAATTGAGGATGCGGTCGGTGTCGTCGAGGCGGAAGCTGCCGGTCACACGTAAATTCTCCAGGCTCGGTTCCCAACGCAAAACACCTGGCCGATAACGTTCCAGCTCCCGCAAAAAATCGCCCAGCGCCTGGTTCTGCGCCGTCAGCACACCGTCGCGCCAGCCCAGCTGCGACACATCAAACGGCACCCAGGCACCCAGCCCGCCGGCTTTCAGCGGCGCTTGCTGCCCCCCCTGCAGGGTCGCCACCTGCCCGTTCCGGTCGCGCACTTGGACTGCGCCCTTGAGCACAGACACCAGGCAGCCGGCAGCCTGTTGTCGTATGCACACGTCGGCCTGGCTGACGCTCAACTCGCCGTAGCGGGTCTGCACGGTCATCGCGGTCGCGCCGGGTAGATTCAACGCCAACTCACCGTCCACCAGGGTAATACGCCGCTGTGCCAGGTCCACATCCACCGCCGTGGCGGTATTGAGTTGCAGGTTGCCGCCGTCATCCAAGGGGATACGCTTGCGCTCACCGGTGGCGGTGTGCAGGTCGGCGCGCCAGACCTCGATGGGCAATTGACGGCTGACCAACCAGGCCGTCGGCACCAAGGCCGCGATACCCAACGCGCGCTTGAGCACGGCGCGGCGTCCCGGTTGCGGGCGATCGAGGCTGGCCATCGCCAGGGCCTGGGGCAAGGCGCTGAAACGCTGGCGCAGGGTCTGGGCTTTTTGCCAGGTCTGTTCGTGCTGAGGGTGGCTGTCCCGCCAGTGCTGCAAGGCGGCGTGATCATGCTCGGTGGCCGCGCCAGACTCCAACAGCGCCAGCCATTGGGCGGCGGCGCGGGCCACGTCACGGCTCACAGGTCCACCAGCAGGCAATGTTCGTAAGCCTGGGCCATGTAGCGTTTTACCGTGCGCTCGGAGACGTCGAGGCGTTCGGCGATCTCCCGATAGCCCAGGCCTTCCAGTTGGCTCCAGAGAAAGGCGCGGCGGACCAGCACCGGCAAGCCATCGAGCAATTCATCCAGGGCTTGCAGGGTTTCCAGCACCAGCCAGCGCTGCTCGGGCGACGGCACACAGGCTTCCGGCAGGTTCGCCAAGGCCTGCAGATAGGCCTGTTCGAGGCTGCGCCGCTGATGGAAATTCACCAGCAGGCGCTTGCCGACGGTCACCAGATACGCGCGCGGCTCCTGCATCTGCGCAATCGGCTGGGCGCTGGCGAGTACCCGTAAAAACGTATCCTGGCTCAGGTCCGCGGCATCCCAGGCATTGCCCAAGCGCCGGCGCAGCCAGCTTTCCAGCCAGCTGCGATGGTCGCGGTACAGGCTCGACAACGTCAGCTCGGGGGCGTGGGTCGAAACAACAGCATCATTCATGGCAAGCGACCTGCGCGGCGCGAGTGAGTCTCAAATGAGATTCATTCTATTTAATATCGCAGCGAGACACCATGATCTTTTCAACCTTGCGCTAAGTGGGCGATGCAGTCGGCGAGTCGGACCAACATCGTTCCCTCCTGCGATCAGAGAGGTTCGAAACGCTAGCACTCCCACACGAATCTTTACTATCTGTCTTGTTATGGATATTTTATCCAGACATGCCATTGAGGTCCGTCCCATGCACCTGCCGACTTACCAAGACGTCATCGCCGCCGCCCAACGCCTGGAGGGCGTTGCCTGCCTGACGCCGGTGTTCACCTCTCGAACGCTCAACGCACAGACCGGCGCCGAGGTCTTCATCAAGTGCGAGAACCTGCAGCGCACCGGCTCATTCAAGTTTCGCGGCGCCTTCAATGCACTGTCGCAGTTTGACGCACGGCAACGCGAAGCCGGGGTGGTGGCGTTCTCGTCGGGCAACCATGCCCAGGGCATTGCCCTGGCGGCGCGTTTGCTGGGCATACCGGCAACGATTGTGATGCCCGGCGATGCGCCTGCCGCCAAGGTCGCGGCCACCCGCGAGTATGGCGCCAGCGTGGTGCTGTATGACCGCTTCACCGAGGACCGCGAGCAGATCGGCCGTACCCTGGCGAACGAACACGGCATGACCCTGATCCCGCCCTACGACCATCCGCATATCCTCGCCGGCCAAGGCACCGCCGCCAAGGAACTGCTGGAATTCACCGGCCCCCTGGACGCGTTGTTCGTCGGCCTGGGCGGTGGTGGCATGCTGTCGGGCACGGCGCTGTCGACCCGCGCCTTGTCGCCGGAGTGCCAGTTGTACGGCGTCGAACCCGAAGCGGGGAACGACGGCCAGCGCTCGTTTCGCACCGGTAACATCGTACATATCGACACCCCGGCGACCATCGCCGACGGCGCCCAGACCCAGCACTTGGGCAACTACACCTTCCCGATCATCCGCGAGCAGGTGAACGACATCCTTACGGTGTCGGACGCAGAGTTGGTGGCCTCGATGAAGTTCTTCATGCAGCGCATGAAAATGGTGGTGGAACCCACCGGCTGCCTGGGCCTGGCCGCACTGCACGCGTTGGGCGACCAGTTCAAGGGCCAGCGCGTGGGCATCATCGTCACCGGCGGCAACGTCGATCTCCAGAAGTACGCCACCCTGCTCAGCGAGGCGCCATGAACATCATCCACACCCCCACGGCGGCAAAGCCTGCCGGCCATTATTCCCAGGCCATCCGCCACGGCGACACGCTGTATATCTCCGGGCAACTGCCGGTCAGCCCGGACGGGCGGCATAACCTGTCGGCGCCGTTTGCCGAACAGGCCCAGGTCGCACTGGTAAATGTGTTGGAAATCCTCAAGGCGGCCGGCGGCACGCCGCAGGATCTGGTGAAAGTCACGGTGTACGTGGCGGGGGTCGAACACTGGCCGGCGTTCGACCAGGTCTACGCCGGCGCACTGGGTGATCACCGCCCGGCACGCGCGGTGGTGCCGGTGCCCGAGTTGCATCACGGGTATCTGGTGGAGATTGAAGCCGTCGCGCGTTACTTGGCGTAGGTGTAGACCGCCGCGCGCGACACGCCCAGGTGCGAGGCTACGGTTTCCATGGCCCGGCGCACATCCATGCAGCCGGCATCCTTGAGCTCACGCATCAAGGCACGCCGGTCCGCGGTCTTGAGCGCGCGCGGCGTGGTGGCCAGGCGTGCGGCGAACTGATCGATGCGCGCACGAATGGCGTCGGCGCCGGACGGGTCGAGAGACTCGCGGGGCGTGTCGCCACTGACGGAGCCGAACTGTTCCAGCATGCCCTGCAAGCCTCGGAACAACGAGAGGTCGACGTTCATGCACAAGGCCGCGACGTATTGTCCGCGGGTGTCCTTGATGCCGATCGAGGTGCTCTTGACCTGGCGGCCGTCGGCGAACTGGTTCTGATAATTGGCAATGACTGGCGGGTACTCGGGATCGGCAATCCGCGCCAGGCCCAGCTCAGTGGCCGGGTCGCCAGGCTGGCGGCCCGAGAGGTTGTTATGGATGGCCAGGATCGCGTGCTGCGGGTCGCGCAAGTCGTGCAGCACCACTTCGCAGAACGGACTGAAGGTTTTGCTCAAGCCTTCGGCGATCTGTTCGAGCTGGCTGATCAGGTGGGTGTCTTCGGGCAGGGGCTTTTTCATGCAAGACAACATATCCAGTCCTGGATAGGGCGTCAATCAGGCGCCCGGCAGCGACCCCAGGCCGCACATCTTGTGCGTTGACCATCGTCACCACACCCCATATAGTGTGCCCACAAACAGAACAGACCACTACATAGTGTGCAGTATCGGTAAATACCGACCACACTATGCGCCGTATTTCAATGCCTAACCGCCTGCAAATTTTATATTTTGGACGGCCCGATAGGCCGTCAGAACAGACCAGAAGGGAGTATTTCAATGCTGAGTTGGGATGAAGTCGACAACGAAGACACCGGTGCAGCGGTGATCAAGGGCGCCAACGCTGGCCACGCCAGCGAAGCCAACATGGACCGCCTCGACGGTGCCGGCGCCGCCGCCGCGCTGGAAGCCCGTAACGTGACCGCCAACGACTCCGCTGCGATCATCCGCGCCAAGGCCGCACTCGACAAACTCGACGTCGCCGAAGGCCTCGCCGAACTCGAAGGCTCCGCCGCCCGCGTCGCCGTCGACGAAAAGCGCATGATCAACTGCCGCGCCGACCTCAACCAACTCGTGCCCTTCAAGTACG
>Ga0207650_10001828_pt1 | contig 15043 bp, 8 predicted proteins | sample KBSS63metaG_FD_184325 | JGI IMG/M metagenome (GOLD analysis project Ga0207650, IMG submission 184325) | Switchgrass rhizosphere microbial communities from Kellogg Biological Station, Michigan, USA - KBS S6-3 metaG (SPAdes) (version 2) | ecosystem: Host-associated > Plants > Roots > Rhizosphere >...
ACCACGCGCGTCGGCAAGTTTGGCTGCGTCCGCGCCGTCAATGAATTCAGTGACCAGGTAGACCACGCCATTGTGCACGCCGCGATCGATGAATTCGACGATGCTCGGATGTTTGAGCGACGCGGCCACGTCAATCTCACGCAGAAAGCGACGCATCGCCTTGTCGCTCACCGCAAACTCGGGCAGCAAAGTTTTGATAGCCACGGCGCGTCCGTCTTTCTGGCTGCGGCCCAGCATCACGCAGCCCATCCCACCCTGGCCCAGCACCTTCACCATCTCGTAACCGGGAATCGGCTGCGGTGTTTTCTTCAACTCCACGCGACAGTCTTCGCAAAGAAACGTCAAATTTTCGCCGGCCCCGGTCGACCGCGCTTCTTCGCGCCGCCCGCAGTTTAGACAAGCCACGGCAACCACTGTCGGCTTAACCGGATGCTCGGCGGGTGCACACACGTCTGGCCCACCAGCTACCGATGGCGTTTCTCCGGCGCTGACTTCAACCCGCAAGACAGTTTCGCCTCCCTGAATTTGCGCGCCGTTTTCCAGGAACGCTTCTGAAACTCGCTTGCCATTTACAAAGGTGCCGTTGGTGGAACCAAGGTCGCGCAGGAAGCAATGGGGCGGGGTTATTTCGAGCAGGCAATGATGACGCGAAAAAAACTTGTCGTCGGTGAGACAAAGATGCGCATCGTTACTTCGGCCGATCAGAAAAGTGTCGGTTTGGGTAAAACAGAAAACTCTACCGTGGTAAGGACCGGCTAATACTCTTAAGTCGACTTGCATGCGGTATGAAGGAATTCAAGTTCCAAGTTTCAAGTTTCAAGTTATCCTGCGCGCTTGAACTTGAAACTTGAAACTTGGAACTTGAAACTATCTTTTGATTTCCAAATCGTCGAACGCAACTTCCGCCGTATCGCTGGTGTAGAGTCCGGCAACGCCGCCTCTGAAGTTTTCAGTGTCGGTAATTCGATCGACGTATTGCCCATTGATGTAAAAGGTGAGTTCCGTGCCGCGAGCGCGCACCTCCAGCTGATTGGTGTTGGTGCCCCCGCGGATCACCGTCGACTTCGTCCAGGGAACGATCGCCGACTGCTCGCCGCCCTTGTGCTTGATGATTTCGTACTTCGCTTCCGCTCCCGTGTAAATCAGCAGCGCGTAATCTTCAAGCTCGTTGGCTTTGGATCGTTGGCCATGAACGATCAAGCCGAAGCCATTCTGCGCCGGCGTGCCTTCTACGCTGCGCGCGGTCACACGCACAGTGGCGTTACTGGTGCGGTAGTCGGAAGGCGCATACATCACCAGATAGGTTTTGTCTTTCGAGCGCATGTGGTATTGCCCATCGGCATACCAGATATCGCCAAAGGCGTAGGTTCCCGTGCCCCACTTGTCTTGCGAAAAGTCGTCGGTTAACGAAGCCGGCAGATTGGCGTTCGAGTTCGTGTTCAGGTTGGCGTTGGTGTTGGCGTTGCGATTGACGGGCACTCGCGAATTCACGTTAGCGCGGTTGGCGTTTGTATTCGAATTCGAGCCCATGCTGAAGAGCGCGAACATCATAACTGCGCCGCCAACCACGATCACACCCAGGACGAGCGCGCCACCGAGTATCCACCAAAGTGCGTTCGACTTTTTCGCCGGTCGGCCGGCAGCCGGCATCGCCGATTGTTGTCGACCAAACGCAGAGCCATGACTCGAGACGGGCGGCGGCATTTGATAAGTCGGAGCAACCGGAGGTTGACTGACTGGGGGTGCAACCGGCACGGGCGGTTTGGTGTCTCGCGGATCGGTGTAACGAATGGTCGCGTTCGGATCAAGGCCCGGCGGCTGCGAGCTAGCGAGTGGCGTGCCGTCTTCCAGACAGAAGTTGAGCGACGCATCCGTGTAAGTGCGATTACAAGTGGGGCAGGTTTTCATGTTTGTTTATGCTGGTCCAAAGTCCAAAGTCCAACGTCCAAGGTCCAATGTCTGTCTAGCTGAGGGAACGTTATACATTGCACGTTGGACTCACTCAAGTAGTTCAGAGTACAAGCTTCAGCTTGCGTGCGTCGTAGCGAAAGACGCAACCTAAAGGTTGAACTCTGAACTGCTTGAACGGCTTCGGACATTGTTTTGTCCGGACTTTGGACATTAGACTTTGGACTTCTTACGCGCTAATCGGTTTGCCGCAGCGTCCGCAAAATTTTGTCCCACCTGAGTAGCTGCTGCCGCACGAACGGCAAACCACTTCCACCGGCCGCGGTTGGTTCCATTCGAGCGACTGCGAGCCGATCGGTATGCCGCACTTTCCACAGAACTTGATCGTGGCAGGATATTCCTGATGACAACGTGAACAAGTCACCTTACCCGGTGGCGGCGCGGCCGGGCCGCCACCAACACCGGCACGAGCACCGCTACTTTGAGCGCTCGCCGCATCGTCGGCAACAAAAATAAATTGCGTATTGCCACAGCGCCCGCAAAACTTTATGCCTTCAGCGAAGCGAGAGCCGCAGCTCGCGCAGGCTACCACACGCGGCGCGCTGGCCGTGCCCGTCCGGCTGTCGAGACTGCCGCCACGCGACGGTGACAACGGCTCGCTCGTGGGCGCGCTCTTGAATTGCGCCTGGATAATTTGTTCGATGCCGTCGGGACGAATTTCAATCACGCGTTCGTCGTCTACCTCGCCACTGCGCGCGACGCGCAACACATGTTGTCCCGGAGGAATGGAATTGAGAATCACGCGACCGGAGCGGCCGATGCTGCCGTGTCGTTCGTCGTCCACATAGACTTCCGAACCCTGCGGCGCCATCACCACCAGGCGCGAATCGGTTTGTGCCGGCGCTTCAAATTGTTTTCCGGCCGCGGCTTCCAGCTGGTCAAACCACTCGCTCGCGTTCTGCGGTCGCTCGGCAACTTCGCGCGACAACGCGCGCAGGATCACCTTGTCGATCTCCGGAGAGATATCGGACCGCAGGCTCAGCAGAGAGGGCGGCGACTGCATTAGTTTCTGGGCAACCAGCTGCGGCAGATCTCCGATGAAGGGAGCACGACCGCCGAGCATGTGATACGCGATCGCGCCGAGCGCGTAGATGTCGGAACGCGCATCGAGCTGCACGCCAGTCTGCATTTGTTCCGGCGACATGTATTCGGGCGTGCCGATGATGCCGCGCGATTCCGGCCCGCTCTCGGAAGTGTTGCCGGACTGGTCCGCATTAATGATCTTGGCGAGACCAAAGTCGCCGACCTTAACGAAGCCGTCGTAGTTGCTCGCGCTTCCGGTTCGGCGCAGCCGCTGCATGATGAAAATGTTTGCCGGTTTGAGGTCGCGGTGCAGGATGCCCGCATCGTGTGCGGCTTCCACGCCTGCCACCACCTGGCCCAGTATCGTGAGACTGCGCTGCAGGTCGAGCGTGCCTTCGCGGCGCAGCAACTGGTAGAGACTTTCGCCGTCGACGTATTCCATCACCAGGAAAAAGACGCCTTCGGGGCTTTTGCCGAAGTCAGTGACGTCGACGACGTTTGGATGCCGGATTGACGCCGCGGCCCGCGCTTCACGTTCGAAACGAGCGATTGCTTCGCCTTCTTGCAGCATCTCGTCGCTGAGGATGTCCGGCCGCACTGTCTTAACGGCCACGCGACGAGTCATGAGATTTTGATCGCGGGCACGATAGACCTGGCCCATGGCGCCGCGCCCGAGACGTTTCTCCAGCAGATAACGCGACGACAAGAGGGGCGTACCAGGCAAAGTGTGTTTGGTGCTTGCCTGATCTTCAGGGCAGACGACTACGTCGTCTTCGTAACAACTCTCGCAGCGTGGGCATTCGCGCATATCAGTCTTTGTAACGCGCTTAAGGCGCGGAACGAAGGTAGCCAGAGGTGAAACCTCTGGATCCGAATGTTACAGATTAGCGCACTGAGGGTGCGCCAAGAATTCGCTGCGCCTACAGCGCGCATGTCGACGGGGTGATCCGATCCAGACGTTCCACGTCTGGCTACCCTCTTAACGCCGCCGTCGCGGCGTCAGACATCGACTTCTTGTCTTACGCCGCTTCCGGAACCTGCGAAGTGCAACCGGAGCAGCGCGTCGCTTCTACCGGAATCTTCGTCAAACAAAACGGACAATCCTTCGTTAGTTCGACTTCCTCTACGCGCTTGTTCCGGTTCGCAGCCTTGACGATCAGGAAGACTACGAACGCGATGATCACGAACGTCACCAGGTCGTTGATAAACGCGCCGTAGGCAATCACCGGCAGGCCGCGCAACTGTGCGTCGGCCAGCGACGCCGGATGCGCACCCGAGAGATCGATGAACAGATTTGCGAAATCCACCCGGCCGAGAATTAAGCCGATTGGCGGCATGATGATGCCTTCAACGAGGGACGACACGATCTTGCCGAACGCAGTTCCGATGATTACCGCTACTGCGAGGTCAAGGACGTTTCCCCGAGCAATGAAGTCGCGAAATTCTTTCAGCATAGCAATCTCCTTGGGTAAGAAGTTTCAAGTTCCAGGTTTCAAGTTTCAGGTTTCAAGTTCCCCTGATCTAACTCGAAACTTGGAACCTGAAACTTGAAACTTGAAACATTTTTACGGTTCTTCCGCAGCTTGGCGGCGAGCATTCACTGTTTGCTCCGCGTTTTCGTCGACGAGATGAAAGCTGGGCCCTTCAGCCACGAAGGTAACAGTCAGTTCGAAGTCCGCACATTTTAATTGCTGGCCGCGCGTTTTCCATGGCTGCCACGCGTCCGGCAGATTAAGCGAACGCGAAATGCCGCGGACAAAGTCAGCAACGGTCTTCCACTTGAACGTATTATCGTAACCAAACCAAAGCGAGCTGACGCGTCCATCCAGAAAATCGATTGAAAGGGTTCTCACTCCCTGAAGCGTGCTCTTATCCATCAGCGGATCGAAGTCGGGGCTGACATTCATCTTGGAAATGCCCAACTCGTTTTCTTTGCCGATGGCCGCGCGCGGCAGCCGCGTCTTGATTTGCAGCGTAGTCTGCCCCGGGCGAAAGCCAAACAGCTCGGGCGCATCCGGAAGATCGCCGAGCTTGAGGACGCAACGGTTGTCCTGCGCGAAAGCGCCGGTAGCGCAGAAAACCAGGAGGAGTCCAATGTCAAAAGTCCAACGTCCAATGTCAAGAACAAAAGAGCGCCGGCGTGAGGTCAAAGTCTTTTTTGTCAGGTGTTGTCGGTTTGGACTTTGGACTTTGGACATTGGACTTGGGACTAGTTATTTGATTAGCTTCCGGATCAACCGTTCCAACTCATCCGGCTCGAAGGGCGTCGAAATGTATTCATTGCAACCGGCGGCCAGCGCGTGGTCGCGATACTGGTCGGCGCCGTAAGCCGAGACGGCCACGATGGGCACGGACGCGAAGCCGCTGAGCTCGCGAATTTTGCGCGTGGCGGCGAGCCCGTCGAGTTCGGGCATCTCCACGTCCATGATGATTAGATCGGGACGTACACTTTCCGCCTTTGTTACCGCCCGATTGCCGTTTTCGGCTTCGACTACGTGGAAGCCTTTTTTCCGGAGCCAGGTGCGCAGCAACAGCCGCGTGTCGTCGAAGTCGTCGACAATAAGGATTGTGCGCGGGCGATTGGGAGGTTGGTCAGAATCAGCGGCCATACGGCATCGAGCCTAACATGTTCAATCACGCGTGCCAACGCGGTCTGCGCGTTTGAAAGAAACCTTGTAACGGAAAAATTCCGGGTTCTTCCGGGGAGGGTTGCATCGACGCACGTGTGGAGAGAAGGTAGCAACTTTGGTGTTCAACGCTCTTAGCTTTGTAGCCGCGGAGCGGCGAGGCGAAGGTAGTCAGACGCCGCGGAGCGGCCTAAAGAAGGTAGCCAGACGTGCAACGTCTGGATCAAAGAGCGATCCATTTGGGGCGTTGGAGGCGCACGCAGATGTTCTGCGCGCACCTTCAGTGCACCGAATTCAAAACGACCGCTAACCAGAGGTTTCACCTCTGGCTACCATCTCGGCGCGCTTCCAGCGCGCAGAGGAACATGATGTCGCGCGCTTGCAGCGCCCACAAATCTGTCATGCCATCGACCTACGTCAGTTTGCATTGCCATTTGGTGTTCTCAACGAAGGACCGCGAACCTTGGATTACGCCGGATTGGCGGGACCGTTTGCATGGGTATCTTGGCGGTATTGTGAACGGACTAGGTGGAATTCCCTTGGCCATTGGTGGGACTGAAAACCACGTTCATCTTTTGGTAGGTTTTAGGTCTTCGCATCGAGTTGATTATTTCTTACGCGATTTGAAGGCTGACTCAACCGCCTGGGTCCATCGGGAAATTTACCCTCAATTCTCATGGCAACGCGGTTATGCAGCTTTTGCTGTCAGTCCATCAGACATCCTGAACGTAAAGCGATACGTCGTGTCGCAGGAAGAACATCATCGGCGCAAGACCTTTCAGGAAGAGTTTGTGGCGATGCTTAATGAGCAGGGTATTCAATACGATAAGAGGTACCTCTGGTAGCGTCGCGATTGTTAACGACGGGTTTTGTCGCCGCCGCGGCTGAACGATGCCGCGGAGCGGCATTAAGAAGGTAGCCAGACGTGAAACGTCTGGATCAGGTTGGGTAGCGCATTTGCGCGCTAAGAGGCGCGCACAGATGTTTCTGCGCGCACCTCCAGTGCGCGGAGGCCTGGGACATGATTCATCCAGAGGTTTCACCTCTGGCTACCGTCTTCGCGCGTCGCCAGCGCGCAGCAGTTGACGCCGTGGGAAGCGTTGCAGTCGGCCTTCGTCGCATGTTATAACCCGTCGCATCTTAAGGCCGTCTATCAAGCTGGGTTTAACTTCCAACCGATTCTACTTTCAGCTACACCCGCGCGAATAAGAATCCGGTGGGCCTTCCCTAGCGTCAGCTTAATAATTGGAGAGTCTATGAAGCGAACACGCTCGTCGCAGCTTCCGCGCCGTCGCGCCGATGGCCTGGTTACTCATGACCTGCCTGACGAGGTTTTGGTTTATGACCGTCAGCGAGATCAGGCCCACTGTCTTAACCAAACGGCAGCCCTCGTGTGGCGCAAGTGCGATGGTAGCCTGTCGCCCGCGCGAATAGCGCAGCAGCTAACCACGCAACTCGACCAGACAGTATCCGAAGACGTTGTTCTGCTCGCCCTCGCAAAACTCGATCAGTTTCATTTACTCGAACGAGCGCCGGGTTTTCAGGCGACTCTTCCCGCGCTCTCACGCCGGCAGATGGTGCGCACCCTTGGCGTCGCCGCGGCGGTGGCGCTGCCGGTGATAACTTCGATCGTCGCGCCGACACCAGCCCAGGCAGCGACGTGTATCGCGCCGGGCCAGCCTTGCAGCCCGACGATCCTTTGCTGTTCGACCCTGGGTTGTAACCCGAGTAACAACAAGTGCCGGGCGTGAGAAGGGTGAAGGGTCATAAGTACTGAGTGCTGCAGTCGCCGCGGTAGCGGCGAAAAGAAGTTAGCCAGACGTGTAACGTCTGGATTGAAGGGAAAATGAAAGTTGCGCGCTGGAGGCGCGCACACGTTCTGAGCGCACCTTCAGTGCGCCCGGTTGAAAACGAACATTGATCCAGGGGTTTCACCCCTGGCTAGTGACAAGTGACAAGTGGCGAGTGAAGAGTCATCGCCGCGGTAGCGGCGAAAAGAAGGTAGCCAGACGTGAAACGTCTGGACTGATGAAAAATTAAGGTTGCGCGCTGGAGGCGCGCACAGACGTTCTGAGCGCACCTTCAGTGCGCGGTTGAAAACGAACATGATCCAGGGGTTTCACCCCTGGCTACCCTCTGCGCGCGTTTCCAACGCGCTGTCTTCTGAATTCTGTTTTCTGGTTTCTGAGTTTTAGATTTACTAAGTTTCGAGGAATTAATAATGCGCCCCACTCACAACCCTGCGAGGCCTTACGATGCCAAGAAAGCGTCAATGAACAGACGCAACGTTAGTGGAGACTTCCTAAAAAGATTTCGCTTCGCTCTTGTTTTGATCTTTTGCGGTTCTCTGTGGAGCCTAACAGCGTTAGGACAAACCACGGTCACAGTTGGGGGAGGCGCTAGCGTCACCTGTCCAGCTACACCAACGGCCACGTGGACTACTCCACCTACTGGCGTGACGTTTTCTAATTGGTCCAGAGGAAGTGGCGTTAGTTGCGCCAGTGCAGCCAACGCATTATCTGGTTCCGGCTTCAATACGGCGAGCACGGCAGCAAGTTTTTCCGCTAACAAGTACTACAGCGTCACTATCACTGCAGATGCCACGCACACTTTTGATCTTTCGCAGGTCAAGTGGGACACAGCTGTTAGTTCCGGCGGCGCTACTTTTGCGGTCCAATACAGTAACAATGGAGGCGCGGTAACCTCTTTTGGTTCTTCGGCCACAAATACCACGTCAAATACATTCAACGGGAGCGTTAGCGTTGCCGCAGGAACTTCTCTTGTACTGTACCTAATTCCATCAGGGACAGGCGCCGCAGGAACAACAGTAAGGTGGGTGAATGGTTCCACGATCACTGTTACCGCTTCTGCCGCAGCCACACCAACAATCACAACTTCCGTCGCGAGTCTTCCAAGCTTCGGTGCGATAACGGTTGGCAGCAATTCGTCCGAGCAGAGCTACACAGTTTCCGGGTCCAATCTCACCGCCGATATCACCGTTGTTGCTCCCACAGATTTCCAAGTCTCGAAGACAGGTGGCGGTTTGGGCTTCGGATCATCAGTGACGCTGCTCCAAGCGGGCGGGTTGGTTAATGCTCAGTCTGTATTCGTGCGCTTCTCACCGGGAAGTACTGGCGCCAAAGCAGGCAACATCACGCATGACAGCACCGGAGCGACTCAGAAGCTCGTCGCCGTCAGCGGCACCGGCACACTTGCCCTGGCATCAGAGCCAACAATCCAGGCCTCGAACCTTGTCTTCAGCGCCGTCACTGCGAATTCGATGACCTTGACGTGGACTAATGGCAACGGAGCCAGCCGAATTGTGTTAGCAAAATCAGGAAGCGCGGTCAGCAGCGATCCCGCCGACGGGAACTCTTATACAGCTAATTCAACTTTCGGTTCAGGTTCCCAGATCGGCACAGGAAATTTTGTAGTCTTTGCGAGCTCAGGTAATAGTGTGACCGTCTCGAATCTTGCGCCGGGCACTACCTACCACTTCGCCGTTTACGAGTTCAACGGTTCGGCCGGTTCCGAAAACTATCTAACCACGTCGCCACTCATTGGAAACCAGGCAACGCTGTTCGCGAAGTACCGAAGCGCTGCGTCGGGGAACTGGGGCAGTGCAGCGACATGGGAAGTCTCCAACGACGGCGGTACGAACTGGGTCGGCGCCACGGCAACACCTACATCCGCTGACGGCACAATCACAATTCTGAACATTCACACAGTAACGGTCGCGGCTCCGGTGTCAGTAGATGAAGTCACAGTCGATTCCGGTGGACAGATAACCATCGCAAGCTCCAACACGTTAACGGTCGCGAATGGTAGCGGACTTGATTTGAACATTAATGGAACGGTTCTTAACTCCGGAACGCTCACGATAAGCGCGAGTGCAACCTGGGCAGTGAATGCTGCGGCAACATTTATTCAAAATACCGGGACGGGAATTTCAGGACAACTAGGAAGTGCGACACTGAACGCCGCCAGCACGTTTATTTACCGCGGCAGTTCGTCTTTGAACATTACTCCAGCGATGAGCGCCCGCACCTACGGAAACCTTAGTTTCGAAAGTACATCAGGTTCGTATGCTCCTTCATCGAGTGGTGGCAGTGCTCTCACAGTCAACGGCAATTTTTCAGTCGGGACCAATGGTGCTGGCACAGTTTCACTTAACAACTCCGCTTTTACGGCCGACTTCATCATTTCTGGTGGGCTGACGATTGGTGCAGCTAGCTCGTTCACCCAGGGTGGGAATCTGTCAGCAGGATCCATCACTGTGGCAACAGGCTCCACTTATCAAAGTCTGATCACTGGTGATCTCACGCTGGCCGGCGGCGTCTCTAACGCGGGAACGATCACGCTCAACGGCAACGGCGCGAGTTGTCCCGGAACTGACGACATCCTGATTCGTTCGTCGGTCAACGGTACGCAGCGCGCGTGGTCTGGCGCCGGCACGTTCAACCTCACCGACGTCGATGTCAAAGACCAGGCGGGCACCGCCATCATCACCGCCACCAGCAGCACCAACAGCGGCAACAACGGCGCGAACTGGATCATCACTTCTACCTGCGTCGCGGGCGCTACCTACACCTGGACGCCGGCGGTGGGCGGAGACTGGACCCTCGCCGCAAATTGGTCGCCGGCTCGCACCCTACCTTCGAGCACGGACGTACTCGTTATCAATTCCGGCTTCACGCCGATAATCACCAACGTTCCTTCGCTGATCGGCACGCAAACCATCGCGGCGCTCAGAATTCTCAATGGCACTGCCGCAACGCTCAAGGCGCCGACTGGCGGCGGCCAGTTAACCATCGCCGGCGGATCAGTTTCCGATCTGCAGATCGATTCCGGCTCAACCCTAAAGTTTGCCGGCACCGATCCTTTGACGATAACCGTCAGCGGCGGCTCAACCGGCAACGTCGCAGGCCAGGTCACCATGCAGGAAGGTGCGCACCAATTGCTCGCCACCGGCGGCAGTACGATCACGTTTACGGGCGCAAACGCTTTCAGCACCGACACGGACTACTCGGCTGCCACGCATCCGTTTGGCACCGGCACTGGAGGCAATGGTTCCAACAATTCGATCATCTTTGCGTCAGGCACGGTCTACGCGCATAGCAACGGGCTCAGTCCGTTTGGCGATGCCGGCAACACGGTTGTTGTTTTCCAAACCGGCAGCGAGGCCGACTTCTCGACAACCACGGGGTTCGAGGCAAGTGGACGAACTTACGCGAACCTGAAGATAGGCAAGGGCGATCCGGGCGGCGTCGCTTTGAATCCGGTTGTTGGCGGCGCGAATAATTTTCAGTTCGACAATCTGATTATTCAAAATACCAACACGGCCAACTCGTCGCTGACTTTCAACGGCACCGGAACCAACACCATCACGATTCGCGGCAACATCACCAGTGTCGCAGCCGGCGCGGGCGGCACCGCTCCCGATGTAATTTTCACTGCCGGTTCGGGTGGTATCGTCATCGACAAGCAGGGCGGCGGCTCGATCACTTTCGGCAACATTCTCAACACGCGGGGGATGGAATTGGAAAGCAGCGCCACGGTCGCGAGCGGCACCACGCTCACGCTGGCGCGCCAGTTGTTGCTCGGCATCAGCCAGCCAAACAGCCTGGTGATGACAGTCGATGGCGATATCGCGGGCAGCGCCAGCGGCTATGTGATTGGCACTGTAAAGAAGAGCCTCGTGACTGATGGATTTATCTTCCCGGTCGGGACAATAAACGGCTATTCGCCGGTGCAACTGACCAACGTTACGGGCACCGGAGACTTTAGTGCGCGCGCCGTCCAGGCCTTGATTCCCGGGCTGGGACTGCCGGGACTCGCTCGCTACTGGACGCTTAGCGGCGCAATCACCAGTACCAACCTGAAGTTCACTTACCTCGACGCAGACATTGGCGGCAACGAAGCGAACTATCGCATCGTGAAGGACACAAATGGCGCCGGCGATCCTTTTAGTTTCCCGGATGGCGGCGCCGACGATGTTGACGAGGCAAACAACACGGCGACTACGTTAACGCCGGTCAGCTCGTTCTCGAATTGGTCCATAGTCGAGCCAAACGCGCCGACCGCGGTTAAGCTCGCCAGCTTCCGCGCTACGGAAAACAACGGCGAGGTCATGCTGCAATGGCAGACGGGCTACGAAACGCGCAACCTCGGCTACAACATCTATCGCGAACAGGACGGGAAGCGCGTCGCGATTACGCCGTCGCTGGTTGCCGGCTCAGCGCTCGTCGCGGGAAGACAGACGAGGCTGGGCGCCGGACTGAGTTATACGTGGTATGACAAGCCAAATCAGAATTCAGAATTCAGAATTCAGAATTCAGGAGCTCAGTCGTCAGAACCAGGCACTCAACACTCCGGGACGAGTTACTGGCTGGAGGATGTGGATCTCAATGGGACGCGTACGCTGCATGGGCCAATCGTGCCGGAGGTTAGTTTTGCTAAACCGATGGGCAGCCAGATGCGCGCCGAGCTGATCGGCGAAGTCTCCCGGCGAACGTCGCCGAGTGGTGTTCAGTTCAATGCCTGGGTAACCGCGGCAACCGCGGCGGCCGCATCCAGCGATCAGCGAGCAGGGCAGACTGAAGCTCAGCCAGCGGGGTCGAAAACTCAATTCCAACAGGTCGGCAGCTCCGTGAATTCCATGCGGCTCGATCCGTCTGACATGCAACACGATATTGCGGGCATGGCGGGCGTCAAGATAGCGGTGAGCCGCGCGGGCTGGTACCGCGTGACTCAGGCGGAATTGGCGGCGGCGGGCTTCAGTGTGCCGGACGCCAAACAGTTGCAGCTTTATCGCAACGGTCGTGAAGTCGCTATTAGTGTGTCAACCAACGATAGCTTCACGACGAGCGACTACTTCGAGTTTTACGGCGAAGGTCTAGATTCGCCGACTGACAACGCCCAAACTTACTACCTCGTCAACGGCAAGGGACGCAGCTCGCGCATCAATCTGTCGAATGCTCCCGGCAAGGCTGCGGCTAGTGGTCCGCAAAGTTTTGCCTACACGGTCGAGCGCAAGGAGCGAATGATTTATTTCTCCAGCCTGCTCAACGGCGATAACGAAAACTTCTTCGGGCAAATTGTGAGTAGTGAGCCGATTTCAGCGACGATGCCGGTGAGTAATTTAGAAACCGGCCCGGCGCAGCTCGAAGTCGTGCTGCAGGGGGTGACGAGCGAAAGCCATCTGGTGCAGGCGCGGCTGAATGGCGCGGACCTGGGCACGATCAACTTCGCAAACACAGACCATGCGAGCCAGACGTTCGCGATTCCGGCCACGGCGCTGCGCGAGGGTGACAACACAGTCGAACTAACTTCGCTGGGCGGCGCGTCGGATGTCAGTCTGGTCGACGTGATGCGTTTGACTTACAACCGCGGGTTCGTGGCTCAGGACAATGCGCTTGCGTTTAGCGTTGCGAGCCAGCAGGGAGTTCGCATCAGCGGATTCACTAATCCGGCTGTGCGCGTGTTTGATGTTAGCGATTCATTGTTTGTTAGCGAGTTGAAGCCTTTGGTAACAACTGAAGGCGGTGGCTACACGGCTTATGTCGAAGTGCGACAGGCTTCGGCGCTCAGCCCGCATACCCTCCTCGCCATTGCCGGTGGACAGGCGCAGCCGGCTGATTCCGTGAGGGCGAATAACCCGTCGTCATCGTGGACGCAGACAGCCGGCGCGGACTACGTGATCGTAACTACCGCTGAGCTTAAGTCCGCGCTAGAGGCACTCGCGCAGCTCAGGCGTGGGCAGGGAATGACGGTGGCCGTCGTCGACGTCGAAGACATCTACGACGAGTTCAGCTTTGGTAAACATTCGCCGGAGGCAATTCGCAGCTTCCTGCTGCGAGCGAATAAGAACTGGAAGCGGCAGCCGCACTTTGTGTTGTTAGCCGGCGATGCCAGCTACGATCCGAAGAACTACCTGGGCCAGGGAATGAACGATCTGGTGCCGACGCGGCTGGTCGATACGGCACTCAATGAGACGGCGAGTGACGATTGGCTAACCGACTTCAACGGCGACGGCATCGGCGATCTTGCCGTCGGTCGTTTACCGGTGCATACCGCCGCGGAAGCTGGCGCCTTGGTGAACAAGATTATCGGCTACGAAAGCGCGTCGCCCGATCCTTCGCGAGGCGCGTTGCTCGTCGCCGACACCCACTTCGAAGCGCCGAGCAAAACGGTGCAGAACCTGATGCCAGCCGGGCTGCCGGTGCAAACAGTTAACCGCGGCGATACTGACGATGCGACGGCGCATAACCTCGTCGTCGCCGGGATAAATCAGGGCCCGCGGGTGGCAAATTATTTTGGCCACGGATCGAATGGCATCTGGAGCGGCGCGGGCTTGCTTTCCAGCGACGACACGGCGGCGCTTACGAACACGAACCGGCTGTCGGTGTTTACGATGATGACCTGCTTCAATGGCTACTTCCAGGATCCGTACAACGATAGTTTGTCGGAGGCGCTGCTGAAGGCGCGCGGCGGCGCGGTGGCCGTGTGGGCATCGACGACGTTGACTGAGCCAGCAGGGCAAAACGTAATCGGCGCGGAGTTTTACCGACTGCTGTTTGGCGTGCAACCGATAACCCTCGGCGACGCGGCGCGCGCAGCGAAGAGCGTCACCAACGACCGGGACGTGCGTCGCACCTGGACGCTGTTTGGCGATCCGGCGATGAGGCTGCGTTGAGGGAAGGCAGAAGGCAGTAGGCAGTAGGCAGAAAGCCGCTTCACCGCGTAGCGGTGACAGAGAATAGCCGGGGGTAAGTCCCGATGAAATCGGGACGCCACCCCCGGACCAGGCATTAAGAATTGTTCCAGGGCCCGCGAAGCGGGCGACAGAGGGCGCGAGGAATTACACGAAATATTGCAGATCCACGGCTCTTTTTCTTGCGCCCCTTCAGGGCGCACACGCTAACCCAACGCGATCCAGGGGCGGCGTCCCGAAGTGTCGGGACTTGTCCCCTGGCTACTTTCTCTCGCGCCTTCAGCACGAAGAAACCGCCATCTGCCTTCTGTTTTCTGTCTTCTGTATTCCGTCTTCTGTCTTCTGAATTCTCTTGAACATCTTTCATAAAAGAAGAGTGCTCATCGCAGCCTTACTAGTCTATCTCGGCGTCGTTGCCGCGCTGACAGTTATCCCGACACACGAGCTGCGAGTTCGCAGAACGCGTTCGGATCATGTCAACATCATTCCTCTCAGCTACTCGTTCCGCTGCTTCCTGCAAGATCCGAACATGCATCCACGCCTGGCTTTGTTCTGCTTGCGGAACACGATTGGCAATCTGCTGCTCTTCATCCCGCTCGGAATCTTGCTGCCACTGGTGAGCGATCGCTTTCGCTCGTTGACGCGAGTGCTGCTGGCGGCGATATGTCTTTCCGTGACTATTGAAGCGATTCAGTTCTTCTCACAATTCATC
>Ga0207650_10001829_pt1 | contig 15043 bp, 12 predicted proteins | sample KBSS63metaG_FD_184325 | JGI IMG/M metagenome (GOLD analysis project Ga0207650, IMG submission 184325) | Switchgrass rhizosphere microbial communities from Kellogg Biological Station, Michigan, USA - KBS S6-3 metaG (SPAdes) (version 2) | ecosystem: Host-associated > Plants > Roots > Rhizosphere...
TTGATCGGCTGCGGCCGCCGGCGGCCCGATGCCCAGGCTATGTCGGCATCCGGCGTGTCGGCCGGCATCTGCGTCGGCGGCAGGCGCCAGCCCTCGCCATCGGTGCGCGCGAGCTCGCGCATGCGCGTACGAGCCTCCGCCGGCTGCAGGTCGAACAGGCTTTGGCCGTCTCTGGGGACGAAGGCGTCGAGATAGACCAGCTGCGCGATGCGCTCGCGCACCCGGTCGGCAACGCCGGTTGCCACCATGCCGCCGTAGCTGTGCGCAATCAGCACGACATCGCGCAGGTCCTCCATCCCGAGCATGCCGATGACATCGGCGATGTGGGTGTCGAGATCGATCGCCGGGCTCGCAAGATGCGCTCGCTCGCCCAGGCCGGTATAGGTCGGCGTCCACAACTCATGGCCGGCGGCCCGCAGCAGCGGGCGCATTTTTTTCCAGGCCCAGGCGGCTGACCAGGCGCCATGGGCGACGACGAACACGGCCACGCGTGTACTCCCCCTTGGTTCGCCGCGGTCAGCCATGGGGGCAGCCCGCGGCGCGTTGCGTTCACGTCCCCTCACGCTCTCCCGGAGCGCGGATATGTGCAAGATGCCGGCGCAAATCTCCTGCTCCCGTGCAACGGCCGGAGCGGCCGAGAATGCCGGCTTTGCGGCCTCGGTTGCCATTTTTACGCCATCGCGGCATGGTCGTACGCGCACGACCGGAGAGGTGCCATGGCCGGGGAAACCTTGGTCAAAGTGCTGCAGATTGCCGGTGCAGCGCTCGGGATTCCCGCCGCGGCCGCCGGCACCTTTGCGGCTTACCAGAACTATTTCTCGACCGACGTCACCTGCCAGAAGCTCAGGAGCAACATCGTCGCCACCATGGAACGCAACGTCGCGCCGGAGACCAAGCGCAGCTTGCTCAGGAAGGACGTGAACGAGTTCGACAAGCTCTGCGGCGACGGCGATCCGGACGCGCGCACCATCTTCCAGGCCGCGGTCGCCGCCGAACATCCTGCGGCCGAGGCCGCCGAGACCGGACATGCCACGACGTCGGCCGCGGTCGTCCAGCCGGACGCGTCATCGCGGCGCTCGCAGCTCCAGTCGGTCGGCGTGTTCGGTGCTCCCGGCGCCAAAGAGCACTACGGCTGGGTTGCGCTGAGCCGCCGGCAGTCCGGCGCCTGGGTACCCCATTTCAACGGATACACGATTTCGGACACGTCGTTGCCGCCGCCGGGCACGGTCTTGAGTGCGCAAATCATGCTGCCGGTCTGGTCGGAGCCGCAGGGGGCGAGCAACGATCAGACCAAGCTGCAGAGCAGGCTCCCGCCCGGCGCCTGCGTGCGCGTTGTCTCGACCCGCGGCGGATCCGGTCGGCTGTGGGCCGAAGTTGCTCCGGCCTCATGCTCATAGGCATGGGCACCTGCATCGCGGGCGGGATCCGCGAGGCCCCTAAAACAATTTGAGCTGGCGGTCTTCCCGCTTGGTGCGCGCCGGCTGCGTCGGCTGATGCTTCACCAGCTCGTTCTCGATGTCGCGCAGGAATGGCGAGGGTTCGAGCATCTGCAGGCGGCCGCGCCAAAGGCGCTGATGCGCGCGGCTGAGAATCAACCGGTCCTTGGCCCGGGTCATGCCGACATAGAACAGGCGACGCTCTTCCGCGATTGCCGCGTCGTCCGGCTCGCTCCAATGCAGCGGCAGCACGCCGTCCTCGAGCCCGACGATGAACACGACGGCGAACTCAAGGCCCTTGGCGGCATGCAGGGTCAGCAGCGACACGCGGTCGGCGCGCGCATCCCAGAATTCCGCGTCGGTGGTGAGCGCTACAGCGTCCGCGAAGCGCGCGCGCTCGTTGCCGCACCGCTCGGCGAGCGCGGTGAGGCGCTGCAACGCCATCGCCATGGTTGCTGCCGCGCCGGCGTCGCCGCGATCCGCCAGCCCCCTGGCGGCGGCGTGCAAGTCATCCGCCAGAGTCGTCGCGGCGCTGCCGTCGCCGAGTTCCTGCAGCAGCGCGCGTACGGCCGGCTCCTCAGCGAGGGCGGTATGAGTGTGCCGCTGATAAGGAATGCCGGAACGGTCGAGGGCCTCGCGCAGCGCCGTCGACTGGGCGTCGGTGCGGTAGAGCACGGCAAAGTCGGCGAATGACCTGCCGGTCTGCGCGCCAAGCCCGGCCCGGTCGCTGTTGATCGAGAAAAAGGTGTGGCCGCCGATCATGTGCTCGATCGTTTTCACCACCGACTCGGCCTCGGCGCGTTCCGTCGGCGCGGTATGAATGGCGATGCGCTCGTGCATCTCGCGCACGATTTCGGCGACCGGCTCGTTCGGTCGCGGCGCAATGACCTGCGAGGAGGCGGTCACGATGGTGCCGCTCGAGCGATAATTGCGCGTGAGCCGGACCGTTTTGGCGCCGGGGTAATCCTGCCGGAAGCGGTCGAAGCAGGACGCGTCGGCGCCGCGAAAGCCGTAGATCGCCTGGTTGGGATCGCCGATCACGCAAAGATTGCCGTCGCCCGGCGCCAGCAAGGCCAATAGCCGGTATTGCTGCTCGTCGACGTCCTGGAACTCGTCGACGGAGATCCACCGCAGGCGGTGGCGGTAGAGTTCGGCAATGCGCGCATCCGACATCAGCACGCGCACCGACAGCGCGACGAGATCGTCGAAGTCGATCCAATTGTGCAGCGCCATCGCGCGGGCATAAGCCGCCCGCGCTTCTCTGACGTCGGCCCCCGCCCAGCTCTGCGTACGCTTCTCCCGGGAGATGGCGCGCAGCAACCGCTCGGCCTTATGCGCGCTGAGCTCAAGCGTCGCCGCGAGCAGCGCCGTGCGCTCGGCTTCGCCGGCGACGCGAAAGCCGTGGTCGAGCCCGGCGGCGCTCGCATGCTCGCGCAGGATGGCGAGGCCGAGCGAATGGAAGGTGTGAATCGCGACCTTGTCCGCGCTGGTGGGCAGGAGAGCTGCAAGGCGCTCCCGCATCTCGGCAGCGGCCCGGCGGGTGAAGGTGATGGCGAGGCAGTTCTCCGCCGCCACCCCGCGCTCGGCCACCAGGTGGGCGATGCGATGGGTGAGGGTGCGGGTCTTTCCCGAGCCCGGACCGGCGACGATCAGCAGTGGCCCGTCGGCCACGCCGGCTGCGGCGCGCTGATCGTCATCGAGCTGCGCGAGGATGCCGGACGCGGTGCCGCTGGTGCGATCTGAAACGACTCGCAGCCGCGGTCGCGCCGGCTGGGCGGGCGCGTCACCCGACGCCCTGGGTGAGGGCGCGTCCGCCGCGACGGCTTCGGCGGTCGGGGCAGCGCGCGGCACCGTCGGCTTCCGCTTCGACACCGGCGTCTCGAACAGCAGGGCGCCGCCGGTCAGCCGCTTGATCTCGTTCTCCTCGAACAGGCGGATGACGCCGTATTCGCCGTCATAACCGGCATCGCGGATGACATGGCCGCTGCGCAGGCGCGTGATCGCTTCGGCGAGCAGGGAGGAGCCGGCATGGGCGATATCCTCGACCGGCACCGACTGCAGGATGGAAAGCTCGGGGCCGAGCTTGGCGATCGCCTGGTCATAGCCGCGCTCCACCGCGCGCGAGGCCGTGCCGCTGGCGGTGAGCTCGGACAGGATCTCCGGCAGCGGCACCAGGCTCGAGACCGCGCCGGCGGTCGGCGGCGGTGCCGCCTGCGCCTCGCTGCGGTCGGCGAGCGCCGCGACGCGATGCTCGACGCCGATCGTGAGCCGCTCGCCGCACACCGGGCAGAGGCCGCCATGGGCCACCGTCTCCTTCGGGGAGAGCCGCACCTCGCATTTGCGATGCCCGTCGAGGTGATACTTCCCCTCCTCGGGGAAGAACTCGACCGTGCCGGCATAGCCGTGGCCGGTTTCGAGCGCATGCTTGATGGCGAAGTAATCGGGCTCGCAGTCGAAGGTCGTGGCCTCGCGCCCGAGCTTGCCCGGCGAATGCGCGTCGGAATTGGAGGTGAGGCGATAGCGGTCGAGAAACGACACCCGCCAGTTCATCGCCGGATCCGACGACAGCCCGGTCTCCACCGCGAAGATGCGGTCGGCGAGATCGCCGTAGCAGTCGTTGATCGAATCAAAGCCGGATTGCGAGCCGAGCGCTGCGAACCACGGGGTCCAGATATGCGCCGGCACCAGATAGGCGTGGGGACCGGCTTCGAGCGCGATCTCCAGGAGATCGCGGGAATCGAGACCGAGGATGGGGCGCCCGTCGGAGGCGATATTGCCGATGCGCGCGAGGCGCGCCGACATGCGGTCGACGGTATCGAAGTCGGGCGCATAGATCAGGTGATGGATTTTGCGGGTACGGTCGCCCTTCTTGTAGATGGTGGAGATTTCCACCTCGAGCATGAACCGCACCGGCGTGCGGCACGCTGGCGGCAGCGTCTGCGCCACCGCCTGCTCGATGTCGTCGCGCAGGCGATAGAGGCCGGGCTCGGCCGGAACCAGCTTTTGCTTGAGCTCGGCGCACCAGGCGGGATGGGTGAAGTCGCCGGTGGCGACCACGCCGATGCCCTTGCGGGCGGCCCAGGCGGCGAGATGCTCGAGATCGAGGTCGCGGCTGGTCGCGCGTGAATATTTCGAGTGGACGTGCAGGTCCGCGTGGAAGCGCATGCGAGCCACGCCTTCTTCCCCCGATCCGGGTGGACGCGCCGCCATAAGCGGTGATTCGCGATCATGCGGAAAGGACCCCTGTGGACATCGCGCCGTCTTCCGCCGCGCTGCATGCTTGCTGGGCGGTGTGCCCAAGATTGCGCCAGGGCGGAGGCGCCGGTGTTTGGAAAGCCGGCGTTTTAGCGCTCATCCGGCTGACAAGCCTCGGGGATTTTGGCCCGCCGGTGGTGTTGGCACGGCGTTTGAAGCGTGCCTGCCGCGCATGCAGTCCTCGCTCAAGATCGTCATCGTCGACGAGAACCCGATCCGCGCTGCCATCCTGGAGGACGGGCTGCGCGAAGCCGGCCACGTCCATGTGGTGCGCGTCGACGAGATGTCGCATCTGCTGGCGCGCATCTACACCATCGACCCTGACGTCATCCTGATCGACCTCGAAAACCCCAGCCGCGACGTGCTCGAGCAGATGTTTCAGGTCAGCCGGGCGGTGAAGCGCCCGGTCGCGATGTTCGTCGACCAGAGCGACACCGCCTCGATCGAGGCCGCCGTCGATGCCGGCGTCTCCGCCTATATCGTCGGCGGGCTGCAGAAGGCGCGCATCAAGAACATCCTCGATCTCTGCATCTCCCGCTTCAATTCCTTCGCCCGCCTGCGTGACGAGCTCGAGCGCACGCGCACCGCGCTCGAAGAACGCAAGGTGATCGACCGTGCCAAGGGCATTTTGATGAAAGCGCGCAATCTCAGCGAGGAAACGGCCTATGCCCTGCTGCGCAAGACCGCGATGAACGAAAACAAGAAGATCGCCGAGGTCGCCCAGTCGGTGGTCACCGCCGCGGAGCTGTTGCGATGAACGCGACGCAGGCGCGGTTGCGGATCGGGTTCATCCCGCTTGCCGATGCGGCGGCGCTGATTGTCGCGGTCGACAAGGGTTTCGCCGCCGCCGAGGGCCTTAATGTCGAGCTCGTGCGCGAAGTGTCGTGGTCGAACGTGCGCGACAAGCTCAATATCGGCCTGTTCGATGCCGCGCACCTGCTGGCGCCGGTGGCGATCGCGTCGAGTCTCGGCATCGGGCACGTCAAGGTGCCGATCGTGGCGCCGTTCGGGCTGGGGATGAACGGCAACGCCATCACGGTGTCGCCGGCGCTTTACGCCGCCATCGCCGCCGCCGCGGACGGCAGCATCGTCGATCCGATGGTGTCGGCGCGCGCGCTCGCCCGGGTCGTCGCCAGGCGCAAGGCCAGGGGCGAGGAGCCGCTGACCTTCGGAATGACCTTCCCGTTCTCGACCCACAATTATCATCTGCGCTTCTGGATGGCGGCCGGCGGCGTCGATCCCGACGAGGATGTCCGTCTCGTCGTGTTGCCGCCGCCATATATGGTCGACAGCCTGGCCAATGGACACGTCGACGGGTTCTGCGTGGGTGCGCCCTGGAATTCCGTCGCGGTCGACCTCGGCGTCGGTTTCATCCTGCATTTCGTATCGGAGATTCTGCTGCGCGCGGCCGAGAAGGTGCTGGCGATGCGCGATAGCTGGGCGCAGGAGCATCCCGACACGCTGCTGCGGCTGGTGCGCGCCCATGGCCGGGCGGCGGACTTCATCGAGGATGAAGCCAACCGCGACGAGGTGACGGCGATGCTCGCCGCGCCCGATCGCATCGGCGTTGCCCCCGAGGTGATCCGCCGCACGCTCGACGGCCGCATGAAGATCGCGCCTGACGGCACCGTGCGGGTGAGCGAGCGCTACCTCCTCGTGGGCCGCAAAGGCGCCGCCCGCCCGGACCCGGCCCAGGCGGCATGGCTCTACGCCCAGATGGTGCGTTGGGGGCAGGCGCCACTGTCGGCCGAACTCCTGGCCGCCGCCAAGGCGGTCTTTCGTCCGGACCTTTACGACGCGGCGATCGCCGGCGCGGAGCCCAGTGTGCCGGGCGAGCCGAACGACGGGATCGGGGCGTTCGCCGGACCCGCTTTCGACCCCGACACCGTCGCCGCCCACCTTGCCGCCTGGTCGATCCGGCGCGCCTGAACCGCATTCGGATTTTGCGCTGCACAAAGTTTTTGCAGCAAGGTCCGGATGCGGGCAGTTCCTCCTTGCCGCAGGCCCGGCAGCGAACCTCCGCGAAGGCGCTATCTGCTTGATATGGCGATGACTTGTCGCGCCGGCGGGAGTTGGCACGAAGCTTGTAAAGCAGATGCCGAGCACCGCCGTCAGCGCTGACGGCGACACAAGGTCTATTGCGGACCGGACAGGCAACGCCGCCGCCCTGGGGACAGACGCTTTCGAGCGCCGGGGGCGGCTTTTTTATTGGGGTCGACCGCAAGCAGCGGGGCAAGCGGACGGCAGGGAATAGCGTCACCGTTTCGAGAGGACCACGAACTCACATGACCACTACTGGAATCACAAAGTCCCGCCGCGGACTGAGCCGCCGCGCCCTGTTGAAGGCAACCGCCGGCACCGCCGCCTTGCTCGGCGCGCTGCAGACGAAATTTCCCGCCGGCGTGCACGTTGCCGAGGCCGCCGGGCCGGAAGTGACCAAGGCAATCCTGGGCTACATCGCCCTGATCGACGCCTCCCCATTGGTGATTGCGAAGGAAAAGGGCCTGTTCGCCAAGCACGGCATGCCCGACGTCGAGGTGTCGAAGCAGGCGTCCTGGGGTGCCACCCGCGACAACCTCGTGCTCGGTTCCGAGAACAACGGCATCGACGGCGCACACATCTTGACGCCGATGCCCTACCTGATCTCGACCGGCAAGGTGACGCAGAACAACGTGCCGACGCCGATGTACATCCTGGCGCGGCTCAATCTCGACGCGCAGGCGATCTCGGTCGCGCAGGAATACAAGGACCTCAAGGTCACCACCGACGCTTCACCGCTCAAGGCCGCGTTCGAAAAGAAAAAGGCCGCCGGCAAGGAAGTGAAGGTCGCAATGACCTTCCCGGGCGGCACCCACGACCTCTGGATTCGGTATTGGCTCGCTGCCGGCGGCATCGACCCCGACAAGGACATCGCCACCATCGTGGTGCCGCCGCCGCAAATGGTGGCGAACATGAAGGTCGGCAACATGGACGCCTTCTGTGTCGGCGAGCCGTGGAACGAGCAGCTCGTCAACCAGGGCATCGGCTTCACCGCCTGCACCACCGGCGAGATCTGGTCCAAGCATCCGGAGAAGGCGCTCGGCTTGCGGGCCGAATGGGCTGACAAGCATCCCGCCGCCGCCAAGGCGCTGCTGATGGCCGTGATGGAAGCGCAGCAGTGGTGCGAGAATATGGAGAACAAACAGGAGCTCGCCGAGATCGTCGGCAAGCGTCAATGGTTCAATGTGCCGGTGCCCGACATCATCGGCCGGCTGAAGGGTGACGTGAACTACGGCAACGGCCGAGTGGAGAAGGGCACCAAGCAGTACATGAAATTCTGGAGCGAGCACGCCTCCTATCCATTCAAGAGTCACGATCTCTGGTTCGTCACCGAGGACATCCGCTGGGGCAAGTTCGAGCCCGGTACGGACACCAAGGCGCTCGTAAACAAAGTGAATCGCGAAGATCTCTGGCGCGATGCCGCAAAGGCGCTGTCGCTGCCCGCGTCCGACATCCCGGCCTCGCCTTCGCGCGGCAAGGAGACCTTCTTCGACGGCAAGGTGTTCGACCCCGACAACCCCGGCGCCTACCTCAAGAGCCTGTCGATCAAACGCGTCGAAGTGTGATCGCGTCCGGGCCACGCTGCGCGGCGATCTGCTTGCCTCGCGAGGAGTCGGAGAACTCTGGATGACCATGCCCCTGATCAAGACCGAGCCGTCGGTCGAAATCCCTCAGGCGACGGCGACAGTGCTCCGGTTGTCCACGCCGAAGCCGAGCTTCCTGACGACGAAGGTTCTGCCGGCGCTCGGCGCCGTGGCGACGCGCACGATCCCGCCTCTCGTCATGCTCGGGCTCATCCTCGCGGTGTGGCAAATCCTGTGCATGAAGCCGGGCGCGACGCTGCCGGCGCCATCCAAGATCTGGTCGGACGCCTATGATCTCATCGTCGACCCGTTCTTTGTCGCCGGCCCGCAGGACATCGGGTTGGGCTGGCGCGTCCTCATCTCGTTGCAACGTGTTGCCGTCGGCTACGGGTTAGCCGGCGTCATCGGCATTCTGCTGGGCACGCTCATCGGACAGTCGGTCTGGGCCATGCGTGGGCTCGATCCGATCTTCCAAGTCTTGCGGACGATCTCGCCGCTCGCCTGGCTGCCGATCTCGCTCGCGGCGTTCCGCGACAGCCAGCCCTCGGCGATCTTCGTGATCTTCATCACCGCGGTGTGGCCGATCATCATCAACACCGCGGTCGGCATCCGCAACATTCCGCAGGACTACCGCAACGTCGCCGCGGTGCTGCGGCTCAATCACCTCGAATTCTTCTACAAGATCATGATTCCGTCGGCGGCGCCCTACATCTTCACGGGCTTGCGCATCGGCATCGGGCTGTCCTGGCTTGCCATCGTCGCCGCGGAAATGCTGACCGGGGGCGTTGGCATCGGCTTCTTCATCTGGGATGCCTGGAATTCCTCGCGTCTGTCCGACATCGTCGTGGCGCTCGTTTACATCGGCCTGGTTGGCTTCGTGCTCGACCGTATCGTGGCCGGCGTCGCCACCGTCGTCACCCGCGGCACCGCCGCCAGCTGATGGAGACGGCGATGTCCGGCTACCTGAAGATCGACCATGTCGACAAGACCTTCACCCGTGGCTCGCAGCAGACCGAGGTCCTCAAGGAGATCACCTTGAGTATCGATCGGGGCGAATATGTTTCGATTATCGGTCACTCCGGCTGCGGCAAGTCCACTTTGCTCAACATCGTGGCTGGGCTCGTTCAATCCACGCGCGGCGGCGTCCTGCTGGAGGAGCGCGAGGTCGACGAACCCGGCCCCGACCGCGCGGTCGTGTTCCAGAACCACTCGCTGCTGCCGTGGCTCACGGTCTATGACAATGTGCGGCTCGCGGTCGACAAGGTGTTCTCCGGCACCAAGTCGCGCGCGGAGCGGCGCGCCTGGACCATGCACAATCTCGAACTGGTGCAGATGGCGCACGCCAAGGACAAGCGGCCGGCCGAGATTTCCGGCGGCATGAAGCAGCGCGTGGGCCTCGCCCGCGCGCTCGCCATGGAGCCGAAGGTGCTGCTGCTCGACGAGCCGTTCGGCGCGCTCGATGCGCTCACCCGCGCGCACCTGCAGGACTCGGTGATGGCGATCCACCAGAAGCTTCGCAATACCGTGCTGATGATCACCCACGACGTCGATGAAGCCGTCCTGCTGTCGGACCGCATCGTGATGATGACCAATGGTCCCGCCGCGCGCATCGGCGAGGTGCTGGACGTGCCGTTGGCACGGCCGCGCCGTCGGCTCGAAGTGGCCTCCAATCCGACTTACCTCAAATGCCGCCAGCGCGTGCTCGAATTCCTCTACGAGCGGCACCGCTTCATCGAAGCGGCGTAACCAGGGCAGCAAGGTCGCGTGCAATGACTCCGGAACAGGTAAAGCTCGTCCAGCAGACATTCGGACAGGTCGCGCCGATCGCCGACAAGGCGGCGGACCTCTTTTACGACCGATTGTTCGCGATCGCGCCCGAAGTGCGTTCGTTGTTCCCTAGCGATCTGACCGAGCAGAAGAAGAAGCTCATGCAGATGATCGCCGTCGCTGTCACCAACCTGAATCAGGTTGAGAAGATCGTTTCCGCGGTCGAAGACCTTGGACGCCGGCATGCCGGGTATGGTGTGGCGGCCAAGCACTACGAGCCGGTTGGCGCTGCGCTCTTATGGACGCTGGAGCAAGGGCTCGGACCCAGTTTCACGCCGCCGGTCAAGGCGGCGTGGACCGAGACCTACATGACGCTTGCGGGCGTGATGCAGAAGGCTGCCGCGACCATGGCCCCCTCCGCCGCGCCTGCCGTTGCGACCGGTTAGCGGAGAACGCGTCATCGCGTGCGCGCTTACTCCTCCTTGAAGCCGTATTCCGGCACGTTGCCGGAATTGCCGTAATATTTGTACGGCAGGAACTTGCCCGACATGGTGATCTTGACGCGGTCGCCTTTCGGATTCGGCAGCCGCTCGATCTGCATGTCGAAGTCGATCGCCGACATGATGCCGTCGCCGAACTCCTCCTCGATCAGCGCCTTCCAGGCCGGCCCGTTGATCATCACCAGCTCGTAGAAGCGGTAGATCAGCGGATCGGTCGGCGGCATCGTCACGCCGGCGCCGCGCATCGGCACCTCGTTGAGCATCGCCGCTTCGGACTTCGACAGCGCGAACAGCTCGGCCGCGTTCGCCGCTTGCGGCTTGGTCAGCTTCATCTGGCCGAGCAGCGCGCCGACTAGCAGCACCGGCGAAGTGCCGCCGATCTTTTCGTGGATGTATTTCCAGCTCCATCCCTTCTCGCGCTTGATATCGAGGATTTTCTCCGTGAGATCGGCACGGGTCATGGGTGTCTCCTTGTCCTCTCTGGGGTATCGGCGGGAAACGATCATGCGCGGCCCTGGATCAGCCCGGGCCATGGCGGCGTCGCCGGCGCTTCGGCGGCAACGGTCGGCTCGGCTGCGCCCGGCCGCACCACCGGCACCGCGCGGCGATCGTAGCTCTTGCCCTTCATCTCCTCGGCGAAATTCTTGCTGCGGGTCACCAGGAAATCGATGATGTGGTTGCGCACGCCGTAATACAGCGGATGGCGGTGGACGTCGTTGCGCTGGCGGCGCTTGGGCAGCGGGTTTTCGACGATCTCGGCGAGCACGGCGTTGGGCCCGTTGGTCATCAGCAGCACGCGATCGGCGAGATAGATCGCCTCGTCGACGTCGTGGGTGATCATGAACACGGTCTGCCCGGTCTCGGTGCAGATGCGCCGCACCTCGTCCTGCAGCGTGCCGCGCGTCAGCGCATCGAGCGCCGAGAACGGCTCGTCCATCAGCATGATCTTGGGCTCGATCGAGAGCGCCCGCGCGATGCCGACGCGCTGCTTCATGCCGCCGGAAAGCTCGGCCGGCCGCTTGTGCTCGGCTCCGGTCAAACCGACCAGGTCGATGAATTTCTGCGCCTGCCGGTGGAGGTTTTCCTTGCTCATGAAGCGCCACTTCGAGGACACCGCGTAGGCGACGTTGCCCATCACCGTAAGCCAGGGCAGCAGCGCGTGGCTCTGGAAGATCACCGCGCGGTCGAGGCTCGGTCCTTCGATCGCCTCGTTGTCGACGATCACCGCGCCGGCCGAGGGCACGTCGAGCCCGGCGAGGATGTTGAGCACCGTGGTCTTGCCGCAGCCGGAATGGCCGATGATGCAGACGAACTCGCCGCGCACCATCGACAGCCACAGGTCCTCGAACACCGTGGTGCTGCCGCCGCCCGGCGCCGCAAACCGCTTGGTGATGCCTTCGATGGAGATGAACTTGTCGGTCATGGGGTCGCCATGCCCGGGCTTGGCCCCATGAGCGCTGGTTCAAGAGCTTTTTTCAAGACGTCATGCGCGGGCTTGACCCGCGCATCCATCCTCTTGGCAAGCGATTCTTGGCAAAGCAGATGGATCGCCGGGTCAAGCCCGCCGACGACACCTTCTGCTGGAGAGACGTTGTCCACAACCTCACTCCGGAAATGTCACGAGCCGGGTGGCGCGCGCGAGGATCTGGTCGAGCACCATGCCGACCAGGCCGATCACCAGGATCGCGGTGATCACGTTGGTGATGGAGAGGTTGTTCCACTCGTTCCACACGAAGTAGCCGATGCCGGTGCCGCCGACCAGCATCTCGGCCGCCACGATCACCAGCCAGGCGATGCCGATGGAAATGCGCATGCCGGTGAGGATGGTCGGCGCGGCCGCCGGCAGGATGATGGTGAAGGCGCGGCGCAAGGTGCCGACCTCGAGCGTGCGCGCGACGTTGAGCCATTCCTTGCGCACCGCCGCGACCCCGAACGCGGTATTGATCAGCATCGGCCAGATCGAGCAGATGAAGATCACGAAGATCGACGACAGGCTCGAATCCTTGATGGTGTAGAGCGCGAGCGGCATCCAGGCGAGCGGCGAGATCGGCTTGAGCACCTGGATGAACGGGTCGAGCGCGCGGCTGATCAGCGGCGACATGCCGATCAGGAAGCCGACCGGGATCGCCACCAGCACCGCGAGCAGGTAGCCCGTCATCACCCGCGCGATCGAATAGGCGAGCTGGATGCCGATGCCCTTGTCGTTGGAGCCGCGGTCGTAGAACGGATCCCTCAGGTGCTCCCAGATTTTCGCCCCGACGTCGAGCGGGCCGGGCATCGCCGACTTGCCCTGGCTCGCGGTCGCGCCCACGAGCTTGGCATATTCCGGATCCATGCTGACGGCGGGCCCGCTCCCGAGTGTGGCCAGGTGCCACGCCCCGATGAACAGCCCGAACAGGAACAGCGACATCAGCGCCGCGCGCCATCTCATGCCCATCGTCCGTCTTCCGGCGAAGCCGCTCCTCTTTCGGTCATCGCCGGGGCTGATCCGGCGATCCATCCTGTTCGCAAGACGACGGATGCGCGGCTCAAGCCCGCGCATGACGACGCGGAAACGCCTCTGATGTCGGCGCCGATGAGGTCGAGCGCGGGCATGGTGGCGGGACTACGCTCGCTTGATGGCGAAGCTCTTGACGTAGTCGTCGGGCTTGCCCGGATCGAACTCCTTGCCCATGACCTTGAAGCTCTTCGTGCTGACGGTCGGCGGGGTGAGCCCGACCTCCTTCATCAGCTTGGCGGTGTCGGTGGCGAGAAAGACCTGCTCGGCCACCGCCTTGTAGTCGATGTCGCCCTTGACCTGTCCCCAGCGCTTCATCTGGGTGAGAATCCAGATCGCGAACGATTGCCAGGGGAAGGGATCGAAATCGATGCGCTCGGGGTCGCGTTTCACGCTGCCGAGCCCATCGGCATAGGTGCCGGTGAGGATCTGCTCCAGCACGGTCTCGGGCTGGTTGAGATAATTGGCCGGCGCGATGGCGGCGGCGATCTGCTTGCGGTTCTCGGCCTTATGCGCGAACGCGGTGGCGTCGATGATCGATTTCAGCAAGGCCGCGTAGGTGTTCGGCATGGTGGTGACGAACTCCTTGGAGGCGGCGAACGCGCAGCACGGGTGTCCCTCCCACAATTCCTTTGAAAGCAGGTGGATGAAGCCGACGCCGTCATAGACGGCGCGCTGGTTGAACGGGTCGGGCCCGAGAAATCCGTCGATATTGTCGGCGCGCAGATTGGCCACCATCTCGGGCGGCGGCACCGCGCGGATCTGGATGTCCTGGTCGGGATCGATGCCATGCTCGGCGACGTAGTAGCGCAGCAGGTAGTTGTGCATGGAATAGTCGAACGGCACCGCGAACTTGAAGCCCTTCCACGATTTCGGGTCGCGCTTGTCCTTGTGCTTCACCGCCAGCGTGATCGCCTGGCCGTTGATGTTCTCGACTGCGGGCATGGTGTAGGGGATCGGGTTGGAGCCGGCGCCGAGCGTGATCGCCAGCGGCATCGGCGACAGCATATGGGCGGCGTCGTATTCCTTGTTCAGCGTCTTGTCGCGGATCACCGCCCAGCCCGCGGTCTTGATCACCTCCACGTTCAATCCGTGCTTGCTGTAGAAACCCAGGGGATGCGCCATGATGATCGGCGTGGCGCAGGTGATCGGAATGAATCCGACCTTGAGATCCTTCTTCTCGATCGCGCCGCCCTGCGCGAATACCTCGGTCGCGGTCTTCAACGGGAAGAACTGGGAGAGGGCGGCGAGCGCGGTCGACGCGCCCACCGACTTGAGGAACGCCCGTCGCGCGGCATCGCGCGGGAACACCGCACGCATGACCGCCGAGGCGACGACGCCCTGGTAGCGCTGGTCCTCGCTCGCGACCGCCGCGCATTGCAGCTGCCGCTGGGCGGCGTCGTGCTCGGCCTGGCTGCGATGCGCCCCGCAGGCGCAGCCCGTGGGAGCGAGCCGGCGGTCGGGATCGAACGGATCGTCGAAACTGGACATGGCGGCGCGCTCCATCGTCGGGCCGGCGCCCGGCGCCGGCATCCCGCCAGCGAATTAGCAATGGACGTGCCAAGCCAAGGGAAAGGCGGCTCTTTCGACGTGGGGCCCGGCGCTTGCGGCCGCCGATGCCCAACGTGCGGCTCTGAAGCTCGCTTCCCCGCTTGCGGGGGAGGGACAGGGAGGGGGCAAACGTCAAATTCGGGCGAGCTTGCCCCCCAACCCCAACGCTCCCCCCGCAAGTGGGGAGGGAGCACAGCGCGTTCGCGGTTCTGGCTGATCGCGTTCGACGGAGACCATGCGCGCTCGTTTGTTGGGCAATCGCTGAAGTTTCGAGCAGGGATGTGCTGAGCGCATGGGCTGACATCGGCCGCGGTTGTCGCGGAAAGCCGGCCCATTCCTCCACCCGGCCACGACCGCCCATGCTTAGCGATTAGGCGCGGATTGGCGAATTGTATGCAATGGCTTGGCGCCGCT
>Ga0207650_10001832_pt1 | contig 15014 bp, 14 predicted proteins | sample KBSS63metaG_FD_184325 | JGI IMG/M metagenome (GOLD analysis project Ga0207650, IMG submission 184325) | Switchgrass rhizosphere microbial communities from Kellogg Biological Station, Michigan, USA - KBS S6-3 metaG (SPAdes) (version 2) | ecosystem: Host-associated > Plants > Roots > Rhizosphere...
GAAGTCGAAGCCGGCGAGCGTCTTGATCGTTGCCAGCCTGTCCATTCGCAGGGCGGTCTTGATGCGGCTGTTCTCGCGCAGGGTCAGTTCCTCGGACAAGAGGATGTCGATGGCCTCAAGTGCAGACAACTCACCGTGCTCGAGGCGGCGCACGACGTGGTCGAGCGCTTCCAGGGCACGCGGCATCTTCAGACCGACGAGATCATGACGGATACGATCGATCATGGACGGAATGGCATCGAGGGTCGCGCTCATGGCCGGTTCTCCTGTGCCAGGACTTTCCCGACGGCATCATAGAAGGCGAGCGATCGCTGCAGCACGGTGTCGCCGGCGGGTTTGACGATATGGGACTCATCCCCCGTCCTGAGTCGATTTTGCGGCGTCATCGATCGTCGATGGTCGGGATGGACCCGGCGCTGTTTGCGGCCCTCCAGGACGGGATGAGCTGCGATTAGCGTGCCGCTCTCGAAGATGCGGACCTCGTCGGCGAGAGAGTGGACCTCGACCATCCGACTGCGCGTGGCATCCGGAACGCTGTAGGTATTGCCGCCGACGCTCACCATGCCTTCCCGCGATACGCGGCGCTCCAGCTTCAGAACGGATTTAAAGGGTGCCAGGGGCAACGGCCGCAGGTACTGCCGCTCCTCGGCGAAGGCCTCATTGACGACCCGCTGCGTCGTCGCGTGCTTCCTTGGATTGGCGACGGTGTCGAGCCAGTGTCGGAGCTGGGCGTTCATGTCGTCGAGATTGCGGAACGAACGGGCGAGGAAGAAGTCTTCGCGGATATACCGAAACGGCCGCTCGACCTTGCCTTTTGTCTTGGGTCGGTAGGCCTTGCACGCCTTAGGATGAAATCCATAATGGCGGGCCAGGTCGATGAGTGCACGGTTGTAGATGATGCCCTCCGTCTGACCTTCGCCGATAACGGCAGTCTTCATCCGGTCGTAGAGCACCTCCCGCGGGGCACCACCAATCGCCTCGAAAGCGGCGATGTGGCAACGTAGGACGGTCGGCAGATTCTGATGCATGACGAAGCGTGCCCAGATGAGGCGGCTGTGACCCAACACCATCGAGAACAACCAGACGATCCTTGGCGTCATTGGCTCGTCGGTGAAAACGACATGGAACTGGGCGAAATCGACTTGGGCCTGTTCGCCTGGCGGCGTCTCGAAGCGAACTTCGAAACCTGGATTTGCCGGAGGTCGCACGTCACGAAGAAAGTCCGTGACGGCGGTGTAACCGCCGGCATAACCTCGATCCCGGAGTTCTCGGAGCAACCGACTGCCAGTGAGGCCGGGATAGGTCTTTACCCGCTCCCGCAGGTATGAAGCAAACGGATCGATAACCGTCGCGCGAGGCTTTCTCGGTCCATAAGCCGGGACCTCGAGGCCCCGCTCTATGTATTTGCGCACCGTCTTGCGATCGATGCTGGTTTCTCTGGAAATAGCTGACACTGTCAGGCCCTGCTGATGCAGATCCAAGATCATGATCGTCTCCCTCAGCTTGATCACCAATATCCCCCTTCCGACCATCGGAAAGAGTATCGGCGATGACGCGCCGCTGGTCTTCCGGGGCGCGCCCCGGAAGACCAGCGGCCGCAGCACCTGGGGAAAATTCAAACGGCACTATTGGGGAGTATTGCTCCGGTACCGACAAACGGGCGCCAAAGGAATGAATCTCGCCCTCTACGATGTGGATGTTCTGGCGCGGGCGCTCGTCAGCGCAGTGCTTAAAAGCGACAAGGAGGCCGTAGATAACTATTCCAGCACGGTCTTGCCGCACATCTGGAAGTATCAGGAATTCAGCGCATGGATGACCGACACCATGCACGATGCGGGCGACCCCACTTTAAAGGGGACGTTCCGCCAGCTGACTGTCCGTGCACGTCTCGACAACCTGTTCGATTCTCCAACTGTGGGCCGTCTGCATATTGAATATCAGCGCGGTATGAACTGACGACGGCCGCCATGATGGACAAGTTGGCGCTTGTGATGGGCAGCGCGAGCGGCATTGGTCTTTCAATTGCTATAGACTGGCGAGTGAAGGAGCCTCGGTGTTCATGACCAGCCGCAGAGCGGCGACTTTGAAACCGCGGCCAATAGGATCGGGCGAGGCGCGCGGGGCCTGGCGGCGGACGAAAGCGATCTCGCGGATATCAAGCGGTTATCACCGCGTTAGCCTCAGAACAGCACACGTCTTGTTTTTACTAGGCCGTAGACTCATAACGATCTGATCCAGATTCTTGCTGCTGCCAATTTTACGGCGGCCAGAAAGTTCAGGGGGTCTTTGTCATAGCGCGTTGCGATGCCTCTGAACTGTTTGAGTTTGCTGAAGAAACGCTCGACGAGATTTCGCTGTCGGTAAACCCATTGACTGAAAGGGAAGCTTTGCTTTCGATTGCTCTTGGCAGGGATGTTGGCCCAGGCCTGCTTCTGCTTTGCCAATGTTCTTATCGCATTGGTGTCATAAGCCTTGTCCGCCAGCAGGATCGCACCTTTGGATATATCCTTTAACATCGGCTCAGCGATGCGACCGTCATGGGCTTGCCCGGCTGTGAGTGCCAGACGGACCGGTCGGCCTTCTGCATCGACAACGGCGTGGATCTTGGTCGTCAGGCCGCCACGGGAACGTCCCATGCAGCCATCGTCTTGATCCCCCTTTTTCCCGTGGCCGCATGTTGATGGACACGGACACAGGAACTGTCGATCATGACGATATCGCCATCGAAGGCCTTGGAAATCTCGCTCAAAACATGATCCCAGACACCCGCTTTGCGCCACCGAACGAACCGGTTGTAGCAAGTTGTGTATGGGCCATATCGGTCCGGAACGTCTGCCCAGGGCGAGCCTGTCCGGAAACGCCACAAAATACCGTTGATCACACGGCGGTCGTCAACGCGTGGCACGCCACGCGGCTTGTTCGGCAATAAAGGCTGGATCACAGACCACTCGAAATCGGTGAGATCAAACCGGCGACGGGTCATGAAAGGCCTCCAAATCAAAGCCTCAATGAATCAAAATCAGGCTGATTTGCAAACCCCGTTTATGAGTGCGCGGCCTAGGTCGTGCTAGATTGCAACTGCAATATACTACTCGGCTGAACGGCGGCAATAGCAGGTCACAGGTCGATTCCGCTCAAGGCGAACGATGCGCACTAGGTACTCGCGAGCCGTCCAGGCCGCACGTGAGCAGCTGCTGGATCGGGCTGCGGAGTTGGCCCATTTGATGCCGAAGAAGCTTATGGGTGTCAACACGCAAGCGCCACGGCATTTTTTAAAAGGTGATAAATATAATCATCTTTTCTCTTGCGCCCGATTGCCATGCGATGATAGCAGCAATTATGGACAGCGCGGATCACCCAGACATTCTCGGTACCTTCATGGACGTGCGTTCGCGGTTGGCAAACGTCATCTACCGTCGAGTGCGATGTTCAGCCACGACGGCGGATCTTCTGCAGGACACATTCCTGCGTTTCTGGGAAAAACCGAACCTGTTGCGCGAGGTTGCAGACCTTGCCGGCTATTTCGTCACGACAGGCCGCAATCTTGCCCTCGATCATCAGCGCCGCAAGAAACTCGCGCCATTTGTCGATGGCATAGAAGGTCTGGAAGCCATATCCGACCCCGGGCAATCCGTTGAAGCGACCGCAATAAGCCGCCAGGAACTGCGGCGCGTGCAGGCGGCACTCGGGCGCATGCCGCCTCGCGCCAGACAGGTTTTCATGCTTTCACGCATCGATGGCCTCACCTACGTCGAGATCGGCGATCGTCTCGGCATTTCACCGAAGACGGTTTTCGGTCACATGGTCGTCGCGCTCGAACGGTTGCGGGCGGAGATGAAGGCACAAGGCTGAAGGCTCCCCGCAGCTTTCTTTTGTCAGAGCTAGGCGGCGAATGCAGGACATCTCCCGGAAAGAAAACTGTCCCGAAGAAGATGCGAACGTATCGCGGTGCGCAGCCGAATGGTTTGCGCGGCTTCTCGATGAAAGCGCGACCGCCAACGACCGCGCATCATTCCGGGCTTGGCTGGAGCGCAGCCCCGAGAATGTCAAAGCCTATTCCGAACTCGAGCGGCTGTGGCAAGGGGCTTCGGCTCTTCCCGAGGTCCCGGCGCCTTCGTCCATCAAACGCAGGAATCTCCTCAAGTCGGGCGGCGCACTCCTGGTGCTTGCCACCGCTGGGCTCAGTGCGACTTCCTACCTGCGGTCGGTCGCGGCAGACTATCGAACGAGCGTCGGAGAAACTGCCCGTGTCACCCTTCCCGACGGCACGGTCGCAGAACTTTCTACCGCCACAGCCATTTCGCTGGACTTCACGCCAGGGCAACGGCAGGTCCATTTGCTGGAAGGGGAGGCATTCTTCATAGTTGCCCCGGATATGCAGCGACCGTTCGTCGTGGATTGCGGATTGCTGAGAAGTGCTGCGCTGGGGACGCAGTTTTCCGTGGGAATGGAGGAGGAGGGCATCGTCGTGGCGGTGGCACAGCATGCAGTCAGCGTATCGTCTCCTACGCAGAAGCAGGTTGTCCGGGAGGGCCAGTCCGTGCTGTATGCCCGCGACAGAATATCCAATCCAGCGCAGATGGGCGACGGTTCGCAGCTTTCGTGGCGCGATGGAAAGCTCGTCTTCATTTCAACGCCGTTTGAAAATGTGGTCGCCGCACTCTCCAGGTGGCGTCACGGCAAGATGATCGTCATGGACAGGGCCTTGGCGCGCCGCCCGGTCAGCATCATCGTCGATGTTCGACGAGCCGGTAGAATACTCGAGAACCTCGAAAACGGCCTGCCCATCCGCATCGTCACCTACTCTCCCTGGCTGACATTGATCTATCCGCAATAAAAAAGTTGAAAAACGACCGAGGTTTTTTGCGACCTGCTGCGTCCCCTTTTCAGAAGCCCGGAAAAGCCCGGGCTGAGTTGCGTTTGCAGGGGGCAAGGCGAATGACGGAAAATCAAATTGGCGGCAGTCGCCTGCGGCTGCTTCGCAGCATGCTTTTGGTAGCCTGCGTCGGCTTCGCGCCGCTTTCGATGGATGCGTTAGCCGAGAGCGGCAAGAGTTATGCCTTCACGATCGTCGGCCAGTCGCTTTCCGCCGCACTGGTTCGTTATTCGTCCGTAACTGGCATCGACGTCGCGTTCGACGGTAATATGCCCGCTAACCTGCGTACGAGCGGCATCAATGGCAATCTGCCCGCCGAAGCCGCGCTATCGCGCCTGCTGGCCGGAACCGGCCTTACCTACCGTTTCACGACGCCGACAACGGCACTGCTTGTCAATTCAAAGGCAGCCTCTCCCGATGCGGCAGCGGACAGCACCACATCCTTGCAACCGATCGTTCTCCAGGGGGAGCGAGGTCGTGGCCCGGTCGACGGCTTCGTTGCCACGGAAAGTGCAACGGGAACGAAAACCGATGCTGCGCTCAAAAACACCCCGCAGGCAATCAATGTCGTCACACGGGACCAAATGACGGCACAGGGATCCTCCACGCTCACCCAGGCATTCCGGTATACGCCCGGCGTGATCAGCCAGTTCGGCGACGACAGCCGCTACGACTGGTTCACAATTCGCGGTTTTCGTCCTGGACGATATCTCGATGGGCTGCGACTACCGTTCGGTGCCAAGGGCTATGCTCAGCCACGTGTCGAGCCCTACAGCCTGGAGCGAGCGGAAGTCCTGAAGGGTCCCGCTTCGGTTCTTTATGGTCAGAGCGAACCGGGCGGCCTCATCAACATGGTTTCGAAGCGTCCCAGTGCCACTGCGAGGAACGAGGTGGAAACGCAGTTCGGCACCGATAATCGCATTCAGACTGCATTCGATCTCAACGGCAACGTCAATGACGACGACGGCCTTCTCTACCGCCTGGTCGGCGTCGGTCGCCTGACCGACACGCAGTATGACTTCGTGAAGGAGAAGAAGGGCTACATTGCGCCATCCTTTACCTTCAAGCCGGACGAGGGAACATCCCTCACGATCTACGGCAGTTACCAGCGGATCGACTCCCCCGGCGGTGGCGGCGCGCCGGCGCTTCCGGCCAACGGAACGCTCTTTACCGACAAATATCCGGAACTACCGCGCAGCACCTTCCCCGGAGAGCCGGGATACGACCATTACAAAAGCGAGCAGGCCTCGGTGGGCTACGAGTTCGAACATGAACTCGACGAGACCTGGACTGTCCGGCAGAACCTTCGCTACTCCTATGTCAGCACGGACACCCAGCGCGTCCAGCCCTACTGCCCTTCGGCTTGCAACCCTGCCGCCTTCTATCGTTACGCCTGGGCCTTTCCGGAAAGCTCTCGAGCCGTGACGGTCGACAACCAGGCCGTAGGACATTTCTCGACCGGAGATCTGGCGCATACCTCCCTTTTCGGCCTCGATTATTCCTATGAAACCAGCCGGTACGAAGAATCCGCGCTGTCGCCGATCTTTAAACTGTTCAATGGATACGATCCGGTTACTGGGGCCAGCAGCGTTACCCGTCCTGCTATTGCCACCAAGATCAATCAGCAGCGCAGCCAGACAGGGCTTTATGCGCAGGACCAGGTCGAGTGGGATCGGTTCGTGTTATCGCTCGGCGGCCGCTACGACTGGGCAAACACCGACACCAGAACCCGCACCAGCGTAGCCGACAACAGTGTCAACCAGAGGGATGGCCATTTCACCTGGCGCGCCGGCCTCGTTTACAATTTCGACAATGGGATTTCGCCCTATGCCGGATATTCGACGTCGTTCAATCCTGCCAGTGGCACAGACCGCGCAGGCACGGCATTCGATCCAACGACAGGCGAGCAGTTCGAAGTCGGCGTCAAATATCAGCCGGTCGGCCGCAACAGCTTCGTCACTCTCTCGGCCTTCGACCTGACGCAGGACAACGTTCTTTCGCCGGACCCGGAAAACACCAGTTTCAACGTTCAGACCGGCCAGGTCAGGATGCGGGGCATCGAGCTTGAGGGCAAGGCAGAGCTTACCGATGCGCTCTCAGTTCTCGCATCCTACGCCTACACCGACAGCGATATCACCAAGGCCAACGCAAACGCTGCCGGCGTCAGCAACCAGGGCAATCGTTTTGCCTTCGTGCCGCGCCACCAGGCATCGCTATGGCTCGACTATACACTGCAAACATCTACAGCGTGGGATGGCCTCAGCCTCGGCGGCGGGGCGCGTTACACCGGACAGACATATGGCGACAACGCCAACCTGTTCGACATACCTTCCTATACCGTTTTCGATGCTGCCGTGCGCTATGACTTCGGCAAGGCCAATCCGAAGATGGAGGGCCTGAAGGCGTCGCTCAATGTGAGCAACCTGTTCGACCGGAAGTATGTTTCGACCTGCATCGCGGCCACGGGATGCTACTGGGGCGAAGGCCGAAGCGTATATGCAACACTCAAATACAGCTGGTAAAGAGCCTTGGCATACCAGCCCGACCATAATCACCATCGGCTGACACGGCGGCAGTTTGCCGCTGCGTTGACGGCCGCCTTTCTTCCGGCGCAGGCGATGGCCGCACCGACGGCGCCAAGGATCGCGGCGCTGGACTGGGGATGGGCGGAAAGCCTTCTCGCCATGGAGCTTCCGCCGTTCGCCGTGGCAGAGGCGCCGCTCTACGGCGACCGCGTCGTCGTGCCGGCACTGCCGGATGTGACAGTCGACCTCGGCTTGAGGTCATGGCCCAACATGGAGCTGCTGCGCGCCCTAAAGCCCGACCTGATCCTTTCCCAGGCCGGTTATGGCGCCTCTCCTGCGCGGCTCAACGAGATCGCTCGAACTCTTGCCATGCCGCTCTACAGCGCCGAGCGCCAGCCATTGAAGGCCGCCGAGACGGGCATTCGCACAATCGCCGGACATATCGGCAGAGAACGTATTGCAGCGGATTATTTGCAGCGCTCCTATGCCCGGCTAGACGCCATAGCGCTTAAAGTAAAAAATTACGACGGACGACCGCTGCTGATCGTCAAGTTCGCCGACGAAAGGCTTGTCGACATCTATGGCGCCGGCGGTCTGTTCGACGATGTGTTGAAACATATTGGCATCGAAAATGCGTGGGGTGGCCCGACGAACAACTGGGGTTTTGCCACGGCAGGGCTGGAGGTGATTGCCCGTTATCCCGATGCCCGTGTGATCATCATCGAGCCGGGCCCACCGGGGACGCTGCTGCAAAGTGCGCTTTGGCAATCCCTGCCGGCGGTGCAGAAGGGCCATGTCGCAATGCTGACGCCCACCTGGGTTTTCGGAGCATTTCCTTCGGCAATGCGATTTGCCGAGGTCATCCAGCAAAGCATTGGCATCGCATGATCTCCCCCCTGATGACACCGGTCCGCCTGAGCCTCTCGATCGCCTTGGCAGCACTTTTGTTCTATGCCTGCGCCATACTTGGCTATGTTCCGGTTGCCGATCTGCGGCATGCGCTCTGGCAACCAGACCCTGCCTCCTTCGGCGAGGTCTATGTCCACTTCTCGCTGCTGCCGCGGATGATCGTCGCCCTCCTCGCGGGTTCTGCTCTCGCCTTTGCCGGCACGATCTTCCAGCAACTCCTCAAGAATCCGCTCGCCGAACCGTCGACGCTGGGCATACTCTCGGGCGCGCAACTCGCCATCACCCTCGTCTCGCTGTTTGCCGTCACCGTATCGGCAAGCGAGCGCGAAATCGCCGGCCTGGCAGGCGGTCTCGCAGCCGTGGCGATTGTTGCCAGCCTTGCAAAGAAGGCAAATTTTGCACCGATGACATTGCTGCTCTGTGGCATGATCATTAGCTTTTCGGCAGGCTCCGCCTCCGTCATCCTGGCGCTGTTTCATCACGAATATCTGCGGGGAGTATTTATTTGGGGCAGCGGCTCTTTGATCCAGAACGATTATTCCAATGCGGCGGCTCTGGGCTTGCGCCTGATCGTGCTCATTCCCGCGCTGCTGCTATTCTATCGACCGCTGGCGGTGGCCGGCCTCGACGATGAGAATGCCCGCAGCCTCGGCCTTTCAGCCGGTAGACTCCGCGCCTCGGTATTGTTGATTGCCACCATTCTCTCGGCAGTCGTCGTCGCCCGGGTGGGCGTCATCGCCTTTGTAGGCTTGGCAGCAACCAGCGTCGCGCGGATTGCAGGTGCGAGGACATTCCGGCAGCGGCTATTCTGGGGGGCGCTGATGGGTGCGCTGCTGCTGCTTCTGGCCGATGGCATCGTTCTCGTCGGCGCGCCAATTGTGGGAGAAGTCCCGACAGGCACGGTGACTGCGATCGTCGGTGCTATCTTGATGCTTGTTCTCCTCAAGAGCGTGCCGCATTCCCTCGACGAGGTGACCGCGGTGCAAAACATCGATGCGTCGCGTTTGTTGTCGAGCCGGTTCCTCCTGCCTGTCTCCCTCGTCATCGCGGTGACGATTGCGATCTTCTCGCTGACCGAGCAGATCTTCACACACGGCATCGATCAGATGGTTCTCTTCGGAGGGCGATGGCCACGTGTCCTCACCTCGGCTAGTGCCGGCGCCATGCTAGCCCTTGCGGGCGCCATAATCCAGGTCACGACGCGCAATCCGATGGCGAGCCCCGAGGGCCTCGGGGTCAGCGCCGGCGCTGGGCTTGGGATCATTGCCGCATTTTTCCTCAACGGGATGGCCTCTCCGCTGGTGCCGCTGGCTGGCGGCATAGTTGGCGCAATGCTGTCATTCGCACTCGTACTGGCGGTTGCAAGGCAAAGAAACTATGCGCCTGGACCGGTTCTGCTGGCTGGCATCGCCGTCAGTGCGCTCGCCACCGCCATCATCTCCTTCATCGTTGCCAGCGGCGATCCGCGTGCAAGTTACATTCTCGCCTGGACCATGGGGCCAACGTTTCGCGCCACGGGCATCGTCGCGCTTATCGCCTCCGGTCTCGCAGTCATCGGGCTGGCCTTGGCACCGCTCTTTCGCCGTTGGCTGGAAGTCCTGCCACTCGGCGATGGCGCGGCACGCTCTTTCGGCGTCAATCCCGGACGGTCGCGTGCCGTTCTGCTGATGTTCGTCGCCATTTTAACAGGTGCAGCGACGATGATGGTCGGGCCACTGAGCTTCATTGGCCTGATGGCGCCGCACCTCGTGCGGATGGCCGGTGTACGCGGCCAGGTCCACACACTTCTCTCGGCCACCGCGATCGGCGCAACGCTGATGATGGCGGCAGACTGGCTGGGTCGATCTGCCGACTTTCCTTATGAAATCCCGGCTGGTGTGATGGCGGCCTTCATCGGCGGACCATACTTCCTGTGGGTCATCCGTGGGCAGGGTAGAGCGTCCCGTTCATGAAGAAGAGGAATATGTGATGATTGACGGGCGCGAAGACCGCGGCACCGACGCGATGTCGAAGGCACCATTGCTCCCCACGGCGAGTATCTCCGCCTTGTTCACACTCGATCGCGCCGGTTTCTCCGTCGACAATCGTGTCCTGCTGGAACCACTGTCGATAGATCTGCCGGCACGACGTGTGATTGGCCTGATCGGCCATAACGGCTCCGGCAAATCGACCTTGGTGAAGCTGTTGGCGCGCCAGCAGGCGGTATCGACCGGCTCGATTTCCTATGAAGGCAAGAGCCTCAAGGTTTGGGGAGACCGGCCGCTTGCCCGCAAGGTGGCCTACCTACCACAACAAACGCCAAGCGCCTCCGGCATGCTCGTCAGCGAACTGGTGGCTCTCGGACGCTATCCGTGGCATGGCGCTCTGGGCCGGTTTGGACCGGAAGACCGGCGCATGGTGGAAGAGGCGATGGAGTTGGCCGACGTTGCCATCTACCGGGACCGCCTCGTCGATACACTTTCGGGCGGGGAGCGACAGCGCGCATGGCTCGCCATGCTGATCGCGCAGGAAACCGAATGCCTGCTGCTCGACGAGCCGATCTCGGCTCTCGACGTCGCGCACCAGATCGAAGTGCTAACGCTTGTTCGGCGGCTTGCAAAGGAGCGTCGACTGGGTGTCGTCATGGTTCTCCACGACGTCAACATGGCAGCACGCTTTTGCGACGAGATCCTAGCACTTCATTCGGGAAGGCTCATTGCGCACGGTCCACCCGCACAGATCGTGGTGCCAACCCAACTGCAGGCCATTTACGGCATTGAAATGGGCGTGATGCGCCATCCCGACACCGGCATTCCACTTGCCTACGTCCGGTAGGCAATTTTCGAGAGCCTGGCCCGGAAGTCAGGGTTCTGCGTACAGACGGCTGTCGGCGCACGATGAAGCGTTAAGCGTGATTGATTAGGTTAACATCCTCTCGCAGCCTAGTCAGCCTTCGACGATATTTTCGAATCATTGAATTCGTTTGGGGAACGATCGTTTTTTGCGCGATCAGCGGTTCACAACTCTCCAAGGCGCCTATAATTCAACATCCGATATCTAAGAGGCTGCCTCAAAATGAGGTGAGTGATTTCAGCAGGTTATGATTCCTTCGGATTTGCAAAGATTCGATGGAGTTCACGATGGCCTGGACTGAAATCACCCGTCGGCAATATGCCCGGCGGACGGCTCGCTACGCAAGTGATATGACGGATCGGGAATGGGGACTGGTTGAGCCTTTTCTGCCGGTGCCCCGCCGCCTGGGTCGTCCTCGCACGACCGATTTGCGAGAGGTGGTGAATGCCCTGCTTTACATCGCCACGACTGGTTGCCAGTGGCGCATGCTGCCGAAGGACTTTCCGCCTTGTTCAACCGTCCAGCGCTATTTCTATGAATGGCGGGCACTGGGACTTTGGACACGCATCAATCATCATCTGGTGATGGAGGCTCGCGAGTTGGAGGGCAGAGAGGCAAGCCCGACGGCTGGCGTGGTCGATAGCCAGAGCGTGAAAACTACGGAAAGTGGCGGCATACGAGGCTATGATGCGGGCAAGAAGACTAAAGGGCGCAAGCGCCATATCATCGTCGATACGCTTGGCCTGATGGTCGGTCTTATGGTGCACAGCGCCGACATCCAGGATCGCGACGGTGCACCTGACTTGCTGAAATCCATCCGCCACAGGTGGCCATGGCTGTTGCATGTCTTTGCCGATGGTGGCTATGCGGGCGACAAGTTGAAGCGACGACTGAAGAAGATCGGGCGCTGGACGGTCGAGATCATCAAGCGCACTGACAAGGCGAAAGGCTTCGAAGTCCTGCCGCGCCGCTGGGTCGTCGAGCGGACCTTCGCTTGGCTCGGCAGATGCCGCAGATTGGCAAAAGATGTCGAAAAGTCCATCGCCTCCTCAGAGGCATGGATCATGATCGCCCACATTCGCCTGATCACCCGGCGGCTTGCAAGGTATCGATATTGTTGAAGGCTTTTCGAGTCCGACTCTAAGCATTTTATTGGACACGACAAAAAACTCAAACTAGTGGCGCTTTGGCACTTCCAACGGCTTCGCTCCACTTAATCGGACCTTTACTTCGCGGCTATTGAAGGCCGGTTATAGAGCCCCAGTTACAGGAAACGCGTCAAGCCGATGCACTACTATGACGCCAGTGTCACTTGAGGGACCCATGTTCGAGCAACTTTCGTCGATCGGCCGATCATTCGATCTCATTCCGCATCTTACGGCACTTCTTGTTGCCTACGCACTCGCCTTACCGATTGGATGGGATCGAGAAAAGAGTGAACGTAGCGCAGGGCTTCGAACATTCCCGATCGTGGCGATGGCGAGTTGTGGCTTCATTCAAATCAGTGAGACGACGATCCAGGGCAACCCTGAAGCCACAGCTCGCATTATTGAGGGATTGATTACCGGAATGGGCTTTATCGGCGGCGGGGCTGTTCTCGTTGTCAAAAGTAGTGTGCGCGGGACGGCGACGGCAGCGAGCCTTTGGGCGACCGGGGCGGTTGGCACTGCTGTCGGCTTGGGTGCTTACGACATCGCCCTGGTCTTGTCAGTCATGACATTTCTCACTCTTCGCGTCACGACCAAGCTCAAGGTGCCGGACGCACCTAAAGAGCCAGACGCTTGATAATAGAACTCAAAATGATGAGACCAATCGCGGCAGTCCCTAAGCTGATCGTCTGTTCTTCAATTTGCACGACGCGATTGCTCGGTCGCTGAAAGTAGCAGACGGATCGGTCGCGAAGTCGCGAACGCCGCATGACGATGACAGGTGATCCTGCCATGCGGGGACGGTCCGAGTTGGATTGCCCGTGAATTGCGGCGGCCGAAATAGAAGGATGTTCCATGAACTCAAAGCCGAAGCCCGCCGCTTGGGGGGTATTATCGAGTCGCCGGGAACGTGTCATCTCTGCCAGCGACGCGGCCGTCCAATGGCACCGGGCGCGTGGAGATAAATCGGACGATCGCGACTTTTCTGTTGCAGAATTAGCGGGCATCATTTTTACTTCATCACCAACACATAATACGTGGCGGTTGTGACGCCGTCGTCTTTCCCGCTGCTGCATAGTTTCAAGCAAAGGTCCATCAATGATTAAGAAGAAAGGTTTTTTCTCTACCTTTGCTAACGTTGTTGCAGACTGGTCGGGGAAACCCGTAACGTTTGTCGTAGCTTTCATCCTGGTGTTGGCGTGGGCGGTTACTGGTCCGATTTTCGACTACTCAGAGACGTGGCAGCTGGTGATAAACACCTCGACCACGATCGTGACTTTCCTGATGGTCTTCGTCCTGCAGAACTCGCAAAATAGGGACGGCAAGGCGCTTCAAGCCAAGCTTGATGAGCTGATCCTGAGCAGCAAAGCGTCCAACAAGTTTGTTGGCGCGGAAAAGTTAAGCGAGGACGAGCTTCGTGAAATGAGTGATAAGCTTGAAAAAGACGCCGCGATGCTCGACGAAAAGGCCGAAAAAAAGGCGCAGAGAAAATCAGTCAGCTTTCATCGACCCAAAGCTGACTGATCCAGTCCTGTTATTATCCCGCATCACTCGCGTCAGCTACGGCGCGCGGCGCCAAACGCCACTACCTTGCTGGTGTTAGGCGGACAGCCTGGTAGCTTGAATTTTAGCCCCCTGGAGTGAACACCTCTCCCCGGCCAGATTGTCCAGCCGGCATTATTCGACCGATTGCCGCCTGATCGCTCACGCCCTGAATTACTGTATTCTTGCGAAATACGATCATTTCCGGGGCGACCGATACCGCCATGCTGACTACCGCGGCCCCGGCCTATATATTCGTCGTTTTGGTAGCCAAAATCATGGCCGTTATCGCGAGCCGCATAATGATGGTTTGAATATCTACCGCCTTCATCAACGCAGCCGGCAAGCGCCAGGCAGGTCAACACCAAGGCAGCGGTTAGGCATTTGTTCAGGATCATTGGAAATTCCTTTTCTACACAAGAGCAATTCCCAACTTCCATGCGGCAACGAGGTTCCGGAAGTTCGTTCGGTCGACTGAAGCAGCTAGCTTAAAGCGCACCGGCTTCGCCCAGGATGTCGGCTAGTCGCCGCGTGCCGGTGCTAGAATGTTCCACTTTAACGAATGTGCTAAAGTTGATAGATCAAACAGGGAACTTTGGGGAGCTGGTTGGACAGCATTCAAGACCGAATGCTCCCCAACAAAGCCGTCGCACTCGCCGCAAAAATGGCCCGTATTGTCTGGGTCGTCACGACCAAACCCAGAGCGCCTTACCTATTCGATCTCCTTCGTGCGGAACCGAGTAGCGTCGTCAAATTTGACATTTGCGTTTCGCGCCAAAGGCAAAACAAGGGGTGCAGACGACGCTTGCGATCAAGCGTTGCATATTGTTGACAAACCGCGGAGACACTCGGAAATGCCGCGCTGCCTCACGGTGAGTGTTACCTTCTTGCACAAACGCAACGACACGCGAACGCAACACCATCGGATGAGGCTTGCCGATGACGGTTCTCCTTCCATGGCACAAGTAATCACAAATTATCCGCTCGCGAATCCTGAATCTCAAGAGGTGCCACCTTCTTTAGTCGACGAATGCCTCTAAAACATTGGACTACTGCTTAAGCCCTCCAGGTATGGCGTCTGTCATTCGTTTGCATTATAGTCGCAGCCGAAGTGGAGATCGATATGGCTGCAAATGCACTGGTACAAACTCGTATTGATGCCGAGGTTCGGGATCGTGCATC
>Ga0207650_10001833_pt1 | contig 15000 bp, 19 predicted proteins | sample KBSS63metaG_FD_184325 | JGI IMG/M metagenome (GOLD analysis project Ga0207650, IMG submission 184325) | Switchgrass rhizosphere microbial communities from Kellogg Biological Station, Michigan, USA - KBS S6-3 metaG (SPAdes) (version 2) | ecosystem: Host-associated > Plants > Roots > Rhizosphere...
TCGTCATTGGCTCCCGGCGCGTCGGACGCCGCATTCATCGGGTCGGAGACCCGGCTGTCGATATGCCCCGTGATGATGACGACGTCGTTGGGCCGCTCCGTGCCGCGCTGGATGGCGACCATGTCGCGAACACGCGTAGGCGTCGGGATGCGCGCATTGGTGAACGTCTCGGCCGGATCGACGATCGTCAGGCAATTGCCGCAGGCAGCGGAGTAGCGCTGGAACTCGGATCGGGTCCATTCGAGGGCCGCGCCGATGCCGCGCTTGGGGTCGGTCTGCGACGACAACGTGTGGCGCGTGCCGAAGCTGACCAGCGTCTCAACCGTAGCTCTCAACTGCGACGCGCTCACCGGCGCGATGATCGCCCGGAGCTTCGCATCCGGCGCTGATTGGCTTTGGGGCGGCGGGGCCGCGCCAATCACTGCCACACTGCTCAGCGCGATCAATTTCCGCATCCCGAATCTCCCTCTCCTCGGCTCGCAGCAACTGGCATTTGCTTGTTGCCGGGTCTAGGGGAGCCGCACATTCGTACCCCAGACTTTAGGACGCGTATTCATGCTTCGCAGCATCGATCATTTCATCGGCGGCTCCAGCTTCGCTTCGGGCGAGCGCCAAGGCGACGTATTCGACCCCAACCAGGGCCAGGTTCAGGCCAATGTCCGCTTCGGCACCGTCGCCGATCTCCAAAAGGCGATCGACGCTGCCAAGGCCGCGCAGCCGGCGTGGGCGGCAACCAACCCGCAGAAGCGCGCGCGCGTCATGTTCAAGTTCAAGGAGCTGGTCGAAGCGCGGATGGACGAGCTCGCGCACACCCTGTCGAGCGAGCATGGCAAGGTTGTCGCGGATGCCAAGGGCGACATCCAGCGCGGCCTTGAAGTCATCGAGTTTTGCTGCGGCATCCCCCAGGCGCTGAAGGGCGAATATACCGTCGGTGCTGGTCCCGGCATTGATGTCTATTCGATGCGCCAGCCGCTCGGTATCGGCGCTGGCATCACGCCGTTCAACTTTCCCGCGATGATCCCGATGTGGATGTTCGGAATGGCGATCGCCTGCGGCAATGCCTTCGTGCTGAAACCGTCCGAACGCGACCCGACCGTGCCGGTGCGCCTCGCCGAGCTGATGAAGGAAGCCGGCCTTCCCGACGGCGTGCTCAACGTCGTGCATGGCGACAAGGAGATGGTCGATGCGATCCTGGATCATCCGGACATCGCCGCTGTGAGCTTCGTCGGTTCGTCCGACATTGCCCAGTACATCTATTCGCGCGGAACGGCGCACAACAAGCGCGTCCAGGCCTTTGGCGGCGCCAAGAACCACGGCATCGTGATGCCCGACGCCGATCTCGACCAGGTCGTCAACGATCTTGCGGGCGCGGCATTCGGCTCTGCCGGCGAGCGCTGCATGGCGCTGCCTGTCGTAGTGCCCGTGGGCGAAGACACCGCTGACGCGCTGCGCGAGAAGCTGATCCCCGCGATCGAAGGCCTTCGTGTTGGCGTCTCGACCGACCCGGACGCCCATTACGGCCCGGTCGTCAGCAAGGCTCACAAGGAGCGGATCGAGAGCTATATCCAGATGGGGATCGACGAAGGCGCCGAGCTGGTCGTCGACGGCCGCGGCTTCACCCTGCAGGGGCATGAGGAGGGCTTCTTCATCGGCCCGACACTGTTCGATCGGGTTACGCCCGACATGAAGAGCTACAAGGACGAGATTTTCGGCCCTGTCCTGCAGATCGTCCGCGCGCGCGACTTCGAGGAGGCCGTGCGCCTTCCCTCAGAGCACGCCTATGGCAACGGCGTGGCCATCTTCACCCGCAACGGCCATGCCGCGCGGGAATTCACGGCTCGGGTCAATGTGGGCATGGTCGGCATCAACGTGCCGATCCCGGTGCCTGTCTCCTATCACAGCTTCGGCGGCTGGAAGCGTTCCGGCTTCGGCGACATCGGCCAGTACGGCATGGAAGGCCTGCGCTTCTGGACCAAGAACAAGGTAGTCACGCAGCGGTGGCCGGACGGTGGAGCTCACGGCGAAAGCGCGTTCATCATTCCGACGATGGGATAATTCGACGAAGGGGGCTGAGCGATGATCTTGCTGGCATTTGCAGCCGCGGTTGCTGCGCAATGGACCGGTCCGCGCACGGTGGAATATAACGGCCCCGGCTACTTCTGCGGCGGGGGCTACGCCATCCACCTCGCGCAAGGAGACCGCGCACTCATCCTCCCGCAGGGACACGGCGGAGCCCAGGGCGCGCGGATCGTGTTGGCTGGCCGAGAGGTCAACATCTGGAACGGCGCGCCGCCGCAGCCTGGGCCCCTGGTCCTGCGATACCCCGGCGGCGCGGTCACTGAGCAGAAGAATGGCAACGGAGTGGCGTACACGGTCTCGGACCAGACCGATTTCGGCCTGCGCCTGACCAGTGACGCCTTTCGCGGATTCAAGCGCGATGGCTGGTTCTTCAGCCGAGCCAACTTTGCTGAAGACGTCGACCACCGCGTCGATTGCATGGCGGCGCAAAGCTACTGAACGGACGTCCCGAAGAGGGAGCGCTGCAACAAGATCGTCGTGCCGATGGTTCATGGCGGGTGATCCGCATCCCTTTCTTCTCGTGCTTGACCGTCCTGGCGATCGCGGCGTGCAGCGCCGGCGACCCCGTGGACGACAAGGTTGCAAGAACCACGGTCGGCCTGCCGGACGTCAATGTCGCTGCACCGAGCACCACGGGAGAGCCGCGTGGCAGGACCGAGCCGGCCAAGCCCCTACCGGCGCCCTCCTCGGCCATTCCGATCGCTCTTCAAGGAAGGTGGGGTCTTAACCCCGCCGACTGCATGCCCGACCGCGGCGATGCCAAGGGCCTTCTGACGATCGGACCGGCAGAGCTCCGCTTCTACGAATCGCGAGCCGTCCCGACCGGTGATATTACGCCTCATGAGGATTCAATCAGCGGCAGCTTCGCCTTCACCGGCGAAGGCCAGAGCTGGACCAAATATCAGGCGCTAAAGGTCGACAAGGGGCGCCTCATTCGTACAGAAACCAAACCAGCAGCGAGTTTCAGCTATGCGAAATGCGGCTAGAATCCTGATGGTATGCACTGCGGCGCTTGCGGCGTGCGGCAAGCCGCAACAGCAGACCGCCCAGAACGACAATCTGTCGCTCGAGAGCAATCTGGCAAACGGCGAGCTTCCCCCGAACGCCGATATCGAGACGTTGCCGCCCGACGAAAGCAGTGGAACGTCATCCGGTGAGCTCAATGCGGGCGATGATAATCCCGACGTAAACGATCTCGGCAACAGTCACTGACAGCGCGTCGCCGGTCTTGCTGATGGGCCGGGGCCGCCTTAGAGCCGCCCCGCGATGACCCAGTTCGACCTGACCGACGACCAGCTCCAGATCCAGGAGATGGCGCGCAAGTTCACCGCCGACGCGATCACCCCATGCGCTGCCGAGTGGGATGAGAAGCATATCTTTCCCCGGGATACGATCCGCGAGGCGGCCGAGCTCGGATTCGGAGCCATTTATGTTTCCGAGGAGAGTGGCGGCATCGGCCTTGGGCGGCTTGAAGCGGCCCTGATCATGGAGGCGATGGCATATGGCTGCCCGTCGACCAGCGCCTTTATTTCAATCCACAACATGGCGAGCTGGATGATCGACCGCTTCGGCTCGGCCGAAGTGAAGCAGAAGTACCTGCCCTCGATGATCACCATGGAGCGGATGGGCAGCTATTGCCTGACCGAGCCTTCATCGGGTTCCGACGCGGCGGCGCTGAAGACCCGAGCGGTAAAGGACGGTGACCATTATGTGGTTTCCGGATCGAAGGCCTTCATCTCCGGCGGCGGCGAGAATGAGGTCTATGTCACGATGGTCCGAACGGGCGAGGAGGGACCGAAGGGCATCACCGCGCTGGTGATCGACAAGGAAATGAAAGGCGTCAGCTTCGGCGCGCAGGAGAAGAAGCTCGGCTGGCATTCGCAGCCGACCGCGCAGGTCAATTTCGACGAAGTGCGCGTGCCGGTGGAGAACCGCGTGGGCGGCGAAGGCGAAGGCTTCCGCATTGCCATGATGGGACTCGATGGCGGCCGCATCAATATCGGCGCATGCTCACTGGGTGGGGCCCAGCGCTGCCTCGACGAAGCGGTCAATTATACCAGGGAGCGCAAGCAGTTCGGCCAGCCGATTGCCGACTTCCAGGCGACGCAGTTCACGCTTGCCGACATGGAGACGGAGCTGCAGGCGTCGCGCTATCTCCTGTACGTGGCTGCGGCGAAGGTCACGGCCAATGCGCCCGACAAGACGCGGTTCGCGGCGATGGCCAAGCGGCTTGCTACGGATACCGGGTCTTCGGTGGTCGATCGCGCGCTGCAGCTCCACGGCGGCTACGGCTATCTGATGGACTATCCGATCGAGCGCTTCTGGCGCGACCTTCGCGTCCACTCGATCCTTGAGGGCACCAATCAGGTTATGCGGGTGATCGTCAGCCGCGACATGCTTCGGCAGTAGAATGGCCAGCGACAAGCCGACCCGTCCCTTCGATCCGTTCGCTCTCGCGCAGGCGGCGGGGGAGGCCGCCGTCGGCATCGCCGCGCGACCGGCGGAACTCCTAAACGTCCAGCTCGAGGCGGCGCGGCAGTGGACCGACTTCTGGACCGGCGCGATGTCGGGGACGCCGACCGAGAAGCCGCGCGACCGTCGCTTCTCGGCGCAGGAATGGCAGGAAGACCCCTATTACCGCGCGATCCGCGACGCCTATCTGCTCGCATCGAAGCAGCTTCGCGACACGATCGACAAGACGGCAGGGAGCGGCTCCCAGGGCGCGATGGCGCGGTTCCTCCTCGATCAATATCTTAACGCAATCGCGCCGACCAATTTTGCTGCGACCAACCCTGAAGTCGTCAAGCGAACGAAGGAAAGCGGCGGCCAGAATCTGGTGCAGGGCTTCCTCAACCTTCTCGAGGATGTCGGCAGCGGCAAGGGCATCGTTCAGCGCCGTACGGATCCCAATGCCTTCAAGAAGGGGGAGACAGTTGCGGCGACCCCTGGCGCGGTGGTCTACGAGAATGAGCTGTTCCAGCTGATCCAGTACAACGCAACGACAGAGAATGTCGCCGCCGAGCCGCTCCTCTACGTGCCGCCGTTGGTGAATCGCTATTACATGATCGACCTCGTGCCCCGGCAGAGCCTGGTCAAATGGTTGGTCGACGAAGGTCGCACGGTGTTCGTCATCAGCTGGGTCAATCCGGGCGATGAGCTCAAGGACAAGGATCTTGGCGACTATGTCCTGGATGGAGTCGTCGAGGCGGCAGGACAGGTGCGAAAGCTTACGGGCAACGCACCCGACCTGTTCGCCTTCTGCCTGGGCGGCACGCTCGTTGCCATCGCACTTGCATGGCTCGCGGCAAAGGGCCGGTCGAAGGAGGTCAACAGCGCCACGCTGATCGGATCGCTCGTCGACTTCTCGGACATGCGCGACTGGGCGGCCTTCGTTCACGAAAGCCATCTTTCCGCGCTCGAAGGGCATCTGGAACGCAAGGGTTATGCCGACAGCCTGGAGCTTCAACGCCTGTTCGCCGCGATGCGCGCGAACGACCTGATCTGGTCGTCGGTGGTCAACCACTATCTGCTCGACCGGCCGGCTCCGCCCTCCGACCTGCTCTACTGGTTCGAAGACGGTGCGCGCATTTCCGCCGCGTTCCTCAAGAGCTACAATCGGGACCTGTTGCTCAACAACAAGCTGAAGGAGCCCGCGGGCTTCGAGGTTCGCGGAACTCCGATCGATCTCGGCGCAATCGAGACGCCGATGCTCGTGATCGCGCTGAAGGACGATCATGTTTCCGCCTGGGAGGCCGTCTATCAGGGAGCACGGCATCTCAGCGCCGACTTCGTTCTTGGCGGATCTGGCCACAATGCCGGCGTCATCAATCCACCGGCGGCGAACAAGCACGGCTTCTGGACGAACGATGACCAGCCCGCCGATGCAAATCAGTGGCTTGCCACCGCGACCCGTCATGAGGGGAGCTGGTGGCCCTTCTGGACTGAGTGGCTGAACTCGAATGGCAGCGGAACGGCTGTCGCGGGTCGTAAGCCTAAGAATCCGATCGAACCGGCCCCCGGCCGTTACGTGATGATGCCGTGATGGACATGCCGGTCACCAGCCAGGACGTGCTGACGAAGAAAGAGGGCCTGGCCGGGCGGCTGCGGCTGAATCGCCCGAAAGCCCTGCACAGCCTCAACCGGCAGATGGTCCGGGACATGGCGAACGCGCTGATCGAGTGGCGGGACGACCCTGACGTGCGGATCATCCTTATCGACCATACCGAAGGACGCGGTTTCTGCGCCGGCGGCGACGTCGTCGGAATTTCGCAGGACGTCGAGGGCCACGAGGCGGCGGCACGCGCCTTCTTCTTCGACGAATATCGCCTCAACCACCTCGAATATACTTATGCCAAACCGGGCGTCGCGTTCATGGATGGCGTGACGATGGGGGGCGGAGTGGGAATTGCGTGCCCTTGCCGTTACCGGGTCGCAACCGAGCGCACCGTGCTGGCGATGCCGGAAACGACGATCGGCATTTTTCCGGACGTCGGCGGCGGACGGTATCTCTCGCGGCTTCGTGGACGGCTTGCACAATTCCTCGCCTTAACGGGCGCGAGGCTCGACGGCTCCGAATGCCTTCGGCTTCGCCTGGCGACCCATTATTTGCCGTCGGACCGGCTCGAGGAAGCGAAGGAAAGGATCATCGAGCAGCCCTTCCGCACCCAGGCGGTGCTGGACGAGTTGAGCGAAGAATATGTCCCTGAAGCCCGGATCACCTCCAACCTGAAGAAGATCGACCGCTATTTCGCGCCCGACCGCCTCGAGGACATACTCGATGCGCTCGACGCCGGGGCAGCGGAAGGTGATTCATGGGCGGCAAAAGAAGCGGAAACGATCCGCGCCAAGTCGCCGATGGCGTGCAAGGTCAGCCTTAAGCTGCTGCAGGAAAGCCCCTACCAGCTTCACTTCGTCGACGAGATGCGGATGGAATATGGAATCATGGTCCGCCTGATTCACCATCCGGACTTCAAGGAGGGCGTCCGCGCCCTGCTCATCGACAAGGACAACAAGCCCAACTGGCGCCCATCGCGTCCCGAAGTCATCGGCGACCGCGACGTTGACGCCTTCTTCGAGCCGCTGCCTCCCGAAGAGCAGTGGCGGCCGTTCGATTTCTAGGGGAGCCCATGAGTTACGAAACGATTCTGGTTGAGCAGCGCGGCGCGGTGACGCTCGTCACCTTGAACCGGCCGCAGGCGCTGAATGCACTCAACAGCAATGTCCTCAAGGAATTGATCGAGGTCTTCGCCGCTTATGATGCCGATGACAGCCAGCACTGCCTCGTGCTCACGGGCTCCGAGAAAGCGTTCGCGGCTGGCGCGGACATCAAGGAAATGTCGAGCCAGGTCTTCGCGGACATGTATTCCTCGGATTTCTTCGCCGGCTGGGAGAAAGTCACGGCTACCCGCAAGCCGTGGCTCGCGGCTGTCGCAGGCTATGCGCTCGGCGGCGGCTGCGAGGTCGCGATGATGGCAGACTTCATCATTGCCGCCGACAGCGCGAAGTTCGGCCAGCCAGAGATCAAGCTCGGCGTGACTCCGGGCATGGGCGGCTCGCAACGACTGACCTGGGCGGTCGGCAAGGCCAAGGCGATGGAAATGTGCCTGACCGGCAGGATGATGGGTGCCGAGGAGGCCGAGCGCTCTGGCCTTGTGGCCAGGGTCGTACCCGCCGCCGATCTGCTCGCCGAGGCGCTGAAGACCGCTGAAGCTATCGCCGCCATGCCGCCGATCGCCGCGATGGCGACCAAGGAAATGGTCAACGCCGCCTTCGAAATCCCCCTCGGCCAGGGTATCCGCTTCGAGCGCCGGCTGTTTCACGGACTGTTCGGCACGGAGGATCAGAAAGAAGGCATGGCCGCCTTCGTCGAAAAGCGGCCCGGCAACTGGAAAGGCCGCTAGCCATGGCGCGTATCGCATTCATCGGCCTTGGGCACATGGGCGGTGGAATGGCCCCCAACCTCGCCAAGGCAGGCCATGACGTCAGAGCGTTCGATCTCGTTCCCGAGGCCGTGCAGCATGCTGTTGATGGGGGATGCACGGCGGCTGGCTCTGCGGCCGACGCGGTGAAGGACGCCGATGTCGTCATCACCATGCTTCCGGCCGCGAAACATGTCCGCTCGGTGTTCCATGACCAAGTGGCGCCCAACGTAAAGCCGGGAGCGCTGCTGATCGATTGCTCAACGATCGACGTACAGAGCGCCCGCGACGTCGGTGAGGAGATGAAAGCCAGGGGCCTGGATTTCGTCGACGCGCCGGTATCCGGCGGCATCGCGGCCGCCGCGGCAGGCACGCTGGCCCTGATGGTCGGCGGCACTGACGAGCAGTTCGAGCGCGCCCGCCCGATCCTCGAGCCCATGGCCAAGGCCGTGATCCACGCCGGGCAGCTCGGCGCCGGCCAGGCCGCGAAGATCTGCAACAACATGATCCTCGGCGCGACCATGGCCGCGACGTGCGAGGCATTTGCGCTCGCCGAAAAGCTTGGGCTCGATCTTCAGACCTTCTTCGACATTTCGTCGAAGGCGTCAGGCCAGAGCTGGTCGATGACCAGCTATTGCCCCGTTCCCGGCGTCGGCCCTGAAACGCCGGCCGACCATGATTACGAGGGCGGCTTCGCTGCGGCTTTGATGCTTAAGGATCTCAAGCTTGCGGCGGATGCCGCGAGGAGCGTCGGCGCCTATACGCCGATGGGCGCTGAGGCCGAGGAGCTTTACCAGCGCTTTGTCGACCGTGGCGGCGGCAACAAGGATTTTTCCGGCCTTATCAAGATGATCGACGACAGCTGGAAAGTGCCTCAAGAGTAGGAGAGCTCATGCGTAATGTACCGATTGTGATCGCGTCCGTCGTTGCCCTGACCGCTATTACGACGGCCGCGACTGCCAAGGTTTCTGGCCCCCAAGCCGCGCAGGTCATGCATCAGCGCCACGAAGGCATGGAATCAATCGGCAAGGCGTTCAAGGCGCTCCGACGCGAGTTCGACTCATCCTCGCCGTTCGACCCGACCGTCCGCTCATCGGCTGCACAGATAGCTGGATTGGCACGGAAATCGTCCGGCTGGTTCCCCGCAGGTACGGGTCCGGAGGCGGGCAAGACGGGCGCCAAGCCTGAAATCTGGAAGACTCCCCAGGACTTCGCCGCCAAGCTCAGCGCGTTCCAGAAAGCGTCGCTTGTGTTCAATGCCGCGGCCGCGAGCGGCGACATCAACGCCGCCAAGGCGCGCTACGCCGATCTCGGCGGTACCTGCAAGGCTTGCCACGACAAGTATCGGGCGGAGATGCACCACTGACACGTGGGACCCAGCCAGTCTGGGACGTCGCGGTTCGGCTGGTCCACTGGCTGCTGGCGGCGTTGATCCCGTTCAGCTGGTGGTCGGTGCACAACCACCATACCGACTGGCATATCTGGTCCGGCTGCGCGATCCTGACCCTGCTGATTTTCCGCCTTCTTTGGGGTGTGGTCGGCAGCTCGACAGCTCGTTTCACGAATTTCGTGCGCGGGCCCCGCGCGATCGGCGATTATCTACGAGGTCGATGGACGGGGATCGGGCACAATCCCCTCGGGGCGCTTAGCGTCATTGCCCTCTTTCTTGCGCTGTCGGTCCAGGTTGGACTGGGCCTCGTCGCCGAGGATGAAGACGGCCTTTACACGGGACCGTTGTACCGGCTGGTCAGCATCGACACGTCGGACAAGGCGCGGGACCTCCATGAATTCTGGTTCAACGTCATCCTGGGCCTTGTGGCGCTGCACGTCGTCGCCATCGTCTTCTACAGGTTGCGCGGAAAACACCTCACCAAGCCGATGATTACCGGACGCGCGCACCTTGAACCGGGAATGGAGCCGATGCGCGTGGGCAAATGGTGGATCGCGCTGATCTGCCTTGCCACGGGGATCGGCATCACGCGCTGGATTATTGCCGGTGCGCCGCCCTTCTCATCCTGATCTCAATTGCCGGCCACAAGCTTGGCTGAGCCGATCTGGCCCTTGATCCCGACTGCCGACGCATCAGGCAGGCTCTGATCGAGCTTGATGCACGGCTCCTGCAAGCGCGGCCGGGCACAGATCTGCCACCTCTCTCCGGGGTGCATCGCGATGCTGCGGATGTTCCAATCGGTCTTAACCGTCAGCCTCGGCTCGTCGATGACGTAGTAATCGCCCGCGAAATTGAGGCTGTCGTAAAGGATAAGCTGGCCGGGCATCGCACCACCGCTCGATTGCGGCTTTGCAGTGCAAACAGCCGGGAATGTCGCGAGAATGGCCAAGAACGCATATTTCATCACTTCCCCCTATGAAATGCTGCGCGTCGAAGGTGATACCAGCAGGTGGGTCGATAGGCGTCAAGCGACTGCGATCGGACTGGCAAAATCGTTTGCCCACTCTATGCGTCGGTCGAGGCAATGCGGAGCGGGTGTGACTGAAGCGGTACCAATCATCGGCACAGGGCCGCTCCCATTTTCGCAGCTTCTCCTGCATATTCTCAATGAGCATGGCGGCGATCGGCTCACGTTCAGCGAACTCGCCGCCCGCTTGCGCGACCGCGCCTGGGGCGGCTTGCTGCTTATCTTCGCCGCGTTCAATCTGTTGCCTCTGCCGCCAGGCGCGACGACAGTAACTGGACTGCCGCTGCTCGTAATCACCGCTCAGATGGCGATTGGCCGGTCGCGGCCGTGGTTTCCACGAAAGCTCGATCAGCGCGGCATGGGCAGAGACCATCTGGGCCGCATCGCCTCCACAATCGGCCCTTGGGAGGAGCGCATCGAGCGCGTCCTGAAGCCGCGCCTGTGCGGACTCACCAATCACCGCGCGACGCGAGTGATCGGCTTCATCAGTTTTCTGCTGTCAGTCATTCTCTGGCTGCCCATTCCGCTGGGGAACCACGTCCCGGCCCTGGCCATGACCCTGTTCGCGCTAGCGCTCATTTATCGCGACGGTGTGCTAGTCATCCTTGGCGCCGCCGCCGCGATAGCAAGCGTCGCCCTTGTTTCTGTCACCCTTGGAGCGGCTGTCTGGGCCGTCGTCCATCTCTGGCACCAACTAATTGGCTTGCGCGCCGGTTAGAGCCTCCCTTGAACCCGACCGACATCGCGGCCACATCGCGCTTATGTTGATCCGCACCGAGCAGACCCCGAACCCGGCCACTCGCAAGTTCCTTCCGGACGAGGTCGTGATGAAAGCAGGAACGCGAGACTTTGCGGATGCGGCGAGCGCCGATGCCTCGCCGCTCGCCAAGGCCCTGTTCGACAGCGGTCTTGTAGAGGGCGTCTTCTACGGTCGCGACTTCGTGTCCGTTACCGTGGCACCGGGAATATCCTGGACCGACCTTGAACCACTCGTGCTCGAAACATTGCTCGATCACTTCGTGAGCGGCGCGCCTCTCTTCCTGCCAGGGACGGCCGGAGAGATTCACGTGGCTGCTTCGGATTTCGAAGAGGATCCCGCCGACGCCGAGATCATCGATCAGATCAAGGAATTGATCGAGACCCGCGTGCGCCCGGCGGTGGCTCAGGATGGCGGCGACATCGTCTACAAGGGCTATCGCGAAGGCCACCTCTATCTGTCGATGCACGGCGCCTGTTCAGGCTGCCCCTCGTCGACCGTCACGCTGAAGCGCGGGATCGAAAGCCTGATCAGGCATTACGTGCCGGAAGTGGAATCCGTCGAGGCGGTTTGACTTTCTGGGGCTTGCGGCGTTGAGCCGCATGTGTCCACTATCCGACCCATGCTTCTGGCATTCGACACTTCGAGCGCCGCCTGCACCGCCGCCTTGTTCGACGGATCGGGCGACTGCATCGGGCGCCGCGACGAGATGATCGGACGCGGGCACGCCGAACGGCTTGTCCCGATGATTGCCGAATTGATGGACGGCAGAGCTGCCGACAAGATCCTCGTCGGCGTCGGTCCCGGGAGCTTCACCGGGATTCGCGTCGCCATCGCCGCGGCCCACGGGCTCGCCATCGGCTGGGACGCCGAGCTCAAGGGAATGTCCTCGCTTGCACTGCTTGCGGCGGGCGCAACCACGGATCTGCCGATCGCAGCCGCAGTGACAGGAGGTCATGGCGAGCTGTTCTTTCAGGAGTTCGACGGGCCGACTCTTGAACCGATCTCGGAGGTTCGCAACGCCAAGCCGGCCGAAGCGGCACGGCTGACGAAAGCCCGATTGGTCGTCGGATCCGGTGCGAGCCAACTTGTCGAGGCGCGAGGCTGGGGCGAGGCGCTCGAGCTCGCACAGTCGGCTTTGAATGCGATGAAGCTTCCGGAGGCACTACGCAGCCTCGCACCCAAACCCGTTTACGCTCGCGCGCCCGACGCTCGCATTCCCGAGGCGGCCTGATGGCAACTGTCGAGCAGGAGCTGCGCGTCGAGCGAGGATCGTCCGCCGACCTCGACTCCGTGATGTCAGTCATGGACTCGGCGTTCGGCCGCCGCTTCGGCGAAGCCTGGACGCGATCCCAGCTCGCGGGAATTCTGCCGATGGGTGGAGTGTGCATGGTTATCGCGCGCGACGACCGGACTGGGGAAACCCTTGGCTTCTCGCTGTTCCGCACCGTCGCGGACGAATCGGAGCTGCTACTCCTCGCGGTCGTTCCGGACCGCCACCGCTGCGGTATCGGTCGGCGACTTCTTGACGATTATCTCGAACGAGCACGAAACGATCGGGTCGCGCGGGTGCACCTTGAAGTTCGGGACGGAAATCCGGCCGTCGCAATGTACCGGACGGCAGGTTTTTCACCAGTTGGCCGTCGTCGAAACTATTATCATGCGCCGGATGGCAGACGCTTCGACGCGATTACTTTTGCCCATCAACTTTAGTTAGGCTTTTGTATTTCTACTTAGACTGTGCAATGCATTGCGCAGGACCCGTGACGAGCGTAATATTGTAGTCCTCATGCAGCAATGAAGTGCATGGCCTCTGCTCGAAGTGGAATAGTTAAATGGCTGATCTTGATCCAACCGAGGACACGCTCCTCACGCTGACGGCCGATATCGTCGCGGCGCATGTCAGTAATAACAGCGTTGCCGTGAATGACTTGCCGAATCTTATTCAGAACGTGCACTCCGCTTTATTGGGCATTTCTGGAAGCAGTGGCGGGGCCGAGCCGAAGCCTGAGCCGAAGGTTTCGATCCGGTCGTCGGTCAAGCCGGACTACATCGTCTGCCTCGAAGACGGAAAAAAGCTGAAGATGCTGAAGAGGCATCTTTCGACGCATTACAACATGACGCCGGAACAATATCGCCAGAAGTGGGGCCTTTCCGCCGATTATCCGATGGTCGCGCCGAATTATGCCGAGCAGCGGCGCACACTTGCCAAATCCATCGGACTCGGCACGAAGCGGCGCCGGACTCGAGCGAAGTAATCGTCCGCTGGACGTTCCCGGGCCTGACACCTAATTTGGCCCCATGACGCGTACGATCGATATCGAAGCGCTATGCGCTGACAAAGGCCTTCGCATCACCGAGCAGCGCAAGACGATCGCGCGCGTACTCGGTGACAGCGAAGACCATCCTGACGTGGAAACGCTGCATGCACGGGCCGCGGCCGTCGATCCGAACATCTCGATCGCCACCGTTTATCGCACGGTTCGACTCTTCGAAGAGGCCGGCATACTCGAGCGGCACGAGTTCGGTGATGGGCGCTCACGTTACGAAGCGGCGTCGGAGTCTCACCACGACCATCTGATCGACGTCGAGACGGGAAACGTCATCGAATTCGTCGATGAGGAACTCGAGAGCCTCCAGAAGCGCATTGCCGAGAAGCTCGGCTTCCGGCTGGTCGACCATCGAATGGAGCTATACGGCGTCGCCCTCGACCGCGATCGTTGAAAATCCCGCCGTTCGGATGAACGCGCGCGCTGCCCTGCGCATTGCAGGATTGTGCCTGTTGTTCGCGCTGATTGCACCGGTCCATATTCTGACGAAACTGCTGATCGGGCGATCGCCCTGGCCGCCTCGTTTTCTAGCGGCGTCGGCATGGATCGTCGGGGCTCGAGTCCGGTTGAGCGGGGAGGATATTCTCGGACACACCCTGCTCATTTCGAATCATGTCAGCTGGCTGGACATCCTCGTGCTGGCGGGCGCGACCAACTGCGCTTTCGTGTCGAAGGATGCCTTGGGTCACCCATTCATCCACTGGCTCGCTGACCAGAATTCGACGGTTTACGTGAAGCGCAGCCACCGCAAGGGCGCCAAGGACCAGGCTATTGCCATTGCCAAGGCACTTGAAGGTGAAAAGCCCGTGGTTCTTTTCCCGGAAGGGACCACGAGCCCGGGGACGCATCTTCTGCCGTTCCGGTCGACCTTGCTCGAGGCAGCCAACTTCGCCGCGAAAGATGTCGCCATTCGTCCTGTTGCGCTCGATTATGGGCAGGCGGCGGCGGAGATCGGCTGGTGGCAGGAACCGGGCAAGAACAATGTGCTTCGGTTGCTTGGACGGCGCGGCAGCTTGCCCGTCACCGTCAATCTGCTGAGGCCGCTCGACCGCATCGGCGACCGCAAGCAGCTTGCTCAAGCGGCGCTCGAAGCAATTGGTGAAAGGCTCGGCTTAACCTCTCATTCCCACTCGCCTATAGGCGATGACGAATGACTCCCAAGACTTTCAAAATCAAAAGCTTCGGCTGCCAGATGAACGTCTATGACGGCGATCGGATGGCGGAACTGCTGACGGATCAGGGCATGATCGCCGTCGCCGATGGCGACGACGCCGATCTGGTTGTCCTGAATACGTGCCACATCCGCGAAAAGGCGGCCGACAAGGCCTATTCCGATGTGGGACGGCTTCCGCGCGAGGATGGCACGAAGCCGCTGGTCGCACTCGCAGGCTGCGTCGCCCAGGCTGAAGGAGCCGAGGCCCGACGGCGTTCCCCGCTCATCGACATCGTGGTCGGCCCACAAGCCTATCACCGACTGCCGCAGATGGTCTTGCAGGCAT
>Ga0207650_10001835_pt1 | contig 14991 bp, 12 predicted proteins | sample KBSS63metaG_FD_184325 | JGI IMG/M metagenome (GOLD analysis project Ga0207650, IMG submission 184325) | Switchgrass rhizosphere microbial communities from Kellogg Biological Station, Michigan, USA - KBS S6-3 metaG (SPAdes) (version 2) | ecosystem: Host-associated > Plants > Roots > Rhizosphere...
CTCCGAAGACACCCTGCAGGCGATGGCCGAGCGTGTGCTCGGCGATGCTGCGGATTTCCTGGTGGCCGAGCTTTCCCAGCCTTTCCCGGCCATGCAGCCCGAGCTGTCGCTGGTCTTCACCGACGATGCATCGATCCGCGAGATCAATGCGGAGTGGCGCCAACAGGACAAGCCGACCAACGTGCTGTCCTTCCCGGCCTTCCCGCTCGCGCCCGGGGGAATGCCTGGGCCGATGCTCGGCGATATCATCATCGCTCGCGAGACCGTCGAGCGCGAGGCGGCCGATCTCGACAAGAGCCTCGACGAACATCTTACCCATCTGTTGGTGCATGGTTTCTTGCATCTGTTCGGCTACGACCATATGAATGATGCGGACGCCGAAATGATGGAAGGTCTAGAGACTCGCATTTTAGCGAGACTTGGACTATCTGATCCCTATGCGGGTCAAGACCCGGTCTGATTGGAACCATGAGCGACTTTACAGCAAAACCGGCCACTGACGCCAAAGAGCAGGACGCGACCTCCGACGAGGTTGCGAGTAGTAACGGCAAGGCGGGGTATAAATCCCAATCCACCTTCTGGAGCCGCGCCGCGCGCGTCCTCCGTCCGGCCCAGGGCTCGCGCCTTCGCGAGGACCTCACCGACGCACTGATGGTCAACGGCACCGAGGACGATGGCTTTTCAGCCGACGAACGGGCGATGCTGCACAACATCCTGCGATTCCGCGAGGTCCGCGTTGCCGATGTCATGGTGCCGCGCGCCGATATCGAGGCGGTGGACCAGAACCTGACCATCGGCGAGCTGATGATCCTGTTCGAGGAATCGGGCCGCTCGCGCATGCCGGTCTATTGCGACACGCTCGACGATCCGCGCGGCATGGTCCATATCCGCGACCTGCTCTCCTATGTCGCCAAGCAGGCGCGCAACAAGCGCCGCGTCGGCGCCAAGGCCGCAGCCCTCGATCCGCTGGTTGCAGCCGTCGCTGCCGAGAAGGCTGAGAAAGCCCCGCGCTCGGCCAAGCCGAATTTCGATCTTGCGCGTGTCGATCTGCGCAAGACCGTTGCCGAAGCCGGCATCATCCGCAAGATCCTGTTCGTGCCACCGTCGATGCTGGCCTCCGATCTCCTGCGCCGCATGCAGGTCAACCGCACGCAGATGGCGCTGGTCATCGACGAATATGGTGGCACCGACGGTCTCGCCTCGCATGAGGACATCGTCGAAATGGTCGTCGGCGATATCGATGACGAGCATGACGACGAGGAAGTCATGTTCAAGCAGGTCTCGGAAGACGTTTTCGTCGCCGACGCCCGTGTCGAGCTGGAAGACATCGCCCGCGCCATCGGTTCGGATTTCGACGTCAGCGAAGAAGTCGATGACGTTGATACGCTGGGTGGCCTGATCTTCTCGGCGCTGGGGCGCATTCCGGTCCGTGGCGAGCTCGTTCAGGGGCTGCCCGGCTTCGAATTCCAGATCTTGGAGGCAGATCCGCGCCGCATCAAACGTGTCCGGATCACCCGCAAGCGCCACCCGGTCCGTCGCCGCCCCACCAAGGGGGAGGTCGATCCGGCTGGAGCGGACCGCGATCTTCCCGCATCCGACGTGCAGCTGGAAGGCGGCGCTGTCAATCGGAAGACGGCCAACTAGCCCACGAGCTACAGGCATCGCAGGACAAGCCGCGCCTTTTTTGAAACACTGCGACCCAATGTGATTCGGTGTCCTTCAAGGGAGAGCGTGTATGGAATGGCTTGCGGACAGGGTCATCCTGGTCTGGGGCGTCAGGCGCGCTCTGCTGGCGATCGGTGCCGGCGCGATCGGCGTCTTGGCGCTGCCGCCGTTCGGCTTCTTCGCCGCGATGTTCGTCTCCTTCACATTGCTGGTCTGGCTGATCGATGGCGCGGCCTCGCCTCCGGGAAGCGGCATCGTCCGTCGCCTCTGGCCGGCATTTTTCACCGGCTGGCTGTTCGGATTCGGCTATTTCGTTGCCGGCCTCTGGTGGCTCGGTCATGCGTTGATGATCGATGCTGAGCAGTTTGCCTGGGCGCTGCCGCTGGCGATCCTGGGGCTGCCGGCCTTTCTGGCGATCTTCTATGGTTTGGCGGCGGCCCTGGCTCGGCTCCTCTGGTCTGATGGCTTCGGTCGAATTGCCGCCCTTGCCTTCGGCTTCGGCTTGCTCGAATGGCTGCGCAGCTTCGTCTTTACCGGCTTCCCGTGGAATGCCATCGGTTACGGTATGATGCCGACGCCGTTGATGATGCAGTCGGCCCACCTGATCGGCATGCTCGGCGTAACCGTGCTCTCGGTCTTCGTCTTTGCCGCGCCCGCACTGCTCGGCACCCGTCAGGGTGCAATACCAGGCATAGGCCTCGCGATCCTGCTGTTCGGCGCCCATCTCGGCTACGGCTACTACGCCCTTCATCAGCCGGAGCCAGCGTTCCGGTCCGATGCCAAGGCGCCCGTCGTCCGGATCGTCCAGCCGAACATCGACCAGGAGGCCAAGCAGAACACCGCTTCCGACCGCACGGCCATCTTCGAGCAGCATCTGGCGTTGACAGCCGCGCCGCCCAGGGAGGGTGGCAAGCGACCGGACATCATCGTCTGGCCCGAAACCGCATTGCCGTTTATCCTGACGGACAACAGCGATGCGTTGACGCGCATGGCGGATGTCCTGTCCGACGATCAGATACTCATCACCGGGGCAGTTCGGGCCGAGGACATGGGGCCGGGCATGCCGCCGCGCTACTATAACTCCATCTATGTGATCGACGGGAAAGGCCAGATCATCGGCGCTGCCGACAAGGTGCATCTCGTGCCGTTCGGCGAATACGTGCCCTTCGAAAGCGTTCTCGAGAATTTCGGTATCGCCAACATCGTCGAGATGCCCGGTGGTTTTTCCGCCGCTGCTCGCCGTGAGTTGCTGACACTTCCCTCCAGTATCCGGCTCTACCCGTTGCTCTGCTACGAGATCATCTTTCCAAACGAGATGACGCCCGATATCGAGCGGGCTGACGCCATCGTCAACGTCACCAACGATGCCTGGTTCGGCGACACTCCAGGACCCTATCAGCATTTTCAGCAGGCCCGTGTCCGCGCCGTCGAGTACGGGCTGCCGCTTATTCGCAGTGCAAATAGCGGTATTTCAGCTCTCGTCGATGCCCATGGGCGCGTGGTTTCAGGGCTGGATTTAAATCAGGACGGATTTATTGACGCCACCTTGGGTAGCGTAACGCAATCTCCAATGGGTAGATCGAGCAGATTTTTGTGCTTCTGGTTGTGTTTAGGCTTTATGGGTTCGATTGGCGGGATTTCCCGCGTGGGTTTTATCTGAGGCTTGAATTGACCGAAAAACCCTAAAAAGGCATAGTGGTCCGGTACAGCCGATCATACGTAAAATGGTGACGAGCGAGGTATTGCTCTACAACGTGGCGTTATATAAGCATGGTCGGGGGCAGAGAGGCGAAAAAGCCGTATTCAACCTTAGCTAGTTAGGGCATTAGAATGATTGAAAATAAAAAGAAGCCGAATCCGATCGACATTCACGTCGGTAGCCGGATCCGTCTCCGCCGCACAATGTTGGGCATGAGCCAGGAAAAGCTTGGTGAAAGCCTCGGCATCACCTTCCAGCAAATCCAGAAATATGAAAAAGGCACCAACCGCGTTGGCGCCAGCCGTCTGCAGAATATCTCCAGTATTCTCAATGTACCGGTCTCGTTCTTCTTCGAAGATGCGCCGGGCGATCACGCGACGTCCACCAGCGGCATGGCGGAAGCCTCCAGCTCCAACTACGTCGTCGACTTCCTGTCTTCCTCCGAAGGGCTGCAGCTCAATCGCGCCTTTGTGAAGATTTCCGACGCCAAGGTTCGTCGCAAGGTCGTCGAACTGGTGAAGGCGCTGGCAGCCGAAGCCGACGCGGAATAGGCAACTCTGCTCAACAGAATGAAAAGGCGGTCAATTTGGCCGCCTTTTGCATGTTTGGCGACATTTTCGTCAGCTGCGTTAGGGATATAAAGATATATCTATGTCCTTCTGTCCCTTGTCATTCGGCAACGAACTGACTAACACAGAAGCAGCATTATTCTTTGAGGGGAATTCCCGTATGCGTGCCAACTACCTGTTTACCAGCGAGTCTGTTGCCGAAGGCCATCCCGATAAGGTTTGCGACCGCATCTCCGACGAAATCGTCGATTTGGTTTATCGCGAAGCTGCCAAGACCGGCATCGATCCCTGGACGGTGCGTATCGCCTGCGAAACATTGGCGACCACCAACCGGGTCGTCATCGCCGGCGAGGTCCGCCTGCCGCCGAGCCTGATGAAGAAGGACAAGAACGGCAAGGACGTGATCAATCCGGCCAAGTTCAAGACGGCGGCGCGCCGGGCAATCAAGGATATCGGCTACGAGCAGGAAGGCTTCCACTGGAAGACCGCCAAGATCGACGTGCTGCTGCACTCGCAATCGGCCGATATCGCCCAGGGTGTCGACAAAGCAGCCGATCACGACAATGCCGAAGGGGCTGGCGACCAGGGGATCATGTTCGGTTACGCCTGCCGCGAAACGCCGGACCTGATGCCGGCACCGATCTATTACTCGCATCTGATCCTGCAGCTGCTGGCCACCGCCCGCAAGAAGCACGAAGGCGAAGCAGGCAAGCTCGGGCCCGATGCCAAGAGCCAGGTCACCGTCCGCTACGTCGATGGTAAGCCGGCAGAAGTCACCTCCATCGTCCTGTCCACCCAGCATCTCGACGACAGCTGGGATTCCAAGAAGGTCCGCTCGGTCGTCGAACCCTACATCATGGAAGCCTTGGGCGATCTGCCGGTCTCGGCCGATTGCGCCTGGTACATCAACCCGACCGGCAAGTTCGTCATCGGCGGCCCTGATGGCGACGCTGGCCTGACCGGCCGCAAAATCATCGTCGACACCTACGGCGGCGCTGCCCCGCACGGTGGCGGTGCATTTTCCGGCAAGGACACGACCAAGGTCGACCGCTCGGCTGCCTATGCGGCCCGCTACCTTGCCAAGAACGTCGTTGCTGCCGGCCTCGCCGACCGCTGCACGATCCAGATCGCCTATGCGATCGGCATCGCCCAGCCGCTGTCGATCTATGTCGACCTGCACCAGACAGGCAAGTACACCGAGGACCAGGTCGAGGCGGCCATCCGCAAGGTGATGGACCTGTCGCCGACCGGCATCCGTCGCCACCTCGACCTCAACAAGCCGATCTATGCCAAGACCTCTGCCTATGGCCATTTTGGCCGTAAAGCCGGCCGCGACGGTTCCTTCTCCTGGGAGAGGCTCGATCTCGTCAAGCCACTGAAGGAAGCCATCAAGGCCTGAATGTCATGAACGATACCGAGCGCCGATCACGGGCAACGGAAGCCTTTTACGGTCGGCGCAAGGGAAAGCCCCTGCGTGGCCAGCAGGCCGGCCGGCTGGAAACCTTGCTGCCGGCCTTCATGGTCAATCTCGAGGAAGCACCGCCGCAATCGCTGGCGGCGCTGTTTCCGGTCGAGGTCGATCGCCTTCGCCTGGAAATCGGTTTTGGCGGCGGCGAGCATCTGATCCACCGCGCCAAGGAAAACCCGACGACCGGCTTTATCGGCGTCGAGCCCTTCGTCAATTCGATGCAAAAGCTGCTGGCCCACGTTGAAGAGGCGGCAGTCTCCAACATTCGTGTCTACAATGACGATGCCACGCAGCTGCTCGACTGGCTGCCCAACGCCTGCCTGGATCAGATCGATCTGCTCTATCCCGATCCATGGCCTAAGACCCGCCATTGGAAGCGTCGCTTCGTCTCTCAAATCAATCTGGAGCGCTTTCACCGCGTCCTGAAGCCAGGCGCTACCTTCTGCTTTGCCTCCGATATCGACACCTATGTCAACTGGACGCTGCAGCACTGCCAGGCACATGGCGGCTTCGAATGGACGGCCACCAACGCTGCCGACTGGCTGACCCCCTATGCCGGCTGGCCGGGCACTCGTTACGAGGCGAAAGCCAAGCGCGAGGGCCGGTCGTCTGCCTACCTGACATTCAAGCGCGTCTAGCGACCCCGACTTTCAAGGCATCGCGCCTTGTCACTGTCGTCGGGGATTTACCCGTGATTGTGCCGGTGATGGAGATCGGGATAATGCGGGTGCTTATGGCTCATGGGCTCATGGCGATGCCAGTGCGAATGCGGCTCGCTGACCGGACAATCATGTTCGTGTTGATGATGCTCGTCATGGCTATGCAGGTGATCGTGCTCCAGCGCCTCATGGACATGCTCGTGGTCATGACGTTCGGAGAGATGCAGCCAGATGCCTGCGGCCATCAGCAGGCCAGCCAGCAAGAGTTGTGGCGTGACTGTTTCGCGGAAAATGAGGATCGCCAGAACCGCGCCGATGAAGGGCGCCAGCGAGAAATAGGCGCCCGTGCGCGCGGTTCCCAGATGCCGTAAGCCGAGCATGAAAAGAACGAGGCTCACCCCGATCCCGAGGAAGCCGACAATAGCGCCCAAGCCGATCAGGCTGACGGTCGGAAGGCTGGCGCCGAGAACGAGCGCCAGTGCGAAATTCGTGGCCCCGGCAGCGAGGCCCTTGATCATGGCAATCTGCACCGGATCCGCCGCCGAAAGTTTGCGCGTCAGATTGTTGTCTATGCCCCAGCAGAGGCAGGCGGCGAGGATGTAAAGTTCGCCCCGGTCAAGACTGGGATATACGCCTTTCCAAGACAGAAGCACTGCCCCTGCAAGGATCGCGGCAGCGCCAGCCAGCAGGCGCCGGTCGACATTCTCGCGGAAGATCACCCATGCGATCGCCATCGTCGCCAGGCCTTCGAGATTGAGAAGCAGCGAAGCCGATGCGGCCGTGGTCCGGGAGAGCCCAAACATCAGGAACAACGGGCCGAGCATGCCCCCTGAAACAATCACGGCAACCAGCCAGGGGGCGTCACCCCGTCTTAACGGCGCTTCCTCGTTGCGCAATCCGAGCTGCCTTCCTCCCCAATGGACAAACGCCAGGCCGACGCCTGCACCAAGGTAGAGAATGCCCGCCAGCAGCCACGGGTCGATGGCGCCGATCAATAGTTTGGAAAAGGGCGCAGAGGCTCCAAAAAGCACTGCGGAGCCGATCGCGAAGGGAACACCTGGCCAAAGGTGCGAGTGACGTGTCAACATGGCCTAGAATATCACGCCGGAAGGCGGTCCTGCAATGCACGAAGGCGACCAGGCAAGCCATCCTGGGACGTACCTTGTCTTTCCGCCGATCGCTCGCAGCTACCTTCGGATCTTGCAGCAACCATCGTGGGAGACGTACGCGCCACGGACCTGCCGCAAGGCAAATCGCTTCAGTGCAGGCTGACAGTCTTGAGCTCGTCCTCGGCGGCCTTATAGAAGGTGCTGGAACGGTTGTCGGTCAGGAGTATGGGGGTGCCATCGGCGCCGAACAGGGCCCACAGGTCGACGGTCGGGTCGATCTCTGGAGCTTCCGGGAAGCAGCGGGAAACTTCTTCCTGACGGATCTTGCGAACATAGGCAACTTCGCCGCTGCCGAGCGATACGAGCTCGTTTTCGGTCAGACGTGCGGTAGCTTCTTTGAGTAACATTTCCCGTTCCTCCGATTGAGGGACCAACGGCTCGGAATCGCCGCTGATCTACTCTGGGACCGAAATGTTAATTTTCTTCACCCCACGCGGCGGCTCCGGCCGGATAAGATCGACCGAAAGCAACCCGTTTTTCAGGGCCGCACCAAGGACATGCATACCTTCGGCCAACACGAAGACGCGTTGGAACTGCCTGGCCGCAATGCCGCGATAGAGATAGTCCCGCGCTTCCTGCTCGACCTGCCTGCCCCTGATGACAAGCTGATTTTCCTCTGTAGTGACGTCGAGTTCTTCTTCCGTGAAGCCGGCGACGGCAAGGGTAATGCGCAACCGTTCCGGATTGCCGACCAGCGGGTCGGCGGGCATCCGCTCGATATTATAGGGCGGGTATCCGTCACTGATCTTGGAAATCCGCTCGAGCGTCTTTTCCATGGTATCAAAGCCCAACAGGAGGGGGCTGGCAAAGGGCGTCATCCGGCTCATATCCACAAGTCCTTGGTTGTCAAGCGACCTTGCCGGACCTGAATATCAGCATCCGGAGAGCCGCAATATGGGCATAGCCGGCCCGCGGTGCAAGGATGCAGCATCGGGTAATCATGACCCGGTCGAGCGTCTGGTCATGCCAACCCTCGCTTGACAAGGGCGGTTCGAGTCGCGTCAAACCGTCGGAAGGGGCGTGGTGCCGTGAGTAGCAGGGAAGAGGACTTGGCTTTGGCTAGAAAGATCATCATCGATACCGATCCCGGTCAGGACGATGCAGCCGCGATCATGCTGGCCTTCGGCAGCCGCGACGAGCTCGAGATTCTCGGCATTTCGACCGTCGCAGGCAACGTCCCGCTGGCGATGACCAGCCGCAATGCCCGGATCATCTGCGAGCTCTGCGATCGCCGCGACATCAAGGTCTACGCCGGCTGCGACCGGCCGATCGCCCGTCCTCTGGTGACGGCCGAGCATGTGCATGGCAAGACGGGGCTAGACGGCCCGGAACTGCCGGAACCGACCATGGCGCTGCAGTCGGGGCATAGCGTTGACTTCATCATCGAGACGCTGATGCGCGAGCCCACTGGCACTGTCACGCTTTGCACACTTGGGCCGCTGACCAACATTGCGACCGCCTTCCAGAAGGCGCCCGAGATCGTCGGTCGCGTCCAGGAACTGGTCATGATGGGTGGCGGCTTTTTCGAGGGTGGAAACATCACCCCGGCTGCCGAATTCAACATCTTCGTCGACCCCGAGGCTGCCGATATCGTCATGCGCTCCGGCGTCCCCGTCGTCATCATGCCGCTCGACGTCACGCACCAGCTGCTGACCCGCAAGGATCGCGTCCGCAAGATCGCCGAAATCGGAACCGCACCTGCCAAGGCGATGGTCGAGATGCTGGAATTCTTCGAGCGCTTCGACATCGAAAAGTACGGCTCGGACGGCGGCCCGCTGCACGATCCGACGGTGGTTGCCTATCTGCTGAAGCCGGAACTGTTCGGCGGCCGGACCTGCAACGTCGAGATCGAGGTGGGGTCGGAGCTGACGGTCGGCATGATGGTCGTCGATTGGTGGCACGTCACCGATCGCAAGCGAAATGCCCGCTACATGCGCTCTGTCGATGCGGACGGTTTTTTCGCATTGCTGACGGAACGGTTCGCGCGGATCTGATAGGTCGGCTGGGGCAAACGGCCTCACCTCAGTCAATCGAAGTCAAGGGAGGAGGTAAGGAGCGGTTCGGCTCCTTACCTGAATTGCTCAGAATTCTTCCCAACTGCTTTCAGCCACAGCGGTAGCGCCCTGGCTCTGTGGCTGCTGGCGACGCGCTGCGGCGATGGGCTTGCGCACCGGGGCTTCTTGGCGCGTCTGCACAGGACTGCGCATCTGCTGGGCCACCTGGCGCAGGCCTGCCGAGCCCTGCTGGGCGCCGACGCTGAAGCGACCGGCCAGACCTTTCAGCGTCTGTGCCTCGTCGTTGAGCGCAACGCTCGCAGCCGTGGTCTCCTCGACCATTGCCGCATTTTGCTGCGTAACCTGATCCATTTGGTTCATTGCCGCGTTGATTTCCTTCAGGCCTATCGCCTGCTCGCTGGCGGAGGAGGAAATCTGGCGGATCAGGCCGTTGATCTCCACGACCTGATCGGCAATCTTTTGCAAGGCGCCGCCGGCGCGACCGACGAGATCGACGCCTTCTTTCACCTGCACTGCCGAGGTGTTGATCAGGGTCTTAATCTCCTTGGCGGCGCTTGCTGAACGCTGCGCCAGTTCCCGGACTTCCTGGGCGACGACTGCAAAGCCCTTGCCGGCTTCGCCAGCCCTTGCCGCCTCGACACCGGCGTTGAGCGCAAGCAGATTGGTCTGGAAGGCGATCTCGTCGATCACGCCGATGATCCGCGATACTTCGGTCGAGGACTGTTCGATCCCCTTCATCGAGGCTATGGCCTTCTGGACGATTTCGCCGGACTTGCCGGCGTCGTCCGACGCCTCGTTGACGCTACCGGCGGCGGTACGGGCATTCTCGGCGCTGGAGTTCACCTGTGCCGTCAGTTCGTTGAGGGCGGCGGCCGTCTGCTCCAGGCTTGCGGCCTGCTGCTCCGTACGACGTGCCAGGTCCGAAGCGCTGGTGCTGATCTCGCCGGTGCCATTGCCGATATTGCCGATGCTGAGATGCATTGTCTGGATCGTGTCCTCGAGGCTGGTCAGCGCCGCGTTGAAGTCCTCCTTCAGCTGCGCGTATTCGCCCGGAAATGCCTCAACGATGCGGTAGCCGAGATTGCCCTTCGAAAGTTCCGAAAGGCTGTCCCCGAGGATCGAAACGATGCGCCGTTGCAGGGCGACGGTCTCGCTGCGCTCCGTTTCGGAGCGGTTGCGCTCAGTTTCTGCAGAAAGCCGATGCTGCTTTGCATCGGCTTCGAGCCGGTGGGTATCGGCAAGCCCGAAGCGGAAACCTTCCAGAGCCTTGGCAACGAGGCCTATTTCGTCGCGGCGCTCCTGGCCCTTGACCGGTTCGCCGTAGCTTCCGGCACTCAAGGTTTCGACGCTGGCGACGAGACCTCCGAGTGGCCGCTGCACCAAGCTGCGAACGGCAAAGAACAGCGCCAGCATCACGGCAGCCAGCACGATCAGGCCGCTGGCGATCATCATGTAGGTCTGGTCGCGGACCGGCCCGGCAACAGCACTTTGCGGAACGTCCACCAGCACCACCCAGGTGGCGTTGAGGCCGGGGACGGCGAAGGGATAGATGACGCGGTCGAAAGGCTCGGCAGTGTCAGCGCCGAGATCGCGGACGATGGTGGGACCGGCGCCGCCAAGCGCTGCCTTGACGCCATCGGCACCGGCGCCCTGGTAATCCTTCATCAGCAGCTTGCTGTCGGAAGAAACCAGCCATTTTCCATTTTGCGAAAGCAGCATGACGTGACCGCTGCCAAAGGGGCGAAGCTTCTGCAGCTTGTTGGAGAGCGAAGCCAGCGAGATATCGACACCGGCGACGCCGATCAGCTTGCCGCCTGACATGACCGGATAGGCGATCGAGCTCATGGTCGTTGGAACCTGTGTGCCCTCGGCCATATAAGGTGCGGTGATCGCGCCCTTGCCGGAGTTTGCCGCCAGCGACCACCATTCGGCAGTATAATCATTGTTGAACACCGAGAACTGGATGCCGCCGTCCTGCGTCTTCGACCAGTAAGGGGTGAATGCGCCGTGCTCGTTTACGGCCTCATCCTTATTGTTGGCGAGCTCCGTCGTCTTGCCGTCGAGTGCGCCGAGCTGCTCGCAGAACCAGCTGCCGAAGGCAAAGGCGTTCTGCTCAAGATTGGCTTTCAGGATATTGGTGATGCCCTTGCGGTCGAGATTATGGCCCTCATGGGCGCGGCCGATGATGCCGGCCATGGAGCGAGCCGCGCTGGCAAGCTCGCCGATGTTTCCCGCCACCTCATTGGAAATGGATTTAGCCTCGCTGTTCGCCTGGTCCATCGTCAGGATCTCGACGCGGTCACGGGTTTGCGAAATCAACAGAAAATTGGAAATGAAAAGTACCAATGCGATAGCGATGCCAGTGACGAGGATCAGCTTCGCGGCGAGCGATTTTGGACGAAAAAGGGACATGCTTCCCTCGAGAACGATGCACGGATGGCCATTATCCGGATGCAAGGTTAGCGTGTGAGGCCCTGTCATGGGGCGTCGGGTGAGCGCCGCCGCAAGCCAATCTAGCGTGGCGAGCACAATCATGCCGAGAGAACGACGAAAAAATTATTAACTGCACATGAATCTTTTGCGACGAAGGCCGTGTTTTCCAGGGCTTGAACGGAAAGCGACGCTTCCCGTTCATAATGCGGCTCTCAACACGTTCAGATTTCAGCCGCCACCGCTGCTGCCAGTGGGATCGACGGTTGTGCACCGGCCGAAAGGCAGGCAAGCGAGCCGGCAACGGCCGCCCTGCGCAGAGCAGCGTCGAAGTCGAGTCCGGCGTCGAGGCTGGCAGCGAAGTAGCCGCAGAAGGTATCGCCGGCGCCGACCGTGTCGACGGGGTCGATGACGAGCCCCCTAGCGCGCGAAATCGCACCGTCGCGGATGGCAATGACGCCGTCGCCGCCAAGCGTGACGATCAGCGTCTGCCCCGTTTCCGTGTGCAGGCGCACCAGCGACGCCTCCCGCTCGACTGCCGTCATTCCGTCCTGGCCGGCGAGCAGCTCGAATTCGGTTTCGTTGGCGATGACGATATCGGCCATGCGTCCCAGGCGGGCGGCATCGGCCGTCAGCGGCGCAAGGTTGAGGATTGTGCGGATGCCGGCAGCCTTTGCGGCACTGAGCGCGGTCTCGACCGCATCGCCCGGCACCTCCAGCTGCAGCATCAGGGTATCGCCCTGGCCGAGAGCCGCGACTGTGGCAGTCGCATCTTCCGCGGTGACCGTGCCATTGGCGCCGGGCACGACGACGATGACGTTCTCGCCGTCGGCACACACGAGGATCAGTGCCGTGCCGGTAGGGCCTGCGACATGCCGGACAGCGCCAAGATCGGTGCCAGCTTCGGCGAGAAGCGCGAGTGCCGGTTCGGCGAAGGTATCGGTGCCGACAGCGCCCGCCATCCGCACCGAAGCGCCGGCCCGCTTTGCGGCCAGCGCCTGGTTGGCGCCCTTGCCGCCGGCAGCCGTTGAAAAGCCGTTGCCGGCAACGGTCTCGCCCGGCTTCGGCAATCGGTCGGTGGTGGCGATGAGGTCCATGTTGATGGAGCCGAAGACTGTGATCATGGCAATGAGTCCGCGTTGCTGAAAGGTCGGCGCGACACTGCCGAAGCGGTCACTCCTCGTCAACCACCCTGAGCTTGAGAAGTCCGGTGCGGCTTTCGACGCTGCGCGCCGGCTCAACCGCCGGCCGGGCCGGTTCCGCCGGTTCGGCCAGATCCAGCGCCTCGATCTTCTGGCCGCGCCGCGACAGCTTGTCGGACGAGGTGGCGATCATCTCGACATCCTTCTGGGCGGCGGCGAAATGCCCCTGCAGCTTTCCCACACGTTCGTCGAGCCGGGCAAGATCGCCCATCAATAGCGACACTTCACCCTGAATGAGATGCGCCTGCTCGCGCATACGCTGGTCCTTCAGTACCGACTGGATCACCTGGATCGACAACATCAGCAGCGACGGCGAGACGATGACGATCTGCGACCGGTGCGCCTTCTGGACGATGCCCTCGAACTTTTCATGGATCTCGGCAAAGATTGATTCCGACGGCACAAACAGGAAGGCGGTGTCCTGCGTCTCTCCCTGGATCAGGTATTTGTCGGCGATATCGCGGATATGAACCTCCATGTCGCGGCGAAACTGCTGGCCGGCGATGCGCACCATCTCGGGGCTCGCGGCAGCACGTATGGCGTTCCAGGCCTCCAGCGGAAACTTGGCATCGACGACCAGCGGCGGCAGCCCGTTCGGCATGTGGATGATGCAGTCCGGTCGCGAACCGTTGGACAGGGTGTGCTGGAAGGCATAGGCGCCGAAGGGGAGGCCATCCGCCACGATCGTCTCCATGCGCGCCTGGCCGAAGGCGCCGCGCGTCTGCTTGTTGGAGAGGATCGCCTGCAGCCCGACGACGTCCTTTGCCAGCGACTGGATGTTGGTCTGCGCCGCATCGATCACGCCGAGCCTTTCCTGCAGCTTCTGCAGGTTCTCGTGCGTCGATTTGGTCTGCTCGTTGAGGGTGCTGGTCACCCGGTGGGACATGCCGTCCAGCCGCTGGTTGACCGCCTGGTTGAATTCCGCCTGGCGGCTGCCGAACACCTCGGTCATGGTCGCCAGCCGGCCCTGCATTTCGGCCTGCAGCCGCAGCATCTCCGCCATCCGCCGTTCCGCTTCCGTGGCCCGGTCATCCGCCTCCTCGTCATTGCGGCGGCCAGACGCATTGCGGATCAACAGCAATACGACAAGCAGCAATAGCAGCCCAACGGCCGCTGACAGCAGATGCACGGCTTCGAAGGCGTAACCGAAAAGGGAAATCGACATGGCATCCTGGTTTTGTGAAGCGATCGCAGGACTATACCGTCGGCGCGGCCAAAAGCTAGATCAAAACGTGAACGAGATAACCCGATCGAATTGGACGAAAACTGGACGGCAGCGTTAACGGAAGGTCAATGCAAATAGGAGAAGTCTAGTTGCCAGCCTTCCGATGCCGCGCGTCTAAAGTGCGGTGACCTCTGTTAAATCGAGATCGACGATGACATCTGCGCCCGCCGCCTCCACCCTCGAACAACGCCTGGACTTCATCGAGATCGACCAGGCGACGCGCGCAACGCTCCGCGAGCTGCGCCCGACCCTGTCCGAGCTTCTGGGCGGCGCGCTCGACAAGCTCTATTCCAAGATGGGCAAGACACCGGCCATCGCCCACTTCTTCCGCGACAAATCACACATGGACAGTGCCAAGGCGCGACAGGAGAGCCATTGGGGCCACCTCTCGAACGGCGAATTCGATGCCAGCTACGTGGCCGGTGTCACTGCCGTCGGCAAGACCCATGCCCGGATTGGCCTCGAGCCGAGCTGGTATATCGGCGGCTACGCGCTGGTGCTGACCGAACTGACGCATGGCATTCTCGAGAAGCACTGGCCCTCGCGCTTCGGCCGACGCCATTCACGGACCTTGTCCAACAAGCTGTCGGCCGTCGTCAAGGCGACCTTCCTCGACATGGACTACTCGATTTCGGTCTACCTCGCCGAGCTGGAGGAAAGGCGCCAGGCGATGGAGCAGGATCGCGTCCGCACCGAAGCCGACCAGAAGGTTGCCATCGAGCATCTGCGTCGTGCCCTTGAGGCATTGTCGAAAGGCGACTTGGAGTCGGCGCTGCCGGAAAATCTCCCGGGCGCTTTCCAGCAGATGGGAAGCGACTACAACAATGCGGTTTCCGCCCTGCGCCATTCCATCAGCTCTGTCCGCACCACCTCTGAAGGCATCCTGAGTG
>Ga0207650_10001844_pt1 | contig 14943 bp, 12 predicted proteins | sample KBSS63metaG_FD_184325 | JGI IMG/M metagenome (GOLD analysis project Ga0207650, IMG submission 184325) | Switchgrass rhizosphere microbial communities from Kellogg Biological Station, Michigan, USA - KBS S6-3 metaG (SPAdes) (version 2) | ecosystem: Host-associated > Plants > Roots > Rhizosphere...
CGGCATCGACAACTTCGTGAACAGTTCGGCCGAGGTCTTGAACCGGCTGAAAAAGCTCGGCGGCCGCGAGCCCGAGTTCGTCGAAGCCGACGTGCGCGACCAGGCCGCTCTCGATGCGGTCTTCACCCGGCGGCCAATCGATGCAGTCGTCCATTTCGCTGCGCTGAAGGCGGTCGGCGAGAGCACGGCGAAGCCGCTCGCCTACTTTGCCAACAACGTCGGCGGCCTGCTGTCGCTCTGCGAGGTGATGGTTCGGCAGCGCTGCAAGGCGCTGGTGTTCAGCTCCAGCGCGACGGTGTACGGCAAGCCCGAACGCCTGCCGATCGACGAGGATGCTGGGCTGTCGACGACCAGTCCGTACGGCGCGACCAAGCTCATGAGCGAAGAGATCCTGCGCGAAACCCAGGCCGCCGACCCGGAATGGGCGATCGCGCTGCTGCGCTACTTCAACCCGGTCGGCGCCCATGAGAGCGGCCTGATCGGCGAGGATCCGCGCGGCACACCGAACAATCTGATGCCGTACGTGACGCAGGTCGCCGTCGGCAAGCGCGATCGCCTGCAGGTTTTCGGCAGCGACTACGACACCCCCGACGGCACCGGCGTGCGCGACTACATCCACGTCGTCGACCTCGCCGAAGGCCACGTCGCCGCGTTGCGCTATCTGCTGGAATCGAAGCGCTCGATCACCGCCAATCTGGGCACCGGCCGGGGCTACAGCGTGCTGGAGCTGGTGCGCGCCTTCGAACGCGCGAGCGGGCGCCCGGTGCCTTGCGAAATCGTCGCGCGGCGGCCGGGCGATGTCGACGCCTGCTACGCCGACCCGAGCCGCGCAAGTCGCTTGCTCAATTGGGAGGCGCGTCGCGACCTCGACGCGATGTGCGCCGACAGCTGGCGCTGGCAGAAGATGAATCCCGACGGCTATTCCAGCGCGGGTCCGGCATGAGCCCGACCCGCGTCCTTCCGGTGATCATGGCGGGCGGCAGCGGCACCCGGCTGTGGCCGCTGTCGCGCGCGCAGTATCCGAAGCAGTTTCTCGTGCTGCACGGCAACCGCAGCCTGTTCCAGCAGGCCGCGGCTCGCCTGCAGGCGCTGCAGGCGAGCGACATCGCCGTCGAGGCGCCCTGCATCGTCGGCAACGAGGAACACCGCTTCCTGATCCTCGATCAGCTGCGCGAGCTCACGCTGCCGGGCACCGCGATCGTGCTCGAGCCGGCGGCCCGCAACACGGCGCCAGCGATGACCCTGGCGGCGCTGCATGCGCTCGCGCTCGGCGGCGATCCGGTGCTGGTGGTGACGCCGGCCGATCAGACGGTGACCGACGCCGACGCCTTCGGCGCTGCGGTCCTGCGCGCGATCCGCACCGCGGGCGGCGGCTCGATCGTGCTGCTCGGCATCACGCCCAATCGGCCTGAAACCGGCTTCGGCTACATCCGCGCCGTGCCGGCGGATCGCGACGACGGCGTGCTGCGAGTCGAACGGTTCGTGGAGAAGCCGGACCTGGCGACCGCCGAGCTCTATCTGCGGGCCGGCGGCTATTTCTGGAACAGCGGCATGTTCGTCGTCCGCGCGTCGGTGTGGCTCGCCGCGATCGAGCGGTTCCGACCCGACATCGCGGCGGCGACGCGCGCGTCCTGGGCCGGACGCAGCAACGACGCGAGCTTCGTGCGTCCCGATGCCGCAGCCTTCAAAAAGGTGCCGAGCGAATCGATCGACTACGCGGTGATGGAGGGCGCGGCCCAGCCGGGCAGCCGCACGCCGATCGACCAGAGTCGGGCAGCAAACGCTTCGAGCCCGGAAGCAGTCGCGCCCGATGCCGGCCATGCGTTCGACCTGCGGATGGTTCCGCTCGGCGCCGGCTGGTCGGACCTCGGCGCATGGGACGCGGTCTGGCAGGTCAGCGACAAGGACGCTGCGGGCAACTGCAGCGTCGGCGACACGATCCTGCGCGACAACCGCGATACGCTGGTCCATGCGACGAGCCGCCTGGTCGGCGTCGTCGGCCTCTCGAATGTCGTCGTCGTCGAAACCCCGGACGCGGTCCTCGTCGTCGACCGCGACCGCAGCCAGGAGATCAAGCACATCGTCGGCGAGCTCGATCGCGCCGGGCGCACCGAGCAGACCCTGCATCGCCAGGTTCATCGGCCCTGGGGCTGGTACGACAGCATCGACTCCGGCGCGCGCTTCCAGGTCAAGCGGATCATGGTCAAGCCGGGCGCATCGCTCAGCCTGCAGAAGCACCACCATCGGGCCGAGCACTGGATCGTCGTCAGCGGCACGGCTGAGGTCACGAACGGCGATCAGGTCAGCATCCTGAGCGAGAATCAGAGCACCTACATTCCGCTCGGCCAGGTCCACCGCCTCGCGAACCCGGGCAAGGTCCCGCTCGAGATCATCGAGGTGCAGTCCGGCAGCTATCTCGGCGAGGACGACATCGTCCGTTTCGAAGACACCTACGGCCGCGTGAAATGACGCCCGGTCCCTCCATCCCATGATTCTCGTGACCGGCGGCGCCGGCTTCATCGGCGCCAATTTCGTCCTCGACTGGATCCGCCTGACCGGCGAGCCGGTGCTCAATCTCGACGCGCTCACGTATGCCGGCAATCGCGAGAGCCTGCGCACGCTCGAAGGCGATGCGCGTCACGTCTTCGTGCAGGGCGACATCTGCGACCGCGCGCTGCTCGATCGCCTGCTGGCGGAGCACCGCCCGCGGGCGATCGTCCACTTCGCGGCCGAGAGCCACGTGGATCGCAGCATCCACGGGCCGGCCGCATTCATCAAGACCAACGTCGAGGGCACGTTCACATTGCTCGAGGCGACGCGTGCGCACTGGGCAGCGCTGGACGCGACCGAGCGCGCGGCCTTCCGCTTCAACCACGTCTCGACCGACGAGGTGTACGGCTCGCTCGCCCCGGGCGAAGCCCCGTTCACGGAAGAGCACGTCTACGAACCGAACAGTCCCTACTCGGCGAGCAAGGCAGCCAGCGATCACCTGGCGCGCGCCTGGCACGAGACCTACGGCCTGCCGATCACGACGACGAACTGTTCGAACAATTACGGTCCCTATCACTTCCCCGAGAAGCTGATCCCGCTGATGATCGTCAACGCGCTCGCCGGCAAGCCGCTGCCGGTCTATGGCGACGGCCAGCAAGTCCGCGACTGGCTCTACGTGGAGGACCACTGCGCCGCGATCCGCGAGGTCCTCGCGCGCGGCAAGCCGGGCCAGACCTACAACATCGGCGGCTGGAACGAGAAGCCGAATCTCAACATCGTGCACACGATCTGCGCGCTGCTCGACGAGATGAAGCCCGATCCGGCGGGCAGCTACGCGCGCCTCGTGACCCACGTGACCGACCGTCCGGGGCACGACCGGCGCTACGCCATCGACGCCCGCAAGATCGAACGCGAGCTCGGCTGGAAGCCGGCGGAGACCTTCGAGTCCGGAATCCGCAAGACGGTGCGCTGGTACCTGGACCACGCCGACTGGGTCGCCCACGTACAGAGTGGCGCCTACCGTGACTGGGTCGCCACCAACTACGACGCCCGAAACGTTCGATGAAGATCCTCCTGCTCGGCAAGAACGGCCAGGTCGGCTGGGAACTGCAGCGCGCGCTGGCACCGCTCGGCGAGCTGGTTGCGCTCGACTTCGACAGTCCCGGGCCGCTCGTCGCCGACTTTTCGAAGCCCGAATCATTGGCAGCGACGATGCGCGCGGTCAGGCCGGACATCGTCGTCAATGCGGCCGCGCACACGGCGGTCGATCGCTGCGAGAGCGAGCCCGACGTCGCCAGAGCACTCAATGCCGACGCGCCAGCTGTTCTCGCTCGTGAGGCCGCTGCGTCGGGCGCCTGGCTGCTTCACTACAGCACCGACTACGTGTTCGACGGCAGCGGCAGCGACTTCCGGTCCGAGGACGCACCGACCGCCCCGCTCAGCGTCTATGGGCGCACCAAGCTGGAGGGCGAGACGGCAATCCGCACGAGCGGCTGCCGCCATTTGATCCTGCGCACGAGCTGGGTCTACGCGGCGCGCGGCGGCAACTTCGCGAAGACGATGCTGAAGCTTGCCGCCGAGCGCGATCGGCTCTCGGTGATCGATGACCAGGTCGGCGCGCCGACCGGCGCCGACCTGCTGGCGGACGTCAGCGCGCACGCCTTGCGCACGGCGGGCAGCCGGCCCGAGGTCGCCGGGACCTACCACGTTGTCGCGGCAGGCGAGACGACATGGCATGCCTACGCGCGCCACGTGATCGAGTTCGCGCGCCAGGCCGGACGCCCGATCAAGGTGGCGGCAAATGCGATCGAACCGATCCCGACGAGCGCCTACCCGACACCGGCCGAACGTCCGCGCAATTCACGCCTCGACACAACGAAGCTGCGCCGCGCATTCGGGCTGACGCTTCCGGCATGGCAGGTCGGCGTCGACCGGATGCTCACCGAAATCCTGATCTGAGACGGCGCTGACATGACGACCCCGCCCCGCAAAGGCATCATCCTCGCCGGCGGTTCCGGCACGCGGCTGCATCCGGCCACGCTGGCGATGAGCAAGCAGCTGCTGCCGGTCTATGACAAGCCGATGGTGTACTACCCGCTGTCGACCTTGATGCTGGCCGGCATCCGCGAGGTGCTGCTGATCAGTACCCCGCAGGACATTCCGCGCTTCCAAGCGCTGCTCGGCGACGGCTCGAAGTGGGGCATCGACATCTCGTACTGCGTGCAGCCGAGCCCCGATGGGCTGGCGCAGGCGTTCATCCTCGGCAAGCGCTTCGTCAACGGTGGACCCAGCTCGCTCGTGCTCGGCGACAACATCTTCTACGGCCATGACTTGCACGGGCTGCTCTCCGAGGCCGGCAACCGGGCAACCGGTGCATCGGTGTTCGCATACCACGTGCAGGACCCGGAGCGTTACGGCGTCGTCGCGTTCGACGGCGATCGCCGCGCGCTCAGCATCGAGGAAAAACCGCGCCAGCCGAAGAGCAACTACGCGGTGACCGGCCTGTACTTCTATGACGAGCAGGTGTGCGACATCGCCGCCAGCATCAAGCCGTCGGCGCGTGGCGAGCTCGAGATCACGGACGTTAACGCCTGCTATCTCGCGCAGGGCGAGCTGAGCGTCGAGATCATGGGCCGTGGTTATGCATGGCTCGACACTGGCACGCACGACAGCCTGCTCGAAGCCGGCCAGTTCATCGCCACGCTCGAGAAACGGCAGGGTCTGAAGGTTGCCTGCCCGGAAGAGATCGCGTTCCGCTCGGGGTGGATCAGCGCCGAGCAATTGGAAGCGCTGGCCGAGCCGATGCGCAAGAACGGCTACGGCCACTACCTCCAACAGGTGCTCAGGGACCGGGTGTACTGATGCAGGTTTCGCCGACTGCCATCGCGGATGTGCTGCTGATCGAGCCGAAGGTGTTCGGTGACGAGCGCGGCTTCTTTCTCGAGAGCTTCAACCAGAAGGCGTTCAACGCCGCAGTGGGTTGTGACATCACGTTCGTCCAGGACAACCACTCGCGATCGCGCAAGGGCGTGCTGCGCGGACTCCATTTCCAGCAGGCGCCGCACGCGCAGGGCAAGCTGGTGCGCGTCATCCATGGCAGCGTTTTCGACGTGGCGGTCGACGTCCGCCGTAACAGCCCGACCTTCGGCAAGTGGGTCGGCATCGAACTGTCGGCAGCCAATCACAAGCAGCTTTGGATCCCGGCCGGCCTCGCGCACGGCTTTCTGGTGACCAGCGACTCGGCCGACTTTCTCTACAAGACGACCGACTATTACCAACCTGCCTTTGAGCGCGCGTTGCGCTGGGACGATCCGGCCTTCGGCATCGCCTGGCCCGACATCGGTGAGCCGCCGACGCTGTCTCCGAAGGACGCGCAGGCGCCGCTGCTCGAATCGAGCCCGCTCGCCTGACGCCGCTCGGCGCGTCGATCGATCAGTGGACTATGGCGTGGGTGTCGCCGGTCCCAGACCGGCGAGGCGAATACGGTCGCGAGAGCTGACCGCTTTCAGAAGTTCAGCGACGAACTTGTCCTGCTCGACATAGGCGCGTGACGGCTCCGGGTCGATCGACGAGACCCGGAACAGCAGGCCGTCCGGGATCTGCCCCGTCAAACCGAGGCGAACTTCGACGATGCGCTGATCGAGCTTGCTGCGGATCGCCCGATCGCCGACCGTGAACCAGTAGGTCACCGGTTCCTTGCGCGCACCGAGGCTGGTGTTCAAGCGTCGCACCGCAATCTGCCCGAACGGCGTGGCGAGTTCGTCCTCGGCGTTCGAATGCAACTGGAAACCTTGCGCCGGATAGCAGACCTCGGGCTTGTGTGCGGTCAGGTCGGCACGCTGGTCATCCCCATAGGCCAGCGACAGCATCACGCGGTAGCCCGATGCATTCACGTAGGTGCGCGTCAGGATCTGGCTGTAGAGCTTGTTCAGCAGTTCCTGGGTCTGCGGATTGACGACCTGCGCCCCTTCTTGCGCGATCTCGCGCCAGCCGCCGAAGTCCTTCGGAACAATGGTCTCGAGCACATAGCGCGGGCCGGCGCCCGACGGTTTCGTCGACGGCCGAGCGGCGACACCGACGCCCGCAGCAACGGTCATCAGGGCAGCGATCACGATCGAGACACCGACGGTTTTCATGGCAATCCGCTCAAATCGGAAAGGCGATTGTAGGGATCGTCGTTGGCGTGCGATGACGTTGGGGGCATCCATCCGCTGGCCCTCCGCTCCACCCGTGAACTGCTGCATGAACCACTGCATCGGCATCGCCGATGCGTCACGCCGTTCCGCTGTTCCGATCGCCCACCCATCGCTTGGCGGCCAGCGCCGCACGAAACAAGCCGCGCGGCATCAGCACCATCGCCAGCGCCGCAAAGCGAGTCGCTGCCGGCAAATGGGCCGGTTGCAGGTGGAGCCGATAGGTCGACATGGCCATGATGCCGTCGGCGCGCATCCGGGCCATCGAACGCGTCGACAGGTAGCGCTGCTTCTCGCGGTAGACCAGCGCAGCCTCGTCGAGCGCGGGCGTCAGCGCCGGAACCACCGATGCGGCGATCGCGCACATCCGCTCGAACCCGAAGAACACCCCGAGCGCGTCGGTCCGCCATGTGAATGCCTCAGGGCCTTCGGCGCGATTCGACACCAGTGGGGCACCCAGGATGCGCACCGGTCGATCCGGCCGATCCAGCATCTCGACGATGTGACCCACGTGCGCGTAGTACGTGCCGCGATAGCGATCGCTCGCGACGCGGCGCCAGCTCCGAAGGTCGAAGAGGCAGGCGCCCATGAAACCGGCCGACCAGAGGTAACGCCGAATCACCTCGTCGGCGGTCAAGGTCGTGTCGACAGACACATCGAGGGCCGGACGGGCCTGTGCCGCGCTTGAGTCCTCGACCAGCGCGTAATTGCACAGCACGAAGGGGTTGTTCGACGAGCCCACTTCCAACACTGCCCGCCCCAGCGCGCCCGGGAGGAAGTAGTCGTCCTCGCCGACCAGCCACGCATAGTCGGTGTCGGCCATCTCGACGACGCGACGGATGTTTTCGTTGATGCCGAGGTTGGTCTCGTTCTTCCGACGCGTCAGGGCCGGGAAACGAAGCACGGCTTCGCTCAGCACGGCGTCGTTGGCATCGCTGCAGGAATCATCGGCGACGAAGATCTGGACCGGCAGGCCGTCCGCCTGGTCGATGATCGAGGCCAGGCACCGACGCAGAAAGTCCGGCCGCTTGTAGGTCGGGATGCAGATCCCGATCGTCTTCATCGATCCGGCCTCAGGCCCCACGCGCCTGCGCTGCGAAGGTCGTCACGCCGCTCGCGCGGTCGACCGCCCGCTTCATCGTCTCGAGGATGCGTGGCACGTTGCAGCTCGCGCTGTACTCCGCCTCGATGAGGGCCCTGCCCCGCTGGCCCATCCGTTGCCGCTCGGCCGGATCCGCGAGCATGGCCTCGATGGCAGCGGCGAGCTCGTCGCCGTTGCCGATGCCGATGATCAGGCCGGTCTGGCCGTGCCGGACCAACTCGGTGTTGGCGCCGGTATCCGTCCCGATCACCGGCAGGCCCATCGCCATCGCCTCGATGAATACCCAGAGCGGACCGATGTCGGCGAAGGTCGGTACGACAGCGACGTCGCATGTTGCGTACAGGTCGGTGAGCCGCTCGTCGTTCGGATGGAAGTCGGCATGGACGTGGACGTGGGGCGGCAGCGCCGTCGGCGCCTGGCGGGTCACGAGATGCAGCTCCGCGACGTCCTGAAAGCGATTCTTGAACACATCGAGCAGAAGCTCACCGCCCTTGCGGATGAAGTCGCCGCCGACAAACAGGATCCGGAGCCGACCATCGGCCGATTTCGGCGCCGGCGGGCGAGGCTTCCAGATCTCGAGGTCGATGCCGACGTGGATCGGATGAACCCGGTCCACCGGGGCGCTGCATTGTTGGACGAGGACATTGGAGACCCAGCGCGAAAACGGAATGAACTCGTCAGTGTGACGCACGCGCCAGTGGTCGATCGCAAGCCGGAGCTTCTGACGCCAGACCGGCTTGGACAACTCGTGCGGGTAGAGCGGATAGGTCGACCGGTCGATGATCGGTGCTTCGTCGTTGCTGCTGATGTGCAGCGGCCGCTTGGCCAGGTAGTTGCGCAGGCTGCACAGCACATCGGCCTCGAACAGATGCACCATCACCGCATCCAGTTGATCGAGTGCCCCGAGCACCGGCCACGCCTGCTGCAGCACCCGCACCCGCATGAAGAGCGGCTCGGGCAAAAAGCGCAGCCGGCTCGGATGGTCGGGCGGCGTGTAGTGACTCACCGGCGCCCAGGAAGATTCGACTTCGGGGTCGCGTTCGGCGTATTTGCGCAGATTCTGATAGCGCGTCAGATTGCCCAGCGTCGTGTTCAGCACGAAGCCGAACCGGTAGCGCCGGTCACGCCACCCGTCTTTTCGTTGTCCCGCAGCAGTCATTCGGTCGGCATCGATGTCGATTCTCGGGTCGATGGTAGCGGCGTCCCGGACGACGCCCTGTCCACCCGGCGGGTCAGCGCAAGGTCCGCCGCTGCGGCGGCAGCGACTCCATCACCCAGGACCAAGGCAAAATTGGGGCCTGCAATGGCTTACCGGCCACCGCCGCGACCCGTTCGACAAGGCCCGCGGTGAAGTTGTCGACCGAGTGGAACGCCAGCAGCCGCGCCGTGGCGGCGCCTTCCCGGTAGTCTGCGCTAGCGTCCAGTGCCGCGCAAAGGGCCGATGCGAATCCAGTTGTATCTGCCGGATCGACGGTCCGCCCGACGTCGAATCGCCGGACGACGGCGCGGGCCCAGCCGTGATCGTTGGCCATCACCGGCACGCCGGCGGCCAGGCTCTTCAGCATCAGCGACGACAGACCGGCGAAGCGGTGATAGACCGACAGGTGCAGGTCGAGTGCGCAAAACGCGGCCTGCAGCTCGCCGGCACTGAGAAAGCGGTCCATCACGACGACGCGACCGGCGCGCACCAGATCCTGGTAGTCGTCGCGCAGAAGTTGCGCATACCCGTCCGCAAGCCGGCCCGCCAGGAGCAGTCGGTCGTCGGTGGCCAGCGTCGAGGCGCGAAAGGCAGCGAGCGTCGCCGGCACCGCCTTGCGGGCGTCGAGGTCACCGATCATGCCGAGGTAGCGTCCACCCGGATCGAGGCCGAGCGCCTGTCGGGCCGCGAGGCGCCCGATGCGCGGCGGCTGCGGCACCGGATCGCCGGCCGCACGCGCCATCGCCGCCCACGGCAATCGGCGGTCGACCGCGTCTTCGTACTGAAGGAAGTTGACGAAGTTCAGGCAGTCGAAGACGCCCGTCTTCAGCAACTTTCCCTGGAGCGCACTGAGGAGCCGCTCGGCCACGCCGTCACGCGCGGTGTACCCCTTGTAGTGCAGGACCGCCTCCAGATGGAGCCGGCGAACGCGTCCGCCCTGGCCGGCGAGCGCATGCAACGGCAGCGCCAGGACCTGCTCGTCAGCCGACGGCAGGAAAACGCAGTCGGGCTGGTGCCGGTCGATCGCGTCGACCACGTTGCGGCCGAGCTGCGCGCGGAATTTGACCCGCATTCGAGCATCCGGCACGCGGACCTCGCGGTCGAACCGCACGTTCGGCAGCGCTTCGACGGGGCCGAGCTGTTCGGCGAACCGGGGCGACGCTGCCGCCAACCCGGTGACCGCGACGACCACCTCATCGCAAATCGAGGCGAGCCGCGGAACCAGACATTCCAGGTAGTTGAAGTAATGTCCGCCTTGCCATTGCTCGAAAACGAGCGCCCTCATGCTCGATGGAGGGCGGGCGTAGTGAAGTCGGGCAATGAAGCCGTCGGCATCTGGAAAGCGAGCGGGGATCGAAGTGCCATGCGGAGCGCACCGAGGTCACCGGTCCGGTGCCCTGGGTGACGAAGGGCTTCGTCCCCGCACTCGCCGACGGCGAGGCAGCGAAGCCCAGCCGCAAGGTTAGTTGATCTTTGCAGCGATCCGCCGGTTTTGGCTCACTCGGGCAGGTGCCGCCCCTCGGTTCGAGGGAGGGTCGCGCCGTCCTGACACCGGACGGCACCCAGGCTGGGATCAGTTACCCTGGAACTCCAACGTCGTGCGGCCGTCGCCCATGTTCGCCGCGCCGCAGTTGCGCCGCTCGCGCATGCACTTGATGCCCCACAGTTCGCTGATCGTCGGATCCCAGCCGTTCATCCAGTCGCCGTGCATCGAATAGCCGGCCGGAGTCGACGGGTCGTAGCTGTCGGAAGACAGTCGCCACTTGCTGATGTTGCCGTCGGCCGGCAGCACGTATTCGACTGCGAACGTGATCGCCGGCAGTACGACTGGGTGGGTCGCCGGGCAACGGTATTGCCGATAGGGGTCGCCCGTCCAGAACGCAACCGGATAGGCCATGTGGCTCTTGTGATCCGGGCTGTCGAGGTTCACACCGTCCCAGCACTGCGGAAACGGGACACGGGCCCACAGTTCGTCACCCGGCTGGCAGTTCTTCGGAATCGCGCTGCCCGTGGTTCCAGCGCGGTCGGAGCCGACCGCCGGCATCATGCAGCCGAAGCTCGCGACGCCGCCGGCCGTGCTGCGGCCACCTTCACCCGCGATCATCTTCAATCCCTTCGGGATCGGCTGCATCACGCTGTTGTCGTTGAAGTACTGCCAGAACCCGGTCTTGTAGTAGATCAGCAGGACCTTCGGCGCGATCGGCTTGCCGCTCGCCGTGTCGATCATCGACGGCGTCCAGTAGCCGCTCAGATTGATCGTTCCGCCGCGGCACGATGCATTGCCCTTCGAGCGGATGTTCTCCGACGTCGTGTTGGCGTCGATCCCGGTGTTGCCGAAGAACGTGTGATGGTGGGCAGCGCCGGCCTGGCCCGGGTAGACGATCGGATCGTCGTAGCTCATCTTCGACCAGTTGCAGAGCAGCCGGAATGCGCCGTCGGCTTCCCAGTCGCCGGGCGCCGGTGCCGGTGGAATCGCGCCGGGTGCGGTGAGCATCACATTCGAGACGCCGGGTTGTGGAACCGGCTGGCTGCTGGTGTCGACGGCGATGCCGCCGTGCACCACAGTCTGCGATGTCGTCGGCGTCGTGCTCGGGGTCGTGATGGCCACCGTGGTGTTGATGGTAGGCGCCGGCGCGGGCGCTGGGGCTGGCGCGGCAACCGGTGCGGGTGCAGCGCTCGGTGCCGGCGCAGGTGCCGTCACCACCAGGTCGCTGCTGCTGGCCGCAATCTGGCACTGCATCGCCAGACCGGTCATCTTGTCGTTGCCGAAGAAGGCGTCGGTGCACTCGCCGGTTCCGCTGACGACCTTCGTTGTCCACTTCGAACCCGTTCCGTAGCGAACCGTCCCGGCCGAGGCCAATGTGAAGGCCTGGCCTTCCATCGCGATGGTCATGTAGCCTGCGCCGTCGGAATTGCGCTTCGATGCAGCGATCTGCACCGTCGGCGCTCCGCCGCTGCCGAGGGCCGAAGTCAGATCGCTCTGTCCCGAGGTCGACCCGTTCAACAGGTCGTCGGTCGAGATCACGCCGGTGCCTCCCCCGCAGGCCGAGACGACGGCCGCAGCCATCAGGGAAAGACATCCGCTCATTCGCGGAATTCTGGACGATTGCTTGATCATGATGCTGAGGCGGGTTTCGGGCTTGAATGACGACGCGGCCGGAAGCCGAAAAGGGAACGACGGGTCGTCTTGGGTGCGAAGCGGCCGTTCGACATGGGTACGTTCATTTCGACAGCGAGGCGCCCGCCTTGACGGCCGATTTGTTACCGGTGGAACTGGTGTTTCGGGCGTGCAATTCGTCATGAACCCACGCCCGTTCGCGCGCCGTTTCGTGTCGCTCTCAACACTCCGGCGCCGATGCCGAAGACACTTCCGCCTGCCGGTACGCTGCGACTTCTCGGCATCGCCTTTCCGCGGCCTCGCAACGGGCCGTCCCGCCATCCACCCGCTCGCATGGGCAGGCCGGTGAACACTCCGCTACGGCAGATGACCGACGGTCAGCGACAAGCTTCCGCTCCCGACAGCTATTACCCCTGGTTCGACTGGCTGCGCTTCGTGCTCGCCAACGTCGTCATGCTGGTTCACTTCGGCATCATTCGCGGCTGGTCGCACGCCGGCGACTTCGCGGTGCAGGCCTTCTTTGCGCTCAGCGGCTGGCTGATCGGCGGTTTGCTGCTCGAGCAATCGCGCAGCGATCTGCCGCGGTTCTTCTTCAACCGCGCGGCGCGGATCTGGGCACCGTACTACCTCGCGCTGCTGTTCCTGGTCTCGGCCAGCCTGCTGCGCGAACCGGCGACCGCGAAGTGGCTGGAGATCGTCTTCTACAAAGGCACCTTCGTCTACAACCTGTTCGGCACGCGGCAACTGGCCGACCATGTGAAGGAGATGCCGCTGGCCGGAACCGGCAGCCACTTCTGGAGCGTCAATGCCGAGGAGCAGTTCTATCTCCTTGCGCCGCTGCTGTTGGTGGTCGCGGCGCCCCGCTTCGGACGCAATCCGATCACGTGGGCTGCGCTCGCGTTGTGCGCCTATGCATTCGACATCTACGCCAGCATCGTCTTCGGCGTGCTGGCCGCGACGCTGCACCGCCGCTTCCCCGACTTCCATCTGCGCCCGCTGGCGCGCGTCGGCCTCGCTGGTGTCCTCATCGCAGCAACGCCCTGGCTCTTCGCCGACCACGCCTACCGCTACGCAGCGCCCTGGGCGGCGATCGCGATCGTGTTGCTGCTGGCGATTCGGGGCACGAAGCACCCAGGGGGAACCTTGGCCGGCGGGCTTTCCTATCCGCTGTACCTGAATCACTGGATCGGCGGCTTCACCGCCACCGTGCTGCTGATTCCGCTCGGCCTCCGGCAGTCTCCGGTGCACCCGGCGCTGTCGGTGGCGCTGGCGATCGGTTTCGCCGCGGCGCTTTACTGGTGGATGGAACGCCCGCTGCTGGCACGTCGCCGCCAGCTCCATACGCCGCTGCGTGCCAAGGTCACCACCGGGATCGCCTACACGATGGTCATCGTCGGCGTGTTGGTCGGCATCCGCTTCGCTGTGTGAAGACGCGGCTCAGGCCGCCTTCATCACCTGCCGATAGCGGTCGATCATGCGATCGACCTTGACGTCCCAGTCGTAGAGGCGGCGCGCCTTCTCCAGACCGTTGCGCCCCATGCGCCGGCGCTCGTCGGGAAACTGCGCGAGCCGCACCATCGCATCGGCAAGACCATCGACCAGCGCGTCCGGCCCGGTCGGTGCGACGAGCACGCCGCAATCATCGTCGAGGTAGTCGAGCGGCCCACCCCATGCCGTCGCGATCACCGGCTTGCCCATTGCCATCGCTTCGAGAACGACCGCACCGCCGCACTCGAGCAAACTCGGCAGCACGAGGCCATCGGCGCGCCGCAATTCCCGCGCGCACTCCGCCTGCGGCAGCCAGCCGAGCCAGTCGATCGTGCCGGCGGCTGCCGATCGCGCCCCGCCTGCCTTGACTTCGGCGACGCCGAGCTGCGCGGCGAGCTGCTCGAGCCGTGGACGCTCGACACCGTCGCCGATGATCACGAGCCGGATCAGCTGTCGCTTGCGCGCTTTTGCAAAGGCTCGGATCAACAGATCGACCGCCTTCCAGTCGACAAGGCGGCCCATGAACGCGAACGTTGTCACCGACGTGGGCGCTTTCGATTGCGGCTCACCCTGGTTCCCTGTCCAGACGTTGAAATCGACACCGTTCTCGACCATCTCCTCGACCGGTGCGGTGCCGTCGAGCGGAAGCGCCTGCCAGGTCCGCTTGTTCGCGACGAGCAGCAACGCGGCGCGACGCTTTCCGGGAATGAGCCGATTCAGCAGCCGCGAAGTCGCTCGCGCCACCTTCAGCAATGCGCGGCCTGCTCGACCACTCGCCGGCCGAAACGCCGGCGGCCATTCCATGCCGCCGTTCATCGGGCCGATGACGACCGGCACGCCGAAGCCATGGAGCAGCGACGGCTCACGTGGCGAGACCGGCATCGGCTGATGGATGACGTCAATGCGCTCCTGCATGACCAGACGGCGGACCAGACGCCGTTGTTCCAGCTGCGACGAGAAGCGCGTGACGAATCCGGTCGTGAGGTACGCCACCCCAGCCGGGAGGCGGCGGCCGATCCGCCACATGGTCTTGTGCAACCAGGCGTCTTCGACGTAATGGATGCGCGGATCGTTGCCGTAGAGCTGCGTCAGCTCGTCGCGGGTCCGGGCATGGCTGATCAGCCAGACCGGTGCGCCGCGCGACCGCAGCACGCGAAAGTAATGCAGGGGCAACGCGGCCTCGCCGCCGAAGCGGGCCGACGCATGGTCGGCCACGATCAGCACCCGTGGAATGTCGGCCCCTCGAGGGCCCGTCGTCTCCAGGGTCATGCCGACGTCATGACCCCTGTTCGGGTCGGCGCGGCAGCACCCTCGCGGGCACGCCGACGGCCGTAGCCCACGCCGGCACGTCGCA
>Ga0207650_10001845_pt1 | contig 14942 bp, 11 predicted proteins | sample KBSS63metaG_FD_184325 | JGI IMG/M metagenome (GOLD analysis project Ga0207650, IMG submission 184325) | Switchgrass rhizosphere microbial communities from Kellogg Biological Station, Michigan, USA - KBS S6-3 metaG (SPAdes) (version 2) | ecosystem: Host-associated > Plants > Roots > Rhizosphere...
GATGCTGCCCGCCTGCTGTTGCGAAGTGGCCGACGTTCGATCGGTCGTTGGCGTGGTGATTTCATCCGAGCTGGCGATGCCGGCGTAGTTGCCGTACAGCCTGCTCAGCGTGTAATTCGCGCTGAAGAACCAGTTGTTCGACAATCGGCGCTCATAACCGAGCTCCAACGCGTCGTAGGTGCGCAGAGGACGCGGGATCGGCTGCCCGTTTGGAGTCGCACCCGTCGGGAACTGGAATGACGCCAGCCGCAACCCCGGGTTGCCGATGATGTAGCCCTCGTTGCCCGTGGAGTCGAGGAAGCCGATGTCCTCAATCGTCTCCCGCAGGTTGTTGTGAATGTAGTGGACAGTGACCACTGCATTGCGCCCACTCTGGAACTCCACGCCGCCACTCGTGCTGTCCTGCGACATCGGCTTGGTGTCAGGGTCGATGCTGGCGGCAAACGACGGCACGCGGCGATCGCGGCACGATCCGGGCGTCGTCCACAGGTCGGGCCCTGGCATGTTGCTCAGGCTGAGGCTGTTGAGATCCAGCGTGTTGAGCCCGCGGTAATAGATGCACCAGGTTTCGGCGCCGAACGAACCTCGAGGCAGCTCGTACTTCGTCTGATCGTAGTAACGGCCCCAGCTCCCAAACAGCTTGACCTTGCCGTCACCACGCAGATCGTAGGCGGCGCCGAGCCGAGGAGCCAGCTTTTCCTGCCAGCCGAATTCGAACGCGTACTTCAGGTACTCAGGACGGAACGTCGGCACTTTTTCGTTTTCCGTGCGCAGACCGAGGTTGAGCGTCAGCTTGCTGCCGACCGTCCACTGGTCCTGCACGTACAAGGCGTGAATCGCGCTCCCCGCCTTGTTCTTGATCACGCGGTCGTTCACTTCGTAGTAGCCGTACGTCCCAGTTCCAGTCGTGACGCCGCCAAACGTGAAAGGCTGGCCCCAGAAGATCTGGACGTATCCGCCAGGGTAGTGCGAGTCGATGTTGTTTTCGATGTGCTGGTACCCGTATCCGCCCTTCAGGGTGTGGAATCCGCCGGCGTTGAAGGAGTGGTTGTAGTCCAGCCCGAAGCTCGCACGATTGGTGGTGTCGAACGCCGTGATCTGCGCGCGAGGCGTATTAGACGTGCCTGTGCCGCCCTGTAGGGACGCCGGCAGGATTCCGTTGACGGCGGCCGTGGAATTTCCGTAGAGCCAGGGGGTGGTCTCGGAGATGCCAGTGTCGCTGAAGCGATCGTGGAAGATCCCGCCGCGCACGCTCACGAATGAGCTGTTCGTCATGTTGATGTCGGCGTTGACGCTGTCGTTTAGCTGATTGATTTCATAGCCGCGGCCGATCTGCGGCAGGATCGACGACCGCGTACCCACGAAACCATTGGGAGTCGAGCTGTTGTAACCGGAGAAGGTGCCGGTTGCCGTGGTCGGTGTCCACAGCGTGGACCAGTTGACGTTGAGCCTCCTCGACGCAAAGCTGAGTTTGCCGAATGCTTGCTGTCTCCAGATGTTGCGTTCGACATCCTGGCTCGGGTCGCCGCTCGTGAAGTTATACGTATTGGTCTTGTTCTCGTTGCGCGGCGAGTAGGCGCCGAAGAAGAACAGTCGGTCGTGCATGATAGGGCCGCCGACCGAACCGCCGAACTCCTGGTTCTTGGCCGGAGACTCCTTGTCTTGGGTATAGCCGACCGTCGTGTCGTTGATCGGATCCAGTACCAGACGCTTGACGGGGACGGCCGCGATCGCGCTGCCATCGAAGTAGTAGTGGCCCTCGCCGCGGAACGTGTTGCCGCCGCTCTTGGTCACCGCGCTGATTACGCCGCCGAGCGCCCCGCCGTATTCGGCGGTGATACCAGACGTCTTGACCTGTACTTCCTGCAGGTATTCGAACACCGTGTTCTGACGGGACGAGCCGTACAGGACCGAGTTGGTGACGATCCCGTCGACGGTGAACGAGTTCTCCGCGCCGCTGGCGCCGTTGACCTGGAATCCCCCTTCGACTTCGCCCGAGTTCACCGACGGAGCCGTCAGCGCGATCGACTGGAACGAGCGTCCTTTGGGCAATCGGTCAAATTCTTCGGCACTTACGTTGTGGGCGATCAGGGTGCTTCGCTGATCGACCAGCGGCGTCGCTTCTCCGACCACCTGCACCGTTTCGGTCTGGGCTCCGACACTGAGTTGCGTGTTGAGCTCGAACTCGCGTCCCAGCTGGACGAGGATGTCTTTCCGCTCGGCCGTCGTAAAGCCGCTGAGCTCGAACTTCACCGAGTAACGGCCAGGCACGAGGTCCAGGGCCCGGAACGTTCCGTCCGCGCCCGTGACAAATACGCGGGCTTCTCCGGTCTGGGTGTTGGTGGTAGTGATGGTGACGCCCGGGACGACGGCGCCCTGTTGATCGGTCACTTTCCCGGTCAGGGCGCCGAATCGCTCCTGCGCCGTCGCAAGGCCAGTGACGGCCAACGCAAACGCCAGCACGAAGCCGGTTATACGTGCGTACATCAGTTGTCACTCCTTCGAAACGTACGTTGTGTCGCTTTGCTTCTTGATTGCCTACTCGCGTAGGAAAAGGCGTACCAAAGTGGGCAGCGGGATCAATCGCTTCAGTGTCAATGGTTTATCTGTTGGTAACGCCCGGATCGGGATGAATCGATCCATCGGAAGCACTCTGAATGACCAAAATCATGGATCTAGAGCGTTTCGTAATGCAAGCATAACGGCTCGTCACTACTAGTCCCGGTTTGGGACCACTTTCAACGCGGTCACGGAGCCGCCGAACACGGTGCGAGCCCGATCCGGGCTGGGTCAGGCAGCAGGAATCAGCCCGATGATGGCGAGCTAACCTCAACCGCTTTCATGGGTTGTGGGACAGGGCGATGAGCGCCTGGCAGCGCCGGCCCCTGACTGATGCGACGCCGACGCTTATTGCTCAGCTTGTCGCCGCAGTCGCGGACTTCGCGGCGCCGGCAAAAAGCTGGGACGAATGGCGGCTAGGGAAGACTGAAGACGACCAGCGTGTCGGTGGCGAGCGCCGCGACATACTGTCTGCCATTCTTCCCGCGATAGGTCATCGGGTTCGCATTCACCTGGCCATCGAGCCGAGCCGACATCCAGAGTTCCTTTCCGGTCTTCGAGTCGAACGCGCGCAGCCGCCGATCCGTGGTGGCGCCGACGATGACGAGCCCCCCCGCGGTGACCGTCGGCCCCGCGCTCCCGCTGTTGCCCGTCAACTGCTTCCCCTCGGGCAGCGCTTCGGTGAGACCGAGCGGCGTTTCCCAGGCGATCTCGCCGGTGTTGGCGTTGACGGCCACCAGCCGCGCCCACGGCGGACGCTGGCACGGCAGGTTCGCGACGGTGCGGCCCGAGGCGTCCTTGTACGGCGCGCTGAAGGTGAAGTACGGCCCGGCCCCGTTGACGCTGCCGCGGTCGTAGGGCTGCGTGGAGCCCTGCGTGCCGTTGCCGTAGTTGAGCCCGGGACGTTTGGCTTCGATCCATCCGACCAGCGACGTGTCGTGCGCGTTTACGTACACGTAGCCGCTGTCCGGATCGGCGGCGGCGCCACCCCAGTTCACTCCACCCGTGCCGCCTGGAAACTGGATGGTGCTCTTCGGCGGCGCCCCCTCCTGGTGGAACTCGAACGGCGTGAATGCGCCCGCATTGGCGAAGCCGCCACTCTTGTCCCACAGCGCCTCGCACTCGGCGACGTGCTGGGCCGACGTGTCGTCCGGGCGCACCAGATCCCGTTCCTTGACGAAATCGACACGCACCAGCGGCCTGGCGGGTTTGACCGGAAAGGGCTGCGTCGGGGAATACCACTCGCCCGGCACCGATCCTTTGGGGACCGGCCGTTCTTCGACCCCGAAGATCGGCTTGCCGGTGACGCGATCGAGGATGAACATCCACCCGGTCTTGCCGACGGATGCGAGCGCCGGGACGCGGCGGCCGTTCTGCTGGATGTCCACGAGCACCGGCGGATTCGGCATGTCCGAATCCCACAGGTCGTGATGCACGGTCTGGAAATGCCAGCGGTAGCGTCCGGTCTCGGCATCGACGGCGACGATCGAGTTGGCGAACAGGTTGTTGCCGGGCCGGTCGCCGCCCCAGTAGTTGGCCGACGGTCCCGCCACCGGCATGTAGAGCAGGCCGCGCTCGGCGTCGAGCGTCATGTACCACGCCCACACGTTGACGCCGGAGCGGGCGCGCCAGCCATTCTCGAGCCAGGTGTTGTTCCCGAGCTCGCCGGGCAGCGGGACCGTGTGGAAATCCCACAGCTTCTTACCTGACCGGATGTCGAACGCCCGCGTGTCGCCGGGCACACCGAGCGGGATCTCGCCAGTGGTGGCGCCGAGAATCGCGACGTTCTTGTAAATCGTCGGGACCCCGTTCCACGGGACGCCGATGTCGATCACGCCGCTGCTGCCGAACCCGCTCGACAGCTCGCCGCTGGCGGCGTCGAGCGCGATCAGGCGCGGCCCCGCCGTCAGCAGGATACGGGCGGCCGTCTGTCCGTCGCCCGGCCAGTAAGCGACGCCGCGTGCGGCCGTGCTGACATAGCGGGGCAGCACTCGCCGCCACACCTCTTTCCCCGTGTCGGCCTCGAGCGCCAGCACCTGGTTGCCGCGCGCGGGCAGATACATCACCCCGCCGATGACGATCGGCGTGACCTCGGGATTGCTCCCGCTGCCCGCCTCCTCCGTATTGGCAGGCGGATTCGCGACTGCAGGCGCTGCCCCGCGTCCGGGCGTGCCCTCGCCGGCGGCCGGCGGTCCGCCGCCGCGGCGGCCGGCCGCGGGCTGCGTGAGGCGCAGCGACCATGCTGGCGCCAGTCGCGCGACGTTCGCCGACGTAATGTCGGCGAGCGGCGAGTAGCGTTGTCCGGAAAGACTGTGGCTGTACATCGGCCAGTCGCCCGAGGGGTCCGAAGTACGAGACTGTGCGCCGAGGGCGGCGATCAGCGCGAGCATGCCGGCGACGGTCAGCCAATGTAGAGGGCGGTCTTTAGACCGCCCTGCACGAAGTGTCGGGGTCTCCATGGCGGGAGCAGTATAGTTTCGTCGCCATGAAGGAGAATCGCTGGATCATTCCTGTCGGCGCGGTACTCGTGCACGTCTGCATCGGATCGGTGTACGCGTGGAGCACGTTCAACCGTCCGATCCAGGCGCTCTTCCCCGACGCGCCGTGGTGGTTCAGCCCGCCCTACCCGACGTTCACCACCGCGCTGGCGCTGCTCGGACTGAGCGCCGCGTTTGGCGGCCCGTGGGTGGAGCGCCGCGGTCCGCGCGTGGCGGCGACGGCGGCGGCGCTCTTCTTCGGCACCGGACTCCTGATCGGCGGCACCGGTCTGATGCTGCGCCAGAACCTGCTCGTGTTCCTGGGGATGGGCGTCGTGAGCGGCATCGGCTGCGGGCTCGGCTACATCTCGCCGGTGAGCACATTGGTGAAATGGTTTCCGGACCGTCGCGGCATGGCCACGGGCATGGCGATCATGGGTTTCGGCGGCGGCGCCTTCATCGCCGGTTACCTCAACGTCGCGCTCATGGATCGCGTCGGCGTGGCCCGCACCGTGATGTCGCTCGGCGGCGTTTATCTGATGATCATGCTGGCCGGGTCCCGCCTGATGCGCACGCCGCCGGTGGGGTGGCAGCCCGCGGGGTGGACGCCGGCCGCCACGACGAGTCCGATGATCGCCAGCGCCAGCGTGTCGCGCAACGCGGCGCTGCGGACGCCGCAGTTCTATCTGCTCTGGGGCATCCTCTGCATCAACGTGACGGCGGGGATCGGCATCCTGGCGCAGGCGTCGCCGATGATGCAGGACATGTTCAAGCGGACGCCGCTCCAAGCCGCGGCCGTGGTGTCGATCATCAGTCTGTTCAACGCCGGCGGCCGCTTCCTGTGGGCGTCGGGGTCCGACTACATCGGGCGCCGCAACACCTACACCATCTTCTTCGTCGTCCAGTTCGTGCTGTTCCTGCTCATCCCGGGGCTGGCGGCGCGCGGCAGCTGGTGGCTGTTCCAGGCCAGCCTGTTCGTGGTGTTCACGATGTACGGCGGCGGCTTCGCCACCATTCCGGCCTTCCTGGCCGATCTTTTCGGCCCCCAGAACGTGGGAGCCATCCACGGCGCGCTGCTCACGGCGTGGAGTGTCGCGGCGGTGGTGGGGCCGGTCATCATCACCGAGCTCTCGAACCGCGCCAAGGCGGCGCTGCCCCCGGGCGCCGACCGCGTCAACATCTATGACCAGCCGCTGCAGGTCCTGGCCGGGCTGCTGGCCGTCGGGTTCGTGCTCACCCTGCTGGTGCGCCCGCTGAAGACTGAGATAGACTTCCGAGGCTCCTGGCGTGCCGCTATGTCGCATAGAGATGCACGGCCAGACCCCGGATAGACGCATTACTTTTTCGAACAGGAGTTCAACGACATGGCAGCGGACTTCTTTCTTGGTGAGTCGCTGGTCGGCGACGGCAACGAAGTCGCCCACATCGACCTGATCATTGGCTCGAAGTCGGGTCACGCGGGCGCCGCGTTTGCGAACGCACTCGCCAACAACAAGGACGGCTTCACGACCCTGCTGGCGGTCGTCGCGCCGAACCTGCCCTGCAAGCCCGACACGCTTCTCTTCAACAAGGTCACCATCAAGGGCGCCAAGCAGGCGGTCCAGATGTTCGGCCCGGCCCAGGCGGCCGTCGCCCGCGCTGTCGTCGATTCCGTCGCGAACGGCACCATCGACAAGGCCAAGGCCAACGACCTGTGCATTCTCGTGGGGGTGTTCATCCACTGGGAAGCCGCGGACGATACCAAGATCTTCGACTACAACTACAAGGCGACGATGGAATCGATCGCGCGCGCGCTCGGCGGCAAGCCGAGCGTCGACGACGTGCTCGCCGGCGCCAAGTCGGTCAAGCACCCCTTCAGCCCCAAGTAAGGCAACGCGTCTGTAATTCCGGCCGGTGGAACGGCAACGCGCCGTTCGGCCGGCCGTTGTCATTTCGTAGCTCGGGTCGCCGTGAAAAAACTGCTGCTGCAACTCGACACCTCGCCTCTGCCGAGCGTTTTCGACCGCGTCGTGGCGCACGACGGCGGCGCCGACGACGTGATGGCCTACGGTGGCATCACGCCGGAAACCGTGCGCGATCTGGTGCACGGCTGCATCTTCACGCGCGGCCCCAAGGATCTCCGCCACACCGCCATCTTCGTCGGCGGCACCGACATGAGCGCCGGCGAGCAGCTGTTCGGCGCCGTGCGCAAGGCGTTCTTCGGGCCGATGCGGGTGTCGGTAATGCTCGATTCGAACGGGTCGAACACGACGGCCGTCGCCGCGGTGGCCAAGGTGGTTCAGGCGGCCGGCGGCGACGTGAAAGGGGCGCGCGCCGTGGTGACGGCCGGCACCGGGCCTGTCGGCATGCGCGCCGCAGGGCTGCTGGCCAAGGCTGGAGCCGACGTGACGATCACGTCGCGTCGCGCTGTCGATGCGGCCTTTCTCGAGGCACTGCAAAAACGGTTCGGCGGCGCGGATAGCGGCTCCATTGGCGCCGTGACCATGAGCGACGCCGCGCAGGCGGTTCAGGTGCTCGACGGCGCCGCGCTCCTCATCAGCGCCGGACCGGCGGGCGTATGCATGGTGCCGCGCGCGGCCTGGGCCGGGCGCGGGCTGCGCGTCGCGGCCGATCTCAACGCGGTGCCGCCGCAGGGCGTCGAGGGGATCGAGGTGCAGGACAACGGCACCGAGCGCGACGGCGTCGTCGTCTTCGGCGCGCTGGGCGTCGGCGGCCTGAAGATGAAGATCCACAAGGCGTGCATCGCCCGGCTGTTCGAGACCAACGACGCCGTGCTCGACGCCGAAACCATCGCCGAGGTCGCGCAGGGCCTGGCGGCACCGAAGCCGTAAGACACGATGACCGGGGTGCTGCTGACCGGCGTCTCGATGCGAGCTGCGGCGCAATCAGCCGTCAAGGCCGGCTACCTCACGCACACCATCGACGCCTTCGCGGACCTCGATGCCCCGCGGCCGGTGACGAGCCCCGTCCCGATCGGCGCGGAGGCCCGTTTCGATGCGCGCCGCGCCTCGTGGGATGCGGTGGGCGTGCAAGCCGACGCGGTGGTCTACGGATCCGGGTTCGAAGACGATCTGGGCGCGGTTGGCTTGATTTCCGAGGGGCGCGCTTTGTGGGGCAACCCGCCCCAGGTGCTTCAGAAAGTGCGCGCGCATCGGCGGGTGCTCGGGAGGCTGGCCGACCAGGGGTTTATCGTCCCCCGTATCTTCGAACCCGGCGACCCCGCGCCTCCGCAGGCCGGTGTTTCGTGGCTCGAGAAGCCGTACTGCTCCGGTGGCGGTCACGGCATTCGCCGCTGGGAACCCCCAGGGATTACGCCGGGCTCTTACCTCGAGGAATTCATCGACGGCGCGCCAGCATCGATCGTCTTCGTGGCCAAAGGCGGCCGCGCGGTGCCGCTCGGCATCTCACGCCAGCTCGCGGGCGAAGCGGCCTTCGGCGCCACCGGGTTCCAATACTGCGGCAGCATCCTGTCGCATCCGGCGGACCTGTTCGATCGTGGCGTGGCCGTGGCGGCGACGGCCCATGCCGTGGCGATGGCGGTGGCGCGCGACTACGACCTGGTCGGTCTCAACAACGTCGACTTCATCGCACGACAGGGCGTGCCGTATCCCGTGGAGGTGAATCCGCGCTGGTCCGCCTCGGTGGAGCTGGTCGAGCGCGCCCATGGGTTCTCGATGTTCGGCCTGCACGCCGACGCCTGCTCGCGCGGCACGCTGCCCGACGATCGGCTGCCGCTCTGTCTCAGGCGGGCGGTCGGTAAGGCGATCGTGTTCGCCCGTCACGATCTGTTCGCGCACCGCAGCAAGGAGTGGCTCTGGTCGCGCGACGTGGCCGACGTGCCGCGTCCGGGCACACTCATTCGCCGGGGCGAGCCGGTGTGCACGGTGTTTGCCGAGGCCCCGACACCTCGTGAGTGTCATGCCGGCCTCGTCCGTCGCGCCGCGCGTATCTATGCCGAGGTCGACGCGTGGGCCTGAGTAGCGATCAGCTCGCCGAATCCGCCGGCCTGTTATGGGAGCGCTGGATCGGCGGCCGGCGGATCGATCAGATTCCCGAGCCCATCCGGCCGTCGACGCGGGCCGACGGCTACGCCGTACAGGCCACGCTCGAGCAGCGCAGCGGCGCCCCGCTTTTCGGCTGGAAGATTGCGGCCACGAGCGTGGCGGGCCAGAAGCACATCAACGTGGACGGACCACTCGCGGGGCGGCTTCTGCGCGAGCGCGCGTTCGAAAGCGGCGCCACCGTGCCGTTCGGCGCCAACCACATGCGCGTGGCGGAAGCGGAGTTCGCGTTCAGGATGGGGCGTGACCTGACGCCGCAGTGGGGGCCGTTCAGCGTTGGCGAGGTGGTGGCGGCCGCCGCCTCGCTGCACCCCGCGATCGAGATTCCCGACTCGCGCTTCGACGACTTCACCATCGTCGGCGCGGCGCAGCTCATCGCCGACGACGCCTGCGCGCACTACTTCGTGCTCGGCGACGCCTCGCCGTCCTCATGGCGTGACGTCGATCTGGCCGCGCATCCGGTGCACGGCGAGGTGGCGGGGAAGCTGGCTCGCGACGGCGTCGGCGCCAATGTGCTAGGCGACCCGCGCCTCGCGCTCACATGGCTCGCCAACGAACTGTCGTCGCTGGGGATTACGCTGCGAGCCGGCCAGGTGGTGACGACCGGCACGTGCCTGGTGCCGCTCGAGATCGCGCCCGGCGATGACGTGCGCATGGACTTCGGCGCGCTGGGCCGTGTCGAGTGTCGCCTCGGCTCGTAGCGTGAAGGCGAGGACGGTCTTCAGACCGCCCTGCCCTAATTCTCCGTCGGCGTCTTCAGCACCGAATCGATGACGACCACATCGAGCGGCGCCTTCTTCGCCTCGAAGGTGATTCCGAACTTCGACAGCGGCGCCGACAGCGCGTCGGGAGAGGCATTGTCGAGAAGTCGCATCGCCTGGGGCGGCAGCGGCACGCCAGCGTTCACCCTGGAGCGGATTCGGATGGCGTTGAACTCATCGGGCGTGAGCTCCAGCGTGACGTCGTAGGTCTTCGTGAGCCCGGTCTGATCCACCACGACGCGATCCACGAAGCGCGTGAGCACCTCGGCCACGTCTCGCATCGTCATCCCGCGGATCTGCACCTGATTGTCGGCCACCGCGAACGAGCGGCCGCCGCCAATGTCGACGCCAACGCCGGTGCTATTTCCGCCGCCGCTCACGTTCACCGTCCCTGCCGGCTCGGCGGGCGTGTTCGGATCCGGTTTCGACTCCGTGAGCCTGGCGCCGGCTTTCGAAACACCGAGTACGTAGACCGGCAGGTCCTTGCTCTCGCGGTGCACTTTCATCTGGAAGCGATCCTCGAGCAGCGTTCGCAGCATCGCCGGCACCTGCGACGCCGGCACGCCGTCGGGGATCGTGGCCACGACGTCGAAGCGCTGCGAGCCGATCCAGTCGGGCCCTTCGATCTGCTGCGGCCGCGTGCCGTAGGCGATGCCCACGTAGTCCTTGATCGACATCGCAGTCACGCGAACCTGGGAACCGGTGGCCTGGAAGCCGACCCTGACGCCGGTCACCTGGTCGGCGCTCGGCCGGATCGACGCGACTTCGAAGGCCGGCTTTGCCTGACCGAAGAGAGTGGAGGCGGCGACGAGCAGGCACCCGGCCGCCGCGAGAGTGATGCGCATCATGCCCTCAGAGGACGAGGATAGGCGCGGACGGGTTCCAGCCAAGGCCCATGGCCCAAGTTCTACGGTCTTCTCGTGGCCCGACAGACCTTGACACCCTCCTGTGTGAGACGCGCGAGCGTGGCGTCCAGGTCGTCCACGCTCACCGCCACGGTGTACGTGCATGAAGTCGTGGTGCGTCGCGCTCTGCACCTCGATCGTCACGTGGTCGGGGCCGTCGAGATACATGAAGAAGTTGCGATCGCGCGTGCCGGCGCCGAACCGCTCGACGCCCTTCGTGAAGAGCAGCCACGACTTCTGCGTCCACACCACGTCACGTCCGTCGAAGGGCTTTTTCGCCGGACAGGTGTGTCGCCCGCATTATGGACTCAATCCGGCGCCGGGAGTTCGGCGTGAGTGACGACGACCGTCTCGATCGGCGCCCGCGCGTCGATCAGTTGCAGTCCGAGCTGCTCCTGGATCGCGGTGAAGATCGAGACGCCCGCCGGCGCATCCGCGGGGAGCCGTGCGCCTCCGAAGAATGCCGCGGTGTCCTCGGGTGACGGCCCCCATTCGAGCGATCCGTCGAAGACGCCCTCGAGCCTCGTCCGATTGACGACGGGACGGCCGGCGACTTCGGAGAGCGACCAGGTCAGCAGATCGAGCGACACGCCTCGCAGCTCGAAGTGGCCGGGGCCGCCGCCCACGCCGCAGCGCTCCTTCGTGCAGTCGGTCCGTGACGCGCGCAAGGTCGACGTTCGCGATTTCGTGGCCGTGGCACGTACCAGGGCGTAGACGCGCTGCGGTCGCGGCTCGATGCGCGCGACCAGCGCAAACCGCTCGGCCAGCAGCGAGCGGAGCATGAAGCCGATATCGCGTTCGGCGGTTGCCGCATCGGGTGGATGCTCGCTGCGGGCGTCGACCGCGAAGCGGGCGGCCGTCATCCACGGGGGGCCGCCGACGATCCTTTCGTCAGGCAGCGGCAGCGGAAACGGCGTGCCGTACGCCATCGCAATGAGCAGCCGCAGCGTCTGGTTCCTTGCCACGAGTGAACCGCTGGGTTGGAAGTCGAAGACGCGCATCCGTTCGTCCGGTGCGCTCGGCTTCACCGAGGCGGCGTCGAATCGGTACGAGCGTCCGGGGGTGGGCTTCGGAATCTGTCCGGCGTCCTGCGCCGCCGCCACCGTGGCAACGGCGAGCAGGGCTCCGCCAATCGCGGCCGCGCGTGAGCTTCGCATGACAGCCTCCGCGAATCAGTTGCCGGCGAATGCGACCAGACGCCCGGCCACGATGAGCAGGGTCCAGAGCAAGATGGACGCATGTCCCGACGCTTGAACGATGACCGGCAGGCTGGCGGCGGTGTCCCATTCGTGGATGCGACGGGCCAGCACGGCGTGAAAGAACCAGGCGTTGACGAGCGCCGCAGCCAGCGCCGCGATCTTGAACAGGAACCACGGATTGGACGCCATCCGCGCGGGATCCGCGCTGAACAGCGCCATGCCCGACACGCCCGTGACGATGGCGCCCACAAGTGCGAACGGCGCCGCACGGTTCGCGAGTTGCGAAACCGGCACACCCGCGAACGCCCATCCCATCAACCGCAGATCCAGCGGCAGGCGCATCCCGACGAGCAGGACGAGGCCGACGAGGTGATTGACGAGCGCCACCGGGAACGCCCATGCCGATTCGCGCATGACCGCGCTCTGCGGCGCCTGCGAGAGCCAGAGCCAGGCCATCGCGAAGACGGCAAGCGAGCCGAGCGACCATCCGGCGGTATTGCGAGTTGTCGTATCCATGAACGTCAGGCTCCACGTAAGGTCATCGCCGATGCCCAGCGCGAGCCGGGCCAGGATGTGGCGCGAGGGGGCGCCATCAGATACCGACTCCCAGAGATCGGATTCCACTTCCGCGCGCCGCGCATCGCGGAGATGCCCGGGGAGGACCGCGGTATAGACCCGCGTCCACCAGCGCGCCACGCCTGCCGCCGCGCGCGGACTCATGTGGTGCTGACCCTCGGCGTCGCCAGCGGCGCCGCCACCGATTCGCGCGCCGCGTTGGCGACTGCCATCTGCCCGTCCGGCGTGATCGCGTAGAGGCGCCGGCGCGGTCGGTTCGCGTCGGCCGGAATCTGCGGGTCTTCCCACGCGCTCGTCATCAGCCCCATCTGCTCGAGCCGCCCGAGGGCGCGGTAGAGCGTGCCGTAGGCGGTGAGGAGCTTTGTGTTCGACGTGTCTTTCAGCTCTTTGGCGATCAGATAGCCGTGAAACTGCCCGACGCCCCGGTCCCGCAACGCGAGGGCGGCGCTGCAGATGGCGAGTTCCAGCGGGACGAGCGCCCCGGTCTTTCTGCGCATGCGGTTAATATGCAGATATCTGCTTATTCTGTCAACCTCATATTCTGCGGGAGATAATGGGTGCCCGTGATCCTGTCCGACGTCACCTGCCTGGGGTGCGGCTGCGCCTGCGACGACATCCGCATCACCGTGCGTGACGGCCGGATCGTCGAGGCCGCTCAGGCCTGCGACCTGGGCGCCGCGTGGTTTGGCGACGGGTCACTCCCCGCCGAGGCGGCCGTCGACGCCGTGCGGACCCCGATGCCCGCGGCCATCGCCTCTGCGGCCGGCCTCGTGCGCGCAGCGCGGCGTCCGCTGGTGTATGTGGCGCCGGGGGTGACCAACGAGACGGCTCGCGAAGCTGTGGCGCTCGCCGACCTGCTCGGCGCCGCGCTCGACAGCGTCACGTCGGACACCGCGATGGGCGCCATCCTGGCTGCGCAGGAACGCGGCCGCGCGTCCGCCACGCTCGGCGAGGCGCGACAGCGCGCGGACGTCGTGGTGTGGTGGGGCATCGATCCGTCCAGCCGCTACCCGCGCTATGCGGAGCGATACGCACCGCTCGCGCATGGGATCCATACGCCCGACGGTCGTGCCTCACGGACGGTCATCGCCGTGGACATCGGCGAAGCGGTGAGTGCAGCCGATGCCGATCGGCGTTTCCTGCTGCCCGTCGAGGATGAGGTGGCCACCCTCAGTGTGCTGCGGTCGCTGGTGAGCCTGCCGGCCGCCGATGCGATCCCGCACGACGGCGATCCCCTACGCGCCGCCATCTGGGCGCGGGCGCGCGCGCTGGCGCCCGCGCTCGTCTCGGGACGATATGTGCTCGTGGTGGCCGATGCCGAGCCCGCCGCATCAGACACGTCCACGACCGACGCCCACATGCGCCTCTCGGCGCTCATCGCCCTCGTGCAGGCACTGAACGGTCCGACGCGCGCCGCGCTCAGCCTGCTGCGCGCCGGCGGCAACCGCTCGGGCGTGGACGCCGTGCTGACGTCGCAGACGGGATTTCCGGCGGCGGTGGACTTTTCGCGCGGCGCGCCGCGCTACCGGCCGTACGACGGCCGCGCGTCGGAGCTGGCGGCGCGCGGAGAAGTCGATGCCGTCATCGTCGTCGGCTATCTCGATCACGTACCGCCGGGCGTGGCGGCGTTCGTTGCCACGGTGCCTTCCGTCGTGATCGGGCCCGACGCATCCGCCATGACGCTCGGGCCGCGGAGCGTGGTGATCGACACCGGCCTGGCCGGCGTGCACGACGCCGGCACGGTGTTACGGCTCGACGACGTGCCGCTGCCGGCGCGCGCGGTGCTGCCCGGCCCGCCGCCGGCCGCAGCGGTCGTCAAGGCGCTGCGCGAGGCGCTTGCCGAGGCGATGGCCGGCGCATGAGCCAGCTTCGGATCATGGGCGGCACCGTTTACGACCCGGCCAACGGCGTGTCCGGCGACGTGCGCGACGTCTGTATCGACGATGGCCGCATCGTCGACAGCCTGCCCGCATCGGCCCCGCGGCTCGACGCATCCGGCATGGTCGTGATGCCCGGCGGCGTGGACATTCACAGCCACGTTGCCAGCGGCAGCGTCAACCTCGCGCGCCGGCTTCTTCCAGAGGAGCACGAGGCCGATCCCGCCGCGGCGCCGGCGCTGGCCGGGGGCGACGTCGCACGGTCGGGCACCGGCGGCACGATGCCGAGCACCTTCACGACCGGGTATCGCTACGCCGGCCTCGGCTACACCACGGTTTTCGATGCCGCCGTGGCGCCGATCATGGCGCGCACGTCGCACGGCGAACTCGACGACACACCCATCGTAGACGCCGGCTTTTTCGTGCTGATGGGCAACGACGAGTATCTGCTGCGGCTCATCGCCGCTGGCGAACGGGCCCAGGCCCGCGAGTATGCGGCGTGGCTCCTCGGCGCCGCGGGCGGGTAT
>Ga0207650_10001848_pt1 | contig 14925 bp, 16 predicted proteins | sample KBSS63metaG_FD_184325 | JGI IMG/M metagenome (GOLD analysis project Ga0207650, IMG submission 184325) | Switchgrass rhizosphere microbial communities from Kellogg Biological Station, Michigan, USA - KBS S6-3 metaG (SPAdes) (version 2) | ecosystem: Host-associated > Plants > Roots > Rhizosphere...
TTTTTCGTAGCAGGTCGAAGAGTCATTCTCTTCGTCGGCCGCTTGGCAAGACGAAAAGGCGTGAAGGAATTTATTGAAAATTCATTAGTTCAAATCGCTCGGGAAATGCCCGAGGTCTGTTTTTTAGTGGTTGGCGACCATCCGGCCGAATCACTGGTGCATTCCGAAAACATCATTGGTGAAATTCAAGCGGCGATTACTAAATCGAAGATTACGGAGCACGTGCGTTTACTCGGTTCGCTCAGTGATGGTGACATCATTACGCTGTATCAGATATGCGATGTGGTTGTGTTGCCGGTGTTGGATCTCAACGACGATGTGGAGGGATTTGGCATCGTTGCATTGGAAGCCGCGGCCGCCGGTAAGCCCGTTGTGGCGACGCGCGTCGGCGGCATTCCGGACGCCGTGGAAGACGGTAAGAGCGGTATCCTCGTGGCGGCTGGCGATTACACAGGATTGAGTCGAGCCATCACCGCCCTTTTGAGGGATAGCGCGTTCCGCGTCGCATTGGGAGAATTCGGACGTTGTCGTGTGCGCGAAAAATTTTCCTGGTCGGCGATTGGTCGCCGCTACGAAAAGCTCATGTCGGAAATCGGATCGTCGGCCAGGAGTTGTTGAAAGAACGCGCTTAGCCGCCGCGCAGAGTCGTTCCAGGAGGGAACCGGAATTTCGACTACGGTTTTGTGCTTCAACTGACGCCGGATCGCCTCAACAAGGCTGACCGGGTTCTCAGGTTGAAACAGACACTCGGGATAGTTTTCCAGAAGTTCAGTCATCGATCCCACTCGGGCGGCGACCAAAGGAGTGCGGCAGGCAACGATCTCATACGTCTTTTGCGGGAAGCTGATCTCCCCTTGGGGCGAATTCCGGTAACAGATCACAGCCAAATCGAGCGCGTTCAGGAACTCCGCCACATTTTGATGCGGCAGATTAGCGAGATCGTGCACTCGAACTCCGACGGGGATCGCCAGCCGGGGGGGGCGCGGGCCGGCGAGGGCCAGATGAAGGTCGTCGATTTCGTGCGTGAGCGCTCGAAACGCTTGAAAGAGTGTTTCGATTCCGCGGCTTTTATCCAATGCTCCGGCTGTACCGATGATGACCCTGTCAATCGGCAAGCCGAGCCGTTCTCGGCAAGCGTTCTTGTTGCGCGGGCCAAATAAGTCTTTGCGAATACCGTTCTCAATGACAACGGTCGGTTTTGTCCGCGGGCAGGATCGCTCCACGTGCCCCGCTAATCGTGCGCTGAACGCGGTGACGCCGTCGGCCGCTTTTACGGCTCGGCGGAAAGCCGACAACACCCCCGGAATTTTACTCGCGCTGAACGCTTCGAAGTTATCGTACAGATCGATCACATGTCGCGCAGTTGTCCTTTTGGCGAGCCATCTCCCGAAGATAGCATGATAAGCATCTGAGCAGGCCCAAATGATGTCGGGACGAAATTGTTGCGCAATTTCTAGCGCGCGGCGTGCGTACCGCTCTATCTGTGGAAAATAACCGCGCATCAAATTGACGGAGTTCCATACGACGTGGAATTTATCCGGTTCGATGAAGTCTCCTTCAGCCCGACGGCGATAGCTTAACGTCAGTCCCTTAATTTCGTGACCGAGCGCCGCCAGTTCGAACGGCAATTCCCAAAACCGGCCAAAGTGATCATCGATCAGATCCTTCGCCATATATTGCCGTTTCGTGAGAACGAGGATCCGCAAAGCCAAGACCTCAGTGGTCGTCAATTAAGCTCGTTGAACGGAGTGGTTTGATTCAAGAGCGCTGCGCCGGCTCGCCGCGCCACCCGCCATCCCAGACGTATCGACGATAAGCGCGTGGGCAGCCACTTCAGACTCATTACGGCAACCTGCGTAAACCTTTTTAAGTCCTTCCCTCGCAGATAAGTCTCCATGTACCGCAGCCCCGTAAGAAAATAGCGAGTCTCGACGTACCCGGGATCCGACAAACGCCATCGCAAAAAATTTTCCGCGAGCTCGGGCTTGACCGCGAGTGGGTCCGTGCCGGTTTTCCGCCTGGCCCGTGCGAGACGAAACGCCAGCTCTTGAAGAACGGTTTGTCTCGCACGAGTGCGAAAGCTCTCCTGGGTCGAGTCCAGGCGGTAATCAAGCAGCGCTTCGCCGAGATTTAAGAGTTTGTTTTTTTCCGCCAGCCGTAAGATAAGGTCGACGTCTTCAGCGCCATCCATCTGGGAGCGATAGGGCGTAGCAAGTAGAGCATCTCTTCGAATGACCAGCGTAGGGTGGATAAAAGATGTGGTGCAATAAATCTGCTTGACGATATCCTGCCAAGCGGTGGGCAACCGCGAGCGATCGAGCACGACGCCGTCGGCGTTGATGAATCTTACTTGCGTGCCGCAGCCGATGGTGCCGTCGGCTTGTGCCTTTAGAAATTCGAGCTGTCTTTGAAGTCTTTGCGGATGAGCGACATCATCAGCATCCATCCTTGCGATCCACTCAGCGGAACTGTGCCGGATCGCGGTGTTTAGGGCGGCAGAAATCCCGTGGCCGTCATTTTCTAGTAGTTGAAAGCGTTCTCCGAACAAATCTTTACCCAACTTTTCGACGGATCGCGCATCATCCACTCCGTCATCAACTAGCGTAATGCATGTTGGAGCGAGGCTTTGGTCGGCTATGCTCTGCATGCTACTGCTTAGCCATCTGCTCAAGCCGCGTGCTGGAATGACTAGCTCGATTGATGTATCCACGTCCGAAGATCATCCGAATGCGTTGAGTGGGTTGATGTGAGGTGGTCGAAGACATGGAAGTTCATGGGCGCGACGACGGCTCAATTCGGCAAGCTCCTCAAAAACCTGACTGTACTCCCTAGCGCAGTGCTGTGCCGTGTACTGCTTTGTGAATTTCCGTTTACTGGCGATTGACATACATTGTCGCCGCTTATGATCATAGAGCAGTCCGATGCAAGCCCGAGCAAATCGGTCGACTTCTCCGATACCGGTCCGAACGAGAATACCTATATCGGAGGTAACGAGTTCGCTCTGACCGCCGACATCAGCTGAGATTTGTGGCGTTCCGGCCGCCATCGCTTCGAACGATACGAGCGCGAGCCCTTCGAAACGCGACGTGATCATCAATATAGAGCTATCGCATATCAACTGAGAGCCGTTGAGCTGAAATCCGAGCAGGTGTACTCGATTGCGCAGCCCCAGCTTCAAGATAAGCGCTTCGACTTTGCCGCGCATTTCCCCATCGCCCACCATGGCGAAATGAGCGGAGCAATCGGGGCGCCTTGTGCAAATTCGAGCCGCGACTCTGACGAATGTTTCCGGTCGCTTCTCGGGGTCGAGCCGGCCCAGATACAAGACAATCGGCACCTCGTGGGACACGCCGCACAGGGAATGAAGCAAGGCCGGATTCGTCGAGGTGTTCGGTCGTGGCAGTTGAAGATCAGTACCCGCGTAAATGACTCTGAGATTGTCGCCTGCGAGCCCATAGGTTTGGGACATCTGGCGCGCCAGCTTATGATGACCGACAGTTCTTAAATCGATAGCTTCCCGTCGGACGCGAGCCGAAATTTTCGGGAAGCCACCCGCCATAGTCACGTTCCGATCGGAGATCGCTAGAAACGGACAGAACCGCTTAAGAAGCGGTAACCCGACGTATGCCTCTCGAGACTGCACGATGTGCATCACGTTGACCCCGTGCTGTAGGATTAAATGTGCGAGGCCATAGGATATCTCGTGTGGACGGAAAAAGCTCGCGAGGTGGTAAATAGTCGGGCCAGCGGATCGAACTATATTCTCCCAAGGATGCGACGATTGCCGGGTCGTAGCGATAATCACTTTAAAACGCGAACAATCCAGATTGTGGCAGAGATCAAGTATTTCCTGCTCAATACCACCCTGATTCAACCAGCCGGTGACAATGAGAAGGGTGATTTTGCTGGCATCGGACTCCGCAGCATCGAGAAAAAGCGGCGATGGATCCGGGTTTCGCTGGCACACGAATTCTAGCTTTCCTTCGCTGTTTCTCGACGGAGGCGAAGTGATAAAGACGCTATAGATTGTTCGCGAAAGGATAATTTGTCCGCGTGTACCCAATTGGGCTTCGAGTTTGTCTTGAAGCGAGAGCGCCCATGGCGAGAACAGTATGCGGTAATAAATAAAATCGTAAAAGCGCACCAAGTCGGTCTTGATACGGGAACCAAACAGGTTCTCAATTTTTGAACTGAAGCGCTTACGAACGGAGGCGAGGTCGCGAAAATGGATGTTGCTTGTGCCGTCGAGATCGAATTCCAGTGGCTGCCAGCCGTCTTGTGAACCGGTGACCTGATCGGCAAAACATATGATTGTTTTGAAGACACCAAACGCATCGGTCGACGGCGGAACTTCCAAGCCGTTTTCTTTCGCGACGATCGCGACGGGTTGGAACATCGCCCGCTGCCCATGGCTCCCGCGGTACGATGGATTCTCGTCCAGCCGCACGGCCAATTCACAACGTGACTGATTCCTATTTAATTCAAGAAACATCAGCGCACATTCAATTGCCTCGGGTGGCAAACGTCGACAAGCTTCCAGCCCGGCGTGCAATAGGCGATACCGGCAAACCTGAGGGCTGTTGGGTTCGTGGCTTACAACGTAATCTTTGAAAGTTTGCCGCGAGAGCCAGTTCTCGATGGCAAATTTTTCGTCAGGACGAATTGAGACCTTTAGGGCCGGAACGTGCTGCCGTTTCAGTTTTTGCAAGCTTTCAGCTGTATAGAGCTGGCAGTGCTTCCTGCGAATGTAGGCGACCAACTCCGCGTGGCGACGGCGCGATGAAACCAGCATGGAAGCGGGATGTATTCTATAGTCGTAAAGCGCGCCTGGATGAATCTGAATAGGTCGTCCCGTTTGAGTGAGCCGAATATTGAACTCCCAATCCTCATAGCCATCGCGCATCGATTCATCGTACCAGAGAGAAAGCTCTTCGATGCTTCGCTTCCGCAGCATGAGCCCAGCCGCCCAGGTATTTTGCACGAGGATGAGATACGGGTCATAGGAGGCGCGCCATTCTGTTCCGTTCTGTTCGCCTCCGAACAATCGCACGCCGCAACACGCGGCGATCGCGTCGCTTCTTTCCTCAAGTAGACCAACTAGCTTTTCGAGACAATCGGGAAATAACACATCATCGGCGTCAACAAAATAGATGTAGTCGCCGCGCGATTCCCTTATGCCCGTATTGCGAGCTCCCGCCAGGCCGCGATTTTCTTGGCGGATAATTTTGATGCCAGCTTTAGGCAAATCATGTAAAATCACGAGGGTATCGCAGTCCGTCGAGCCGTCATCGATGACAAGTATCTCAAGGGGTCTAAGTGTTTGTGCTCTTATACTCGCGAGGCTGCTTTTCAGAAAATGTCCGTAGTTGAAACAAGGTATGATGACGCTAACCCGTTGGGCGTTACTCGAAGGCATCGTGCGCTATTATAAGGTGACCGAGGGAAATTGCCACGCAGTTAGAAGCGGACTGGTGTTTGATTGACACAACTTGGGTGAAAAGCGAATCTGCGCAACCGGCATTGAACGATTATCTACTAGCCCAGAATGAGAGAATTGCCGATAGATTCACGAATGTACATTACCCTCAAACATTGTAGCCTTTATGAGCTTCTAAAGAAGCGCAGAAATCAATTTCTCAATCTTCTAGGCGGTATTGAGACCATGCGCCAGCCACCAGTCTTCATCGTCGGCTTACCTCGAAGCGGAACAACCTGGATTGCATCTATCATAAGTACGGCGCGCTCGGTAAAATATTTTCATGAACCCTTCAACTGCTCCAACGTTTTTGGTGCATCACAATTTTGTATGAAATACTTAGCTAAGGTGCACGACGACTTGGAATTTGCGCGTCATTGTCGCGCAGCGTTTAACGGCGAGATCATAACGGAACCTATTCGTGCGATGTTGCCGCCAATGTACCGGCGACATCCCCAATTGCCAGGTAGAGTCGTCGTCAAAGACGTGTGCTCCTGCCTGGCTGTCGAATGTGTAGAAAGCCTTGTTGATCCAATGACGATCCTCGTGGTCCGGCATCCTTGCGCGGTGGCAGCGAGTTGGCACCAACTGAACTACGACGTCGACCGCCATCTTGAAGCGATCCGAACTCAACCGCAGCTTAATCAAAATTTTTTGCAAGCTTTTGAAAGTGTTCTCAAAGACGCCCGGGGGTTTTGGGCAAAAATAGGGGCTGTTTGGGGAGCCGTGTATTACGTACTGTTTCAGCAACAAAAACTACGGCCCAAGTGGCGAATCGTCGAACATGAGGCTTTTTGTCGGAATCCGGTCGCAAGGTTTAGAGACTTGTTCGAGGTGCTGGATCTCAAGTGGACGGACACAACAGAGGCTCTTCTATGCGAGTCGACTAAAATTGATAACCGAGATCCGTACAAGACTCAGCGTATATCAGGAAATGAACCTGACAAATGGGAGAAGGTACTTAACAAGCAGCAGATCAACGATGTCTTAAAATCCGTTCAGCCCTTTGGAATTCCATTCTATCTCAGTTAAGACAGAGAAAAAGACTCCAATCTCCACGCGATCATCATGTTTGTTCTAGCCTCGTTCATTTTCGGCGCAATGGTCGGCAGCTTTCTCAACGTCTGCATCGCGCGAATTCCGAACGGTCAATCCATTGTGACACCACCGTCGCATTGTCCCAGATGCAAGTCAGCGATCCGCTTCTACGATAATATCCCGCTGCTTAGTTATCTGATTCTTCGTGGCCGCTGTCACTCGTGCAATGAGCGCATTTCGCTGCGCTATTTCTTGGTCGAATTGCTTATGGCATTACTTTCGTTCGCGTTGTTCTCCCGCTTTGGTGTAAGCTTTGTTTTTTTCGTGAGTCTATTTTTCGTAGCAGCTTTGGTCGTCATTTCTTTTATTGATCTGGATGTGCGGATCGTGCCCGACGTGATTAGCCTACCCGGTATTATTTTGGGACTCGCGGTGTCAGTTATCGGGTTCTTTTTATTTGGAAGCCGACCAGGCATTGTGCCATCCCCGATCAGTTCCGTTCTCGGTATTCTCGTGGGCGGTGGATTTTTGCTCGCGACCGCATGGATCTATGAGAAACTCACCGGCGTCGAAGGAATGGGCGGCGGTGACATCAAGCTGCTAGCAATGATCGGTGCATTCTTGGGATGGCCCGCGATCCCGATCACGCTGTTTTTTGCCTCTCTGATCGGGTCAATTGTCGGTATTGCATGCATGCTATGGACGGGCGCGGGACGCCGACTCGCTTTACCGTTTGCCCCGTTTCTTTGTTCCGGGGCTGTGGTCTTTATTTTTTTCGGCCAAGACTTAGCGCGATTTTACTTGCCTCCGGCGTAACGGACAAAAACAAGCCCACCAAATATCGCCAGCTTGACGCGCGTTGACATTGATCGATCCCGCGCACCCAGTGCTTTTGGTAAGCTTCGTCCTTTTTACGGGGCAACTTGCGAAACTTAGGGCGAATAGCACTTCGGAAAACCCTGGTGCATGAATTGCACTTGGATCCTGCACCAGACGGTGGCGTCAGGCGGATTGAATTTTTCCTTATTCTCCATAAATGGACCAAGCTCATGCGGTTTGATCATTTTAGCAAGCGATTGGCGGATGTTCGCGGGTTCAGCATTGCCGAGATACTCGTTGCAATTGTTGTGTTCGGGATTTTGGCGGGAATTGCCGTGCCACAATTCGTCGCCTTTCGGCCGAAAAATCGTCTCAATGGGGCTGCACGACAGGTCTATTCGGAGTTAATGTGGGCACGCTCGAAAGCTGTCAACGACAATTCGTCTTATGTTGTAACCTTCCCTACGAGTCAAACAATGCAAATTGCTGGATCGACGACCAAAACCGTTAATATTCAGACAGAATACTCGGATGTGACTCTGAGTTCTTCTGCAGCAACCATCACCTTTTCGTCGAGAGGAACAACTGATGTTGCTCCAACAATCACATTGACCAATCCGGGGGGGACAAAAACCGTGAACGTTAGAATTACCGGGACGGCGAGTATCAGTTGATGTCAACGCTCACAGTTCCACGGATTGTAAGAGTTCGGAAGCAAGCGGGATTCACGCTGATCGAGATTTTTATCGCAATTCTGTTACTTACGATTGGATTATTGGGAACGGCGGCGCTTACAACCGGCGTCGTGCGTGGGAATGTCCAGAGCCGGAACTTGACGACCGCTACCGCAATCGCACAGACGTGCTTCGAAGAAAATCGCCGGGTCGGCTATACAAACGCGGGAACGGTGCCCGCTGGGGGTGCGAACAACTGTGTCACTGGGAGTTCCACGGTGACGGCGGGGGGCGTATCTTTCACGCGCGATCTGGGCATCGATGCTTCCGTCTCAAATATCAAAACTCTTACTGTCACTGTGAGCTGGTCAGAGGGCGCGATCGGAAATAAATCCATCACGTTGAAAACGGTTATGGCCGTTTCATGAGCAAGTCTTCAACAAAAACACTTAAATGCAGCTCAGCTTTTACGCTTATTGAGCTCCTCGTTTCGATGACGATTAGCCTGGCAGTATTGGCCGCAGTGGCAAAAACTTTTACCGTGCAGACACGGCAAAACGGTGCCGAAGAACAAATGGCTCAAATGCAGCAAAACGTCCGTGGGGCGCTGGATTTGATGGTTCGTGAGATTCAGATGGCAAAATATGACCCGGCGGGAACCGCCTTTCCGGCCGGCACCTACGGAGTAACCTACGGCGCTTCACAATTGGAAGTAAAATCCGATGTCGCGGATGGCAACGGCACAATAAGCACTGCAACCGGCAGTGTCGAAGACATCATTTACGCGTTTGACAGTACGAACCTTTATATCACGCGCAAGCTCGGGAGTAGCGGCACCGCCGACATTCTCGCTGATAATGTAACGAGTTTCACGTTTGCTTACTATGATGGTAACGGCGCAGCTGTGACATCGGCAGGTAATAGCGGATCGATTCGGAAAATTACAATCACGATAGCAGCGCGTACGGCAAAGCCCGATCCTGGATATACAAGCAACGGCGGCTATAGAACTTACCAAGTCAGTGCCGATATTACACCGCCAAACTTAGCGTTATGATGAGAGTGCAATACCAACTTGCTGCGAGAGAAAAGCTTATGTTCAGACACCCACTAAATAATCAACGAGGAATAGTTCTGATTGCAGCGCTCGCGCTTTTGGCCGCACTGACGTTGGTCGGGGCAACGGCTTTTTTCGCTTCGTCAACGGATGTCAAGGTCGGTGGCAACTACAAAAATTATCAGACAACCCTACAAGTAGCCATGGCCGGGTCGGAAAAGGCACGTGAGGTACTGCGCGCTGCCAACGCCTCGAGCTCGAATAGCGCTAACTTCAGCGAGGAGCTTGTAACCTATGCGAGTTCGCCGGTTGCCTCCTCAAATACTCTGGTCAGCGGTTATTCGTACAGTGCGATGTTGACGAACGACTCGGCCGTCGGGGAGACAAGCACTACGGACAATAATGGGAAAGTTATAATCACCTCAACGGCGACCGGCCCGAACAATTCGAGGGCCATGGTAATAACGACAGTCCAGATTTATTCATTTTCCAGTATCAGTCCGGCTGCTTTGTATTCGCAAGATAATACAACTCTGAATGGCTCGTCTATTACCATCAGCGGAAACGATGCGGGAAATTGTGGCGGCGCAAACCTATCTGGGGTGTATGTCTACAGTGATCCGAGCACCAATAACACACACTCACTCACTCAGAACGGCGGTCCGACTCTGACTGGAAATCCGGCGACGCAGACCGGTACGACGAATATGGATCTTCAATCGTATGCCGATGCCTTGAAGGGCGCGGCGACAGTAACGCTGACCGCAGATGTTTCCGCAGGGGGAAATGGCACGACGAGCTATGGTAGCTCCACGAATTATGTGACGGTTTATTCGGATGCCACCCAACAGGCCGATGGCGAACTACGACTGAACAACGTGACTGGATACGGAATTCTAGTAGTAAAAGGAAATTTACAATTGGCGGGCAATATTGATTGGCATGGAATTATCATTGCCACCGGTGTCATTACGGCCAGTGGTGGCGGGAGCAACTCAAAAAATATTCAAGGTCAGATTTACTCGGGTTCGTCGTCCTTGGGAGACACGACAGTCAGCGGCAGTGTAAGCATCGGCTACAACAGCTGCGATGTAAAAAAAGCCTTATCGAGTCAGCCCCTCAAACTCGTCAACTGGAAACAGAACTATTGAGTTCTCGAAACTAAAGCAGTTTCGACGGCGCTCCCGAGCTCATGAGCATCGTTGAACTCGCGTCCGTACTGAATAAATAACTTGCTGTCCCTGGACAGTTTATTTTTGAAAGCGGTAATTTGATTCAACAGGTCACGGATTTCAGCTGTTAACATTCCATCGACTTCGCTTGCTTTTTCCTTCAATCGATTAAACTCGCCACGGATCGGGTCATTATCATCTGCTTTCGTGCGGGATAACGGCGGATCGCTGCCGTTATTGCGAAGCTCTTTTTTGTCGTTTAGACCTCTATTCAGCAAGTTGGTAGCCGGCTCGCGATAACTTGCGCTATTGAGCCCCGCAACGTCGTCTGTTTTTATAATCTGCGCGATGAAATTTTTCTCAACGCCGAACACGCCACCATAGGTATCGAATAAAACCTGATTGCCTTCGCGCCAATAACGCGCAGTAACGTAATCGTTGCCGTTTCGTAGCTGGATCAAATATCCGGCATCGGCATTCCCGATCGTGGTGGCAATCGTGAGAACTACTCCAGCGGCTAACAGGATGCGCACTTACCCCCCTAAAATATAAAGCCATTTTATCATATCGGGGATATTTGCCTACCAGATTTCTTTTGTCCCTGCCGCTTGACACTGTGCCGCCCTCAGCAGTAATGTCCGCAAACATTTCGGTGGATATGGGCGTGATAAACATCCGAGGATTTTCAGCCGTAGAACTCATCACCGCCGTAGCGTTGATAGGGATTGTCGCAGCCATCGCTCTGCCGAGTTGGATGAGTCTATCTCCGACTTATTCTCTAAATAACTCAGTAAGACAGATTCAATCCGAGTTACACAGCATAAAAATGCGCGCTGCCGCTGAAGGCGTTCCATTTCAGATGGCATATTCACAGGGTGCGACCGTTTATACCATTAAGCGTGCTGCACAGACGGTTACGACGAAGCCGATTGCGGAAGGAACGATGATACAAAAAGACGGCCTGATATCTTTCTCTCCGCAAGGCACGGCTGGTGGTAACCGAGTCCGCCTTCGTAATGGCGCTGGCATATGCAAGCAAATTGTCGTGAGCGCGACAGGTCGAGTCAGAATCTGTGCGCCACCGAGTTGCGCGGAAGATTGCTAGGTGAGCGTACGAAGATCCTAAACGCGAACGCGGGTGTGACGTTTTCCGAAGTCCTCGTTGCCATCAATATAGCGGTTATCGCAATCTTGGCCTCTACGCTCAGCAGTATAGGGATGAGCCAGCGGCAAACGAGTAGCTCGAATTCTACCGTTGCGTTCCAATTGGCTCAAGACAAGCTGGAAGAATTACAAGCACGAGTAAATCTCGCAGAGACTGATCTCTGTCCGGGCGGCGGCGAGCATGCGCTTAGCCCCAAAGGGGGCGTTATTGGGATTTTTGACCGGTGTTGGCGTGTGACCCCGTCCACCTTCGGCGGTGGTCTCCAACAAATCGACGTCAAAGTCGCTTGGCATGATTATGAATCACGGGAGATTACAATTTCCACATTGCACTACAGCGGAGACTAACCTGTGGCGCGATTATCATTTTTCAACCAATCCGGCGTAACCTTAATTGAACAACTGGTGTCGTTGCTCCTCGGTTCTGTGCTCATCACATCTCTTTACACGTATTTTCGTGCAGAGCTCTACCGAACGGCATCAGTGGAGACCAAAACCGGTAGTTTGGAGGATGCGCGCGGTGCGATGGACATCATCATCCGCGATTTGATGAATGCGGGCTCCTGGCAAAATGGATCTCCGCCGCTGGAGACCGGAGCCGCAGATGATCCCGACCAAGATTCAGATGACGTATGCAATCGCGTGTATGCCGCCAGTCCGAGCACAATTCATATTCAAATGGACCTAAACGGCAACGGGAACTGTGTCGATCTCGATCCACGCGAAAACATTCGGTACGAACTTGCTAATCCAACGGCAACTTGTCCCGGTCCTCAGATCATTCGGCGTAACGGTGACTGCCTAATCGCGAATGTCGTACCCGGATTGCCCGGGAAAGTATTTACGTACTACGACGCCAGCGGAGCGGATCTCGGAGCCAATCCAGCACGGGATGCGATTAAACGTGTAAAGATCTCCTTCGGTGTACAAGTAAAAAATCCTGATCCGAACGGTTCGGGTAACTTAACCTCTACGGTGCTGAGCAGTGTCGAGTTTCGCAACTAGGCTTCGTGGATTGATAAACGCTACGCTGGGCCCCCTGAACTCTGAGGGAATGGTTCTAGCGAGCTGTCTGACGATTCTTTCCGTCCTGCTGGCACTGGGAATCGGAGTCCGTGTCATGCTGCAGAACGATTATCGAATTCTGGGTAATCTGCGCAGCAGCACGCATTCTTTTTATTACTCTGTGGCCGGAATTGAATGGAGCAAGAACCAGATCGCTGAACTCGATATTTTTCCTCCCACACCCGCCAATCAGACCCAGTCGTTCGCCAATGGCGCGTTCGATGTCAGATTCTCTGTGCCCGCGGTGACAGGACCGTTAACTGCGCGGCTCACGGTGCGCTCAACCGGAACCGTTGACAATGCAACGCATGTCATCGAAGCGCAATTAACGAAAGCCTACGAGCTTTCCGACGCCGCCCTCACGGTTCGGGGGAATCCCGCGCGGGCTGTTCTCAGTGGCGGCGAGATCCTGATTTCCGGCACCGATCACGATCAGAGAAATGGAACTCCGAGGTCCGGATCCAAGCCTCGGCTGGCTATTTCCGCATCCAGCGAAACAGTCCGTGGACTCTTGTCTCAGTCGATAGAAAATCCGGAGATCCTCGACGGAGCCAGCCTAGCACCGCTGGTTGCGCAGAGTGATTATCTTCCGGCAAATTTCATCAACCAGCTAGCCGGCGACCTCTGTTCGGTTCCGACGGCTTTACTACACCCGATTTCCACCATAGGAAGTCTCACCATCGCTAATCAGATTTGGGGTTCTCAGTCTTCTCCGGAAATCCATTGTGTCGATGGCCTATCAGTATCAGGAGATTCAATCACTATTACAGGAAACGTAAGCGGGGCAGGGATTTTAGTGGTGAGTAATGCCGACTTGGTTCTAAGCGGCTCGTTCCATTGGCAAGGCCTCGTCATTGTAAACGGGCAGGAGGTCGGCTTAAGGACCGTGGGGTCGAGCATCAAAGAAATAGTTGGTGCAGTTGTCCTCAATGAAACGGGCGCTCCGTCAAGCACCACAGCAATTATGGAGATTCAGGGGAACTTGCGGCTGCTATTTAGCCGAGAAGCGCTCAAAACAGCAGCCGAGCTGATTCCAGCTGCGACGCTCACCAGCGCCTACGGAAATTTGCCATTTCTGGTTACGCAGAACTATTGGCGAAACGTTGCACAATAGTAAACGGCTGGGCCTACTTTCAATTTACAACCGCCCTTCAAGATGCTAAATTACGGATCTACAAACACTTTGAGAATTAAAACCCAGGTCTTTCACCGCCTTACCGCAGTCTGAATTCCGGCGGCTTTAGCGCGCGAACATCGAGCGATGGGGGAAGGGGCGTGAGAGGGAGTTCGCATGGATACAAAAAAGACCATAATGGTTGTTGACGACAATCCGGACATTATCACTATCGTCAAGACCATTCTGGAAGGCCGTGGTTATACGGTTTTTAGTGCTTCGAGTGGTCCTGAGCTTTTGAACATACTGCCAAATCAAAAACCGGATCTAATTATACTAGACATCATGATGCCGGAGATGGACGGACTTGAAGTACTCACCCGATTGAAGGGAAAAACCGAAACTGCAAGCATTCCGGTTATTTTACTGACTGCGAAAGTACAGTATGAGGATGTTCTCGGTGGTTATAAACTCGGGGCCGATTATTACATCACCAAGCCTTTTACCAGCACTCAATTGGTGAATGGTATAAACCTGTTGTTGGGCGAAGGCAAAGCCTAAACGAATTCCTACCGCGGCGATTCTTTCATCGCGCTGTTGCACTTTGCACCTTTGCGTGTTTTTCTCCATTTTTCGGAGCCATGGGCCAGTTTATTACGTTTGAAGGAGGCGAGGGGGCCGGTAAGACTACCCAGATTCGACTGCTCCAAAAACACTTTCAACAATTGGATGTTCCTTGTGTCGCAACGAGGGAGCCCGGGGATACGGCGCTTGGCGACCTGATTCGGAAGATATTGTTGGAAGTCAGCGTTGATGCCATTGCGCCTTTAACCGAGTTGTTCTTATACCTCGCTGATCGTTCTCACCACGTTTCACAGATTATCGTTCCGGCAATTAGCGCCGGGAAGATTGTTTTATGTGACCGGTTCACCGATTCGACGCTGGCTTACCAGGGTTACGGTCGTGGTATCGATCTAGCTTGGTTGCGAGAATTAAATAATGCCGCCACTAGCTTCATCCGACCGGATTTAACTTTTTTGCTCGATTGTCCTATCGAAGTTGGATTAGCCCGAGTAGCTGAGCGTAAATATGAAGCGGGCACGTCACGAGAAGATCGGTTTGAGCGGGAGACGGTCGAGTTTCATGAAAAGGTGCGCGCCGGTTTTCTCGCTCTAGCACGAGAGGAGCCAGGGCGATTTTGTATTATAGATGCAGCTAAAACAGTGGACGAAAGCGCAGCAGACATTCGTGAGATTGTCCACCGGAAATTATCTCATGAGCCTCGCTGAATTTATCGGGCATACAAAGCAGCTTGAAATGTTGCGATGCGCACTATCCGCTGAGCG